>Ga0306920_100007571_pt1 | contig 14304 bp, 15 predicted proteins | sample flu12Cox44000170_FD_204666 | JGI IMG/M metagenome (GOLD analysis project Ga0306920, IMG submission 204666) | Lab enrichment of tropical soil microbial communities from Luquillo Experimental Forest, Puerto Rico - flux4day.12C.oxic.44.000.170 (v2)... | ecosystem: Environmental > Terrestrial >...
TGCCGCGGTGCGTGCTGGAGACCACCTGCGTGGCTCAGCGGACGCGTTCCCACGCCTCGATTTGGGATGGCATTTTTCCAGGCCGCCATTCCCGGATAGAAACGTTTCAGACGCGGTGCGTCGCCCAACGCCGGCTTTCCCTTGCACCTGAGCGTGGGGGGTGGTAGTCGCCGCGAGTGTGGCGTCTTCGGGGTCTGTGGGGGGCGATCACGAGGCTCGCCAACGGACCGCTCAAGAAGGAGCAAACTGTGAGCAAACCAAATCGAATTTCGAGGCGAGGATTCATCAAAACAGCCGGAGTGGGCGCTGCCGGTTTGTTGCTTTCCAGTAAAGCACGGGCCGCCCAGGAGCCAGGCAAGCGCGCAGCCAAAAAGACGCTCAAAATTCTGCAGTGGAACCACTTCGTTCCCGCTTACGACAAATGGTTCAACGAGACCTACGTTAAGGAGTGGGGCGCCAAGAACGATACCGAAGTCATCGTCGATAACATTGGCGTCACCGCACTGCCCGCTCGAGCAGCGGCGGAGGCTGCCGCCGGCAAGGGCCACGACCTGTTCCTCTTCATGTCGCCTCCCGCGACCTATGAGACCTCGGTCGTCGACATGACGGACGTGTATCAGGAGTGCGAGAAGAAATACGGTAAGCCGATTCAGCTCGCCGTCAAGAGCACGTTCAATCCGAAGACGAAGAAGTACTTCGCGTTTTCCGACAGCTTCGTTCCCGACCCCATCAACTACCGAATTGACCTCTGGGGTGAAGTCGGGATGAAGCCCGACAGCTGGGACGAGATTCGCGCCGGCGGCAAGAAGATCAAGGACAAGACCGGCAATCCGGTCGGGATCGGCCAATCCAACGAGCTCGACACCGCGATGGCGATGCGCGCCATCCTCTACTCGTTCGGCGGTTCGGTGCAGGACGAGAATAACCGACTGGTGATCAACTCCAAGAACACCCTCGAAGCAGTGAAGTTCGTCAAGGCGCTCTATCAGGAAACGATGACTCCGGAAGTGCTTGCGTGGGATCCATCGTCGAACAACCGAGCGATGATCGCCGGCAAAACCTCCGTTGTGCTCAACGCGATCTCGATTACCCGCGAGACGGAGGCGAAGAACCTGCCGATCGGGGACAAGATCGGTTTGGCGAAGGCGGCCAAGGGCCCGGTGCGGCGCATGGGCCTCGAGCACGTGATGAACTGCTACATGATCTGGAAATTCGCCGAAAACATCGATGGGGCGAAGAAGTTCCTGGTCGACTACATCGGCAACTTCCGGCAAGCCTTCGTCGCGAGCGAGTTCTACAACTTCCCGTGCTTCTGGAAGCAGGTGCCCGACCTGACGAAACTTCTAGAAGACGACAGCAAGGGGAAGCCGGCTCGCAAGTACACGGTGCTCGCGGATTGCCTCGATTGGGCGACCAACGTTGGGTACCCCGGCTACGCCACGGCTGCCATCGACGAGACCTTCCAAACCTGGGTGTTAAACACCATGTTCGCCCAAGCGAGCACCGGCGCGCTCAGCCCAGAGGACGCGGTAAAGGAGGCCGAGGGCAAGTGCAAGCGAATCTGGGCGAAGTGGCAGGAGCGGAAGTTGATCTAGCGCCCCTGGCGGGGGTTGGGGTTGGCCGTGGGCTCAGCGCTCGGGCCCGACCAAGTTCTTCGCCTTCAACTCTTGCGCCGTGATCGCCGCGGACGAACCGGGGAACTCGCGAATGACTTGATCGCACGCCGACTCGGCTTCCGCGGAGCGCTGGGCGGCATACAGCAGCTCGCACAATCGGCTCAGCAGCTTAGCTCGTTCAGCGCTCTTTGGGTTTTCCGACGCGAGCGCTTTCCGAACGCGCGCAATCTCTTCGTCTGCAGCTGATTGCGGCTGTTTGTAGTCCGCACTGCGGGCAGCCATGCCGGGTGGCGCACCTTGCCCTTGAAGGGCTCCGCCAACCACGCCTCTAGAAGCAGCGCCGAGGTTTGCCACCGCGCCACGGGCTTCGCTTTCGGAGGACTGCGCGACGGCTGCGGATTTGTCCATGGTGAGTCGATCTGCTCGAGCTGGGGCGCCGCCCTTTGCACTTGCCAGGTCCTTATCCCGATCGCTCGGCGCGATGTCCTTGGCGAGCGGCGAGGACGGCGCAGCTTTGCGGGCTGGAGGCGCGGTGGGCTTGGGTGCCGCCAGATCGCCAAACTCCCGACGCAGTTTCAGCTCGACGTCCGACCGAGCAACGGCGTTTTCCTTCGCACCCGAGGCCGCCTCGGGCGCGGCTACAGGGCCATTCTGATCTGACTCAGCCTTCTTTTCGGCCGCTTTGAGGGACAAAGCAGTCGGTTCTTCTGCCGCCGGGAGCTGTTGCACTTCGGAGGATTTCGTGAGCGTCCGAGCTCGGCTTGTCTCCTGCGCTACCTGCCGGGTCCCCCCTACCTGCCGGGTCACCACGATGAGGAGGACCAGGGCCAAGGCGCCGCTGCCAGGCAGTAGCAACCATTTCCAGAAGCTAGAGCGAGATTCTGGCCCGGCCTGAGCACGTCGAGCCGCCTGCTGCGCGTACGCCAGGAGCGAATCCAGTCCAGCGTTGGGCGCGGGCACCGTCGGTAGTTGACCCATGGTGCGCCGGACGCTCCGAATGTCCTCGAGTGCCCGCGCGCACTCAGCGCAGCTCTGCAGATGGGCTTCGAAGGATTTCGCCTCCGGGGGCGCAAGCTCGCCATAGGCGTATTCCAAAAGCCTATCTTGGTCATGAGCTTCCGGGCTCATCCGGTTACGGTCCTTTCATCTTCGGCCAAATCCCCATCCACCCCGAGGCGCTCCAAGTACCGCCGCAGCCCCTCGAGGGCGTATCGCATCCGACTCTTGGCCGTGTTCTCGGAGACCCCCGCGACCTCGGCAATTTCCCGAAACGGGATGCCGCTGTATTCCCGGAGGATGAAAACCTCGCGCTGTTCCTCGGGCAACGACAGCAGCGCTTCCTCCAGGAGCGGCCGCACTCTTGAGTTGTGCGCGGCGCGCTCTGGGGCTGGGCTTGGGTCCACGAGGAGCTCCACCGGGGCTCGCTTGTCCGCGGGAGACCCGGAGACCTGCCGCGGCGCATCCAGGGAGTCGGTTTGTCGGAGCTTTTCTCTTCGCGCGCGGTCCACGCAGAGGTTCCTCGCGAGCGTGTACATCCAAGTTGTAAAGCGCGCTCGGGGCTCGTAATCCTGCGCGCAACGGACCACCTTGAGCCACATTTCCTGCAACAAGTCCTCGGCTCGCGCACGGTCCCCAGTGAAGCGAAGGATGTAGTTGAATACCGGCGTTCGGTGGCGGCGCACCAGGACCTCGAAGGCCATCGCATCGCCCCTCCTGAAGGCGAGCATCAGGTGCTCGTCTGGTTTTTCCGGCTTCAACGACCTCCCGCTTTCTGGAAGGCGGGTTATTTGTCACCAGAGCTTTAACGCACGGGCAGCTTCCAGGATCTAAATCCCAGAGGGCTGGAAAAGCGAATTTCGCTCTGCTGAGGCGAGCAACCCCGGAGGTCTACTCGGCACGGCCTAAACCTTGAGCCGGCGGACCTCGGCGCCAATCTGGCCGGCCAGGATCAATGCCCACATCTTCCAGTCGGCGGCGAACGACCAGAGAGGATACCGGAACGTGGCAGGCCGGTTCTTTTCGATGCCGAAATGGCCGATCCAGGCGAACCCGTACCCACAGAGAAGGGATGCCGCTGCAGCCGGCCAACTCCGCCAGAGCACCGCAAGCACCAGCAACACCAGCGCCCCGGTTGTTCCGACGAAGTGCAACGCCTTCGTCCCGGGATGGCGATGCTCAGCCAGATAGTAGGGCCAAAACTCTCGGAACGATTCGATGCGTTTGTCACTCATAAAAAACAAAAAGGCGCGGGCCAAGGACGTTGGTCCCGCGCCTAAAGTGCCCAAAGACTTCTTACTGCTTTACTTCGACTTTGATCAACTTGGGCTTGGCCTCTTCCCGCTTGGGAAGGGTCACCGTCAGCACGCCATGAGCGTACTGAGCCTCGGGCTTGCTCCCGTCGACCGTTTCCGGCAACACGAACGAGCGGCTGTAAGAGCCGTAGAACCGCTCATTGCGGAGCAGCTTTCCATCGACCTTTTCAACCTTGCGCTCCGCGCGGATCGTGAGAGTGTCCCGCTCGAGCTGGACTTCAATGTTCTCGAGAGAGAGGCCCGGGAGATCCATCTTCACCTGGATCGCGTTCTCGGTTTCAATCACCTCAGTGGGCGCAAGGCCGGCGGCGGTGTTGAACCCGAAATCAGAAAAGCCACGGAACAGGCTCCGAAAGTCGGGCTGCCACGGCGTCACGTCCGAAGAAGCTCGAATCCCGAAGGGCTTCCAAAGTGTCAACATATTTCAATCCTCCTTATGTTTTCGCACAGATGTCTTTTCGGCGAATGCCTTTGAAACATCCAAGTGCTCTTAGCAAAACCATGAACCCCGATGTGTCAAGGCGACGAAAATAGGTCGGCAAGCTGAGCACTTGGCGGTTCGAACCGGTCGGCGAACTTGCAGCGAGGTGGAGATCTGGCAACTCCTCTAGGTGTTGTGAGAGGCGGGAAGACCGTGTAAGGCGTTCGCAGCACGGGGAGGGAACCAACATGCATCTTCGCCGTTGGCGAGTATTCGCCACGCTCATCGCCATGCTTGCAACAACTTGGTCCGCCTGGGCGGCTGCTGCGAATTACGCCGGCAACCGCGTCGTTCGGGTGACGGTCTCGAATCAGGTGGAGCTCGATGAAGTCCTCGGCCTAACCGACGACATTTGGAGCTGCTTCGGACCGGGCATCGGCACGTTCGACATTCGGGTTACGCCTGAGCAGCTCGCGCGGCTGGAGCAGTCTGGAATTCCGCACCGGGTTCTGATCCAGGATGTGCAGCAGCTCCTCGACTTAGACGAGCTCTCCCGAAGCTCGCGAACCGGGCAGAGTTGGTACGCGAATTACAAGACCTATGAGGAGATCAACGACCATTTGAATGCGCTGTCGGAGACTTTTCCCGATCTGGCCACGCTCTCCGTGGTCGGGCAATCGCTCGAGGGGCGCGACTTACAGATGATCAGAATCACCGGTCCGGGCACGCCAGAAAATCCTGCGGACCTACGCCCCGCGTTTCTGATCAATGGGACTCAGCACGCTCGCGAATGGATTTCGCCCATGACCACGATGTACCTCGTCGAGCAGCTCCTCACCCAGTACTCCGCTGACCCGCGGGTTCAAGTGCTGGTGGATGCTATCGACTTCTACATTGTCCCGATCGCCAATCCCGATGGATTTGCCTACACCTGGACTCCCGGCCAGCGCCTGTGGCGCAAGAGCAAACGCGTCAACGAAGGGAGCAATTGCTTGGGGGTGGACCTCAACCGCAACTGGGGGTACGCGTGGGGTGGGGGAGGTTCCAGCTCAGATCCGTGTTCGGACGTGTACCATGGCACCGATGCGTTTTCGGAACCCGAAGTCGCGGCAATCCGAGACGCGGTGCTCGCTGTTTCGGATCGTCTTACTGCGTACTGGGATCTGCACAGCTTCGGCCAGCAGATCCTCTCTCCCTGGCAATACAGCTATGAAGCGCCGCCCGATCTCGCCGCGCTCCTCGACTTTGGAGCCACCATCCAGAGCGGGATCTCAAGCGTGCATGGCCAGAATTTCGAGAACGGGCAAGGGTCGGTCATCCTCTACATCGCCGCCGGAGCGGCTCACGACTGGGTGTACGGAACCCTAGGGTCCCTCGCCTGGGGAATCGAATTGCGCGATCGGGGGCAGTACGGATTCGTCCTGCCGCCGGAGCAGATCATCCCCAGCGGCGAGGAGATGTTCGAGGCGTTCCTAGAGCTTGACGAACGCCTCGTTCAATGAGCTAGCGACCTGGGCTGGTGCTCGGAGAAGGCGCCGGAGGCTTCACCGCGTCCGTCGATGATCCGGTCCCGGTGCTGGTTGGATTCGCTTCGGGGCTGTTCGGAGGAACGGAAGTGCGCCCACTCGGCGAGCCACTGGGGCTCGCGATGTCGCCGGAGCCTGCGGTCCCCGACGAGGTGCTGCTCGCACCAGCGCTGGCACTGTCGCCAGCTTGGGTTGGCGCGTTGTAGCCATTGCTCGGGTTACTGCTCGGATCGGTGGAGCTGCCGGTCGGCGCTCCACTTGGACCGGTTGAAGTACCCATGGTGGTACTGGATCCCGAACCACCCGTGCCCATCGTTGTATCGGTGCTACCTGAGGGGGATGCGCCGCTTGTCGAGGTACCTGTGGATGCAGATCCCCGATTCATCTCAGAGCTTCCGGAGGTTTGCGCTGAAACGGCGAGTGGAAAGGACACGGTTGCGGCAAGGCATCCCACCATCACCATTTGCTTAAGCCATCGCGTCATAGATGTCTCCTTACAGTTGTTGGTTTTTGCGTCGCGGATATCGATAAGGCCCGGTCCGCGAAAAAAAACCCCCCCGGTACCCCGCGTGGCTGCGCCGGCCGAGGGTCGAGGATGTGTTGAACGGCCTGCTCGCTGGGTTGCCGCGAGCCGTGCGGTTGCAACACCCGATCGCGAGTGTCGCCCTTTGGCGCTTCGGTGTCCCGATGGGGCGACGACACCAACCCGGGAGCGCGAGATCGCCCAGATTCAAATATTCGTGCGTTCAGACAGCCGTAGCCACGGCAGCCAGCCAAACCGCTAAAGGAACGAGGACATTGTCCATCGCTTTGGGGGAGAGCGCCTCGGCAAGCGCCGCGACCAGGCCCAGAAGCAACACTCGGCCAATGCGAAGGGGCTCACCGAAGTAGGCGCTCGCGAGAACCGCTGCGGCCGCCGAACCGACCCAAACGGCCGCGGAGCCCTCCAAGCTCTTGCGCTTGCCACCGGGAATTCGGAAGTAACGGCGTCCGAATCGACGCCCAATCGCCCCGCCGATCCCGTCTCCCAAGCACAATGCCCAGAGCGCGGCCGCGGCCGAGAAGGGTTGATGGCGCATTCCGGCGGCGGTGAGCAGCGCGAACGCCACGGTGTACCAGACCAGTCCTGCCCATCGCTCGTCTTGGTCCGAGACACTGTCTTGAAAAGAGGCGGCGGCATTGAGTCTCAAAGCGAGATAGGGTGCGCCGGCAACCAGCAGCGCCGCGCACACGGCGATCGAAATTGGGACGAGCCATTGGCTCCAGAACGGCCATCCCAAAACCCAGATGCCGGCTCCGATGTGCAGCAAGTCTCGGATGTACGTCCTCGGGACTCCCCAACGGCGCACTTGGACGCATCCTGCGATTCCGACTCCGAGCACGAGGATCCATCCCGCAGCCTGGAGTCCGTCTGTCACTTCGGATGTTTTCAGGGGGGCTCGACGACGACGAGCTGACCGCCTGCCGAGTCGGCCACGAAAGCGGTACCTCGGCGGTCGACCACCACCACCCGGCCCCCCGCCGCGGTGGTAGCGGTCGCGATTTGGGTCAGACCCCCGTCGTCGGAGACGCGCAAGACGTGGAGCGTGGAGGTCTTGCCGCCGGCCAGGTAGAGCAACTGGCGCCCTGGAAGATAGTCAGGATTGTCGACGCCATCGCCAGTCGGCGCTTGCGACACCAGCTTGCCGCCCGAGCGCAGCGCCAAGGTGGCCGCATGGTCGGTGCAGGCCACGAACAAAAGCTGCTTGTCCAAGTCGATCGATAGCCCTCGCGGGCCCGCTTTTCCGCAGTTCAGCGGGTAGGTAGCGGTCACCTTGTGGCTGCGAACGTCGATCGCAAGCGTCACGTCCTTGTCGCGCAAATTGGTGTAGAAGACTCCCCGTCGCGGGTCAACCGCGTAGCCTTCCGGCTCTCCCTCGAGGGGCATCTTCCCCTTCGCGGTGAGATTGGCGCCTCGGGCGTCGACGATGCGAAGCGAGTTGTCCCGCGGCGCGGTGATCCACACTTCCTGGGTGGTGGCGACGTACGCCACCCCATCGGGCGTCGAGTCCAGCTGGACGCAGGAGCCCAGCTTCAGCGTCTTCTTCTCCACCGGGCAGATCGAATTGTCTGCTCGGTTTCCCACGTAGGCAAAGGCCTCCGCGATGGTCACCGACGTGGGCCCGAACGTCCGGTTGTCCTTGCTGACGGTGAGAAAACCCTCGACGGTCCGGATCTTTCGGGTGGCGGCGTCGATGACCACAGTGGTTCCGGCGTTGCTCGCCGGCACCCAGACCTGGTCCGCTTGCGGGTCATACGCCAGGTAGTCCATGCCGATCCGAGCCGGTCCAGGCAACTTCAGTCGAGTGCTGGGCAACACCTTGCCAGTCGCAGGGGCCGTCCCGGGCCCAGACGTGGAAGACGCCGTACCGGCGTCCGCTGCTGCCAGCAGCGAGGAGGCGAGAATGAGGGCGAGGCGCATCGGCATGTCTCCTTAAATCGGCCTCGCCCTCTTAGCTCAATGCCTCGGACGGCTGTCGGGTTTTTTTCGCGCTGATTTTTAGATTGTGGGGTCGGTGTCAACCGATCCGCTCACGGTATGGATCTCGATTTCTTTGCTGCCTTTGCCAAACACTCGCTCGGTGGTTCCGAGCAGGTGGCTTGTCTTGTTCAGGCGACCGGAGACGCTCTTGAGGCGAACCTTCACATCAGGACTGGCGGGAAGCTTGATCTGCACGTCGCCGGACACGGTGTGGATTTTCGTGTTGTCGATGGATGTAGCGGTCAACTTGATATCGCCGGAAACGGAGTGAAACTCGAGCTCATTTCCGGTGCCCGCAACCTCGATCGGTCCGCTCACGGACTTTATCGATTCGGATCCCTTGATTCCCCGGACGTTGATGCTCGCCGTCACCGATTTGAGCCGAAGCGCCGACTTCGCAGGGGCCTTGACCGTGATGTCCACGCGGTCGTGATTCGACTGGCAAGTCGAGTGGTGTTCTTCGCAGGTGCCGCAACAGGAGCGCACCGTCACCTCATCTCCGCTGGCGTTCGCCTCGACTGTCCATGGCGAGTTCTCATCTCCCATGACCTTCGCTTCCACCACCACTTGGTCGCTGGTGGTGCCCTCCACGGTGATGGACCCGGCAACGTTTGAAACCGAAACGTGGGGGCTTGCGCTCGTCTTGAACGTCCAGGTTTTTGGCGTGGGTGTAGCGGCGAAGATGAGCAGGGAAAGCGGAACCAGCATGGCATCCTCCTTTTCCAGTGGATGCCGGGGAGTACGTCGGCGGCTTTGCTCTATTTCGCTAGAGCCCTCACTAGACCGTTTCTCCACCGCTCGGTTTTTGGATGAGCGCAAGAAGCTCGCTGAGCCGACTGTCCGATTTGCGTAGGCGCCGGGCGAGTTGCCGGCAAATGTTTTGGAGAAGCAGGATGTAGCCGCTCAGGTCCTGACCATAGAGCGTGTAGAGGTCCCGGTTGGTCATCGAATAGAGCAGCGCCGGCTCTACCACCTTTACCGTCGCCGACCGCGGCTGAATCTCGATCAGGCTCATTTCCCCGAAGAATTCGCCCGGGCCTAGTCGGACGATGGGTACCACCGCGCCGCCGGCGCAAGCCCGCTGGACTTCCACCTCGCCACGCTGGATCACGTACATCGCACGGCCGCTCTCGCCTTCGCAGCAGATCGTCGTCCCCACTTCGTACTCGCGCGGCACCAGCATGGCTTCGATGCGCTGCAGTGACTCGTCGCTCAATGCTCCAAAGAGCGCGATCGAGCGCAAGAAATCGATCAGACCCGGGTCTCCTGGTGAAGGCATCGGGGTATTTAGCCAATCATGCCTGGCCTCGAAGGGCCAGCGTCAACGGTTGGCGCTACCGCCATGGAGGTCGCGCCCGGTCGCATGCGCCAGCCGGATCGTCGCGATTCGAAGGTCGATCTCGGCATCCACCACGCTAAATCGCGAGGATGTAAGATCCGTCTCCGCATCCGTGAGCTCGACATAAGATGCTCGGCCGTTCTGAAAGAGTTCTCTTCGCACTCGATACGCTTCCTCGGCGGCAATAGCGCTGCGCCTACTCCACTGGACTGCCGCGCGAGCGTCTATCAGCGCCTGCCAGTTCTGCGCGACTTCGGTGAGAACGGAGTCCTCGGCGCCTCGGCGTCGAGCTTGAGCTTCCGCGGCACGCGCCTCGAGCCCGCGCCGAGCGGCAATTGCGTCCGGGATACCGTTGATCTCCCAAGTGGCCTGCAGCCCGACAAGCCAGGTAGTGACGAAGCCGTCCTTCAAGGGGTAGATGGTGGTATTCGGGTTTGCGTAGTTCACGGAGGCGATACCGTCCAACCTGGGAAAGATACCGGCGTTGGCGGCTCTGGCCTGGTCTTTCAGGCTATCCGAGGTTCGCTCGAGTGCCCGCGGCTCGAGCCGGGCCTCGATGGCCTCGCGCTGCAGGATGCTCAGATCCTCACCCCACCGATCACCGATATCCGCGGTGAGCACACTCACTCCAACGCGGTAACCCCGAACGGCGGTCTCGTGCATGACAATCCGGAGCTGTTGCTCAGCAAAGGCAGTGAGATCCTGGGCTCTTTGCAAAGTGAGCTCCGATTTGGCCTCTTGCGACTCGCTGGCGAGAACGTCTGCTCTCGAGGCCGTTTCCGCGGCAAAGGCATTCTGAACGTCCTGGAGATGATCCTTAGATTGCCGAAGGGCTTGTTCAGCGACGATCGTCTGTAGCTGGGCTCGCACCCAATTGTAGAAGAGCACCCGCGCTTCGGAGGCGGTGCTGAGCACCGCGGCCTGCCGAGTCACCTCGGTCGAAGCTTTATTGTTTTGCGCGCTCGAAAGAGCCTGGCGGGTGCGCAGCAGGTAGTCGGATAGCGGAATGTCAAGCGAGGCCTGTACTGCATATCGATGCGTCGGCGCTGGGGGAAAAGTAATCGGCTCGTTTGCCAGCGGGGTCCCGGGTGCCAAGGGTCCCGGTGGTGCACCGGGTGCAACGACGAGGTTGCCGAAATCACTGCTTTGAATCGGCGAGGCTTTGCCGAGGAGTCCCGAGGCGGTGAGCTTTGGAATAAAAGCGACTCGCGCCTGGTCCACTGCCGCGGAGGCCGCAACGACATCCTCCATCTTCGCTTTGAGGTCCGGGCTCTCGCGGAGCACCGTTTCAGCCACCCGGTCCGCGGTTAACCCGTTTGGATCAACAGGCAATCTTTCCAGCAACTGCCGAAGGCTAACCGGGGCATCGGCGGAACCGGAGGATCCGCTTTGCGCGTGAGCGGGGTATCCAAAGCTGACCACGGCTGCGCAGGTGAAGGCACTCCATGTTGCGATTTGGGGCGTTTTCAAGGCGTACTCCGGACCGCAATTCGCACGTGGCGAAGGGAAGAGACGTGGAGGGTTTTCGGTGGGGAAGGACTAGCGCGAGAGCGCGACTTCCACGCGTTGCCCCAGCTTGAGAGGCGTTTTCTCGCTGAGCGCCACCTTCACCAGAAGCACCCGCGTGTCCGCTGGCTTGCCGGGGTCTTGCGGCTTGAGCTTGCGCGGGCCGACCGAATCGGGAATTTCCTCGACCCGACCCTTCCAAGAATTGGAAAAGCCTTCCGCGGTGACCTCGGCATCAGCCCCAATGTTCAAATTGCCGATGTCGTATTCATCCACTTCGGCTTCGATCCGGACCTTGGAAAGGTCCGCGAGGGTGAAGAGTTTCGTTCCCACATCGACGGATTCCCCCGGCTCCACTTCGCGCAGCAAAATCACGCCGTCGATGGGAGCGACGATTCTCGCTTTGTCGAGGATGGCTTCGATCCGATGGGCAGTCGCAGTGGCATTTTGGAGGCGCGCTCGAGCGGCTTGACGATCGCGAACCGCTCGGTCCAGCTGATTGCGCGGCACCGACTTCGATTCCCACAATCGCTGCAGACGATCTCCTTCAGCTTCGTAGAAGGTGAGGTCGGCGCTCGATTCCGCGATCCGCGCTTTGGCTTCCGCCAGCTCCGCTCGCTCCTCATCGGCGCGGATTTCCGCGAGCACGTCGCCGCGGTGGACGACATCCTTTTCATTCACCAGCAGCCGCGAGATGGTCCCCGCGAAATCGGTGCCCACCACCACCTGGGCCCCGGGATAGGCAGCCATGCGGCCCTCAACCCGTAGCCGGTTGTCTCGCAGGTTCGCTGCCCGAACCGGCGTCGCAGCTGCCCCGCCGGTGAACCCGCTGCGGATCTGAAACACCAGGTAGGCGGTGAGCAGGACTCCTGCAAATGCGATCGCGATTGTCTTGAAACTGAGCTTTCTCATCGTCGCGCTCCTTCGGTTCAATTGAGCAGTCGGCCGTCCTGAATCCGGACGACGCGGTCGGAAATGGTTCGAACTTTTGCGTCATGGGTGACGATCAGCAGCGCGCGGTTCTCCTGCTTCGCGAGCGCGCGGAACAGATCGAGAATCTGCATCCCCATTTGCGAGTCCAAGTTTGCCGTGGGTTCGTCCGCCAACAGCACCTTCGGGTTTCCCGCCAGGGCCCGGGCGATCGCCACCCGTTGCTTTTGACCCCCGGAGAGATCCCTCGGCAAAAAAGAGCGCCGGTCCGAGAGTCCCACTTTGTCAAGAGCTGTTTCGGCTTGCGCTTGCGCCTCGGGACCGCGGACGCCCTTGATGTTGAGGGCGTACTCCACGTTCTCCAGAGCCGTGAGAGCGGGGAAGAGGTTGAATTGTTGGAAGACGAACCCGATGGAGCGGCGCCGCACCAGCGGAAGTCGTTCCGGGCGCTTGGGATCGATGCGCTCGCCATCGATGAACAGCTCGCCGGAGCTTGGAGTCAGGATGCAGCCCAGGATCGACAGCAGCGTGGTCTTGCCCGACCCGGAGGGACCCTCCAGCGCCGCCACCTCGCCGGGCTCGAGTCCAAGCGATACGCCGTTGAGCACGTTCACCACTTCACGTCCTTCGCTGAAAGACTTTCGGATTTCGGCTGCTTGAAGCACTGGCATTGGGGCACCTGTTAGGTTCGAAAAACGAGCGCAGGATCGATGCTCGCCACTTTGCGGAAGGAAATCGCCGCCGCCGCCAGGCACATCAGCACCGTGCCGATGAAGACTCCCACCCAGAGTCCCGGCGGGATGATCAGCTTCAGATCAGCCCGGGCCACCATCTTCCCCACAAGGTAGGAAGGGATCGCTCCAAACACGAAGCCAACCAGTGCCGAAATCGTCGCTTGGCGGGCGAGAATCCCATAGATGTCCGAGTTGCCGCCGCCGATCGCCTTGACGGTGCCAAATTCTTTGAGGTGCTCCATGGTCGAGGTGTAGAGCGTCTGAGCCACCACCACCACGCCCACCAGGCAACCCAAGAATACGGTGATGAACATGTTCAGGCCGAGTCCGGTGCTGATGATCCAGTAGTTGCGGGAACGACTCGCCCACTCGCGGTTGGTGAAAACGTCATTGAAGGGCAGCCTGCGGTGAATCTCGGCCCGCACTGCTTGTGGATCAGCCCCCGGCGCAAGCTTGACGACGATGTAGCTGGTTCGATTCGCGAGATTGCTAACCGTCCGCTGAATGAGATCGTAGTCCATGAAGGAGATCGGCGTGGTGGTGAACGAACGAGCGTCCTTGCTGACGCCGATGATTTTGAGACGGGTTCCTGCAAACTCCCGGTAGTCTCCAACCTGAAACTTTCCAAAGCGCTTCTCGGCGGACGCGTCCAAAATCACGTACGCTCCCCGTCTGAGATCCATGGCGTTGCCTTGCAGGACGTTCCAGGGAAGCTTCCAGCGCTCGAAGTTCTCGAGCGCATAGACCACGGAGCTCTCTTCGGCACCGGTCGGCAGCGCGACGTTCATGAACTGGACGATCAAGTTGTCCGCGGCCTGGACTCCGGGCACGGAGCGAACTCGCTGCACGCGGGAGTCGGGGAAGGTGTGAGCGAAGTCTATGTTCGGAGTGTTCTTCGAAGTCACCCACAGGTCAGCAGGAATACGCTCAATGGTGATGGTCGAGTTGTCCAACAGCCCGAGAAAGAGCCCGATCTGGACCAGCACCAGGGTGACCGCGAACGCAACTCCCGAAATGGTGATCACAAACCGCAGCTTGTCATGCAAAAGATTCTTTCGAGCGAGGTCGACCATCTAGCGCTCCTGTCGAAGGACGCCCCGATAGAGCGCGTCGAGAATCGCTGGGGCGGCGACATCGAGCGGGCGAAAATCGACCCACTTGTCTTTGTCGTTGATCAGGTGCAGGGCGACCAGACCGTGCACGGCAGCCCACAAAATCTGCGCGAGCAAGTCCGGATCCTTCCAGTCGGGCCGGAAAGAACCTTTGTCCAGCGCGTCCCGCACCACCGAGACCAGAAATGCGTACGCGTCTTGTTGGACGTTTCCCTTGTAACTGGTGTCGCCCTCGAAGTCGGACGGGCGAGGCGTCAGGAACATCAGCCGGTAGTGGTTTGGGTACT
>Ga0306920_100007572_pt1 | contig 14303 bp, 11 predicted proteins | sample flu12Cox44000170_FD_204666 | JGI IMG/M metagenome (GOLD analysis project Ga0306920, IMG submission 204666) | Lab enrichment of tropical soil microbial communities from Luquillo Experimental Forest, Puerto Rico - flux4day.12C.oxic.44.000.170 (v2)... | ecosystem: Environmental > Terrestrial >...
CGAACATGGCGTTGATCGCGGTCGAGAATGGCGCATTGGACTTCGCGAGCTGAGAGGACGGGACGATGCCGAAGACGGCTACCAGGGACAGCATGTAGACCACGGCGGTGGCGATCGTGCCGAATACTGTGGACTTCGGGACGTTCGTGTCGGGGTCGCGTACCTTGCCGGCCGCGACAGAGGCGACCTCGACGCCTATGTAGCTGAACAGCGCGATCGCCATGCCGGCGCCGATCGCGCTGACCGTGTCTTCGCCGCTGACGTTCCACGGCGTGAAGTTGGCGCTCTTGATGAAGAACAGGCCCACGATGGCCATGAAGGCGAGTGCGGCGAACTTGAGGACCGTGGTCACGATCTGGACCGAGCCCATGTTCTTCACGCCGGACAGGTTGATCACCGCGGGAACCCAAAGGCCAACCAGCACGAGCAGGACGGTGATCAGCTTGTTGTGGCCCTTGTTGATGAACACCTCGACGTACAGCACCCAGCCGACGGCGATCCCGGCGTTGCCGGCCCACGCGCTGATCCAGTACGACCACGCGTTGAAGAAGCCGACCCGATTGCCGAACGCGACCCGGGCGTAAGCATACGGTCCGCCGTCGGCGGGCAGCCGGCGCGACAGCGCCGCGAACATCAGCGCCAGCGCGATGGCACCGATCGTCGTCAGCCCCATGGAGACCAAGGTGATCGGCCCAATGCCGGCCAGCGAGGTCGGCAGGTTGAAGATCCCGACCCCGATGATGCTGCCCATGATCAGCGCGATCGCCACCGGCAGGCCAAAGCCGCCGCCCGCGGCCGCTCCAGCCCCGTCCCCTCCTGGCTGGGTGGGTGCGACGGCCGCTTCGGGCCCAAGAGGCGCGACGGGCGTTTCGGGCCGATCGCGCGGCGTGTCAGTCATCGCCCATTCTCATCTCTATGAGTGACGATTCTTTTCCTTAATCCTCCCACCGAAAATGTGTCAGAAATCGACGTCAAACCCCGCTAGCACTGGTGACATCGAACCTACAGCCGACCCAGCGCTCGGTCAAGGTAACGTAAAGGTGAACATTTGCCAAACAGCCATCTAGCCGATCTGTAACCGAGGATTATGAGTTGATCGGACCACAGAAGGTACTGTCCGCCACCAGGTCATTGCAATCGCAGAATGAGGCCAAATCAAAATTTGAGGCCAAAACAATATTTAGGGTGCCATAGGTGGCCGTTACCCGATTTGAGTCGCGTCGGGAGCTGTGGGCGTGTGGCTGACGAGCGTGCTGGTGGATCTGACCACACGGACGCGGACCTGGTCGCCCGTCCTGATGGTGCCGTCGTCGCCGGCTAGATTGCGGAGCGGCCAGCGCGGGTGTGATGCGCGCAGAGCCGGGGCCGGTCACCGGGAGCCCGTCCGCTTCCCCATGTTTCATGCTAGAACGGCGCCATCAAATCTGGCCCAGAACATAGAAGGCTGCGCACAGCCTTTAAGCAGCTCAAGCGCGGGCTCAACGGCAAATGGGCGCCAGCTGAATAACGGTGCGGCGGCCAGGCGCGAACCGCCACTGGAATCAAACCGTGGCAGTGTCATCTGGGCAGCCTTGCCCGGTGTATCGGTATCGTTCGCTAGTCCCTGACCGGTGTGCTGCACCGCTAGGGTCCTCGCTATCTGATTACACTGCAAAACTAGTGGTCAGGGGCGGGGCCGAACCGCCGATCTTCCGCTTCTCAGGCGGCCGGTGGTCCGGTCTTGCCAGCGGGCGGCGCGGCGGTCGGCCAGGATCTGGTGCACTGCGTTGCGCCCGGGGATCCCGGTGACCCCGCCGCCGCCGTGCGTCGCGGACCCGGCCTGGTACAGGCCGCGGACCGGGGTGCGGAAGTCCGCGTAGCCAGCGGCGGGGCGGGCGTGGAACATCTGGCCCAGGCTCAGTTCGCCGTGGAAGATGTTGCCGCCGACGAGCCCGTACTCCTGCTGCATCCGGTGCGGGCCGATGACCTGCCGGTGCAGCACCGAGTCCGTGAATCCAGGGGCCACGGCCTCCATCCGCGCGATCACCCGGTCGGCAAAGGCCGCCAGCGCGGCCTCGTCGGGGCTGTCGGCGTAGGTGTGCGGCACCCACTGGGTGAACATCGACAAGACGTGGTGCCCCGTGGGGGCCAGCGAGTCGTCGAACACGCTCGGGATACAGATGTCGGCGAACGGCAGTGACGACGGCCGCCCGGCGACCGCTTCCTGGAACGCGGTCTCGAGGTCGTCGAGGCTCTCGGCCAGCACGATCGTGCCGCCGTGCACCTGGGGGTCGGCCTGCGGATGGCTGGTGAACTCCGGCAGCCTGTCCAGTGCGAGGTTGATCTTCACGGTGCCGCTGCGGGTCTGCCAGGCCCTGATCTCGGCGACGAAGTCAGGCGGCAGCGCACCGGGGTCCAGGAGCCGGAGGAACACGATCTGCGGGTGTGCGGTGGTGACCACGATTCCGGCGTCCACCTCCTCGCCGCTGGCCAGCGTCACGCCGGTGACCCGGCCACCGCCGGTGCGGATCCGGGCAACCTCGGCGCCGGTGCGGATCTCGGCACCGAACGAGCGGGCAGCGGCGGCAAGCGCCGAGGTCACCCCGCCCATGCCGCCGCGCGGGAACCCCCATGCCCCGGCCTGCCCGTCTACGCCACCGATGTGGTGATGCAGCATGACGTAGCCGGTGCCGTTGGACCTCGGCCCGGCCCAGGTGCCGATCACCCCGGACACCGACAGCAGGCCGCGCACCGCGTCGCTGGTGAAGTAGCGGTCCATGATGTCGGCGATGCTGGCAGACAGCAGCCTGGTCACGTCCACCGCGGTCTTGGTGTCCAGCTTGCGCAGGTGCCGCAGCAGCAGGCTCTGCCGCCACAGGTCCTGCGGCCTGCGTGAGCCAAGCCGCGGCGGGATCTCGCTGAGCAACGGGCCGAGGATCGCCGCCATCCCCTCCAGATAGGCCTCGTAGGAGTCGTAGGCGGCGGCGTCATCGGCCGAGAAGGCGGCGATCTCCCGCCGGCGGGCCACCGGGTCGTGCGGCAGCCGTAGCGCCCGGCCGTCGGCGCGCGGGGCGAAGTAGGGCCCCTGCGGGTACACGTGGTAGCCGTGGCTGTCCAGCCGCAGGTCGTGCACGAGCGCCGGGGATAGCAGCGACACCACATAGGACAGCGAGGTAACCGTGTACTCCGGGCCGAAGGGGTGCTCGCTGACCGCGGCACCGCCGACCACGTCACGCCGCTCGCAGACTAGTGTGTCGAGCCCACTGCGCGCCAGGTAGGCGGCGGCGACCAGCCCGTTGTGCCCGCCGCCGACGATTACCGCATCCCGTGCAACAGCCATGAGGCGTATTTCACCCGTCCCGCTGCCGGGAAACGGCCGGGTCCGGGCCGTCGCCGCGCCCACGGGGACGTTCTACGGCAAGGCGATGACCGCCAGCACCGGCGCCGTAACCGCATCTGCCGGATCATTCTCGTTTTGCCCATTGCCTGGGCATATCTTTGTGTTCAAGCACAAGACGGGCGGCAAGATGGTCCGAGCGACGGCAGATGACGGGCAGATGGCTGGCCCCGGCCCGGGCGCGCGCACCGAGGCGGCCCGCGAGGTTCTCGCGCTGCGCAACCTCGTCGCGGTATACCGCCACCTGTCCGGGCTGGCAGTCCAGGATGCCGACCTCGCCGCGGTGACCCGGCTGATCTCCGAGCAGACCGACGCGACGGTCGCCGTGGTCAGCCCGACCATGGACATCCTGACCGCGGCGGCTCCGGGGCAGACCGGTGAGCGGGCCGCACAGGGCGTCCGCGACCTCGTCGTCCACCCGCGGCTCGGCGAGGTGCTCGCCGCTGCGAGCCGGGCCCGCCGGGCGCTGCGCCTGCCCGGGGCGGGGACCGCCGCCTCGGTGATCGTCGCTCCGGTGCTTGTCGGCGACGACGTGCCCGCCCACCTGCTGACCGTGGACACCGGCGGGCAGGGCGCCGGGGAGGACACCAGCCTGCTGCTCACCGAGCACGCGGCCACCATCTGCGGGGTCATCCTGAGCCGGGAGCGGGTGGTGGCCACGGCCGCCAGCCGGGTGCGGGACGACCTGGTCGAGGGCCTGCTCTCCGGCCGTGGCCAGGACGTGGCGGAGACCGGCAGGTGGGCCAGGCATCTCGGCTACGACCCCGGGCGGCAGCACCACGTGCTGTCGGTGGCGCTGGAGGCGGCCGGTACCGTGCCCGGCCGCTGGCTGGACTTGCTGAACCGGGCCGCCGCCACCGCGGAGAGCTTCCTCACCACCCGGGCACCGGACGCGATCATCTCCGTGCGCGACGCCGAGGTGGCCATGGTGCTGCCGGAGCAGGGCCAGGACGGTGCCGCGTCCCGTGCGGTGCGGCTGGGCACCCTATGCGCCGCCCGCCTGGACGAACTGTTTCCCGAGGTGACCGTCACGGTTGGCATCGGCGGCCCGTGCCATGGCCCCGAGCAGATCAGGCACTCCTACGCGCAGGCCAGGCGGACCGTGGAGACCGTGCGCCGGATGGGCCGCGCGGGCCGGGTAGTGGCCTTCGGCGACCTGGGCATTCACCGGCTTCTGCTCCAGGTCCCCGACCTGGCCGAACTGCGCGGGTTCGCCGACGAGGTGCTCGGCAGGCTCAGCGCCGACCCCAGCGGCCAGGCCCATGTGTACCTGGAGACCATGGCCTGCTATTTCCGGGAGAACGCCAGCCCGCAGCGGGCCGCCCGGGCGCTGCATGTGCACCCCAACACGGTCAGTTACCGGATCCACCGGGTCGAACAGATCACCGGCCTGGACCTGGGCAGCTACCGCGACCGGCTGATGGCCCAGGTGGCGCTGGAGATCCTGGACGCGGTCGGGGAGGCACCATGACCGGGTTCGTCACCGCGCTGCGCGAGGGCGTGCTGGTGTGCGACGGCGCCATGGGCACCATGCTGCACGCCGCGGGGAACTCGCTCGACCGGGCGCTGCCCGAACTGAACCTCAGCAACGCCGAACTGGTCAGCACGGTGCACGAGAGCTACCTGTCCGCGGGCGTGGACGTCATCCAGACCAACACGTTCGGCGCAAGCGCGCTGCGGCTGGCCGAGCACGGGTCGGCCGGGCCGGTGCGCGAGATCAACCTTGCCGGGGTGCAGATCGCGCGCGAGGCACAGGCCAAGGCCGGGCGGCAGGTCTTCGTGGCCGGGTCGGTGTCCCCCGCGGTGACCGCGCGCCAGCGCCCGCTGATCTCCCCCGTGCAGCGGGTGGCGGCGATCCGGGAGCAGGTCAGCGCGCTCGCCGAGGGCGGCGTGGACGTCCTCATCCTGGAGACCTTCGGGTACCTCGACGAACTCGCCGAAGCGGTCACCGCGGCCGCGGAGCTGACCGGCGCGCCGATCATCGCCCAGGCCACGTTCGCCCCGGACGGCCGCACCCTGGGCGGCGAGACCCCGCGCGAGGTGGCGATCACGCTGTCCCGCCTGCCGGTCGTGGCCGTGGGCACCAACTGCACGCTCGGGCCGCAGCACACCCTCACCGTGGTCACCGAACTGATCAGGCACACGTCCCTGCCGGTGAGCGCCCAGCCCAACGCCGGGCTGCCCCGGCGGGCCGCCGGGCGGCGGTTCGAATACCCCATCGACGGCGGGTATTTCGCCAGGTACGCGCGCCGGTACGTGGAGGCAGGCGCGTCCCTGATCGGCGGCTGCTGCGGCACCACGCCCACCCATCTCAAGGCGGCCGTGGCCGCGGTCGCCGCGCACCGGCCCGGGCCCGGACAGGCGCGCGTCACGGCCGCGGCCGAGCCGCCCGCCACCGCACCGGCCGAGCCGGGCGGCCTGGCGGAACGGCTCGCCGCCGGGCGGTTCGTGGTCACCGCGGAGATCGTCCCGGCGGCCGACGGCGATGGCGACCAGGCCGCGGACGCCGTGGTGGCGCTGCGCGAACGCGGCCTCGACACCTTCCTCGTCTCGCCACGGCAGACCGCCCGGGCGCACCTGAGCCCGCTGAACCTGGCGCTCCAGCTGCGCCAGCGGCTCGGCGCCGATGCGGTCGCCACGATGACGACCTGGGACAAGACCATCATGGCGCTGCAAGCCGACCTGCTCGGGGCACACGCGCTCGGCATGCGGACCGTGGTCTGCGCCACCGGCAACCCGCCGCTTCGCGGCGACTACCCCAACGTCGACGGCATCTGGGAGGTCGACTCCGTGGGCCTGGCCGGGCTGCTCAACGGGCTGAACCAGGGCCGCGACAGCAACGGCCTCGCGCTGGCCACCAAGACCTCGTTCCACATCGGGGCGCGGTTCAACCCCGGCGCGCAGGACGCCGCGGCCGAGGTGGCCCGCACCAGGGCCAAGCTGCGCGCGGGCGCCCAGTTCCTGATCACCCGGCCGGTGTACGAGCTGGACAGCTTCCGGCGGATGACCGCTGAACTGGACGCCGGCGTGCCCGTGCTGCTGGCGCTGGCCCCGCTGAGCGGGTTCGACGAGGCCGACTTCCTCGCGCACGAGGTCCCCGGGGTGACGATCCCGGAGCCGACACTGCGGGCCCTGGATCGGGCGGGCGGCAGCGCCGCCGCCGTCGGGCTGGACCTGGCGGCCGGCCTGGCCGCCCAGGCCACGTCCCTGGCCCAGGGCGTGGTGCTGCGGTTCGACGGTGACCTCGCCGCCATGGAGCGGCTGCACGCGGCGCTGTGATTACGTGGGGCGGGGTGGCGGGGCCAGAACTAGAATTGTGCTAGGACACAAACGGAGCGGGCCAAGATTGTGCCCGTGCTTGGTGCCCAGCGCAGCCATCTGTTGCACACTCGGAAAGTGATCCGGGGAAATGACATACGGCGGATGAAGGAGAGGCTGGATGGAATCCGATGTCGGTGCCCTGGTGCGCGGGCCGGAGCCGCACGCACTGCGGAGCCGACCGGATGAGCGTTATGCAGATGTCGGCCGCCTGGTGATCACCTGCCCGGACCGGCTGGAACGCGCCGTGCTCGCCCGCGCGGTTGGCTGGCACCTGGAGGACCGGATAATTGTCCACCAGAACTCCACGATCGTCTTCTCCTGACCCCGCGCCCTGGCCGGTGCTGGCCCGGGGGGACGCCCCCCCGGAACCCCCCGCTGGCCTGCGGCCCCGTTCCTCCGTCACGGGGCCTTGGCCGCACCCGGTGCGGCCGCGGCTGCCTGGCCGGGTGGCCTACCGCCTCCAGCGCGTGCTGGCGCCCAATGCCGCCTACCGCGGCCTCGCGGGCGCGCTGGCCAAGGTCCCGGCCGCTCTGCGGGTCTTCACGGCCGCCGAGAAGGTCACCAAGGGCGCGGTGTTCGGCTGCCGGATGTGCGGTCAGTGCACGCTGCCGGTCACCGGGTACGCCTGCCCGGAGACCTGCCCCAAGCAGTTGCGGAACGGGCCCTGCGGCGGCGTCGGCGCGGACGGCTCGTGCGAGGTGTTCCCGGACCTGCGGTGCGTCTGGGTGGTCGCCTACGAGCGGGCCGAGCGCGAGGGACGGGTGACCGATCTGATGCTGCTGCAGCGGCCGGTGGACCACCGGCGCGCGGGGCAGAGCGCCTGGGTCAGCTACTGGCGCGGCGACGACGAGAGCCTGTGGTCCGCGCCGCGGGCCGGCACCGTGACCGAGGAGCACCGGTGAGCAACGGCATGGGCCTGCGCGGCCGGCTCGCGTCGGGCGCGTTCGCGGTGACCGCGGAGATCGGCCCGCCGCGCGGGGCGGATCCGGAGGCGCTGCGCCGCAAGGTGGCGCCGCTCGCTGGCTGGGTGGACGCCGTCAACATCACCGACAACGCCGGCGCGTACGTGCGGATGGCAAGCTGGGCGGGCAGCCTGGTGGCTGCCCAGGCCGGGGTCGAGCCGGTCATGCAGCTCACCTGCCGCGACCGTAACCGGCTCGCGCTCCAGTCCGACCTGCTCGCCGCGTCCGCCGTGGGCATCCCCAACGTGCTGCTGATGACCGGCGATCACCCGAAGTTCGGTGACCAGCCGGATGCCAAACCGGTGTTCGACCTGGACAGCGTCCAGCTGCTGTGGGCCGCCCGGATGATGCGCGACGAGGGACGCCTGCTGTCCGGCCGGGCGCTGTCCACCCGGCCGGCCTGGCTCATCGGCGCGGTGGAGAACCCGTTCGCCCCGCCGGCCGGGTTCCGTGCCGCGCGGCTGGCCAAGAAGGCCGACGCGGGCGCCGAGTTCGTGCAGACGCAGTTCGTGTTCGACGTGCCCGCCTTCGCACGCTGGATGGCCGAGGTAGCCGAGCTCGGGCTCCCCGGGCGCTGCCGCATCCTCGCCGGCGTGGGGCCGGTGCGCTCGCTGCGGGCCCTGGACCACATGCGCACCGGCGTGCCCGGCCTGCACATCCCCGGCGAGGTGGACCGCAGGCTGCGGTCGGTCCCCGCCGATCGGGTCGCCGAGGAGGGGGTGCGCCTCTGCGCGGAGATCATCGAGCAGATCCGCGAGATCCCCGGGGTCAGCGGCGTGCACGTCATGGCACCCGGGTACGAGCACGGGATTCCCGCCATCCTGGAACGCGCCGGTCTGGCGCGGGCCAGACCCCGTGACGGAGGACCGGGGTCTGAGCTCACCGGGGGGTTCCAGGGGGATCGCTCCCCCAGGTCAGCATGGCCGACCGCGCCGACGCTTGGGGGTACTGGTGCTCATTGACGTACGGCCGGTGGCGAAGCTGACCGGCCCCGCCCCGGTGGATGTGGCGGCCGCGCTCGCACCGGTCTTCGCCGCCTTGGGCGGGGCGGTGGGGTCGGGGCTAGCCTCGGGCGGGGCGGTGGGGTCGGGGCTAGCACAGCGCTCGGCCACGCTGGACCTGGCCAGCCTGCGCGTGGTCTGCGACTGGATCCAGTACCGGCACAACTTCTACGAGCCGGTCGAGGTGCGCCCGGTGCTGGCCGACCGCCCGCGCCGGGCGGGACCAGACGGCACCGAGTCCGTCGCCGCTCACGCTGGTCTGGAGATTGCCATGGACCTGCGCCGGTGCGGCGACGGCGACCTGGCGGCACGGGTCACCCGTGCCCTGGCCGAGCAGGCGGAGCCGGACGGGACCGGGCTCGTCCTGCTGGAGCCGTGGCAGCCCGCCAGCGAAAGCTGCCTGTGGCGGTTCAACACGCTGTACTGGCAGGCGCTGTCCCGGTGGGAGGAGGCCACGGGCCGGGAGTACGAGCAGGCGCTGCCCGGCGGGCGGAGCGAGGCCCGCGACACCGGCGTGGCCGGGGACCTGATCCGTGAGCTGCTGCGGGTCTGGGACGAACTGGACGCGCGGCGGGCCCTGCCCGAGGAGCTATACGTCGCCGAACTCGGTGTGGGCAACGGCAGCCAGGCGCGCACCTGGCTGGACACGTTCGCCGATCTGGACGCACAGCACGGCCGCGACTACTATCGCCGGCTGCACTACCTGATGGGCGACTACTCCGCGCACGTGCTCGACCGGGCCAGGAAGGCGGTGGCCCACCACGGGGACAACGTCAGCACGCTGGTGCTCGACGCGACCCGGCCGCAGCAGACGCTGGGCTTCCTGCGGGGCAAGGCGTTCTGCGTGTACATCTCCAACGTCTACGACAACCTGCCCACCGACGACGTGGCCAGCATCCGCGGGCATCCCTACCTCGTCGAGGTGCGTGCTTGCCTGCGCCGCGCGGACGCTGCCAAGATCGCGCGCCGCTACCACACCAGGCTCGGCGAACTGGCCCCGCTGATCCACCGGCTGCTCCGGCTCGGGCCCGACCTGCTCGCCGAGGCGGCGCCCGGCCGGTTCCCCGGAACCCGCGAGGCCGTGGCGTTCTGGCAGGAAACCTGGTCCGCGCTGCGGCTGCAGGAGCGTTACGTGCCGCTGGACGGCCTGGATGCCTACCAGGTGATCCCGGCCATCACCGGTGAGATCCTGCGGCCGCTGCTGGAAACCTGCGGCGACGTGCGGATGCACGTCAGCAACGGCGCGCTTGCCAGCTTCGCGGGCACACTGCCGCTGCTGCACCCGTTCGGCCGGCTGCAGTGCCACGACCTGTTCCTGACCGGGCCGGGCGGCTACCTGACCGGGTTCCACGGGCCGGGCAAATACGACGGGTCCGTGGTGAACTGGGTCAACGGGCCGCTCCTGGCCCTGGCGGGCAACCGGCGCGGGTTCGACGTCCAGATCGCCGCGAGCCGTCGTCCTGGCGTCAATGTGAAGACACTGACCGCGCAGGTGCGTGACTGATGGATCAGACCGCACCGGAACACGCCTTGGGCGGGGCGGCGGGGTCGAGGCCAGCAGAGCACCCGGCGGCGGCGGCGCTGCGCACGACGCCGCTGGCCACGACCGTGGTCGGTTCGTACTCGGTGCCGGAGTGGCTCGGCCGCCTGAAGACCGACTACTACCAGCGCCGGATCAGCGCGCACCACCTGGACGAGATCCACGACGTGGCGATCAAAGCGGCGCTGAAGGACCAGGAACTCGCGGGCGTGGACATCGTCTCCGACGGCGAACTGCGGCGCGACAACGACATCGACTACCTGCTCACCCGGATTCCCGGGGTGGAGATCCCGCACCGGTCCAAGACCGACTATTACGACTACTACGACGCGGAGGTGCGCGCGCCGCTGCCCGAGGCCACCGGGGTGAGCCCTGGGCTCGCCGCGGACTTCGCGTTCACCAGGGAGCAGACGGCCCGGCCCATCAAGTTCTCCTTCACCGGACCGTTCTCGCTGTCGCGCCGGATCCGCGACACCGGCTACGCCGACCCCGCGGACCTGGTCCGTGCGCTCGCCCGCCGGCTCAACGCCCAGGCCCTGGAACTGGCCGCCGCCGGTGCCGACCTGCTTCAGATCGACGAGCCGTTCCTGGCCGGGTATCCCGAGCAGGTGGACCTGGCGATCGAGGCGGTCAACATCGTGACCGCCGGAGTGGACGCCACCTGGGCACTGCACGTGTGCTACGGCAACCGGTACGCCCGGCCGTTGTGGGAGGGGCACTACGACTTCCTGTTCCCGGCGGTGACCGCGGCGCGTGTGGACGCGCTGGTGCTGGAGTTCGCCCGCAAGGGCCTGGACGACCTGCGGCTGCTGAAGGAGCACGCCTGGGACCGCTACCTGGGCCTCGGCGTGATCGACGTGAAGGCCACTGAGGTGGAGACAGCGGGGCTGGTGGCTTCGCGGATCCACCGCGCGCTTGAGTTCGTGCCGGCCGACCGGCTGATGGTCAACCCGGACTGCGGCCTGCGCCACCTGCCCCCCGACGTGGCGAGGGCCAAGCTGCGCGCGATGGTGGCCGGCACCGGGCAGGTCCGCCGCGAGCTGATCGCCTGATCACGACCTTTCCGCAGCTCAGCCCCAGCCCTCCGGACCTCGGGCCGCCTGGCCCGGCCATCCTCCCCTTCACCTGCCCGCCATCATGGGAGTGCCTCGTGCAGGGCGGCTATCCGGGTGGCCGCCTCCTGGATGGCGGCGCGCAGTTCGGGTGGGTGGAGCACCTCGACCTCGCCGCCGAGTGCGAGCATGTCCAGCACCGCGACATCGGGTGAGTCGATCCGCACCCAGGCCTCGACCCAGTCCTCCCGCCCGGCGACCAGATGCGGGCTGCGGCGGACCCGGATGCCCGAGGGCCGGCCGAGCAGGGCGGCGAGGCGGCGGCCGCGTGGCGACAGCCGGATGCGCGCCCGCTGCACCGTCACGCCACCGGCGCCCTTGCTGGGCCCCGGCGCGGCGGCCGGGTTTGGGCCATGCCCGGGAGCGCTGGCTGCGGCCGGGCTGCGGCCGGAGGAGCTGGCCGCAGCCGGAAGGTCGCTGCGGAAGCCGTCGATCAGCTCGAACCCGCCCTGGCTGCCGCGGACCGCGTACACCGGGATCCCGGCGGCGCTGAGCGCCTCGATGTCGCGCAGCACGGTGCGCGGCGACACCTCAAGATCGGCGGCGAGCTGGGCGGCGGTCATCCGGCCGCGGGCCTGCAGCAGGCCGAGCAGCCCGACCAGCCGGCTAGCTCGCACACGCCAAAGATAGCGCTCAATCATGACGGTAGATGTCATGTATCAACTGGAATAATCGTCTGGTCTGCGATGAGGCGCCAGCCGCTGGGCGCCCGCGAAGGGGGACCACCACCGATGACCATTGCTGTCACTGGATCAGGGACCGGCGACGATCCCTGGATCCTGACCACGCCGCCGGGCAAGTCCGAGTTCGAGGCCTGGCGCGACGAGAGTGCGGAGCCGCCTGCCCTGGTCGTCCAGGTCGGCACGACGCAACTGCGCTACCAGCTGCGCTGCATCGACGATCTGCACGCCATGCTCAAGGAGCGCGGCGACTGGGTGCCGCTCGGCAACGCCGACGAGCAGAAACCGGCCCAGGACGGGACGGTGGAGGCCTGGGGCCGCTCTCCTGGCAACCCGGTCGGCGGCTGGTACGGCATGAAGAAGGGGCTGCGTGGGCGGTTCGGCAACTACGTGCCGCCGGTGCTCGAGGCGCTGGGGCTCGCCGAGGTAGAGCACAACGCCCGCAACAACCGGATGCGTGCCCTCTGACCGGGGCGTCAGGCGGGCCGGAGCTCGGCCGGCACGTGCGCGGCTAGCTGCGCGGAGATGGCCGCGGCGGCCTGCGCGGCCGCGGCGACCGCATCCGGAGCGTTCGCCAGCCCGGCGTGGTCCGCGCAGCGGCCGGACATGACGGCCACCCGTTCGGACAGCAGCGCCCACGCCGCCTCCCGCCACGGCGTGAAGTTTCCCATCTGGTAGTACATCTCGAACACCGGGCCAGCGGTCCGGCCCGGATGGCCAGGTCCTGCGGGCATCCGGGTGAGCGCGGCGCCAAGCGGCCGCATCACGCCGGTCATCAGCCCGAACGCGGACTCGACCAGCGTGCCGAGCTGCTCGTCGGTCTCGTCGGTGTGTGTGAAGAACCGGGTGAGCACCTGGAGCAGGACCTCGTAGCCCAGGTTGAACAGCTCGGCGACGCTCCGGGTGGCCGGATCGGTCAGCAGCGGCTGGGGTTCGGTGATGTCGAAGGGCTGGCGGGTGAACGCGGGGATGACCGGCCGGGCGGGCTCGAAGTCCGGGTCCTCTTCGCGCAGCCGGTGGTACTCCTCCCAGATGCCGAGGAACCTGCCGTAGTGGGCGGACTGCCAATCGCCGCGTGCCCCCTCGCCCTGTTCGATGATCTCCTCGATGGCCGCGCACGCCGAGTTCAGGTCTGTCACCGCGATGAGCTGCGTCCACCCGCCGAACAACTCGGGGGTCGCCTGGGCCCGCCGCGGGCCGGGGAAAAGCGCCCGCTCGCCGAGCCGTGCCGCGAGGCCGGTGAGCCCGTCCATGATTCCGCGGTACAGGTGTCCCACCGTGGTGAACTCCTGCCGGCGCGGCATGATCTCGTCCGCGGTCACCGGGTCCTCCGGCGGCGCAGCGGGGACGAAGCCCTCCGCATCCATCCGCTCCATGCCCTCGGGCCGCTCCAGGTACAGGAAGTGTGTCAGCGCGGCGTCGCCGAACGGCAGCAGCGCGAACTGCACCCCGCCGGGCAGGTACTCCGACGGGCGCGGGAAGTTCGGCCTGCTCAGACTCGGCGCGGCACCGATCGCGCTCATCACGTTCGAGACAAGCGCGAGGTGCAGCATCTCCTCGACCGCGATCCCGGTGAGCACCTTGTGCCACCGGGCGACCGCCTCGGCCTGCTCGGCCGTCAGACCCTCGTCCGGGCCGCTCTTCAGGCTGAAGCTCGCATACAGGTACTGGCACATGATCAGGTGCTCGACCTGCGACGCCTCAATCAGCAGGTTCCACAGGTGCTCGCGGTGCTCAACGACAAGCTTCGTCTCGGTCATCGGGGCTCCCCGGCAGGTTATCCAGACGACTCGGCAATGATTACATAATTACATACCACGCTCACTGGCGGGCGCTCCCTCGCGCAAGAGCGAACATAAGCCGACCCTAGTAGTTGGAAGTTAATCACTACCCAGCCGGGCCGTGGCAGACGGTGTCCCCGGTCGGGTGATGCGCGACACGTCCGCGAACAGATCCGCGATAGTCCATAGCGCGGATCGCGGCGGAACCGGACATTGACCCGGCGCGATGTTATGAATAGTCATGCAGCAGGGCTGGTCTTCTGCGGGCGCGCGCAGTTCCGCTAAGCATGACGCTGTCGACGCCCTGGTGGGTCAAATAATCGCGCCGACCCGGCCCTAACGCCTCGCGCCGCAGCAACGGCTTCACGTTCAGTGGCGAACCTCCGGCCGGACCGCGCGTCCAGTGCCGCCGTTCTGCACGGATGTCGGCGCAAGGCCGATCATGATGCTGGCCGCCCAGATTCAGCCATTCTGGGTGCCTCCGTGGTAGCCAGCGGCAGTCCTGAGACGGAGCGGTGCGGGCGGGGAAT
>Ga0306920_100007573_pt1 | contig 14303 bp, 9 predicted proteins | sample flu12Cox44000170_FD_204666 | JGI IMG/M metagenome (GOLD analysis project Ga0306920, IMG submission 204666) | Lab enrichment of tropical soil microbial communities from Luquillo Experimental Forest, Puerto Rico - flux4day.12C.oxic.44.000.170 (v2)... | ecosystem: Environmental > Terrestrial >...
CGGTCGATGAAGGGCGCCACTGCCTTGCGCGCGAGAAGATGCAGCGCGGTGCCCACATCGGCGAAGGTGGCAATGCCGGATCCGGCGATACGGATGCGCCGCATGATCACGAGACCGGGGTCGAGACCGACCGGCTGTGCTCCGACATTGCCCAGCACCACGATCATTGCATTTGACGCGGCTGAGCGCAGGCTCTCGCCGAACGTGTCGGTCACGACGTTTTCCAGCACGATATCGGCGCCTTGCTTCTGCGTGAGGCGCCACACGTCTGCACTGAATTTGAGATCAGGACTGACAATGACATCGTCGGCACCGGCCTGCCGGATGATGGCGGCCTTGTGCGCAGAGCTCGTGATCGCGATCACGCGGGCCTGCATGCTCCTTGCAACCGCGATCTGATGCAGCCCAAGCCCGCCGCCGGCGCCCGTGATCAGGACGGTGTCGCCTGGTTGCGCCGCCGCCACTCCAATAAGCGCCCGCACGCTGGTCCCGATCGGACAGACCGCGAGCGCGGCGGCAGCCATATCGATGCCTTCCGGCAGGCGGATTGCGTTGCCGGCAGGCACGCAGATGAATTCCGCATAGCCGCCGCCACCCCACTCACCAATGGTGCGGCTGTTGCGGCAGAGATCGTGCCGGCCGCGCAGGCAATGGCGGCAGGTGCCGCAAAACAGACGATGATAGATCGCGACATTTTCACCGATGCGCTCTGCCGGAACGCTCGCCCCGACAGCGACGATCTCGCCGGCAATCTCGTGGCCGAGAATGCGCCCTGGCCGGCCCGGAATTTTGCCGGCGCGGGAGAGCAGATCGTGATGACAGATGCCGGCCGCATGGATGCGCACGAGGACATCCTGTGGGCCTGGCTCCGGCTGCTCGACCTCGATGACGCGAAGAACATCCGGCCCGCCGAAGGCGGAAAAGCTCACGGCCCGCATCAGCGCCATTCCCGTTTATGCTCGTGCCGCAAACGCCGCCGCGCCTTGTTTGTAATCGCCGCCGCTCTCGACGCTGGCGCGTGCCAGCGCGATCTCGGAACATTCCTCGGGCGTGAGACGGCGCGCGAACATGGCGAGCCGCTTCGTCGCCTGCACGGCCGCGGGAGAAAAGCCCGCGATAATGCACGCCCATCGCTCCGCCTCTGCCTTGGGATCGTCCACCACTGCGTTGAGAAGACCGAACCGCAAGGCTTCTTGCGCCGTGATGTTGCGCCCGATGAGCAGCATTTCGAGCGCTTGCGCGCTGGCAATGACCTGGGGGAGCCGCAGCGCGCTGACCGCGGAGATCATTCCATGGCGCACTTCCGGATAGCCCAGAACCGTGTTCCTGCCGGCGATCCGCAGGTCACAGTGCAGCGCGAGCGTCATGCCCATTCCCATGCAATGGCCATGCAGAGCTCCGATGACGGGCTGGGCCAGCGGGATCGCGCCGCCCGGAATGGCGCGCAGGAGCGTCTGCGTGCTCGCCATGCGTCCAGTTGCATTGATCTCCTTGATGTCGGAGCCGGCACAAAATGCCTTTTCACCGGCGCCGGTGAGCACCACAGCGCGGATACCAGCGTCGTCGGATATTTCCTGCCAGATCTCGCCCAGTCGTTCTTTCGCCGGCACATCGAGGGCATTGAGCACCTGCGGCCGATTAATCGTGACGATCGCGACCCCGTTCGAGCGCTTTTCCAGAATAACCGACATCCCGAGCACCTTTCTCTACCAACGCGGATGTTGTAGCAGGCGAGGGGCCTTGCGTCCTATCAAGTCCCGTTTGACCGGTGCAGACGCGTGAAGGAAACAACATATATCGGCAAGCCCGTCCGGCGGATCGAGGACCGGGCATTGCTTACCGGCGCCGGCCGTTTCGTTGCCGATCTGCGCTTCCCGGAGATGCTCGAGGCAGCATTCGTGCGCAGCCCTCACGCGCACGCGCGCATGCGTGGAATCGATACGCGCGAAGCGCGGGCTCATCCGAACGTGCACGCCGTATTCACCCTTGCCGATCTTGCCCCGTTGCTCTCGCGCGAGCGGCTGCCTTTGGGTTTTCGCACCGATGAGTTGCCGCCCGACATCACGCCCTTGGTCCTTGCCCGCGACGAAGTCGCGTTTGCCGGCGAGGCGGTGGCCGTCGTCGTCGCGCGCAACCGCTACGTGGCAGAGGACGCCGCCGCCCTCGTCCATGTCGATTACGAGCCGCTGCCGGCGGTCTCCGATTGCCGCGCGGCGCTCGCGCCGGGCTCGCCGCTTGCGCACAGTGGCAAGAAGAGCAATCTCCTGATCGAGTTCAAGCAAGCCTACGGGGACGTTGAGGAAGCATTCGCGCGTGCGCCCCGTCGCGCCGGCGTTCATCTCAAGCAGCATCGTGGCGGCGCGCATTCCATCGAAGGTCGTGGCGCGGTGGCGGTTTACGACCCGATCGAAGATCGCCTCACGCTCTGGTCTTCGACCCAGCTCGCCCATGAGCTGCGCGGCTCGCTGATGACGTTACTCGGGCTCGATGAAAATCGGCTCCGTGTCGTGGCGCCGGACGTGGGGGGCGGCTTCGGCGCCAAATTCGTCATGTATCCGGAAGAGGTGACGCTGGCGGCATCCTGTCTGCTGCTGCGGCGACCGATCAAATGGATCGAAGACCGGCGCGAGCATTTTCTCGCCGCCGTGCAGGAACGGGATCAATACTGGGATCTTGAAGTTGCCTTCGACAATGACGGCCGCTTGCTCGGCGTGCGCGGCAGCATGGTTCATGATCAAGGGGCCTATACGCCACAAGGAATCAATCTTCCGTATAACGCATCGACTGGAGTGCCTGGCCCGTACGTGCTGCCAGCCTACGAGCTCACCGTGCGGGTGGTTGAGACCAACAAGGTCGCAACCATGCCGGTGCGCGGGGCCGGTTATCCGGAAGCCGCGTTTGCGATGGAACGCCTGCTCGATCGGGTGGCCGGCGAGCTTGCCTTTGATCGCGCGCGGGTGAGGCAGCGCAATCTCGTGCCCTCGGAAAAGATGCCCTACGTCACGCCGCTCAAGACCCGCTCGGGCTCCGCGGTCGCGCTCGATAGCGGCGATTTCCCTGCCTATCAGCGCATCGCCCTCGAGGCCATCGATTATGCCGGTTTTGCGGGCCGCCAGCAGGAGGCGAGAAAGGCAGGACGCTATCTCGGGATCGGGATCGGCAACGGCGTCAAGGGCACGGGTCGCGGCCCGTTCGAGTCCGCCATCGTGCGCATCGGCCGCTCCGGACGCATTTCCCTCTACACCGGCGCGATGCCGATGGGGCAGGGGATCAAGACCGCGCTCGCCCAGATCTGCGCCGAGCAGTTCGACGTGCCGCCGCACATGGTGAGCGTGACTGCCGCCGACACAGCGGTCATTCCGTTTGGACAGGGCGGGTTTGCCAGCCGGCAGACCGTAACGGCGGGTTCGTCCGTGCACATGGCAGCCGCGGCGGTGCGCGACAAAGCGCTGCAGGTGGCGGCGCATCTTTTGGAGGTCTCAACCGGCGATCTCGATCTGCACGACGGACGCATCGAGATTGCGGGCGCGCCGGGGAGCGGGCTCACGCTGCGCGAGGTCGCCGAGGCAGTTTCCGGCGTGCCGGGCTATGCCATGCCCGGCAAGTTCGAGCCCGGGCTGGAAAGCATGCAAAGCTTCCAGCCGGGTGCGCTTACGTACGGCGGGGGGTGCCATGCGGTCGAGGTCGACGTCGATGTCGAGACTGGTGGCGTGCGCATTCTGCGCTATGTCGTCGTCAATGACAGTGGCCGCATCATCAATCCCATGATCGTGGAAGGGCAGCTCGCCGGCGGCGTCGCCCACGGCATGGGCAACGCGCTCCTGGAATGGATGGGCTACGATCGCGACGCGCAGCCGGTCACCACGACCTTTGCCGAGTATCTGTTGGCGAGCGCGACCGAGGTGCCGAAGATCGAGATAAAATTCGCCGAGTTTCCCTCCTCGCTCAATCCGCTTGGCGTCAAGGGCGTTGGCGAGTCGGGCTGCGTGCCGGCTGCCGGCGCCATCATCTCGGCGATTGAGAACGCGCTCGCGCCGTTTGCGGTGCGTATCGAGGAATACCCTGTGACACCGGCGCGCTTGTTTGCTCTCTTGGCGAATAGTGAGTAGCGAATAGCGAATAGAAAGCGCGCGTGAAGCTACTCGCTATTGGCCATTCGCTATTCGCCTCATTGGCTCGGCTTGATGCCGAGATCCTTTGCGATTGCGGCCAATCTCGCGCGCTGCTGGTCGATCGATAGGCCAAACTCCGACGGCCCGCCGAGGTTGACGATCTGGCCGGTTGTGATCAGGCGGGACTCGATGCTCGCGTCGGTCACAGCGCGCACGTCGGTTGCAATGCGCTCGCGCAGATCCATCGGCATGCCCGACGGGCCGAAATAGCCGACGAGGCCATCGAAGGCGAGCTCCGGGTGGCCGGCCTGCGTCGCCGTGGGAATATCGGGCAGGGTGGGAGCACGCACGCTGTTGGTCATGATCAGCGGCTTGATTCTGCCGGCTTCCAACTGCGGCCGCACGATGGCAAGTGCCGCCTCGTAGACCTGCACGCGGCCTTCGGCGAGATCGTTGGCAGCCTCGACCGGATTGCGGTAGGGCACCTTCGTCATGTTCAGGCTATTGCTCTGCAGAAATCCGGCGAAGGCAAAGTCCAGCGCTCCGGTCGTGCCCGCCCAGTTGAGCTTGCCGGGCTCTGCGCGCGCCATGGCGACCAGATCGGCGAATGTCGCAACTTTCAGGGAAGCCGGGATCGCAATGGTAATCAGCGTGTTGGAGACGCGCGCGATCGGCAGGAGGTCGCTCGCCTTGTAGGGCAGGTTCTCGTGCAGATAAGGATGAGCGGTGAAAGAAGAGGATGGCGAGGCCAAAAGGACGTGATCATCGTGGGCGCCCACGAAGGCGCTGATCGCGACGATGCCGTCCCCGCCGGGACGGTTCTCGATCACGACCGGCTGTCCCCACCGCGCGCTCAGCCGCTCGCCGATGAGGCGCGTCCCGATGTCGACGCCGGAGCCGGCTCCGAGCGTCACGATGAACTTGACCGGGCGCTGCGGCCAGGCTTGTTGCGCCGATGGCGGCGACGGCAACAGAGCCGATGCGATGAGACCTAGAGTAAAGGCAAGCAAAGCCGGCATGCTGCGCATCATCTGCTCCAATAAGTGCCGAGAAGCGATATGCGGGACCGCCTTCCCGGATTTCGCTCCGCTCATCCGGGCACCAACGAATTCCGAGGACCATAGCCACCTGACCGTCTGATGACCAGCAAGCAAGTTGACCCATGAGCATCTCGTCGCAAACTGGCCTCGCGCCTGAGATCGCGAAGCTGCGCGGCGCCGCAGCCGTCCGCGAGCGCTGCGCCATGGTCTACCGGTGGGTCGCCGAGGGCCGCTCACCGCATTTCGAGCTCGACGAAGAGCGCCTGGAGACGGTCGCGCAATATGTGGCCGAGACCACGCGCGAGGCCTATCCCGATCTCGCCATTCCATACCACAGCCGGTGGCGCCATTTTGCAGCGGGTGGGATCGAGCGCTGGAAGGAATTGTCCCAGCGCGTGCTTGTGCATCCGCTCGAGCGCGCACGCATGGCTATCGATCTCGTTACCGTGAGCGTCCTGCTCGATGCCGGTGCCGGCGATGCATGGCGTTACCGGGAAGGAGCGAGCGGAATTTCCTTCGCACGCTCGGAGGGCCTTGCCGTCGCGAGCTTCGATATGTTTTGTGTCGGCGCCTTTTCTTCCGATCGGGAGCGCCCATATCGCGTCGATGACGCCGCGCTTGCGCGGCTCGACGCGTCGATACTGGCGCGTCATTTTCAGGCGGGCAAAGACAATCCGCTCATTGGAATAGAAGGGCGCAGCGCGCTGCTGCGGGCCTTGGGCGCCGCCCTGTCGGAACGCGGCGATTTGTTTGGGCGCGCGCCGGCGCGCCCCGGTAATCTCGTCGATTATTTTGCAAGCGTCGCTGATGATAATAGTCGCATTGCGGCGGCGCACGTGCTGGGGACGCTGCTCGAGGCGTTCGCGCTGATCTGGCCCTCCGGATTGATGCTTGCTGGCGTTCCTGTCGGCGATGCGGGGCGTCATCCGGCAGTTCAAACCGGCGACGTCACGGCCGGAATTGTGCCCTTTCACAAACTCTCGCAGTGGCTCGCCTATTCACTAATCGAGCCGCTTGCGATTGCGGGAATCACCGTGGAGAGGCTCGACGAGCTCACGGCGCTGCCCGAATATCGCAACGGCGGCCTCCTCGTTGATCTCGGCGTCATGCGTCCACGCAAGGAAGTCGACCTGCGGCGCCGCCATGACGTGCACTCCGAGCTTGTCGTCGAATGGCGCGCGCTCACGGTGATCCTGATGGACCGGTTGCTGCCTTTGCTGCGCGCGAAGCTCGGGCTCAATTCGAATTTCACATTGCCCCACCTGCTGCAAGGCGGGACCTGGAGCGCGGGCCGCAAGATCGCGCTTAAGCTGCGGCCGCCGGATGGTCCCTCGCCCATCCCGGTTGCCGCGGACGGGACGGTGTTCTGAAGGGGAGGATAGATGAGTAGCCCGGTTGAGTGGGAAGCAAAACCCGGGGATGTCCCGGATGTCGCTTCGCTCATCCGGGCTACTCCACCGCTGCTCAAAAAGTAATCAAGCTGCCAAGTTCACCGAATGCTCCGCGTGCGCTAAACTTGGTGTCGCATGCGGTGGGCATGCATCGATTTCATGGGGTTGAAATGCTTAACGCTGCTTTGCGCTTCTCCAGGCTCGTTCTGCCCGTTTTGTTGGCCACCATTGCATTCGTTCCTCGCGCGAGCGCGGACGATAAAGTCCTCAAGGTCGGAACGCTCAAGCTCATCCACGGAATTTCCGCCTATTTCTACGAGCGGTTCGCCCCGGAGGGCTACAAGGTCGAGGTCTATCCGTTCGAAAGCCCGACCGACGGCAAGAACGCAGTGCTCACCGGCACTGTCGATACCTGCATTCACGGCATTGCGGCCTTTCTGCTCGGCGCTGCCGCCGGCGAGCCGGTCACCATCGTGGCGAATGCCAATAACCGCGGCATGGCGGTGATCGCGGGAGTGAACACCGACATCAAGACGATCAAGGATCTCAAGGGCAAGCGCGTCGCGATCTGGCCGGGCTCGACCCAGGAGGCGGTCATTCTCGAGCGCCTTCGCATGGAGGGGATGTCGATAAAGGACATCCAGCCGATCCGGCTGCAATTTTCCGATCATCCGGCAGCGCTCGCCCGCGGCGATATCGACGCCTATGTCGGAGCCGAGCCGGCACCGGGCATCAGCCTTGCCAATGGCACCGGCCGGCTGGTCGAATATCCCTATTCGACTCCGATCGGCTCGTTGAACATGATTCTTTCCGCCAGCGAGAAGGCGGTCAAAGAGAATCCCGAACGCATCAAGATGATCGTCGACATGCACCGCAGGGCCATAGACTACGCCATGGCCAATCCTCCGCAGATCGTCGAGGTTGCGATGGCCAAGCTTGGCCAGCAAAGAAAATCAATCGAGCTTGCGGTGCCCAATGTCGAGCTTGCGTGGAAGATTGACGATGTGTTCATGCAGCGAGCGGACGCCTATACCCGGCTCATGTTCGAAAACAAGCAGATCCGCCAGATGCCGGACCTCTCTCGTCACATCACCCGCCAATTCATGTAACGCAACGGCTCCCTCGGGATGGTCGTGAGCGAGCAAGTCACGACGCTGGAGCAACCACTCGAACAAGACGTAACCGACGCCTCGGTCCCGGCGCGCGGGCCTCGCCGCTTGACCGAAAGAATCCGCGCGATTGCGCTCGGCGCGGGGTTTCCGCTCGTACTCATCCTGCTGTGGGATCGCGCGGTCGCCATCACCGGCACCCGCCTCGTCCCGAGCCCGCGCGAAGTCGCAGTGATGATGTACGACTTCTCCTTCGGCGGAATTTATGACGATGCGTTCAGCGGCACTATCCTCACCCATGTCTGGAAATCAATGACCCGGGTCTATGGCGGCTTCTTTCTCGCCGCACTGATTGCAATTCCGCTCGGGCTGATGATCGGACGGATCAAGCTGCTGCGCCAACTGCTCGATCCCACCATCAATCTGCTGCGACCGATTCCGGTCACCGCATGGCTGCCGCTGTCCATGATTTTCTTCGGACTGGGGCCCAATGCGGCGATCTTCCTGGTCTTTCTTGGCGCGTTCTATCCCGTTCTGCTCAACACAGTCTTCGGGGTCCGGTCGGTGGACGTGCGGCTGTTCGAGGCCGCCGCCATGCTGGGCTGCTCGGGTTCCGGGATGTTTCGCCAGGTCGTGCTGCCCGCCTCGTTGCCCGCGATATTCAATGGGCTTCGCATCGCCCATGGATTTGCCTGGATATTGATTGTGGTGGGCGAGATGACCGGCGTTCCCACCGGGCTTGGCTCTGTGATCATGGACGGGCGCACGCTCTCACGCACCGACCTGGTGGTGACAGGCATGATCGTGATCGGAGTATGCGGGTTTCTCACCGACCGCATCATTGTGGCGATCGGCAATCGCGCGCTGCGGTGGAGTCCCCAGCACCATGCCTGAAGGCAAACGGCCCCAGGTCGTGATCCGAGGCGTCACCAAACGATTTCCCGTCGGTGACGGCGACATCGAGGCGCTTGCGCGCATTGATGCCGTCATCCGGCAGCGCGAATTCGTGTGCCTCATCGGCGCATCGGGTTGCGGAAAATCGACCATGCTGCGCATCGTTGCCGGCTTCGAGGAGCCGACCACCGGCGAGGTTCTGGTCGACGGCAAAAGGATCACCGGGCCAGGCAGCGACCGCGGCATGGTATTCCAGGATTACGCCCTGTTCCCGTGGATGACGGTACGGAAAAACGTCGCCTTCGGACCACGCCAGCGGCAACTCCCGCGCGGCGAGGTCGATCGCATCGCGGGCGAGTTCGTCAAGCTCGTGGGCCTTGAACGCTTCGCCAATCGCTATCCGAGCCAGCTGTCCGGCGGCATGAAGCAGCGCGTCGCCATCGCCCGCGTGCTCGCGAATGACGCGAGCATTCTCCTCATGGATGAGCCTTTCGGCGCCCTCGACGCGCTCACGCGCGAGCAACTCCAGCGCGAGCTTCTGCAGATCTGGTCGCGCAGCCCCGTCACCATTGTGTTCGTGACCCATTCGGTCGAGGAGGCGGCGTTGCTCGCCGACCGCGTTCTCGTCATGAGCGCAGGGCCCGGCCGCATCGCCAGCGATATAGACATCGAGCTGCCGCGCCCGCGCGACGTGGCCTCGCCGGAATTCAACGCGGTGCGGCGCGATCTCGCGCGGGCGCTCACGAGCCAGATGATGCCGCGCGACGTGGCGCCCGACTTGCCGCGCGACGTGCCGCGTGACTCGGCGCCCGCAGGCGCGGCGTGACGGGGGAGCCAATCTACCGCGGCATGGATCGCCACGCCCTCGATGCTGCCTACAACAACAGCGTGGCCGTGGCGGACAGCCCGCAATGGCTGGAGCGCTGGCGCGCCCGCAGCAAAGAGCTACGGGCGGGGACGCATGCCCGGCTCGATGTTCCCTATGGCAAGCGACCGCGGGAGCGCCTCGACTATTTTACGTCAGGTGCACAACGGCCGCCGCTGTTCGTATTCATTCATGGCGGCTACTGGCAACGCAACGACAAGGAGATGTTTGCCTTCGTCTGTGACGGGCCGCAGCCGCACGGTATTGACGTCGCAACCGTCGGCTACACGCTCGCTCCGCAAGCACGCTTGAGAGAAATTGTGCAGGAGATCGAGCAGGCGCTGGATTTTTTATCGGAGCACGCGGACGATTTCGGTTTTGCCCGCGATCGGTTGCTCGTGGGAGGGTGGTCGGCGGGCGGACATCTCACCGCCATGGCTGCGCGGCATCCCACCGTTGGCGGCGGCATTCCGATCAGCGGAATTTTTGACCTTGAGCCCATTGCGCTCAACTATCTCAATGAAAAGCTCGCGCTCGATGGCTCCGAGGTGGAGACGCTCAGCCCGCTGCGCATCCTGCGCGATCGCAGTCCGCCGCTGCGGATGTTCGTGGGAGGAAGCGAATTGCCGGAGCTCAGGCGCCAGTCCGCGAGCTACGCGCAAGCTGCCCGCGAACGTCGCCTGCCGGTGCAACTTACGGTCCTTCCGGGACACCACCATTTTTCGATTCTAGACGAGCTTCGCCGGCCCGATGGAGCCATCACGGCCGCGTTGCGCGAGCTGATCGAGATGTAGGTCGGTTGGTCGAGCGAGCTAACCAACCTCACCCGGCGAGTGCATTTTCGTCGCGGAAGCACAATGAGAAAGAGTTGATTGAGAGCATGCACTTCTCCTTAGCGTACTGTGTCGGGCAAGACCATTGAGGAAATTGTCCGTTTTGGACACTTTGCCCGAGTGACGGTAACGCTGTAAGGCTCCTTTGCTGCACGGCTCGGGAATTACACAGCGAACACGTGCGGATTTCGCGAAGTATTTGGACGGGCTAGCGTTCTTAGCGCTCGTGTTTTGTTGTTTGGCTTGGTTCTGCGATACTCCAGAATTGTTCTGTTATTTCATTTCCCCGCTCAGTAACTAAAAGTCGCTTTGCGCACCCCGTAACCTCTTTACAAACGAAATAATTTTTTATAAGTCGCAAAACAACCTGCTGGGAGTGCGAGGATGCCGAACCTACGCGAGGCGAAGCAGGCGACAGCCGCCATCGGCAGGCGCGCAGGGGCAATGTCGCTGCGGACTCGATCGGACAAAAATTAACAGAGGGCGACCTGAGTTCCGGCTGGAAATCAGAGAACTGATCTCAGCGGCAATTGGAGCCTGAAACAACGCGGCCACTCTGCTGCATGGCTAATGCCGTGTGCGCGGCGAGGCTGTGAGAGGGGGAATTGTGTCAACAACGACCGTCACCGTCAGCGACAATTCGAGTGCGAGCCTCGGCAACGGCAACACCAATGTTGTCGCCGGCAACAATGACGTAATTAACGCCGGCAATGGCAACGATACTGTTACCGGCGGGACCAAAGATACGGTCACGATTGGCAACGGCAATGATGTGGTGAGCGTTGGCGCCAACGCCAAGGTTACTGCGGGAAACGGCACGGATACGCTTGCCGCTGGCACCAGCAGCAGCATCGCGGCGGGCAACGGCAATGACACGATCAGCGCCGGGGACAACAGCAGCGTTCAGGCTGGCAACGGCAACGACAGCATAACTGTTGGTAGCAACAGCAGCGTCCAGGCGGGCAACGGCTCCGATGTCATTCGGGCGGGCGCCCAAAGCACGATCGTGGTCGGCAATGGCAATTCCACAATCTACATGGGTGCGTCCGACACTGTCACGGTCGGCAAAGGCACCGATCAATTCGTTGTTCAGCCAACCTCAACTCTCAGTCTGATTGCGCCGAATTCGCTCACCTTTAACGAAGACAGCAGCGTTGCCTTGAACATTGGTGCTACGCTCGCGGGCACCGGTTTCGGCCACGAAATCATCTACGGCTTTTCCTCCGCCTCCGACCAGATCGTTTTCAATACCTCGCAATTTGCGAATTCCGCCGCGGTTTTGGCGGCCGCCAGCCAGGTAGGCCAGAATACCGTCATTACCGCCGACGCTGCGGACACGATCACGCTTCAAAATGTCAAGCTGTCGAGCCTGACTGCGAATGATTTTGCATGCGTTGGCGTCGGCTCTGCGCCAAACGTTGTCATCACGATCAGCGGCCTCCCGGCCGGCGTCAGTCTGTCGAACAATTCCGGTCCACTGCAGATCGTCAACGGCTCGATTACGCTCACGCAAGCGCAGCTCGCAGGGCTCACGATCAGCGCCAACGATGCGCTCTCGGCGAGCCTTTCAGTGACGGCCACCAACACCGCCACGGGTGCCTCCGTGACGGGGCAACTAAAATTGGTCGTCAATGAAGTCGCGACTGCGCCGACCCTATCCGCGCCGGAATCGCTAAGCGTGACCGAGGGCGGCACGATTGCGCTTGGGATTTCGGCTTCGGCCGCGGAGGTCGATCACAACAGTCCGTCGATCCTGATCAGCGGCCTGCCGTCAGACGCGACTTTGTTATCATAATGGCACATGGACGCTCACTGCGACGCAGCTTGACGGGCTGACGCTGACGACCGGAGAGTCGACCCACAGCATCATCCTGACCGTCACCGCGACCGACACCGAGATCAACACGTCGGCGCAGGCCACGGCGCAGATTGCGATCACGGTCAACGAGCTGGCGACGAATCCGAGTCTGTCCGCACCACAATCACTGAGCGTGACCGAAGGCGGCACGGTTGCGCTTGGGATTTCGGCCTCGGCGGCGCAGGCCGATCAGAACAGTCCGTCGATTCTGATCAGCGGCGTGCCGTCGGACGCGACGCTCTCGGCGGGCACAAACAATCATGACGGCACATGGACGCTTACTGCGGAACAGCTCAGCGGCCTCAACTTGATCGCCGGCGAGGAAGGCACCGCAGCTCTGACGGTAACGGTGACTGATACGGAGCAGGCGAGTTCCGCATCGGCAACCAAGACCATTGCGCTCACCGTCAGCCCACCCAGCATCACGGTAGGAGTGACCGGAACGCCGCAAGAAGGCGAGACCCTGAGCGCGAATGCGACAGTGAGCAACGGGGATGCGCTCGGGTTCGAGTGGCAGAGCTCGACGGATGGCCAGACCTGGACGGCGATCGCCGGCGCAACGAGCCAGAATTACGTCGTGCAAGAAGGCTATGAGGGCAGGCAGCTTCGTGCGGTTGCGGTCTTGAGTGATGACGGCTACTCGGTCGCGAGCGATGCAACCAACAAGGTCATCGACGCTGCCCCGACAATCACCACGCCGACGATCACGAGCAATGACGCTGCCGGAACGAATACGCTACGCGAAGGCGATATTCTTACCGCGTCCGCGCACGGTCGCAGCGACGACACGGTCGCCTACCAGTGGTTCAGCTCTGCGGACGGCTATCAAGCCGCGATCGGCAGCGGCGCAACCTACACGATCAAGGAAGGCGACGAAGGCTTCGCCATTAAAGCGGTCGCCACGTCGACGAACGACGACAATGTCGGTGTGTCTTCGTCGAGCGATGCAACGACGGCGGTTCGCGACGTGCTTCCGGCCGTCTCGGTACCCATCATCGGCGGCCTCGTTCAGGATGGACAGACGATCACCGCATCGGCCACGGCTGGCGGCGATGCGGACGATTCATCCGTCAGCTTTACCTGGTACAGTTCGAAGGACAATTACACGTCGCCGATCGGTGCCGGCTCAACCTATTTGCTTGGTGAGCACGACGAAGGCTCCCTTATCAAAGTCCAGGCCACGGTCACCAACGAGAACGGCGAAACGGCATCCGCCTTCAGCGCGCCGAGCGTGCCAGTTGCTGAAAATCCGAATGAGCCGCTCGCCGTCACGGTCACGGCCGCCAGCGGATCGGTCGGCAATTTCGTATTCGAGGGCGTCCCCCTGATCGCGCAGGCGGTGGATATCGACGATCCCCCCACCTACCAGTGGCAGAGGTCGCCTGACGGGCAGACCTGGACCGATATCCCCGGAGCGACCAGCGATAGCTACACGCCGGGCGAAGCCGACGAAAACCAGTGCCTCCGTGAAATCTCAACGCTCGAGGACGGCGGAGTTACCACGACGGGCGAGAAGGACGTCGGCATCGTTATTCCGGTATCCGAGCCGCCGAGCGTCTCGGTTCCGCCAGCGATCACAGTCAATGAAGGTGGGTCTGCCCAGCTGCCGATCAGCATCACGCCATTCGATTCTAACGACGATGCGCTCGGCTCGACCGTCACGATCACTGGGCTTCCCACCGATGTGGCGCTCTCGGCCGGCACGCAAAACCAGGACGGCAGCTGGACGGTTCAGACCAGCGATTTGCCAAACTTGAGCATGACAGTGGCCTCGGAAGCCGTGGGCACTTTCCAGATCACCGTCTCGGCCACCGCAATTGATGCCACGACCAACGGCTTCATCATTGCTCCGGCAATCGGACACAACGCGTTCACGTTAACGATTCTGCCCGAGCAACCGAGTCTCGCAGGCACGGCAGCTTCCGTCAGCGTCGCCGAATTCGGCACTGCGGCCTTGCCGGTCAGCCTGGTGGGCGCGGACGCGGACGATGTGCTGTCGGTCACGATCAGTGGCTTGCCGGCAGGCGCATCGCTTTCCGCCGGGACTCTCAATCCGGACGGCAGCTGGACACTCACTCCCGATCAGCTGGCGAATCTGCAGATCACCGTCGGAGATGAGACAACCGCCACCCTGACGGTCACGGCCAGCAATAGCGAGGGCGGTCTCACGGCCAGCAGCAGTCAGTCGATCGCGCTCAACA
>Ga0306920_100007576_pt1 | contig 14301 bp, 14 predicted proteins | sample flu12Cox44000170_FD_204666 | JGI IMG/M metagenome (GOLD analysis project Ga0306920, IMG submission 204666) | Lab enrichment of tropical soil microbial communities from Luquillo Experimental Forest, Puerto Rico - flux4day.12C.oxic.44.000.170 (v2)... | ecosystem: Environmental > Terrestrial >...
CCATCTCTCAGGAACGGTCTACGGTACGCTGCTCAACCACCGGACGGCGCTGCAAGCGCTTGGAGACGCCGTCAACCAACTCCCGTACCAGGCACCGCCACAGGCTCCGGTGCTGTACCTCAAGCCGCGCAACACGCTCGCGTCGGACGGCGAGCCCATTGCTGTGCCGCCGGGGGTTGCCGAGCTGGAAATCGGCGCCTCACTGGGGCTCGTCATCGGCCGCCCATCCTCGCACCTGTCGGAAGGCCAGGCGATGGATCATCTGGCCGGCTATGTCATCGTGAACGACGTCACTGTTCCGCACTCGTCGTACTACCGACCGTCGATCCCCTTCAAGGCGCGGGACGGGTTCTGTCCGCTCGGGCCACGCGTGGTGTCGCGGGCAGCCATTGCCAACCCCGACGCATTGACCCTCCGCGTTTACGTTGATGGTGAGCTAAAACAGGCGGCGACCACCTCACAGCTCCTGCGTCCGGTGGCGAAACTGCTGACCGACGTCACCGAGTTCATGACGCTCTCGCCGGGGGACATCCTGGCGGTGGGTGTCGCCTACCCCGCCCCACGGGTACGAGCTGGCCAGCGGGCGCGCGTTGAAATCGACGGCCTGGGCAGCCTCGAGAACCCCTTCGTGGACCGCCTCTCATGAGACTGGCGCGCGTCGCCTGCGCGGGCGCGATTCACGCGGCGCAACCCCAGCTTCTCGCCGACGGGCGCGCGGGGGTGCGGCTCACCGATGGCCGCACGCTCGCCGAGGAGGAGGTGGTGTGGTTGCCACCGCTGGAGGCGGGCACGATCATTGCCCTGGGCCTCAACTATGCGAAGCGCGCGAAGGAGTTGGCATTCAACACGCCCGAGGAGCCGCTGGTATTTCTGAAGGGTCCGGGAACACTGCTCGGGCACCGCGGTGTCACGCGCCGGCCGGCCGGCGTGAAGTTCATGCACTATGAGTGCGAGCTCGCCGTAGTCATCGGCCGCAGCGCGCGCGCCGTGCACCGCTCCGACGCCATGGCCCACGTGGCCGGATATTGCATCGCGAACGACTATGCCATTCGCGACTACCTGGAGAACTGGTACCGTCCGAACCTGCGTGTCAAGAATCGGGACGGTGCCACGGTGTTGGGACCCTGGCTGGTCGATGCCGCCGATGTCCCCGATCCCGGCAATCTCGGGTTGCGCACGTACGTCAATGGCAAACTGACCCAGGAGGGCAACACGCGCGACCTGATCAGCGACGTCCCGGCGCTGCTTGAGTACCTGAGCTCGTTCATGACGCTCACCCCCGGCGACGTCATCTTGACGGGGACGCCGGAGGGCGCCGTGAATGTCGAGGTCGGAGATGAGGTCATCTGCGAGATCGACGGTCTGGGCCGGCTGCAGAACACCATCGTCGGGGATGCGCTCTTCGGCCGCTAAGGGTGAGCCGCACGTGAAGATCGACCACCTCATCAACGGAAAACCGGTTACGAGCCGCAGCTACTTCGAGACCGTGAATCCTGCGACCCAGGAGGTGCTGGCGGAAGTCGCGAGCGGTAGCGCCACCGAGGTCGATGCGGCCGTCGCGGCCGCCAAGGCGGCTTTCCCCGCCTGGGCGGGCAGGCCCGCCGCCGAGCGGGCCGCGCTGCTGCGCAGACTCGGTGATCTGATTGCGCACGACGTCCCAGCCCTCGCGCACACCGAGACCCAGGACACCGGCCAACCGATCGCACAGACCAGCAAGCAGCTCGTTCCGCGCGCCGCCGACAATTTCTACTACTTCGCCGAGATGTGCGTGCGTGTCGATGGACACACCTATCCGACACCTACGCACCTGAACTACACCCTGTTTCAGCCGGTCGGGGTGTGCGCGCTGATCTCGCCCTGGAACGTGCCGTTCATGACCGCCACCTGGAAGGTGGCACCGGCACTGGCCTTCGGCAACACCGCGGTGCTGAAGATGAGCGAGCTTTCGCCGCTCACGGCAGCGCGCCTCGGAGAACTTGCGCTCGAAGCCGGGATTCCCGCCGGCGTCCTGAATGTCGTCCACGGCTACGGGCAGAGCGCGGGTGAGCCCCTGTGCCAGCACCCGGACGTGCGTGCGATCTCCTTTACCGGCTCGACCGTGACCGGCAATCGCATCGTCAAGGGCGCGGGACTCAAGAAGTTCAGCATGGAGCTCGGGGGCAAGAGCCCCTTCGTTGTGTTCGAGGATGCCGATCTGGCCCGCGCGCTCGATGCGGCTCTCTTCATGATCTTCTCGAACAACGGCGAGCGGTGTACGGCCGGTTCGCGCATCCTGGTGCAGAAATCCATCTATGCGGATTTCGCAGCCCGGTTCGCCGAGCGCGCGCAGCGCCTGCGCGTCGGCGATCCGCTCGATGCGGCAACCCTCATCGGTCCGATGATCAGCAGGAATCACCTGGCCAAAGTCCGCAGCTACATCGTGGCAGGTCCGAAGGAAGGAGCGACCCTCGTGTGCGGAGGCCTGGAGCGGCCGTCGTACGCTCCCGAGTTGCCGTCCGCCGTGCGCGACGGCAACTACCTCTGGCCCACCGTTTTTGCCGACGTCGACAATCGCATGCGCATCGCCCAGGAGGAGATCTTTGGGCCCGTGGCCTGTCTCATTCCCTTCAGCGACGAAGCCGATGCGATTGCCCAGGCCAATGACATCCCCTATGGCCTCAGCAGCTATGTGTGGAGCGAGAATCTCGGGCGCGCGCATCGCGTGGCAGCCGCCATCGAGGCCGGCATGTGTTTCGTCAACAGCCAGAACGTGCGGGACCTGCGTCAGCCTTTCGGCGGTACCAAGGCCTCCGGCGTCGGCCGCGAGGGCGGTACGTGGAGTTATGAAGTGTTCCTCGAGCCGAAAAATGTCTGCGTGAGCCTCGGCGCGCATCACATCCCTCACTGGGGTGCCTGATCCGCCGCGGCCGGGCCGCAGGATACGGTCATGAGTCTCTATCAGCTGCAAAAATTCCTGTACGACATCAATCGCGACGCGACCGTCCAGCAGCAGCATCGAACCAATCTGCCGGTAGTCCTCGATCGATACGAGCTGACGGGTGAGGAGCGCCGCGCGCTCGAGGCCGGTGATGTCGGCTTGATTTACGTGCTCGGCGCGAACGGGCAGCTCCTGATGCACTATGCCGCCTTCCTCGGGTTGTCCTGGCCCGCGTATATCCAGGCGATGCGCGATGGCGTCGCGAAGCACGGCCGGGTCCGTGCGGGCGTGTATGCCATGACCACAGAGGTGAATGACAAGGTGGCTGGTGTATGAGCCTCGTGTTTGCGGGCGTCTGCAGCCACGCGCCGGGCATCACCGGACGGGCGAATATGGCGGATCCGGCGCTGCGCGAGCCCTTCTATGCCGCCTACCGTCGGCTGCGCGAGCAGCTCCTTGCCGCGCGCCCGGACGCGCTCATCGTGATCGCCGCCGAGCACTTTGCCAATTTCTTCATGAACAACATGCCGAGCTTCGCCATCGGCATGGCCGATCGCTACAGTGGCCCGATCGAGGACCCCGCCTGGCTCGGCATCCCGCGCGCGAGTATCCCCGGCAATGCCGCTCTCTCACAGGCGCTGATCCAGGAAATCATGCAGACGGTCGATGTCGCCTTCGCCGAGGAATGGAAGTGCGACCACGGCATCATGGTGCCCTTGAGCTTCCTGACACCCGCGTACGATCTGCCGATTGTGCCCATGAATATCAACTGTCAGGGGCCGCCGCTCACCCCGCTCCATCGCGCCTGGGCGTTCGGTGAGGCCCTGCGCCGCGCAGCCGACCGAGTCCCGCAGCGCCTCGCCGTGATCGGTACCGGCGGTATCTCGCATTGGCCTGCTACCCCGGACTCCGGAAAAATCAACGAAGCGTGGGATCGGCAACTGCTGGATCGCTGGGTGCGCAATGACAAGGCGGCGCTCCTGTCATACTCGGATCTGGACACCTATCGCGACGCCGGTCAGGGCGGTTTCGAGATTCGCACCTTCATCAGCGTCGCGGCAGCGGCGCGCGGCCGTGGGCACCTGCAGCACTACGCGCCGATTCCGATCTTTGCCGTCGGTTGCACCATTGCCACCATGGACGTTGCCGCGTAGCCGGCCGCGAGCGCGAGAGTCTCTATGCCACACCTGGTCGTGCTGTACAGCGGAAATCTCGAAACCGAGACGGATATGACCATGCTCTGCCGTCGCCTCGCGGACGCGATGCGCAGCGTGCGGGACGAGCACGGGCAACAGGTGTATCCCACCGGCGGTGTGCGAGTGTTCGCGTATCCCGCTTCACACTACGCGGTCGCGGACGGTGCGCGCGATTACGCTTTCGTGTATCTCAATCTGCGCATGGGCCGCGGACGGACGGAGGCTGTCAAGAAGCAGGCCGGCGAGACTCTGCTCGCCGCCGCCAAGACGCACCTCGAGCCGCTGTTCGCCAGCCGCTACATCGGGCTCACACTGCAGATCGATGAAGGGCAGGAAGTGTTCGACGCCAAGCACAGCACGATTCACCCGCTCTTCCGCAAGTCGTGAATATGCTGCCACCTGCTGTCGTCGCGGAATTGGCGCAAAAGCTCTACCAGGCGCGCAAGAACCGCACGCAGTTGCGGCACTTCTCGAGGGACCACCCGCAGATGACGATCGAGGATGGCTATGCCATCCAACGCGAGTGGGTGAAGCTGGAGCTCGCCGACGGCCACACCATCAAGGGGCGCAAGATCGGGCTCACATCGCGCGCCATGCAGCAGGCGTCCCAGATCACGGAGCCGGATTACGCACCGCTGATGGATGACATGTTCTTTGCAAGCGGTACGGACATCCCCATCGAGCGCTTCATCGCCCCGCGGGTCGAGGTCGAGCTGGCGTTCGTCCTCGATAAGCCCCTGCGTGGCCCAGGGGTGACGCTCGAGGATGTACTGCAGGCGACGGCTTACGTGACCCCGGCCCTCGAGATCATTGACGCACGCATCGAGCAGTTCGACCGTGACACCAAGGCCCCACGCAAGGTGTTCGACACCATCGCAGACTTCGCGGCCAATGCAGGGGTCGTGCCCGGTGGCCGGCAGGTGCGCCCGGATGGTCTCGACCTGCGCTGGGTGGGTGCATTGCTCCACAAGAACGCGGTCATCGAGGAAACCGGCCTGGCAGCCGGCGTCCTGAACCATCCCGCCATCGGCGTCGCCTGGCTCGCCAACAAGATTGCCCGGTACGACGAGGAGCTCCGCGCGGGAGACCTCGTCCTCAGCGGGTCGTTCACGCGTCCCACCACGGCCAAGCGGGGCGATGCGCTGCACGCGGACTTTGGCTCGCTCGGGACCCTCTCGGTTCGCTTCATCTGAAGGACACCACGCACATGCAGCTGCCGGCAAACGCCTTCAAAGCCGCGCTCCGAGCCGGCCGCCCGCAGATTGGCCTCTGGCTCGGGCTCGCTGATGCCTACGTGAGCGAGCTCGTCGCCTCCACGGGGTTTGACTGGCTCGCCATCGACGCCGAGCACGCGCCGAACGACCCGCGCAGCGTGCTGGCGCAATTGCAGGCGCTGGCGCCGTATCCGGTGCACGCCGTGGTCCGCACCGCGTCCGGCGACCCGTCGCTGCTCAAGCAGTATCTCGACATCGGTACACAAACCGTGTTGGTTCCGATGGTGGAGTCCGCCGAGCAGGCGGCGCGCATCGTTGCGGCCACTCGTTACCCGCCCGCCGGCATTCGCGGCGTCGGCAGCGCACTGGCGCGGGCTTCGCGCTGGAACCAGGTCGACGGCTATGTGCACGGCTGCGCCCAGGAGACCTGTGTACTCGTTCAGGTGGAATCCGCCGCCGGCCTGGACAATCTTCGCGCGATCGCCGCAACCGAGGGCGTGGACGGGGTATTCTTCGGACCCGCCGACCTCGCCGCGTCGCTGGGCCTGTTAGGCAAGACAGATGCTGCGCGGGTGCAGGATGCGATCACTCATGGCATCAAGACGGTGCGGGCTGCCGCAAGGGCCGCAGGCGTCCTGAGTGCTGATCCGACCATCGCCCGAAAATATCTGGCGGCAGGTGCCCTGTTCGTAGCGGTGGGAATCGACACGACGCTCTTGGTTCGAGCGGCCAGGGATCTTCGGGCACTGTTCAAGGACGCTGCGGCATCGCCTCATGGCACGAGCTGATCCGCAGACGCTTCAGTTCCGATAGGAATCGTCCACTGCGTCGGCCTTCCTCACCAGGGCGTCGAATGCAGCCTTACAGACCTTGGCCTGGTCGCCCGCTCCCTCGAGACGCGTCTGGGTCAGCACGCTGTCGGCCACTTTCCTCAGGCGTCCGACCGACGCGGCCGCAATCTGGATGTCACAGGCACGCTGCAGCAGCCAAAGCCACATGAACGCCTCCTCCAGCGTCTCACCCCACGTCAACAGTCCGTGGTTGCGAAGAATCACCACGCGCTTGTCGCCGATGCTTGCGACCATTCGCTCGCGCTCGTCCGGCTCGACGGTCACGCCTTCGAATTCATGATAGGCGACCCGGCCATAGAGCTGCGCCCCGTAGAACGTGTCGTGAGAGAGACCGTCCTCGAGACAGGCCACCGCACTCCCGTTCGTGGTATGCGTGTGCATGACGCAATGGGCCGCCGGGATATGCGCATGAATCGCGCTATGAGTCACGAAGCCTGCGAGATTTATCGGGTGCTCGGCGGGCCGCACTGGATGCCCGTCGATGTCGATCGCAACCAGATTGGAGGCTGTCACCTCGCTGTAGTGAAGACCGAATGGATTGATCAGGAAGACCGTCTCGGGGCCTGGAACGCGGAGCGTGATGTGATTGAAGATCGACTCGGTCCATCCGAGGTAATCGAACACCCGGTAGCAGGCGGCAAGTCCTCGTCGCGCCTGGCGCTCCGCTTCGGTGATCGGAATCAGACGCTTCCCGCTGCGGGGCGCCTCGTCCATGAGCAGGCCTTTAGCCTTGGTGGTCTGTGACATTGCCGTCATCCTCTTGCAGGCTGTGCCCTGGATAGCATCTTAATGGGCTTGCTCCGCACGGCCTAAAGGTCTATAGAATCAAACACATAGCAGAGATTCCCCGTCTCTCGACAGTCGGTGAGTCCGCCAACATGGGAGTATCGAGAATGCCTTGGTCTGGCAGCCTGTTCGTGCTTCTCTGGTGGTTGCTCTCTTGCGCGCCGGCCATCGGCGCCGACCATGTCGCTCCCAGCTCCTACTTCGATTCATCCGGGCGCGATGACGTGCTCAGCGGCGGCGTGAAGCTCATCACGATTCAAACACCGAAGGGGCCGTTCAAGGTCTGGACGAAGCGGATCGGAAACAATCCGAGAATCAAAGTTCTGCTCCTCCACGGCGGACCAGGCATGACGCACGAGTACTTCGAAGCGTTCGACAGTTATTTCCCCGGCGCCGGAATCGAATATTACTACTACGACCAGCTTGGATCCGCGTACAGCGATCAGCCCGACGAACCTGATCTCTGGGAGCTGCCCCGCTTCGTGGATGAAGTCGAGCAGGTTCGCAGTGCGCTCAAGCTGGACCAGAGCAACTTCTACCTGCTCGGCCACTCATGGGGCGGCATGCTCGCGCTCGAGTACGCTCTCAAATACCAGCAGAATCTGAAGGCGCTGATCATTTCCAACATGGTTCCGAGCATCCCGGCGTACAGTCGCTACGCACAGAATGTGCTCATGCCCGCGATGGATCAGAAGGCGCTTGCAGAGATCAAGGCTCTCGAGGCGGCGGGCAAGTTCGATGACCCCCGTTACGAAGAGCTGCTGATGCAGAATTTCTATGTCTATCATGTGCTGCGCATGCCGCCGGACCAGTGGCCCGATCCGTTGCTGCGTGCCCTCAACAAAATCAACAGGAAGATCTACGTGCCGCTGCAGGGGCCGAGCGAATTGGGTACGAGCGGCAAGCTGGTGAGATGGGACCGGACCGCGGACCTGGGAAAGATTACCGTACCAACTCTTGCCGTCGGCGCGCGGTATGACACCATGGAACCGGCGCAGATGCAGAAGATCGCCAAGGGCGTAAAGAAAGGCCGCTACCTGTTCTGTCCGAACGGCAGCCACTTCGACATGTACGACGATCAAAGCATCTACATGACCGGAGTCATTCAGTTCATGCTCGATGTCGATTCGGGCCGCTTCTAGGCACTGGCCTGACGCTGCCGCAGGTGTCGACGGGTTAAGTCACCTCTGCAGGCAGGGAGAGGAAGCCGCGAAATCGCGCACGCCTCGCTCGAGTGGCGCCGCCGGTCAGACGCAGTCGCGGCAGCCGCTGCACGGCGCGCAACAGCGCGATTTGCGCTTCCAGTCGCGCAACCCCCATGCCGGCGCACGCGTGCGCTCCAGCCGCGAACGCCAGGTGTCGATTGGGCCGGCGGGCGATATCGAAGCGCCCCGGATCAGGGAACTCTTGCGGATCGCGGTTGGCCGCGCCGATGCACAGCGTCAGGTAGGTATTGGGCTCGAGCATCACGCCGCCAATGGTCACTTGCTGAATGACGAGTCGGTTGCCGAGCTGGTTGGGACTTTCCAGGCGCAGACACTCCTCGATGGCGGTTCCGATCAGTTGCGGATCGCTTCGGAGGCGCGCCGCCGACTCGGGGTGGTTAAGCAGCAGGTACAAGCCGTTGCCGATGAGATTGGTGGTCGTCTCGTGCCCGGCATTCAGGAGGAACACGCAGTTCTGCAGCAGCTCGGACTCCGTCAATTCAGCCTCCTGCAGCAGGCGGCTCAGCAGGTCCGTCTCTCCCAGGGGGCGCCGGCGACGGTCGGCGATCAGGCCGCGCAGATAAGCCGTGAACTCCACCACCGCGTTCTCGCCGCGGGAGCGCTGTTCGGCAGTCAGCTCGGTCTCCAGAGCCCCAAGAATCGCCAGCGACCAGCCTCGCAGCGGGCCGCGATCCTCGCGCGGCACGCGCAGCAGGTTGCCGATGACTTCGACCGGGATGGCGGCGGCAAAGTGCTCGATGAGATCGACCTGTTGCCGCTCCTGCAGCTGCGCGAGCAGTTGGTCGACGAGCGCCGTAACCCCAGGCTCCAGGGCGCGCAGCGCGTTGGGGCTCAGCCCACCGACGATCTGGCGCCGCACGCGCGTATGGTAGGGAGGATCGTTGAATACCAGACTCCTCGTGTGATGTTCGTAGAGCGGAGAGTCGGGACCGAATTTGGGGCCAAACACCACCTTCTTGTCGGAGCTGAAGTGAGTCCGGTCGCGGTAAACCTCGTCGAGATCCGCAAAGCGGCTGAGAAAGTAACTCCCATCCGGACAGCGATGCACCGGTTCAAAATCGCGCAGCGCCGCGTAGATCTCGTACGGATTCTCGTAAAAGCCGGCGTTCAATCGGTTTGGATCGAACGCTCGGGCGATGGCGCGGGCCTCTTCGTTGTCCATCGCCGTTCAGACGCTTGCAGCCAGTTGCTCGAGCAGCGCGACCACGGCCGCAGGATCCTCGACGTGGGCGTTGTGGCCTACGCCGGGAATCTCGCGGGCCTGCGGGGCGTGCGCCCGTAACTCCTGCAGAGACACCATTGGATCATGCTCGCCGCGCGCCAGCATGACGGCGGCGGTCGCGCCCGCTGCCAAGGAGGCAAAGGGCGCACCCGCGACCGCGAAGGTGCGTGGATCCTGCGCAAGGCGCCAACCGCTCTCCGCCTTGACCGCACCTCGGGCGAGCCACTCCTCGTTGGCGGCGATGTCTGCCGTGAGGCCCGAGACGCGTCGATAGCGAGTCCACGCCTCATCCTCCGTCGGGTACCAACGCACGGGGCGTGCCGCGAGCTCTCGTGCGGCCTGCACATCCGTGGCCGGCCAGCTGATTTTCGGGCCGATGCCGAGGACGCCGCGAACCCCGATCCCGAACCAGCCGCTGGCAAGCGCCAGCGCCACGTAGGCGCCGAGTGAATGTCCGACGATGAACAACTCGCTGATCTGCTGCTGCTGAAGCAATTGCGCCAGCTGCGCCGCAAGCTCTCCGACACTGTAAGACGATTGCCAATCCGATCCGCCGTGGCCACCGAGATCGGCCGCCAACCAGTGCCTGGTTCCCCGCTCCTGCAGCGCTCGCCGCACGGACCTCCATACTGCGGCCGTCGCGCCCAGGCCGTGCAGCAGCAGGACCCCGCGACTCCCCTCGCCGCCGCTCTCGTACCAGATCATGGCATGAGCTCCTGCTTAGGCTGTATCGCATCGACGGACCTGGGCAAAAGCAGGTCTTGAGTCGCGCACTGCGTGACTCATGTTACTGCGGGTGGACAGGCCGTCAATTGCCGACTCAAGTACCTGGCTCCCGGTATTCCAGCCGCAGGACCCGGTGCTGATGGGCGCGAATCTCTGAATTGGCGCTGGATTTCGTTGCGGGCTACCCTAGTCGCCCTTGCAGATTTCTCGGCGCTTTGTGACGGGGCTGGCCTGTTCGGCCACGTGTCTTAAAGGAGGAACAACATGGCGACCTCAACCCCCCTTCCGGCATCACTTGGCGCTGGCTTTCGCCAGATGTACGTCAACGGAAAATGGACCGACTCGAGCAGCGGCGAGACTTTCGACGTCATCAATCCTGCCACCGAGACGGTGCTCAGCAGTGTCTCGGCCGCTTCGATCCAGGATGTCGATCGCGCGGTTGCCGCGGCACGCGCCCAGTTCGATGGCGGCGAATGGTCGAAAATGCCGGGCCCGCAGCGCAGTCGTTTGCTTTACCGGCTCGCGGATCTGCTCGAGCGCGACAAGGAGTACCTGGCGAAGCTCGAATCAGCGACCGTCGGCAAGCCGTTGTTCGAGCCCACAATGCTCGATATTCCAAACAGCATTGACACGGTGCGCTATTTCGCCGGCTGGGCCGACAAGATCGAAGGCCGGACCATCCCCACCGCGGGCGCGTTCGGGCGTCCGGTGTTCAACTATACGATTCGCGAACCGGTGGGTGTCATCGGCGCGATCACCCCATGGAACGCACCGACGATGATCGCCGCGTGGAAACTGGCGCCTGCACTTGCGGCAGGATGCACCGTCGTGATGAAGCCGTCCGAAGAGGCTCCGCTCACGACGCTGCACATCGCGAAGCTGATCGAAGAGGCCGGGTTCCCCGCCGGTGTGTTCAATGTCGTCACCGGCCTGGGTGAGGTCGCCGGAGCCGCCCTCGCGCGCCATCCTGGTATCGACAAAATCAGCTTCACGGGAAGCCCAGAGGTCGGCCGCGAAATCCAGAAGGCTGCCGCCGACGGATTCAAGCGCGTGACGCTGGAACTCGGCGGCAAGACCCCGCACATCGTGCTGTCGGATGCCCCTATGGACGCAGCGCTGGCCGGAGTGGCGATGGGGCTGTTCGCCAATTCCGGGCAAATCTGCGCTGCCGGAACCCGAATCTTCGTGCACCGCTCCAAATACGAGCAAGTGCTCGAGGGCCTCGGCGCAGCCGCCAACAGCGTCAAACAGGGCGATCCTTTCAATCCCGAAACCCAGATGGGGGCGCTGGTCAGCAAGAGACAGCTGGATCGCGTCGCGGGCTACGTGCAGCTCGGTGTACAGGAAGGCGCAAAGGTGGTGGCAGGTGGCGACCGCCGCGGCGGCAAGGGTTATTTCTTCAAGCCGACGATTCTCGCCAACGTACGCAACGACATGCGCGTCGCGCAGGAGGAGATATTTGGCCCGGTCGGCGCGGTGATGCCCTTCGATGACACCGATGAAGCCGTGCGGCTTGCGAACACGACCCGCTACGGGCTCTCAGCGAGCGTGTGGACGCGGGATATTAATGCCGCACACTCGATCGCAGCGCGGGTGCGCGCCGGCACGGTGTGGATCAACGGGTGGGGCGCGATCGATCCGCGTCTGCCTTGGGGCGGTTTCAAGACCAGCGGCATCGGACGTGAGCTCGGTGCACGCGGTCTCGATGCCTGCACGGAGGAGAAAGTCGTTACCGTGGTGATGTAGACCCGCTGCGGGCGCGCAGGGCCCGCTTTCAGCGGCCCCGGCGACGGAGCGACCACGCGACGGCGAGCAGGGCACCGAGCAGAGCGACGGCGAGCAGGATACGAAGGTTTGAGGCCCAGGGATCGGGGTTCATAGGTGCTGCCGCGGGCGGCTTGAGCTCGTGCGATTCGCTGGTGCGAGTCGAATTGCGCGCGTGTGCGTGCGCTCGAAGTCGGCCACACTTTCTATCCGGGCGCCCGCTGCCAGTTGCTCGAAGAGCCGGCGGACCTGCGCTCACGCGTGATATCAGTCGTCGGGCGAGAGTCGTCTCGTCTGATCCCCGCCGCCCATCACCGACGCCACAACTGCGCCCGATGCGAATGTGATTCCGCCAATCGCCACGATTGCCCACCGCATCCCGAAGATATCGGCAATGATGCCGGCGCCGAGCGCCCCGATCGCATAGCCGAGGTCGCGCCAGAACCGGTAGACACTCAGCGAGCGCGCACGCCAGGACGGGTGCGAGGCATCGGACACTGCGGCAATGAGCGTCGGGTACACCATCGCCGTTCCGAGCCCGAGCAGGACGCTCGCGAGCAACCACCACAAGAATCGATGCGTGAACGCCGTCAGCACGAGACCGACCGCCTGAACCCACATTCCCGCGGCGATCAGCCCTTTTCGCCCCCACCGATCGCTGAGTGGTCCGGTCACGGTCTGGAGGATTCCCCACACGCCAGGGTATACGGCTTTCAGGACGCCAATACGCTCGATACTCAGGCCGTAACTCGTGAAGAAGAGCGGGAGGATTCCCCAGCTCATCCCATCATTCAGGTTATTGACGAGACCGGCCTGCGAGGCCGCAAAGAGGTTGCGGTCACCAAATGAGGTTCGACGAAACACCTGCCAAAATCCGATCGCTTCAGGCGTGCTTGCATGTTGCGAGACTTCCAGGGCCACATGCTCGCGCGTATCCCGGATCAGCAGGACCGAAAGCAGCAGGCCGAAAGCAGCGTAGGCCATACCTATAAAGAAGGGCGCGGGACGTAACCCGTACCGTTCGGCGATATATCCGGTCACGAACGCTGTCACGCCGACCGCGACGTATCCGGCAAATTCATTGAGTCCGACCGCGAAGCCGCGTGATGTCGAACCGGCGAGATCAACCTTCATGACGACCGTCATCGACCACGCGAGGCCCTGGTTGATCCCAAGCAGCGCGTTGGCTGCGACGATCCAGCCCCAGTTGGGGCCCCATGCGATCATGAACGGCACGGGGAGACCAAATAACCAGCCGAGAATCAGAAGGTGTCTGCGCCCGTAGATGTCGGCAAGGTGCCCCGAAACCAGATTCGCGCAGGCCTTCACGACGCCGAAACTCACGATGAAGGAGACGACGATCGTAGTGGATGCGATCCGGAATTCCTCGGAGCCGATCAGAGGGACGACGGTGCGCTCGAGCCCCACCATCCCGCCGACGAATGCATTGACGAGAACCAGCAGGGAGAACTGCCGCCAGTTCTCGCGCAGGCCCAGCGCGATGTCCGTCAATCGCAGCGTCCGTCGGGAAGTGCCACGGGTCCCCTCGCCCGGAATGCATCGATCACGCGAGCCTCCAGTGGCATCACGCCGGTGCACTATCGCCGTGAGCCCTGACCACGGCCGTCGTTTGTCATTCAATAATTCTGTAGAATGATGTTCTGATGCCTTCAGCGCTGTCAAGCGGCGATCCGAAGCTGAAATTGTTCACCGGCCTCGCCGCGATCGGCCGGGCACTCGGCAACGAGCATCGTCTGCGCATCCTCGAGCTGCTGGCGCAGCGCGAGATGAGCGTCGAAGCGCTCGCCGAGTGCATCGGACTTTCGATCGCCAATGCCTCGCAACATTTGCGGCTCTTGCGGGCTGCCGGACTTCTCACCTCTCGCCGCGATGGGAGGCACGTTCACTACGTGATGAGCGATCCGACGGTACTCGCGCTCACGGCTGCTCTCGGACATGTGGCGGAACGGAACCTCGCCCAGGTCCGCGAAGTGATCAATGGTTACTTCCGCGAGCGCGATGCGTTTGAGCCGATATCGAGACAGGAGCTGCGGCGACGCCTGCAGGACGACGTCGTGACGCTGCTCGATGTCCGGCCCCGCGAGGAATTCGCGGTCGGCCACCTGCCGAGCGCCATCAACATACCGCTGCGCGACCTGACACGCAGGCTTCGTGAACTACCGAGGCATCGCGAAGTCGTCGCCTATTGCCGCGGTACCTATTGCGTGCTGGCCCTCGAGGCCGTGGCGCTGCTGCGCAAGCGCGGATTCGCAGCCATGCGACTCGAGGAGGGCTTCCCGGAATGGCGGGCGGCGGGACTGCCCGTGGAGAGGGTCCGGGCACTGTAAGCCCGGAACGAAGAGCGACCAGCCGAAGAACCGCCGCGTGGAAGCAGAATC
>Ga0306920_100007579_pt1 | contig 14300 bp, 11 predicted proteins | sample flu12Cox44000170_FD_204666 | JGI IMG/M metagenome (GOLD analysis project Ga0306920, IMG submission 204666) | Lab enrichment of tropical soil microbial communities from Luquillo Experimental Forest, Puerto Rico - flux4day.12C.oxic.44.000.170 (v2)... | ecosystem: Environmental > Terrestrial >...
TTTTCGCCGCTACCTGGAGCTCAAATCCTTTGGCCGGCTGGTGGCTGACCTCGACGAGCGCGGCATCGTCACCAAACGGCGCAACACCAAGGTTGCCAAATACAATGGCGGCATTTCCTTCACCTACGGTCCCCTCGCCTACTTTCTCAAGAACCGGGTCTATCTCGGCGAAGTCCATCACGGCGACAAGTGGTTCAAAGGCGAGCATGAGGCGATCATCGACCGCCAGACCTTTGAGCGGGTACAGGAGCTGCTCAAAGCCAATGTCGTCAAGTGCAAGACCAAATATTCTGAGAGCGGTGCCCTGCTGAAAGGAAAACTCTTTGACGACAGGGGCAATCGTATGGGCCCGAGCTTTTCCGGGAAGAATGGCGTCCGGTACCGGTTCTATGTCAGCACGGCGATGCGCGGCCGAAAGCATAAGGCCGGTTCTGTCACGCGAGTAGCAGCCAGCGAGATCGAAGGCATCGTCTCGGAAGCCGTTCGGCAAAGACTCGACCTGCCGGGTACATCTGACGACGCGATCGCAGACCAGATCGAGCGTATCGTTCTCGGCGAAACGCTCGTTCGCATTACTCTCAAAAGTGAAAAAGCGATTGCAAGTGGCGGTTTGCCCACGACAATCGAGGTCCCCTGGACACGAACCAAAGCGAGCCGCACCCACGCGCTACCTCCGCCAGACCGCAAACCCGACCAAAAGCTCCTCCAAGCCGTCGTGCGGGCCCAGGCATGGCTGGCCGAACTCGAAAGCGAGCGCTTCTCGTCGATTGAAGAACTCGCGACCACAACAAAGCTGCACCCGAAAGTCCTGCGGCAGGCGCTGAGGCTCGCATTTCTCTGGCCCGAGCTAACGTCCGCGATCCTGGAAGGCGATCAACCGGGCCTAACGTTGAGACAGATACCTAAACGGCTGCCTCTACGCTGGACTTCCCACCCGTAGTCGGTCAAACGACTCTGCAATGTCCGCTCCGCACTAATACCGAACGAATCTGCGATAGGGCTGGGCGTTTGGGACAGGATCATGGATGCGCTGGCCGCTGGTCATGAAGCGGCGGTGCAGATGATCGATACCTCCGTCGTGCGCCTGCACCAGCACGGAGCATGTATCTCCGACAGGCGTGCTTCGCGTTGGCAGTGATCTTGACGTCGTGCGAGCGCGTTGAGAGCGGAGAGGTTTGCCTACATCACGAGCTTGACTCCTCCGTCCGAACTCAATTGAATCGAGTTGCCGACGACGGTGACCGCTGCGGCAGAGCGCCGCGTGTAGCCTCCGGTTGTTCGCTTTCTGGGAATGGCCTATGAGCGACACTTCGGGCGCGCAAAGCGAGATCACAATTGCCTGCATCCAAATGGAGCCGATCGTGGGCGCCAAGCAGGCCAACGTCGCCAAAAGCTTGGAATGGATCGGACAGGCGGCACTCAACGGCGCCCGCCTGATCGTCCTCCCGGAGCTCGCCAACTCGGGTTACGTTTTTCGTGATCGGGCCGAAGCTTTCGCGCTCGCCGAGGAAGTGCCCGCCGGCGAAACCACTGCCGCCTGGATCGACGCAGCCCGTCGCCATGATGTCTATATCGTCGCCGGCATCGCCGAACGAGCTGGAACCACGCTCTACAATTCTGCAGTCGTGCTCGGGCCGTCGGGCTACATCGGCACCTTCCGCAAAATGCATCTTTGGGCTGCCGAGAATTTGTTCTTCGAGCCGGGCGATCTCGGCTTTCCAGTGTTCAAGACGCCGATCGGCCGCATCGGCGTCGCTATCTGCTATGACGGCTGGTTTCCCGAGACTTTTCGGTTGCAAGCGCTCCAGGGCGCGGACATCGTCTGCGTGCCCACCAATTGGGTGCCGATCCCTGGCCAAGAACCTGGCCGACCCGCGATGGCCAACGTCCTGCACCAGGCGGCGGCCCACACGAACTCCATGTTCATTGCCTGCGCCGACCGCGTCGGCACAGAACGCGAACAGCTTTTTGAAGGCCAGAGTGTCGTCGTGAGCTGCTCCGGCTGGTTCGTGGCGGGCCCAGCGAGCCGCGATCGCGAAGAAATCATCTACGGGCGCGTCGATCTGGCAGACGCCCGACGCAAGCGCAACTGGAACGAATTCAATCAGGTCCTGCGGGATCGCCGCACCGACGTCTATGACGAGATGCTCGGGTCGGAGATCAAGCGGGGCTGGTACTGAGCCGTTGCCGACCGCTTTCGAACAGACTGAAGGGTAAACAGCAAGTTCAACCGTTGGCCAAGGGGAAGCAAGCCTCTTTTGCCAATTCTCCGATCTCATTCGGTACAGCAACTTGCTCACCGTGGCAGTTCGAACGATCGGGGTGGAAAGCGTTAAGTATGGGGATGGCGCTCAGAGTAGCAGTATGACTCATCGTCAGAAGACGGACGCGTTTATGACAGCGAGCCGGGTGCTTGCAAAGGAGATCAGTCCTCTCTTGAGCCCGACCCGCAGGTGGCTCACAATCTTTGGAGTCTCCATCCTGCTCGTTGCCTTCCTGCTCGCAAGCCCGATGGTGCTCGGGGAATATGCGCAACAGATTCTCTCGCAGGCATTTTTCTTCGCGATCGCCGCCGTCACCGTCGATCTCCTGTGGGGCTACACCGGTGTCCTAACATTTGGTCAGTCGGCCTTCTTCGGCATCGGGGTCTACACAGTTGCCATCGCCTTAGCGTATTACGTCGACGGGGCGCTCGCCACCGCAGGAGTGATTTTCGCTGCCATGGTCGGCGCGGCCTTGGTCGGAGCAGCCGTGGGTTGGCTTTCTTTTTTTGACCGCGCGTCGCCCATCTACGTTGCCATCGTCACGCTCGCACTTCCTGTCGTATTCACGCAGATCATCCTGAGCGGGGGAGCCTACACCGGATCGAGCAGCGGGTTGCCCATCCCAGTGCCGTTCCTCTCCATCACGGAGTGGTACTATGCCGCGGGCGGGCTCCTTCTCGTTGTTGCCATCGGCGGGTACGTTTTCGTTTCGAGTGACGCCGGTCGAGTTCTGGTCGCCATTCGCGAGAACGAGGAGCGCTGCCGCTACCTTGGACTAAACACCACGCGTCTGAAGATCCGTCTCATGGCCGCATGCAGCGCCATCGCGGCCTTGGCCGGCGCCTTCTATGTGCTGTTTAGCAGCGTCGCGGCTCACTCGTACGGGGATTTCGTTTTTGGAACCGAACTTGTCGTTTGGACCGCCATAGGTGGGCGCGGGACACTTATTGGTCCGATCCTCGGCACGGTCGGGGTCAACTACATATCGGCGCTGCTTGGGGGCAACCTGCCCTTCATCTGGTTGCTCTTTGTGGGGTTCGCTTTCGTTCTAGTCGTCGTGTATCTCCCTCAGGGCCTCGTCCCGGCAATCGGCCGGGGCCTGTCAATATTGGTCCGCCCCATCAGGCAGCTGATCAATCGAGGATGGAGCGCGAGGGCCGCTGGCGCGCAGCCAGAAGGATGGACAGTAGGTGCCGCCGTTGCGGTTTCAAGCGCGGCGGACGCTCTAGGTCAGCGGCGCAGCGTGAGTGGCGTGCCGAACGAAGCGCCAGTGCTGGAGCTACGCGATGTTGGCATGCAGTATGGAAGCCTCGTTGCGCTCCATGGTGTCTCCCTCAAAGCATACCGCGGCGAGGTTGTAGGGATTATTGGGCCGAATGGAGCCGGAAAGACGACTCTCCTCCGCTGCATCGCTGATGGCCGCGAGCGTTCGACAGGCGAAGTGCTGATAAATGGCCACCGTATCGACCGGCTCCCGCCGCAACGCTGCGTGGCCTTTGGCGTTAGTCGGAAGTTCCAAACTCCCAACGTATTCGATGCGCTGACGGTCCTGGACTGCCTTTGCGTCGCGCGGTCATATCGAAAACCTACATCCCCCTGGCGGCGGTCACGCACGGTCGAGTTACCCGGTCCCGCGCTTGACGCGGTGGAAGTCTCGGGACTGGCGACTATGCTCGACGAGCGGGCGGGTCATCTGTCTCATGGCGCAAAGCAGGCGCTAGAGCTCGCTATGGTACTGGCCCAAGAGCCGACCGTGCTGCTTCTCGATGAGCCGACGGCGGGGCTCACACGCGACGAGCGGGCGGCGATCGGCAGCGTGCTGACAGAGCTGGCCCAGAGCCACCGGCTGTGTATTTTGCTCATTGAGCACGACCTCGACTTTGTGCGTGAAATCAGCACGCGACTAGTCGTCCTTCACCTGGGAAAAGTTCTGCTCGACGGGCCGCTATCGGAGATTGCCGACTCGGACCTCATCCGCTCGATTTATGTTGGAGGAACCGCATGACCGCATCGATCGCCCCACGCGGCCTCGCGGTTGGTAGCTTAGAGGGTGGGTACGGCAGCTCTCCGGTGCTGCACGGCGTGACCTTCTACATCGGACCTGGGGAGGTCTTCGGGGTTCTCGGCAAAAACGGCATGGGCAAGACGACTTTGTTGAAGACCATTATGGGGTTGCTACCACCTCGGCGTGGCCAAGTCGAATTGCTTGGCAAGAATGTAATCGGCTGGCCGCCATACCAGATCACGAGGCTCGGAGTCAGCTACATCCCACAGGAAAAGTCGATTTTTCAGGATCTCTCGGTGGAGGAGAACCTCAAATTGGCGTTGCGAGAGCCGTCGAGCTTCGACGAGCGATTAATTGCGGTGACGGGATGGTTTCCCTTCTTAACTGCGAGACGCCACCAACGAGCGGGCACGCTTTCCGGCGGCGAGCAGAAGATGCTCCTGATGGCACGAGCGCTGCTGACGCGGCCGCGTCTGATCCTGATCGACGAGATCACCGAGGGCCTTCAACCCGCAGTGATCACACGCCTTCAGGAAATCCTAGCCGAGGAGCGCCGCACTCATGGGACGACCATCGTACTCGTGGAGCAAAATGTTGAGTTTGCTCTGGCGCTGGCAGACCGATACGCGGTCCTGAAGGTTGGAACGATCGTAGAGAGCGGCAACTCGAGCGACCCCGCTGCGCGGAAGACAATCGAATATCACCTTGCGATTTAGCTGAACGAGACTTGCGTCCAGAACGCTGAATCTTTTTGAACTGCGAGAAGGGAGAAAATCCAATGCGGAAGGTTTATGGGATCCAACTACTGCTCTTCATGTTAACGACATCGATTCTGGCGGTCGCGCCTGTGCGATCGCAGGAGAAGAAACCGGTCGTGATTGCCATACCTGTCGGACTCAGCGGGGTAAACAGCGTCGTCGCGCCGGCAGTTGTGCAGTCGGCCGAACTCGCGGCCGATGAGCTGAACGCAAAGGGTGGCATTCTTGGCCGGCCGGTAAAGGTTGTTCCTCTTGATGACGAGAGCGGGCCAGCCGGCGCAGTCAAGGCATTCAACACGGGCATCCACCAGGACAAGTCGGACGTCATCATCACCATGGAAACGAGTGCGGCTCGCAATGCTGGCGCGCCCATCGCCGAGCGGGCTAAGGTTCCGTTCATCTACACCTCATTTTACGAGGGCCGAGCGTGCGGAGAATACCTGTTCGTCAATGCCTGGGTGCCCGAGCAGGTCGTGCCTCCACTCATCAAGTTCATGACCGATGAGAAGAACGTCAAACGGTGGTTCGCAGTTGGGAGTGACTATGCGTTCGGGCGCGGAATGATCGAGGCAGCAAAGAAAACGATCAAGGACGCGGGCGGGACGATTCTCGGCGAAGAATACCAACCACTGCAGCAGTCGGACTGGACGGCAATCATTAGCAAGATCCGAGCGGCGAATCCCGACGGTATTATCTACTCCACGTCTGGCGGCGGTCCCAACATTGACTTCCTCAAGCAGCTGAAAGCGGCCGGGCTCACGATGCCGATCGGGAGCCTCTCCATCGATGAGCTGACTGCGGAGGCAGGCGGGAACGCGGCCGAGGGCGTGTACTACACGGGGGATTATTTCACAGGCATCGACAATCCCGAGAACAAACGCTTCCTCGAGGCGATGAAGAAGAAGTTCGGAGCGGAGCTGAAGACACCAAACGCACTTTCCGAGCAAGAGTACGACGGGCTGCACGCGTATGCGATGGCCGTCGAAAAGGCTGGCGCCACGAACGCGGATGCCGTCATCAAGGTCCTGCCTGCGGTCGTCTTCAAGGGGCCGCGCGGGTCCGTTCAGATGAACAAACAGCACCACGCGCCGCTTCCGATCTACCTGGCCCAAGTCCAGGCCGATGGCAAGACGAAGGTGCTGAAGGACTTTGGGCTGATCGATCCGGGTGACCAGTGCCCGAAGCTGAAGTGATGATTCGCTGAGACTGCAGGAGAGAGCAGGAGGCTGATCGCCATGTACACGATCGAACTCTTCGACGTCGTCACGACGGCGGGGGTCCTGTACATCGTGGCGCTCGGCCTCCTCATCGTTTACGGTGTCCTGAAGATCATAAACCTCGCGCACGGCGCTTTTCTCACGCTTGGCAGCTATGCAGCGGTCGTTTCCACTTGGCTTGGCTGGAATCCGTGGAGCGCGTTGGTGATCGCTCTGGCGGGCGGCATCGCGGTCGGAGCCCTAGCCGAGTGGCGAGTGCTTCGGGGCCTTTACGTCCGGCCGCTCGACACGATCCTCGCGACTTGGGGTCTCAACATTATCATTGTCCAGAGCATTACGCTCTATTTCGGACGCGAGATTCGGTTCGCTGAAAGTGCAATCACGCAGGCCGTGAGCGTTGGCGGTGTCACATATTCGCTGTATCGTCTCATCCTGCTCCTCATAGCAGTTGTGCTGGGCGTGCTAGTATGGCTGATCATGCGCCGAACTCAGATCGGCATCGTGGCCCAAGCGGTCATCATGAACGAGGAGTTGGCACAGGCGCTCGGCATTAACACCCGGCTTGTCCGCTTTGTTACCTTCTGCCTCGGCGCTGGTTTGGCGTGTCTGGCCGGCGCCCTGATCACGCCACTCGTGAGCGTGCATCCGAACCTTGGCGTACCCTGGCTCATCAATGCATTCATGTTGGTGCTGGTTGCCGGGGTATCACTCGGCAATCTAGCACTTGCTGCTTTGATCCTTGGTGGCGCTCAGGTGCTGGTCAGCTCGTACGGTAATCCAGTGCTCGGAAGCCTCACAATCGTAATCCTGGCCGTGATCATCCTTCGATTCCGTACAATCGCGACGTGAGCGGAAGCAAGCACTAGGGACCTTTAGGCGGGCATTTCATTTGCCTCTAGACTGATGCTGATTTCGGATGGTTCCGCTCAAGAAGCGCGACCCTCTTCAGTAGATGGCCTGGGCGTGGGTCACCAGGCCGGCAAGTCGGTCCGCCACCCGTATTTAGTAACCATGGCTTTCATTTTCTGCTTCCCCTCTTAGATATGTGGCTTGACCATATGTTCTCTCTCTGTTCTAAGAAGCCATGGATAACTGAATTAATGAGATCCGCCGTGAAATCAACCATTTGCGGGCGGAGATGGTGCGCGTCGAGGATTCCATGCGCGACCAGATCAGGCGAGATCTGGACAGCACGGAAGCAGCATTCCGGCTGATGGCGATGCGAACGGAGCTGGCTGCGTTGGTTGCCGAATGGAAGGCGGCTGGCGGCAGCGAGCCGTTGCCGACTATCCGGGAGCGTCTCATGACCAACAACCGGCCGGCCCAAAAGCCAAAGACCGTCCACGTGGACCCATTTGTCCTGCGAAGCCCGCAAGGCGAAGCGGGATGATTTTCGCCTGAGCCATCGAAAGACCGCAACTTGGTTCTGCTCAAATCGCAACATCGCCCGCCTGCGGCATGCCGTTAGAAGCCGTGAGTTGTCCAACCGCTCCTGCGGCGACTGTCAGGCCCAGTCGTCCGTATTTGTAGCCGTGATGGCGACTCTCGTAAAACAGGCGGCAGGAGTGGATGTAACCTGGAGAGCACAAGGATAACATTCGAACGAATCATCCACGGCCGTTGCCGTCATCGCGGAACAATTCGCCGCCTTATTCATTTGGAAAATTGTCCCCAACATCGGAGTTACCCATGCGCCAACAGCGCACACAACGAATGAGCTCGCCTGCGCCCACCTCCACGCCTTCGCCTACTTCCAGGACTCGTGTTGACCTTCCAACGAGTGGATATGCCCTTGTTGTGGACGGCTTGGCCAAAAAGGAATTTGATAGTCGAGATCGCGCCCTGAAGGCCGCCAGGGAGTTGAAGGGACGGTTCCCAAGGCTCCAGGTCAAAGTGTTCGATGCTGAAAACAAGCATAGCGAGACAATCGAATTGGCCTCAGCTTAACTGACGTGAATAGCGGCACGAGATTGGCGACGACGTGCGACCCGGGGCGGACATTCGATGTTTCCCAAAGCGAGACGGACGAGCTGAATTTTCGGGCTGCTCTGGAGACTCTTCCGCTCAAGAAGCCGGAGGCAGTCGAACTTCACAAAGATTAGAGCGGTGGGATTGAGTGCCGCTGACTGGATCGCAAACGGCGGGTCAACCGACACCTGGTTCTTCCGGCCCCATCTAAGCGCGGCATCTACTGCGCGCTCAAGGCGGCGTGAGACCGTTCATCGTGATCACGAGCGCAAGCGAGGCGATCCAGAATCGCTTGAGAGCCTGAATTGCTTCGGAGCTCTTCCTTCGCGCGATGACGGCGATTATTCGGATTCAAATGAATAATCCGGCTTGATCCGACCGTCCGCGGCAGCGCAAGATTATCGCGGATTGAAAAGGATCCGACCAATGGCCCATGACCCGCCGCAAGCAACCGGCCCCGGCAAGCTAGTGATCCGCAACATCGGGCTCCTGCTGTCGGGTGCTCTGGAGAAGCCGATTCTGGACGCCGACACTATCGTCGCCGAAAACGGCAGGATCACGGGCATCGGCCGCTGGAAGGACGTCAACACCGATGGCGCCACGACTGTTGTCGACGCCAACGGCACGACGGTTGCGCCCGGGCTGATCGACAGCCACGTTCATCCCGTCACCGGCGACTGGACCCCCCGACAAAACCAGATCGGCTGGATCGACAGCTTTCTGCATGGCGGCGTCACCACCATGATCTCCGCCGGCGAGGTGCACATGCCGGGACGGCCGCGAGACGTTGTCGGCCTCAAGGCGATGGCGATTTTTGCGCAGCGCGCGTTCTGGACGCTGCGGCCGGGCGGCGTGAAGGTTCACGCAGGCGCACCTGTGATCGAATGCGAGATGGTGGAAGACGATTTCAGGGAACTTGCCGCGGCGGGCGTGAAGCTGCTCGGCGAAGTCGGCCTCGGCGGCGTCAAGGACGGCCCGACCGCGCGCAAGATGGTGGCCTGGGCGCGCAAATACGGCATCCAGAGCACGATCCACACCGGAGGCCCGTCGATCCCCGGCTCCGGCCTGATCGACAAGGACGTGGTGTTGGAAGCCGACACCGACGTCGTCGGCCACATCAATGGCGGCCACACCGCGCTACCCGACGACCAGATTCGTTGCATCTGCGAGGGCTGCAGGCGCGGGCTGGAGCTGGTTCACAACGGCAACGAGCGCGCGGCGCTATACACGCTGAGTACCGCGCGCGAGATGGGCGATCTGTCCCGCATCATCCTCGGCACCGATGCGCCGGCCGGCTCCGGCGTGCAGCCACTCGGCATCCTGCGCATGGTCTCGATGCTGTCATCGCTCGGCGAGGTGCCCGCAGAAATCGCGTTCTGCTTTGCAACCGGCAACACGGCGCGGATGCGGCAGCTCGATTGCGGCCTCGTCGAGATCGGCCGCGCCGCCGACTTTGTCATCATGGATAAGGCGCAGCATTCCGCTGGCAAGACGCTGCTCGACAGCGTGCGGCTCGGCGACCTGCCGGGCGTCGGCATGACCATCATTGACGGCATCGTGCGTACCCAGCGCAGCCGCAACACGCCGCCGGCAACGAAAGTACCCGATATTGTCGGGCGTTGAGGAAAATCGAGGGTGGGCATGCTTCGCTTTGCCCTCCCTACCCTCCTTGCCTCTGCAAAGAAGAACGTGGCTGGCCGGAACATTCGTGTAATCAGCGCAGCTTGTTGAGGAGCCCGATCAACGCCTCGCGCTCCCTTGTATCGAGCGGCGCCAGCGTTTGCCTGGAGATCGCCAGCGCATTGGGCGCGGCTTTCTCGGCCAGTTGCTGCCCGGCGCGGGTGAGGCTCACCAGAAGGCGGCGGCCGTCCTCGGGATCGGAGCTGGTCTCGGTCAGGCCGCGGGACGTAAGGCGGTCGATCACGCCCTTGATGGTGGCGACATCCATCGCCGTCAGCCGCCCAAGCTGGTTTTGCGAGCACGGCCCTGTCTCGTTCAGCTTGGCGAGCGCCGCCCATTGCGTCGGCGTCAGATTGATACCAATGTCGCGCGCGAAAATGGCGGCATGCCGCTGCCAGACCTGGCGCAGGATGAAACCGATCTGCTCGTCGAGGATGTAGGGCGACCTCGACGGCTTGACGCTCCGTTTCAGCGAAATGCTCCTGCCCATGCGTGTCCCCCCTGCCCTCGCAACAATGTAGATCATAGCGACAGATGCGCGTCACGAATGTCGGAGCGCGCGTCGAGTTCACCTATCGTGCCGGAAAAGCAAATTCGCCCGCGCTCGATGATGTAGGCGCGGTCGGAAATCAATCGCGCGAAATGCAGATTTTGCTCGGAAACCACGATGCTGACGCCTTCCTTCTTCATGGTCAGGATGGCATCGACCATTTGCTCGACGATCTTCGGCGACAACCCTTCCGACGGCTCGTCCAATAGCACCAGCGAGGGATTGCCCATCAGCGTCCGCGCAATGGTCAGCATCTGCTGCTCGCCGCCGCTCATGCGGCCTCCCGGGCGATCGCGCATCTCGCCGAGATTGGGAAACAACGTGAACAGCTTTTCAGTGGTCCAGTATGGCGCGTTCTGCCGTGGCGGCTGGCGGCCGACCTCGAGGTTTTCCTCGACCGTCAGCTCGGTGAAAATGCGCCGTTCCTCCGGCACGTAACCCAGGCCACCGCGCACGATCTCATGTGTCGGCCTGTTCGACACGTCACTGCCCTCGAACAGGATGCGGCCCGACCGCCCCGCGACGAGACCAACGATGGAGCGGAAGGTCGTGGATTTGCCCGCGCCGTTACGCCCCAGCAAGGCGACAACCTCACCGGCGCCGACCTCGATTGCGATGTCGAACAGGATGTGGGCCGGCCCATAGAAGCTGTTGAGGTTGGAGACGCTGAGCTTCATGCCGATTGATCCTCGCGGTGGCGTGCGTCGTATACCAACCCTTCGCCGAGATAGACGGCGCGGACGTCGCGGTTGGCGCGAACCTCCTCTGGCGTGCCTTCCGCAATCAGGACACCGCGGTTGAGCACGAGGATGCGATCGGCATGCTCGAACACCACGTCCATGTCGTGTTCGGTGAAAAGGATTCCGATGTCCTGCTCGCGGGCGATACGCGCGACAAGCCGCATCAGATCGATGCGCTCACGCGGCGCCATGCCGGCGGTCGGCTCGTCCATCAGCAGCAGCTTCGGCCGGTTGGCCAGCGCGATCGCCAGTTCAAGCCGCTTCAGATCGCCGTAAGCAAGTTCGCCACAGGGCCGCTCGGCATAGCCGCTCATTCCCACCAGCTCCAGCAGGCCGCCCGCCTCGCCGCGGAGAAGCCTGGGCGTCGACGCCCAGAGATTGAACAATCGCCGGCCATGCGACACCAGCGCCACCTGCACATTCTGGCGCACCGTCATGGTCGGAAAGGTCGCGGTGATCTGGAAGGTACGTCCGACTCCCAGCCGCCAGATCGCGCGCGGCGGTTGCCCCGTGGTGTCCTCGCCCAGCAGATGGATGCGTCCACGATCGGGTGCGATTTGTCCGTTGACCATGTCGAAGCAGGTGCTCTTGCCTGCGCCGTTGGGGCCGATCAGCGCGAGGATTTCGCCGGTCTTGAGCGCAAAGGAGACGCCGCGCACGGCGTGTACTCCACCATACGATTTGGTCAGGCCCTCAACCGAGAGCAATGCGGAAGAGCTGGTCATTCGGCGGTCTCGACGTGGGAGGCAAGCAGCGCGGACTTCGGCGGCGAAGATCGGAACCGTCGGCCGACTGCCTCAAGCGTGCCGACGATACCCTTGGGGAAAGCAACCACGATCAGCACGATGAAAGCGCCAAGCACAAGCTTGGACAAATCGGTCTGGCTGACGAGCCAGATGCTCAGCGCCTTGTAGACAATCGCACCGACAACTGCTCCCGACAGGGTCTCGACGCCGCCAAGCAGCACCATGACGAGCGCGTCGACCGAGAGCGAGATGCCGAGATCGTCGGGAAACACGCTGCCCTTGAGATAGGCAAACAACGCACCCGCAATGCCGGCAACGGCGCCGGCAATCACGAAGGCGGTCCACTGAATGCGCTTGCCGTTGATACCGATGGCCTCGCTGCGCAGCGGCGAATCGCGGGTGGCTCGCAGCGCAAAGCCGAAGGGTGAGAACACGGCGGTTCGCAGCAGCGCGATCACGAGTGCCGTGATACCGAGCGACAGCCAGTAGAAATGCGCCGGGCTCGCCGCCCATTTCTCGGGCCAGACGCCCAGAATGCCGTTGTCGCCGCCGGTGACCTCAACCCATTGAAACGCGATCGACCAGACGATCTGCGCAAACGCGAGCGTCAGCATCGCGAAATACACGCCGGACAATTGCACGGCGAAAAAACCGAACGCGGCCGCGCCCACAAGCCCCAGCAGCGGGCCGAGCAGAAGGCAGGCGATCATCGGCAGACCGGCGAACTTGGCAAGCAAGGCGACGCCGTAGGCGCCAAGCCCGAAATAGGCGGCGTGTCCGAACGAAGCGAGACCGCCAACCGACATCAGGAAGTGCAGGCTGACCGCAAAGATCACGAAGATTGCGATCTCGGCGCCGACCGTCAGGGCGTAGTTGCCGCCAAAAAAAGGAAGTGCTGCCGCAACGGCTAGCGCGGCCAGGGCGATCAGGCGTTCGGACCGGCTGAGCGGACGCCAGGGATTGACCACCAGTCCCGGCCTGCGGCGCGCGGGCGCTTCGGCTTTGCCGAACAGGCCCCATGGACGCACGATCAGCACGGCCGCCATGACGAGGAACACCAGGATAATGGAAATCTTGGGAAAGATCAGGATACCGAAGGCGTTGAGCTCGGAGACCAGCACGGCGGCGACGAAGGCACCCATGATGCTGCCGAGGCCGCCGATCACCACGACAACAAAGACTTCGACGATAATCCGAAGGTCCATGGCGTGGTTCACGGCATCACGTGGGATCTGCAGCGCACCGCCGAGCGCTGCCAGAAACACGCCGACTGCAAACACGCTGGTGAACAACCATTTCTGATTGACGCCGAGCGCCGCCACCATGTCGCGATCCTGCGTCGCGGCGCGAACCAGAATTCCCCAGCGCGTGCGACGAAACAAGAGCCACAAAATCGCGAGCACGGAGGGCCCGAGCACGATCAGGAAGAGATCATAGCTAGGGATGTTCTGGCCGAAGAAGTCGACCGCGCCCTTGAAGCCAGGAGCGCGCCGGCCGAGCTGGTCGGCAGGCCCCCAGATCAGCACGACAAGGTCTTCGACCATCAAGGTCAGGCCGAAGGTTGCAAGCAACTGGAACAGTTCCGGCGAATGATAGATCCGCCGCAGCAGCACCATCTCGACCAACACGCCGACCGCGGCGACTAAAATTGCTGCAACAAGAATGCCGCCCCAAAACCCGAGCGCGCCGGAGAAGCGTTCGGTGAGGCTGAACGCCATATAGGCGCCGAGCATGTAGAAGGCACCATGCGCAAAATTGACGATCCGCGTCACGCCGAAGATGATCGACAAGCCTGATGCGACCAGAAACAGCGACGCCGCACTGGCAAGGCCGGTCAGGAACTGGACGATGTAGAAGGCCATGGGCGGTTTGCGCTTGACCGCGGCGCCCTAAAAAGGCGGCCGCCGTCTGTCTCAGTCCTTCGGACGCATTTTTTCGACCTCGGCGTCGCGCGGCAGGTAGTCGGAGCCTTTTCGATAAACCGAATCGACCATCACGCCCTTGCCGTCCTTCACCGCGGTCTTGCCGACAAAGGCCCCAAGCGTCGATTGATGATCGATCTTGCGGAAGGTGATTTCGCCGAACGGCGAGGCCACCGACAATCCTTCGGCCGCCGCGATCAGCTTCTCAGGGTCGGTCGAGCCGGCCTTGGTCAGGATCGCAGCAGCCGCCTTGATCGTCTCATAGCCGACGATCGAACCGAGCCGCGGGTAGTCGTTGTACTTGGCCTGATACGCCTTCAGAAAGGCCTCGTGCTCCGGCGTCTTGATCGAATACCAGGGATAGCCGGTGACGATCCAGCCATCGGGCGTTTCGTCCTTCAGCGGATCGAGATACTCCGGCTCGCCGGTGAGGAAGGAAATCACCACCCT
>Ga0306920_100007581_pt1 | contig 14297 bp, 12 predicted proteins | sample flu12Cox44000170_FD_204666 | JGI IMG/M metagenome (GOLD analysis project Ga0306920, IMG submission 204666) | Lab enrichment of tropical soil microbial communities from Luquillo Experimental Forest, Puerto Rico - flux4day.12C.oxic.44.000.170 (v2)... | ecosystem: Environmental > Terrestrial >...
TTGCGCCCGGGAGCGTGGGTCTTATTGGTGGGCGCGGTGGCGTCGGCTAATCCGAGCAGAACACCGGTTGGCCGCCTTCGGCGATGGCATGAGGTCGACGGCCCGCTCCCTTATCCGGACCAGGCTGTGCCCCGTCACGCCACCCCCGCGCACGCTCCGGCTGGTCGCGGCCCACTCCTGATGCCTCCCGGCTCGGATACAGGCTGCCTCCCTTGTGGGACCGCAGGCGGGCGGGTGAGCGGATCAGCTGGTGGTGGTGCGGTCTTGCGGCCGCAGATGCCAGCTCAGGTTCGCGGGCCGCTGCCTGGCGTAGATGATCTTCGTGTCGGCGTGGCCGCGGGCTAGCCTGTCAGGTGATGGCCGAGACGGATGTGATCTTGACGCCGGATCAGCGGGTGCGGGTGTTCATCTCCTCCACGCTGGAAGAGCTGGCCGCCGAGCGGGTGGCCGCCCGGCGGGCGGTGCGGCGGCTTCGTCTGGTCCCGGTGTGGTATGAGTCGGGGGCGCGCCCGCATCCGCCGCGCAGGATGTACCGGGCGTACCTGGACCAGAGCCAGGTGTTTGTGGGCATTTACTGGCAGCGGTATGGCTGGGTGGCGCCGGGGATGGGCATCTCCGGCCTGGAGGATGAGTTCCGGCTGGCGGCGGGCAAGCCGATGCTGCTGTATCTCAAGCGCCCGGCGCTGGATATCGAGCCGCGGCTTCAGGCGATGATCGACGGTATCCGCGCGGCGGGGACGGTGTCGTACCGGACGTTCGGCACGGCCAGGGAGCTGGAGCGGCTACTGGCCGATGATCTGGCGGTGCTGCTGAGTGAGAGCTTCGCAGGCGCGGCGGTCGGCGCGGGAGCGTCCGCCGGTGGGCTGGCCGAGGAAGTTGAGGCTGGCCTGCCGACTGGGACGGTCACATTCCTTTTGACCGATATCGAGGGGTCCACGCGGCTGTGGGAGACCGTGCCGGAGGCGATGGAGGCAGCGCTGGGGCGGCACAACCGCATGCTCACCGAGGTGATCGGGGACCATGGCGGGGTGGTGGTCACCTCTCGCGGCGAGGGGGACAGTTTCTTCGCTGTTTTTCCCAGCGCGGTGGCCGCGGTGGAGGCAGCCGGTACGTGCCAGCTCGCGCTGGCGGCCGAGGCGTGGCCGGAGGGTACGGCGCTGCGAGTGCGGATGGGCCTGCACACCGGCGAGGCCCGGGCGCGTGGCAGCGGCCAGATCGACCATGCGCCGATCAACCGCTGCGCCCGGGTGAAGGCGGCCGGGCACGGCGGGCAGGTGCTGCTCACCAGCACCACGCGCAGCCTGGTGGCCGGGCGTTTGAGCGGCGGGTTCGGGCTGAAGCGGCTGGGGGAGTTCCGGCTGCGCGATCTGGCCGAGCCGGAGCTGATCTACCAGCTGACCCACGCTGACCTGCCAGCGGACTACCCGCCGCTGGTCACGGTGGCCGGGCGGGCCGGGAATCTGCCGGCACAGGTGAGCTCGTTCATCGGCCGCGAGCATGAGCTGGAGCAGGCTGCGGCGGCGCTGGGCCAGGCGCGGGTGGTCACGCTGACCGGACCGGGTGGGGTGGGCAAGACCCGGCTGGCCCTGCAGGCTGCGGGGCAATTGGCCGAGCGGTTCGCCGATGGTGCGTGGCTGTGTGAACTGGCGCCGGTCCGCGCCCCGGCCGGGGTGGACGACGCGGTCGCGGCGGTGTTCTCGGTGACCGCCCCGGCCGGGCAGAGCACCCGGGAGGCGCTGGTAGAACTCTTGCGCAGCAAACAGCTGCTGCTGGTGCTGGACAACTGCGAGCATCTGCTGGTGGGCGCGGCGGCGCTGGCCGAGAATCTAGCGCGGTCGTGCGAGCGGCTGATGATCCTGGCCACCAGTCGCGAGGCCCTGGGGATCGACGGGGAACAGCTGGTGCCTGTACCGCCGCTGGCGACACCCGGCGCCGATGCCGACCTGGCGGCGATTGCGGAGGCGGAGGCGGTGCGGCTGTTCGCCGACCGGGCGGTCGCAGTCAAGCCCGGCTTCGCCGTGACCGCTGAGAACGCGGCAGCGGTCGCCGAGGTGGTCCAGCGGCTGGATGGGATCGCGCTGGCGATCGAGCTGGCAGCCGCGCGGACGCCCATGATGACCCCGGCCGAGTTGGCCCGGCGCCTGGAGCGCAGCTTCGCGGTGCTCGCGGCCGGCCCGCGCGGCACGGTGGCCCATCACCAGACGCTGCGGGCCACCATCGACTGGTCGTTCCAGCTGCTCACCGAGGCCGAGCAGGCCTTGCTTACCCGGCTGGCGGTCTTCGCCGGCGGCGCCACCCTGGAGGCGGCCGAGGCGGTCTGCGCCGGGGAGGGCATCGACCCGGACGCGGTGTTCGAGCTGCTGGCGGGCCTGGTGGCGCGGTCGCTGGTGGTGGCCGAAGAACACGGGCCCGGGACCCGCTACCGGTTGCTGGAGACGATCCGCCAGTACGGCGAGCAACGCCTCGACCAGGCCGGCGAGAAAGAGCGGTGGCAGGTGCGCCACGCCGCCTACTACGCCGGCTTGGTCCGGGAGGTCCGCGACCACGCCCACGAGCCGAACCCGGAGGTGTTCTGGGCGGTCCGGCTCAGCGCCGAGCAGGACAACCTGCTCGCGGCGTGGTCGTGGGCGCTTCGCACCGGCAACGTCGTCACCGCATTTGCGATCCTGGCCGGCTTGGCGCCAGCTGAGGTCTGGACCAGCTACCAGCTGCTGCTGGACGGCGAGACGGCCCTGGAGCTGCCCGGCGCCAGTGAGGACCCGGGCTACCCGCTCGCCGCCGCGGTCAGCGCCCTGTTCGCCTCCATCCGCGGAGATGGGACCGGCACCGAGCAGCTGTGCCGCCGGGCGGCCGAGGCCAACGCGCACCGCGACACCCCGGACTGGCGGGTCGAGGAGACCATCTGCGCCGCCCGCCAGAACATCGCGATGACCACCGGCAGGTTCGCCGACGCTGCCCGCCTCGACGAACAGGCCGCCGGCATCGCCCGGGCCGGTGGCGACCTCGCCGACACCTCCGTCCTGCTCAACATCGCCGTGGGCGGCCACCTGATGGCTGGTGACGTGCCCGCGGCGGTGCCGGTGGCGCGCGAAGCGCTCACGCTGGCCCGCCAGGTCGGCGCCCCCGCCCTGATCGCGAGAAGCCTGCTCGCCGTCGGCGCCACCGTCGCCCGCACCGACCCCGGCCAGGCCCGCGCATGCCTGCGCGAAAGCCGCGAGCTCAGCACCGCGCTCGGCTACCAGAGCCCTACCGACCTCAACTGGGCGACCGCGATCGCGTTTCTGGTCGGCGACCGGGCCGCCACGCTGGAGTTCGGCCGCGATGCCATCCGCGCCCTCCAGCACGGCCGCGCCCGCCCCCTGATGGGTCTCAACCTCCACTGGATCGCGGGCACGCTGGCCGCCACCCGGCCCGAAGCCGCCGCCATCATCCAGGGCGCCGCCGAAACCTACGTCGCCAAGTTGCCGATGTCCGCCGACCTGATCAGCCCAGCCGTGACGGCCGCCCTGGGCGAACAGCGTGCCCGGGAACTGCGCGCCCGCGGCGCGGACATGGACCGGGATCAAGCCGTCGCCTACACCCTGACCCAGATCAGCCAAGCTCTCAGCGAACTGAAATCCGCCACCCCGCCATAACTGAACTGCCGCTCGAAGGGGCCGATACGCCTGCGCAGCGTCCGGGCGAGCGCGCAACTGATCGTGCCGGTCACGGAATGGGAACTCACCATCGAGCCGACCGCCAGAACCCCGGCGATTGGCGCTCTCCCAGGTCCCATAGCACCCTAACTGGCTGTTCGGCGACGTTGTGCCGCGGAGAACTACGAATCCACGAGCAGCTCATAGTCGGCGATCGGCGTGCGTACGAGCCCTTTGAGACCAGCGGCGTTCTAACAAGGCGTAGCCGTTCATTTGCCCGACTGGTAACCTGCCCGAATCCGGCCGGCCGCCAGCCGTCGTCGTGCACGCCGCTTTGGCCGGTGACCCGCTGCTCGTCCCGTTAACCGGCCACGGTGACCTTCCGGACCAGCGGAGTGGAAGGATCAGCATGTGGGCGAATGGGTCTTGTTCCTGCACCCTCCGCGCGAGGATTTCATCGCGACCATGAGCGACGCCGAGCGGGCCGCCTTCCAGGCTCACGCAGCCTGGCTGCGCCAGCTGCTGGCCTCCGGCGTCGGCGCATCCGGTCGGCGCCGCGGTGCCCCCGACTGTCAGCGGCGTGACCGCTGAGGACGTGGCGGCCATCCTCTGCCAGCACGGCAGGAACCACCGGATTACCAACACCTGCCCCGCGATCGAGGAGGGCTGAGCCCCGTGCGCCGGGCCGGGAAGGGGGCACGGCCAGGCCACGAGCGCTCCGGCCAGGGTGCGGTTTGCATCATCGGCCACGTGGTGCGCCCTGTCACCCGGTCAGGTTGCGGGCATCTTGGTGCGGCGGCAAGCATGCCCCGGCGCGCCCAGCGCGATGAGCGCCAGCCCTTCCTCGGCACCGACCTGCAACCCGGGCCCAACCCCGACCCCAACATCACCGGCACCCGCACCTACACCAGGGCCCACTTCCTCCACTACGCCGGCGTCGTCGAACCCGGCACCTACCGGTAACACCAGCAGGCGACGTCCAGGTCGAAGTCGCCGGGCTTTTCGACCGTGAGGTGGGTCATCGCGGTGGCCGGCGTGGCGCCGTGCTAGTGCCAGGCCCCGGGAGGGCTGCTGACCACGTCGCCGGCGCGAACCACGTGCACGCCCTTCTCATCGCCGATCACACCGACGCCATCGACACTGCCCAGGTGCGCACTCGGGCTGACATCCGCTCCTCCTTTCTCCGCGCGTCGGCTGGGATGTGATGTATTGTTACCGGACGGTTGGTCAAGTAGAAACCGGACATCTGTCAGGCAGCGGACGATGGCGAATCCCATGATTGATGTGGGAGATCTAGCAGACAACCGTCGCGGTGGAATGTTTCGTTCACCGGACGGCTGGTCAGTAGCTGACCGCATGGTTAGCGGTGGCCGGGGTAGCTCAGCCCCTCGCGGCCGTCCACGCCCGCGTGCACGACTCGCGTCATCGGCCTTCCGGCAGGGGTCATCTCGCCTGGGTCGGGAGGGGGAACGCGCGGCGAGGGATCAGGGGTGCGAAAGTTGAGCGTAGAGGCACGCGGCACCGATACCCGGCAGCGGATCATCGAGGCAGTCTGGGAAGTCCTCGCCGAGAATGGATTGCCGGGACTTACCGTCCGGCTCGTCGGCCAGAAGGCCGGCATCTCGCATGCAATGGTCCACTACTACTTCTCCAGCAAGGACGAGCTCGTCCTGGCCGTGGTAGAACACGCCCGGGGCTACTGGATCCACCCGATGGAGGACATCGCCTTCGGCCCAGGCTCTCCGCTGGAGAAGCTCGAGACCGTGGTGACCTGGATGGCGGAACCGGCAACGCGTGACGTGATGCGAGTGCACGGCCAGCTGTTGTCCCAAAGCGAGTGGAACGAGGACCTGCGCACGGCCATGGCGGCCGAGTACGCGCGCTGGCGCGCGGCATTTATCGAGCTGTTCCGGCAGTTGGAGGAAGCGGAGACGCTAACCGAGGGCACGGACGTGAAGCTGCTCGGCGCAGCCTTCGCCGCGCTGAGCGACCACCTTGTCGACGATCAGGCCCTCGATGTCAGCCTTGATACCGAGGCGATCATGCGCGAGGCCCTACGGCCGTTCCTGCGTGTTCCGGTGAAACCGGCTATCGGCGGCGTCAAGCGCCTGCCCGCACCCGTTCGCCGGACCCGCCCCGGTCGCGCCCGGCGAGGTCGCTGAAGTGGCCGGCCTGATGGCAGGCGCCCCGCCGTCTGGTTCGGACCGCCTGGTGACGCTCGACCACTGGCAGGATCCGCCGGGGAACAGGTGGGCCCTCCAGCATTTGCGGGAGCTTATCTCGACGGCCCGCATCCGACGAGAACCGGGCAGGGCGCGGGAGTTGCCGCGCGCCGATCGGGACGTGCTGAGCCTCCCGGTTGTCATCAGCGGGACCCGGAGCACGATCGGGCAAATTCTCGAGCAGATGCACACGGACGGATTCCTGGTCCTGCCACCGGGGCCGCATCATCGCGGAGCACTACTACAACGGCCTGGAGCCCGATGCGCTGCATCTGCTGGTGTCGGCCTCGAAATCGGTCATCGCGGCAGGCCCGGCGCTCATTCGCGCCGCCTGCAGCTTAGGAAGCGCGAGGGTGCCCGGCCTCGATGCGGTGACCGGTTCGATTCGGGAGGGTTTCGACGCCGAATTCGCGGTCGTAAACGCCGACCTGGCCCACCTCCGGCACAGGAGATCTGTCAGGTCATGGTCACCCAGACCTGGATCCGGGGCCAGGCCGTGTATCAGCAACACCAAGCTCCGCCCCACGACGGGTGGAGCGGTATGGAGGAGGAAGGATGAGCTGGAGACAGAACCGCTGGGCAGTGGCCGCCGCAGCGGCAGCGACACTGGTGCTGGTGGGCTCCGCTTGCGGGCGGTCGGCCGGGAGCCCCGCGTCGGGCAACGTCTCGGCAACCAAGGGGCTGGTGACCACGACGCCGGCGGGTACCGCACCAGTGTCCTCGGTGACCTGGGCGGTATACCGGGACGTGAACTCGCTGGATCCCATCTACGCCTTCGACTACCCCGAGAACACCGCTGTCACGCTGATGTGCGAGTCACTGCTCCGGCAAGCGCCGGACGGATCGCTACATCCCGGCCTGGCTACCCTGTTGTACCGGTCACCGACCCAGCTTGTCTTTACCCTCAAGCCTGGAGCGAAGTTCTGGGATGGTCACCCGGTGACGCCTGCCGACGTCGTCTACAGCCTGGAGCGGAATACGAACACCAAGCTCGGCGGATTCTACGGGCTCGTGTTCAACCGCGTTCAGTCGATTCAGGCAACGGGATCCAACCAGGTGACCATCACCTTGAAGCAGCCGGATTACTGGCTTCCCGGCGAGCTCTCCTCGATGCCAGGCATCATCATCGAGCAGAGTTTCGCGCAGACGCAGGGAAAGAATTACGGCACCCCGGCCGGCAGCATCATGTGCACCGGCGCATACATGCTCAAGTCGTTCAAGCCGGGCGTGGGCGTGACCGCGGTCGCGAACCCGCATTATTGGAACTCATCGGTCAAACCGCTGGTCAAACAGATCCTGATCAAGGGAGCGCCGGATATGTCGTCGTTCACTTCGGCGATGGTGACCGGCGCGATCCAGGGTTCCTATAGCTCAGGTGGTATTCCGACGCTGAGTCAGCTGGAGCACAGCGGATCCGTCAAGGTTTACCAGGGGCCCGGCTGGTCGACGGACGCGTTCATCGTGTCCAGCTTCAAGGGCGTGCTCGGCGACGTCCGCGTGCGCCGCGCGCTGTCCCTGGCACTCGATCGGAAGGGCATCATCGACTCGGTATACAAGGGTGCTGCCTTGATGCCGCGCTGGCTGTCCAACCCCGGAACGTTCGGCTACGGCAAGTCTGTGTTCAACGTGGCCTACGCCCGCACGCCCGTGGTCAGCCAGAACATTGCCGAGGCCAAGAAACTCGTGCAGGCGGCGGGCGCCACCGGAAAGACGATTACGATCGGGACGTCCAGCCAGCTGGCGGACATCTCCGCGGACGCCGGCGCCTACCAGGCTGCGGCGCAGGCGATCGGCCTTAAGGCCGTCCTCAAGTCGGTGTCCGCCCAGAACTACATCAACTTCTTCATCGACCCGAAGGCCCGGCAGGGCATCGATGGATTCCTGACCCAAAACTACGGTGACTACGCGGACCCTGCGTCGATGCTCGCCACACTCGACCTGCCGGGCGGCTCACAGAACTACGACAGTTTCAACGACCCGCAGATCGTCTCGGCACTTGAGCAGGCGCGGAGCACAGCCAACCCGAACAAGCGGGCGGCGCTGGTCGTGCGCGCGGAGAAGCTCACCTTGCAGCAACTGCCGTGGATCCCGGACGTCCAGCCGACGCAGCTGCTGATGCTGAACAACAAGCTTTCCGGTGCGGTGGCGTCGTTCGCCTACATGTTCACGCCGTGGGCCAACAGCCTCGGCGGGACTGGCTGAGGCGATGCGCTGGAAGTTCTTTGCCCGCAGGCTGGCCATGCTGCTGGCCAGCCTGCTTGTCGCGAGCTTCGTCATCTTCGCGGCGACGTACCTCGCCCCGGGAAACCCGATCGCCGCCTTGTCCGGCGGCCGGTCGCTGCCTCCAAGCAGCGTGCGCATCCTTGAGCAGCGCTACCACCTCAACGCGCCATTCCTCGCCCAGTACTGGTACTGGCTTGACAATGCGCTGCACGGCAACCTGGGGATCTCCATCACGTTGCGGGAGAACGTGTCGACCCTGATCGCGTCGCGGATCTGGACCACGGCCGGGCTGGTCCTCTACTCATCCGTGCTGATCCTCGTGCTCGGAATCGGCATAGGGCTGGTGGCTGGCCTCCGGCCCGGGAGCCTCGACACGAGCACGGTGGTTGTCACCGCGATCTCCGCGGCAATCCCGGCGTTTGTCGCTGCGATCGTACTCATCCTGCTGTTCGCCGTGAAGCTCGGCTGGTTCCCCGCCATCGGCAATGGCACCGGGTTCGTGGACAATGTCCGGCACCTCACGCTGCCAGCCTTCGCGCTGGCCGTCTCCTCACTCGCGATCGTCGCCCGGGTCACCCGGGCGTCGGTCCGCGAGGAGGGCGAACGCGAGCACGTGCAGACGGCGGTGAGCCGCGGTATTCCGTCCCGGCAGCTGATCAGGCGCCACGTCCTGCGGAACGCATCAATCCCGATCATGACGGTCGCCGGGATCACCATCGCATCGCTGATCGCGGTGGCCGCCGTCGTGGAAACCGCGTTCGGCCTGAACGGGCTTGGCGCGTATCTGGTCCAGGCCGCCCAGTCGAAAGACCTTGCCGTCGTGCAGGGCATCTCACTGCTGCTCGTCACCGCGTTCGTTATCGTCAACCTGCTCGTTGACATGCTCTACGCAGTGCTGGACCCGCGGGTCTCGCTGGGAAGCCGGGCGACGTGAGCACCGGGATCCCAACCGCGATCGATGCCCCGCGGTTCCGTGCCCTTACGAGCGTGCGGGCAACCGGGCTCATCGGGATTGTGTCGGCTGCCGTGGTCGCCGCTGCCACGTTCGTCGCGGTCTTCGGCCCGCTGCTCGCCCCCTATGACCCCAACCTGCCCAACCTCTCACTGGCCTGGATCGGCCCCACCGGCGGCCATCTTCTCGGCTTCGACGTCCAGGGCCGCGATGTGCTCTCCCGGCTGCTTGTGGGCGCGCAAACGTCGATGCTCGGGCCCCTGGTGGTCGTTCTCGTCAGCATGATCAGCGGCGTTCTGTTCGCCGTGGTCGCTGCGTGGCGGCGGGGCACGGCAGATGCAGTGATCTCCTCTGGCCTGGACATACTGTTCGCGTTCCCGGGCATCCTGCTCGCGGTGCTCGCAACGGCGGTTTTCGGAGCCGGGCTGCTGGCCGCGGCGATCGCCCTGTCCCTGGCCTACATGCCTTACGTGGCCCGCGTGCTGCGCGGCGCGGCATTCCGGGAACGCAGCCAGCCCTATGTCGCCGCCCTGGAGGTACAGGGAGCGTCAGCGACGTCGATCTGCCTTCGCCACCTTATCCCCAACATGCTCCCGCTGATCGTTGCGCAGGCGACCATCCTGTTCGGCTACGCCATGGTGGACCTGGCGGCCATATCGTTCCTCGGCCTTGGGGTGCAACCCCCCAGAGCCGACTGGGGCGTGATGATCTCGGAGAACCAGACCGGGATCGTGCAGGGCTACCCGCTGCCCGCGCTCGCGGCCGGGGTATGCATCGTGGCCGTCGTGATCGCTGTCAACGTCCTGGGCGAGCGGCTGTTCGAGCGGGCCCAGGCGGCACGGGGATGAGCGACCCGGCAACGATCGCCGCGCTGGAGTCCCCAGGTGCCGCGGCCAGCGCGCCGCTGCTCGAGATCAGCGGGCTTAGCGTGATGCTGGAAGTCAACGGCACGAAGCGCCCCGTGCTCCGTGACGTCTCGCTCACGGTGCGGCCCGGTGAGGCGGTGGGCCTGGTCGGTGAATCAGGGTCGGGTAAGACCATGACCGCCCGGGCGATCGACCGGCTGTTGCCGCGCGGGGCCGAGGTTCAAGGCTCGATCCGGTTCGGCGGCAGCGAGGTTGGCGCCCTCAGTGGCGCGGGCCTGCGGCAGTACCGCAATCAGGTAGCGATGATCTTCCAGGATCCGCGGGCTCACACCAATCCGGTCCGGCGGATCGGCGACTTCATGACCGAGGCGCTCCGGACAAACCTCGCCGTGCCAGCGGCCGAAGCGCGGCGCCGGGCGGTCGACATGCTCACCCAGGTAGGTATCGACGACGGCGAGCGGAGGCTCCGGCAGTACCCGCACCAGATGTCCGGCGGAATGCTGCAGCGGATCATGATCGCTGCGGCGCTGCTCACCAAGCCACGGCTGCTGCTGGCCGATGAGCCGACCACGGCGCTTGACGTCACGACCCAGGCCGAGGTCATGGCGATCCTCGACGACCTGCGGCGCGGGTTCGGGCTGGCGATGCTGTTCATCACCCACGACCTGGAGCTGGCGGCGGCCATCTGCGACCGCACGGCGGTGATGTATGCCGGGCAGGTCGTCGAAGTGCGCACCTCAGCGCTGCTGCATAGCGATCCGCTGCACCCCTACACCGCCGCGCTCGCCGCGGCCCGCCCGGACATCACGCAGACAGCACACCGGCTGCGGGCGATTCCCGGCCGCCCCCTGTCGGCATTCGAGGCACCGCCGGGGGAGTGCGCCTTCGCCCCCCGCTGCCCGCACGCCAAGGACGTCTGCCGCACCGCAGTGCCCGGCCTCGTCAACCTGGATGGCGGGATGTCCCGCTGCGCCCGTGCGCACGAGTTGCGCAGCCACCTGGGGGATGCGCCCCATGACTGAGACCAACGGAGCTCAGGTGCTACGGGCGGCGGGACTTCGCAAGGAGTTCGGCGAGCTGGTCGCCGTCGACGACGTCTCCTTCGAGATTCCCCCAGGCCAGTCGCTGGCCATCGTTGGGGAGTCGGGCTCGGGGAAGACCACGATCGCGCGGATGATCGTGGGACTTGAGCGGCCTACCCATGGGACCATCACCGTATGCGGGCATGACCGGTCCCGGCCCGCCCGGTCTACGCGTGACCGGCGCCGCCGGGGACGTGAGGTGCAGATCGTTTTCCAGGATCCGTACACCAGTCTCGACCCCCGCCAGTCCGCTGAGGACACCATCGATGAGGTACTCCGCCTGCATCATGGCTGGCCCGCTGACCGTCGGCGGGCCCGGACCGCCGAGCTCGTCGACCTTGTCGGCCTGGACACGCGGCAGTCACGAGCGCTGCCCCGGTCGCTGTCGGGCGGGCAGCGGCAGCGCGTCGCGATCGCCCGGGCGCTCGCGGCGGAGCCCGCCGTTCTCATCCTCGACGAGTCCGTCGCAGCCCTGGATGTGTCGATCCAGGCCCAGGTCCTGAACCTGCTCGCGGACATCCGCGACGAGACCCATGTCTCCTACGTCTTGATCAGCCACGACCTGGCGGTCGTGCGCCAGCTCACCGACGAGGCGATCGTGCTGCACCGCGGAAAGATGGTCGAGCGCGGCCGCACCGCCCGTGTGCTCGACCATCCACAGCACCCATACACGCAGCGGCTCCGCGCGAGCGTGCCACGTCCTGGCTGGAAACCGAGCCGCCGGGATCAGCCGGGCGGCGGGGAGGGAAACAGCGTGCCATGACCGACCTTTACTACCTAACGGCAATCCAGGCGCTACGCCTGTTCCGGGTCCGTCAGCTGTCGCCGGTGGAACTGGTTACGGCGGTCATCGAACGCGCCGAAGCTGTCGAGCCGGTGATCAACGCGTTCGCCGAGACCTTCTACGAACAAGCGCTGGACCAGGCGCGGGCGGCGGAGGCCCGGTATGCGGGCCGGGGCGGGCCGCCGCGGCCGCTCGACGGCCTGCCGGTAGCGGTGAAGGAAGAGGCCGAGATCGCCGGGCAGCGTAACACGCTCGGATCGCTGCCGCTGCGCGACGTCGTCGCGCAGGAGACCACCGTCTTCGTGCAGCGGATCATCGACTCGGGCGGCATCGTGCACGCCCGGACCACGACCCCAGAGTTCTCCTGCGCCCCGGTCACCTGGTCCCGGCTGTGGGGCGTCACCCGCAATCCGTGGCATACCGGGTACTCGCCGGGCGGCTCCAGCGGCGGATCAGCCTCGGCGCTCGCCGCCGGGACGGCGACGCTCGCGACCGGGTCCGACATCGGCGGCTCGATCAGGATTCCCGCGTCGTTCTGTGGTGTCGTCGGGTTCAAGCCCCCCTACGGGCGCGTTCCCGAGATGGCCATCTTCAACCTCGACCACTACTGCCACGAGGGCCCCCTGGCCCGGACAGTCGCCGACTGCGCGCTGCTGGAGAACGTGATCGCCGGGCCACATCCGAGTGACGTCGCATCGATCCGCCCGAAGCTCGAGATACCCCAGGAGCTGCCACCCATCGCCGGGATGCGGATCGCCTTCTCCGTCGACCTGGGCTGCTACGAGGTAGACGCGGACGTGGCAGCGAACACCCGGGCAGCGGCGGACCGGTTGCGCGCTGCGGGCGCCGTCGTCGATGAAGTCGGGCTGCCGTGGGACCTGGAGACGATCAAGCGAGCAGGGCGGATCCACTTCGGGATGATCTTCGGCCCATCGGTCATGGAGATCTACGCCAAGCACGCCGACGAACTGACCTCCTACACGCGGAACTTCGTCGCTGAGTCCGACCAAGTGTCTAAGGACGAATTCGTGACCGGCCTTGCGCTGGAAGGGCAGATCTATGCCCCGCTCGGGCAACTGCTCGAAGATTTCGACGCACTGGTCTGCCCCACCTTCGCCGTTCCGGCGCTGACCGCCGAATACGACCCGGGCCAGCCGGTGGAGGTGAACAACCGCACGAGAGCCGACTGGATGGACGTGCTAATGACCCTGCCATTCAATATCGCCAGCCGGTGCCCCGTTATGAGCGTGCCCTCCGGCCTATCCCGCGACGGTGTGCCTACCGGCCTGTCGATTGTCGGGAAGACCTTTGACGACGTCACGGTGTTCCGGATCGCGGCCGCGTACGAGGAACGCCTTCCCTGGCTGGACGCACCAGCCCGGCGTCCGTCGCTGTGACAGCACAAGTCGGTGGCGCAGGCGCGAGCCCCGTACACCCTGGCCTGATGTCCGGGGCACCGCCGTTCGCCCCGCAATCACAGGTGACGCTCTCGAACTGGCAGGATCCGCCATTCAACCGATGGGCGTTCCAGCACGTGCGGGAACTGATCCCCACCGCGCGCATCCGGCGTGGCGGTGGCCCTGGATGGCGACTGGTGACACAGGAACGCGATATCGCGGGGCTGTCGTTCCGCAACGAAGACCGTGAATTGAGCATCGCGGAACTGCTTGCCGAAACCTACACCGACGGCTTCCTGGTCCTGCACCGGGGCCGGATCGTGACCGAGCAGTACTTCAACGGCCTGGCACCTGATGTCCCCCACCTGCTGATGTCGGTGTCCAAATCGGTCACCTCCACCGTGGCGGGCGTGCTGGCCGGCCACGCATTCCTCGACACCTCCGCCCTCGTCACCGATATCGTGCCCGAACTGCACGGAACCTCGTTCGAGGGCGCCACCGTACAGCACCTGCTCGACATGCGGGCGGGCACGCGGTTCGACGAGGACTACGACAATCCCAAGGCCGATGTGCGCACTTATGAGCGCGTGTACCTGTGGCGGCCAGACGACGGCCAGGCACGGCCGGAGGACGCCCTTAGCTATTTCGGCACGCTCCGGAACGACGCGCCCCATGGCGGGCCGTTCCGCTACCGTTCCATCCTCCCCGACGTGCTGGCCTGGGTCCTCGAACGAGCGGCCGGGACCCGGCTGCCTGAACTCATTGCCGCCGAACTGTGGCAGCCGATGGGCGCCGCGTTCGATGCGGAGATAACCGTGGACTCCCGCGGCAATCCCATGGCCGACGGTGGCATCAGCGCTACGCTTCGGGACCTCGCCCGGTTCGGCCAGCTATTCCTTCAGCGCGGCCAGGTAGGCGGCCGGAAAATCGTCCCGGCCTCGTGGATAGACGACACGATCCGCGGCGCTCCCGACGGCCCAGCCGCGTTCCGCGCCGGTGACAACCCGGACGGCTACCCTCCCGGGGCCCATTACCGGAACTGCTGGTGGGTCCGCGATCCGGGTCTGCCCTTCTACCACGCCTCCGGTATCAACGGGCAGCACGTGTTCGTCCACGTCCCGTCGCAGACGGTGGTG
>Ga0306920_100007582_pt1 | contig 14297 bp, 13 predicted proteins | sample flu12Cox44000170_FD_204666 | JGI IMG/M metagenome (GOLD analysis project Ga0306920, IMG submission 204666) | Lab enrichment of tropical soil microbial communities from Luquillo Experimental Forest, Puerto Rico - flux4day.12C.oxic.44.000.170 (v2)... | ecosystem: Environmental > Terrestrial >...
CACTCGATGCGGCGCATGGCGAAGGCATCGTGCATCGCGACATCAAGCCAGCGAATATCTTTGTCACCAAGCGCGGACACGTCAAGATTCTTGACTTCGGACTGGCCAAGCTGACGGGCAAGGCGGCAGCCAATGCCGAGACCGAAGCCGCGGTTGCGGAGTCGGATGCGCAGCCCCTGACCGTAGAATGAAGGATTCGGAGGTACGACGTTGAAACAACGAACGATTTGTAGCCCGCTCGGCAGACTAACACTGGCGGTAGGAGTACTGTGGCTGGCGTTTACGCCGGCGCAGGCGTCGAAGTCTGCCGAGTTTCACGTGCCGACCGCGACGAAGACACTCAGCAATGGTCTCATCGTGGTGGTTTCTGAAGATCATTCCGCACCTACCGTTGGCATCTGCGTAGCGTATGGCATCGGCTTCCGGCTCGAGCCGCAGGGCCGCACCGGATTCGCGCACCTTTTCGAGCACATGATGTTCGAGGGCACTCCGGTCGCGCCAAAAGGCACTCTCAATCAGGTGATCGAGTCAGGAGGCGGCAACAACAACGGTGACACGCGCTACGACTTCACGGAGTACATCGAGACCGCACCGATTTCGGCACTCGACCAGTTGCTCTGGCTGGAAGCCGATCGCATGAAGACGCTCGACTTCTCCGAGAAGAACCTCGAAAACCAGCGCAACGTGGTGGAAGAGGAAGTTCGAGTGAATGTGCTGAACCGTCCGTACGGGTTGTTCTTCGCTATCGACCTGCCGATGAAGGCTTACGACACGTACCCGAACAATCACAACTGGTATGGCGACTTCCACGATCTGGATGCCACAAACATTGCGGACGTCAAAGCGTTCTATGAGAACCACTACGCGCCGAACAATGCGGTGCTGGCAGTGGTTGGCGACGTAACGGCAGAGGACGTGTTTGCCAAGGCGGAACAGTACTTCGGGGCGATCCCCAGGCGAAATGTTCCAGCGAAGCCGGATGTGAATGAGCCTGTGCAGAAGGCAGAGCGGCGCGAGACCCAGCAGGACAAGCTGGCAACGCTGCCGGCATTCGCTCTCGGTTATCGTATGCCCGAGCGCAATTCGCCGGACGCAGTGGTTGCGGCAGTAGTCGGCGACCTGTTGAATAACGGTGACGCGTCGCTGCTCTACCAGCAAATGGTGAAGGAAGACCGCGATGCGGTATCGGTATCGGGAGGCGTGAATTGGCCGTTGGGCAACCCGTTTGAGTTCAACGGACCGACGTTGCTGACGACGTTCATCGTGTCGCCTTCGGGGACGAAAATGGACACGGTTCTGCAGTCGGTGGACAAGGTTGTGCAGCGGCTTGCCACCACTGGTCCGACCCAGGCGGAGCTCCAACGCGTGGTGACGAAGATGCGCTCCGACCTGATCGATCAGGTGGAAGCACCCATCAACCGGGCGTCGCTGCTGGCGCATGCAGCGTTGTTCGACGGAAAGCCGGACCGGGTGAACACGATTCCGACGGAGTTGGCGGCAGTGACGCCGGAGCAAGTCAAGAGCTTCGCGCAGAAGTACCTGACGCCGAGCAATCGCACGATCATCGAACGCGATCCAGTCGCCAGCCAGGGCGGTGAAGCCGCTAAGACGCCCGGAGGTAAGCAATGAAGGCTCTTTTGAAACTGTTGCCGGTCAGCGCACTCATCGCGACGTGCTTTTCGCAGGGTACGTCGAAGCCGGCGTTGCCGAAAGACCTGCCTCCGGCCGGACCGTTGAAGCCGGTGGTGGCGCCGACCGTAGAAGCGCACAAGCTGAAGAACGGCATGACCGTGTGGCTGGTGCAGCGCACCGCGTTACCAAAAGTTATCTTCACGCTGCAAGTTCGCGGTGGGGATTCGCTCGACCCCAGGTCGGCTCCGGGACTCGCGCGGGTGATGGCGAAGTCGATTGTGGAAGGCACAGCATCGAAGTCCTCGCGTCAGATTGCGGAGGCGGCACAGGGCGCGGGCGGCGATCTGGACACTTCGGTGAACTCCGACTCGGTGCAGGTCACGCTCGATAGCCTCTCGGAACATGCGGCCGATGCCGTTGCGCTGGTCGCCGATGTTGCGCAGCACGCGACGTTTCCCGAGAAGGAAGTTGCGCAGGTGAAGTCGAACATGGAAAACGATCTGCGCTCCAACGAGGCTGAGCCGGAATTTCTGGCGCGGCGGGCGTGGTTCCGCGTGGTCTATGGCGACCACCCGTACTCCATCGTTGCACCTGCCATGAAGACGCTCGAAGGTGCGACGCCCGAGTCGTTGCGAACGTTGTACGGTCAGGCGTTTCGACCCGATCAGGCAATTCTTGTGGCAGTCGGCACCTATGAGCCGGCAGAAATGTTGAAGCAGATTGATAGCGTTTTCGGCGGATGGAGGGCGAGTGGCGGTGCACCAGTGAATGTGAAGGAGCCCAAAGGCGACGTGGTTCACAAGATTTACTACCTCGAGCGTCCGGGTTCTGTGCAGACCACGTTGGTGATCGGTACAACGGGACCAAACTTGCGCGCGCCTGATTATCCGTATTTGCGACTGGCCAATACGGTGTACGGCGGCAGCTTCGGTTCGCGGCTGATTCAGAACATCCGAGAAGACAAGGGATATACCTATTCGCCGTTTTCGCGAGTTTCCACGCGCCGATGGAGCGGAGAAATCCTGACCAACGAAGATGTTCGCAATGCCGTGACCGGGGCGAGTCTGAAGGAGACCTTCTACGAACTGAAACGGATTTCGACAGCTCCGCCAACGGCTGTCGAGTTGAACCAGGCCAAACAGTTTTTGCTGGGCAATACCGCTGTTCGGTTGCAGTCGCGGGATTCGGTGGCAGCGCTGCTCGGGAAGTACTGGATCGAAGACGTTGCGCCGCAGCACCTGACGGAGGAAATGGACGCCATTCAGAAGGCGACCGATACCCAGGTGGCCCAAGCCGGCGCCGGGTATCTGACACCCGAGCGCATGAATGTGATCGCGGTGGGAGAAAAGTCAGTCATTCTGGATCAGTTGAAGCCGTTTGGGATGGAGGTTATCGCGGCTCCGGCGCCGTAGTCCAGAACTTACAGGGGAGGGGTACTTCCGCATGCCGGTGGTTTTGGATCGAGGACCGTACCACAGAGTACTCTACAGTACAAAGCTAGTTTGAGCGTTCTCGCGAGCATTGGTAAGATTGGCGCTCGAAACAAAGAGGCTCGCAGAATCACCCTTCGTCAATAGATACAGTTTGGGATGGAATCGCTTTCGAAGAAGGACGGGCTGTAGTGTGTAGTCCACGCCAGCACCCGCAATCGCGTCAGAAAACGAGTTTTCCTAATCGTTAGCATCAACGAGAACGGTGACTGCGCCGTCGCCCGATGCCTGAAGCCGTGGCAGAAGCGAATGCTCGAAAAACGACAGACTACTGCAATAGCTCATCAGCAATGAGCGTTCCGGTTGCTCCGTCTGGATATGACGCTCTAGCGTGATCATCGTGTTTCCGTGCTCATTTGCCGGCTATTCGTGGAAGAGCGTGTCGGCGAACGCGTCCCCCACAGACCCTCTACCGAGCTCGTCACGCGTATCGTGCTCCTTGAAGAGATCTACGACTTCGAGCAGCTTGAGTCGTTCGCGCTCAGAATAATCCACCCACATGAAGACATCGCTACAATCCCTAGCTACTGCAAAAATTAGCAGAGCTAGTTCCCGCCGAACAGATCCTCTTCCGCAGCTGAGTCCGGATGCGATTCACTTGTGTGTATAAAGCCCTATGCGCACATCTGGATTTCGGCCAGTTGTCCTGTCCCCACCTCGGCATCCGGAGATTTCAAGTGGCTTGAGATACCGTCGGAGACTAGGTCGCTGCGATCTGAGAGGGTTTTGTTACGGGCTCTTAGAATAGAAACAGCCGAAGCACTGGCTGAGCTCGCACACAAACGCGTCCGCGAAGAGCTTGGAATCGCCGGAGTTGATTCGCCGCGCATCGGCGACCTCTTCCACCAGAAGTACCGTGGATCACGCTATTCATTCGGCTACCCGGCTTGCCCAAATCTTGAGGACCAGACCAAGCTGTTCGCGTTGTTCGATCCCGACGAGACGATCGGAGTGCACCTGACGACGGTGCATCATCCCACGGCGAAATACTTCGCGGCGTAAGGGGTCCGGCCGCTCCAGTCAATACCAGGTGTAGCCCACGGTAAACTGCACGCCCACTGGTATGCCGGGATTCAGCGCCCCCAGAAACGCATTGGAAAGATGGAACACGCGACTACTCACATCGACTGAGCGCCGATCGCGAACGAAGATGTGCGCGCCCGCGTCAAGCCCAATCGTGAAGTTCGATTGGTAAGTATTTCCTGGGGGAAAGTTCTCTGGGCTGAAAAGCATGCCGCCGGCGATTCCAGCGAAAGGAACCACCCGGCGGTGGGTGCCCGTGAAGTTCCAGCGCGGTCCGAGCGCCTCGAATCCCCCGGCGTAGTGCGATCCCAGCACCCAAAAGATTTCGACGGGAATGACGCTGAAATCCCATTCCAGGCTACCGCGCAAACAGCCATTCCCGTGTTCATGCGTCAGTACGCGCGCGAGGTGAAAGGCCAACGCGAAGTTTGTGATGTTGCGGTTGGCGGTGAGGAAAGCGGGGCTTGAAACCTGCACCACAGTAAAGCCGCCGGAGGTCTGGCCGCCATAATTCCATCCGGGGCGGCGAAGCGGAGTAGACCAGTCACTATCTGGCGTCTGGGCCGGCATCGAGCACCCTACTGCTGCCATCAGCAGAGTAACGGCCGCTGTGATCCTTAGCCCCTTCCCGAAGCTATCACGAATGCGCCTGGTTTGAGTGGTTCCTAACCGCCCTCTCACGCCTGAAAAACTGAATGATCGGCTCATGTGATTCCGAACGTTAGAACCGCCAGGCCGCTCCCAGGCGGAAGGTACGTGGGGCTTCTACCGCTAGCGGTACGCGCAATAAAAAATTCGGACCGGTCAACGCCGATTCTCGCGTGTTGCTGTTCCAATTCATGATGTTGAAGACGTCGAGATATGCGGAAAGCGTGCCCTTCTCCAGGTGGAAATCCCGCGCGAGACGGGCATCGATGGTGGCGTTCAGTTGGGTTTGAAATCCTCCGGGATGGCCCACTGGTGTGGCCCGCACAAAGAACGGCCCCTGGTTGAATCCATTCACGAAGAGCAAACGGCCAAAGGGCGCCCCGTCGAAGTAGGTAGCAACCGCCGAAAGGTAAAAGCCGCGCGGCGCAGCGTAGTAAGCCGTGATTTTACCCATGTATCCACGGTCAAAGTACGTTCTGCTTGGCGACATGACCAGCGTATTGGGATCGATGGCGAGCGTATTCACAACTCCGGTGTCATTCTGCAAAGCGGAATTGCCCGGACTGGTATGTGCGAGGGTTTGTCCGGCAGTGAAGTTGGCAGAGAATTGCCAGGACTCCTTTAGCCGCAGCAGCACCAGGGCCTGGAAGCCCTTGTAACTGGCTTTCAGCCCGGGGTTGGAGAGCACCAGAAAATCGTGGCCTAGGGCCGATGGATTCTCGTTGTAGAGTGTCAGTACGCGATCGTCCGCGGTGCCGAAGATGCCGTCATTGCCCGGGTCGGTGTATTCGACCGTTGTGTACTCTGAGAAGGGAACTCCGGTGTTCTGCAAGGTGATCAAGCGATGATCGTCTCGCCGGAAGAAGTGAACGTATGCCACGATGCGCGTTGCAATGTTTTGCTGCACACCAACGCTGATCTCGTCGGTGTAGGGCCGGCTTAGGTTGGCGGCAATTGCCGAATACTGCCCGCCTCCAACCCGCAGTAGCGGGCCAACTTGGTCGCCGCCGGAACTCTGCCACGCGAAGACTTGTTCCCCCAGTGCGGCAGCGTTCCCGTAATCGAGATAGCGCCCCTCTAGCAGGTGTCCGTAGCGCGACCAACTGCCCTCAAAGACCATGCCCGGAGGCCAGACTGGTATCGCGAAGCCGAGGCGCGGCTGCATGGTGGTCCAACTAATGTGATTGCTCGCGCCGTTGGCTTGCCCGGTTGAGGTGTCGATGCGCAGGCCGACGGGCAGGCTCAGCCACTTCCATGGACGCCACGCGTCCATCACGAACTCACCGATATTCTGCACATACTGCTGGGTTTGCGTCGGAGTGTTCCAGCCCACCAACTCGCTGGCCGCGCCATTCACCAGAACCTGCTGGACATTGCCCATCGCATACCAGCGCTGCTGAATATCGCTGCGGCTCCAGTCAAACCCGGTGCTTATGCTGTGAGTACCCAACGGACTGTTCAGCATCAGTCGCAATGTGCTCTGCGCTTCGTAGCGGGTGCGCAGGCCCGATGTAGCCAAAGGAGCGGGGCCAGTGAAGACCATTAGCGGCAGATTTACGGTGCTCAAGCCAGTCACGCCATTTTGAAAACTGGACGAGACAATGGCGTTGACCGCGCCGAAGTCTGCACTGAGTTGCGCAGTCGGGTTGAGCGAGACGCTCCACAGCGCCTGGAACTGGTTGAAGTTGTCGTTGCCGCGCGTGGTGGATTCCGGAGACACCGTGGGCATGGCGCCCTGTGTGGAATTGAACACATGCTGCCCGCTGTACAAAACGTCGATGCGTTGCCGACTGTTCGACCATGGGGTCAGGTCTAGCAGCACGCGATTGACACCGCTGTTGATGGGCGCGGCAAATCCCCCAAGGTTTTGCGACACCTGCTGTGTGGAACCAGAAACAAAGTAGGGCAGTGGAAGACGAGGAATCGGCAGCTTGCCTCCTAACTGAACACTGCCATCGAGGAGAGAATCCAGCTGCAGAGGGCCGGGAAAATTGAGGTTGCCGAGGCGCGCATCCATGTTATTGCTTTGCAGCCCGCTTCCGGAGCCATACATCTGCGCTGCACCGTGCAACGCACCGCCTGCCTCGGGTGATCCCAGCGCCAGCGACTCCCCCGATCCCTGCGACACTGCAGGCTTTGATGCGGTAGTGACTTGAAACTCGGAAAGCGCGTCGATGCCGGGATTCATATCAGGCAGTCCTGGCTGGTACGGGTCAGTTACATCGAGGCCGTTGAGCCGGAACTGGTTTTCCGTCCACGACGCGCCAAATGCCGAGAACAGCGCCGGCACAGCCGTCCCCGTGCCGCCGATCTCAAACCGGTTCGTAACCGTCGAAGGCTCCTGTCCCTGTAGCAATGACCAGATGTTTCGCCCGTTGGGTAGCTGCTGGAGTGCGAAGTCGGTGAAGTTTGTGCCGAACCAGACGTCGTCGTCGACGACTTGACTCCGAGGCGCAGCCTGTTCACTGCCGGCGGCCACGAGTACGACATTTACGTTCAGCGTGCTGGAGGGTCGCAATTCGATATTTAGTTGCCTGCTTTGCCAACCGTCGGCGGTGAACTCAAGCTCATAGCTTCCCCAAAGTAGCAGTGGCAACTCGAAGCGGCCATCCGAGTCGCTCTTGCTTTCGCGTAGCGGCTGCGCATCATCCTTGTGAAGCAGTCGTACCTCTACAGCCGGCAGTGGCCTGCCGGACCCTGAAACAGTCCCGCGGATGCCGCTGGAAGGTGCCTGTGCCAGTGCCGACAATGAGCCTGCGACCGTGAGGACCGCTGTCCACCATGCGAGCGCATGATCGCGTGGGAGACGCAGGAATGCCATGCCAATCTTCATGCGTCGATCGTTGTCCTTGTTTCTGTGGCGCGGGCTGGCGATTACTGAACCATGACGTGCGCCAGGATCGCGTCAGGTAAGCGTTTAAGCGACTTGCCTGAATGCTGCGGCTGGTCTTGAGTCTGTTTGTCTTTGTTCGCCACGTATCTGCCGACCAGGTAGCCCAGCGTCGACCCTACGAATACATCGGAAGGGAAGTGCTGGCCACCAGTGACGCGCGTCGTGGCGACAGCCGTCGCCATGCTGTACATTGCCAGCTGTACGGGCCACTTGGGATATTCGTGTGCGATAACCGAGGCAAGCGTCCAGGTAAACGTCGAATGGCCAGACGGAAAGGAACCACTGCTGAAATTTCCGGCGAAGAATTTTCCGTCACCATTGCCCATGTAAGGGCGATCGCGGTTGAAAATCAGCTTCATGCTTCCGTACAAAAGGAAGCTGTCAATCGCTGCCTCGGCGGAGAGAACGCCGGTGCGTTGCGCGTGCTCATCATGCGTAAACAGACCCGTCAGGTAGATTCCTCCGGCAGTGGCAACCGTGCCGTAAGTCAATCCATTTGCTATGTTCGTGCTGGTCTGGTGCCACGCCGGGTTGACCTGCTTGGCCACCGACTCGTCGTTGGCAATCAACACTCCTGTGGAGCCGACGACCACCGAATCCCAGAACAACGTCTTATTCACAAATGGAGGGTTGTCGCTGAAACCGATTGAATCGATCTGAAAGGGAGCTTTAATCAGGTGCCATTGATCCTGTCCGATTGTCTTCACGACGGTTGCCACGCCGTGTTTGAATGAGCCTTGCTGTTTTTGCTTGGCCGCAGAAGGAGCATCAGCAGTTTGCTGTGTCGACGACGCTGGCGGAGGTTCCGAATTCGAAGGCTGCTGGCAAGTTGCAGCAACAGATAAAGCCAGCATCAGGCCAACCCGCTTGATTAGCCTCGAACCTCGGAAAACGGGTTCAAAGCGCTGGCCAGACGTCAAAGTCCATTGCAGTTTCATTTCGGGGCCCCCAGCAACTTTCCGTGTAAACCCATCAACTGGGTCTTCCACTCTATCACTGCAAACGACTACGGAAATAGGCGCAAGGCCGCAATTTTACGCGGTTTTGCCCATTGTCCACTGCAACCGGGGGCCTGTGACGTGCGCCACAGACGGTTGGGTCGACCCCGGCAGAATCGATGGTGGAGGAATTCCGTGTTCCCGATCGTTGCTGCTCGCCCTCTGGCGCGAAACATCAAGCTTTTTGAGATCAAGGCGCCGCGGATCGCTAGGAAACAGCGTCCCGGCCAGTTCGTCATGGTTCGTCTGGACAACACCGGAGAACGCGTGCCACTCACCATAGCCGATGCCAATCCCGAAGCCGGGACCGTCACCATCGTAGTGCAGGCCATCGGCAAGACCACCATGCTGCTGAACATGCTCGAGGCCGGCGATTCCATCCTCGACATCGTCGGACCACTCGGCAAGCCGTCGGAGATCGCGAACTTCGGAACCGCAGTGATCGTCAGTGGCAGCCTCGGTACAGCGATGGCTTATCCGACAGCTCGCGAGTTGAAGCGTGCAGGGAACCAGGTGATCTCCGTCGTCGGGGCTCGCAGCAAAGACCTTGTGGTGCTGGAAGACGCGCTGCGCGACGTGACCTACATCATGACCGACGACGGCACCGCCGGCGAGCAGGGTCTGGTCACAAAAAAGCTGCAGGAACTCGTCGACAAAGACGCGGTGGACTACGTGCTCGCGTGCGCCCCGGTCCCGATGACGCGAGCGTGCGCCAACGTCACGGCGCCAAGGAAGATCAAGACCATCGTCAGCCTGAACTCGATCATGGTCGACGGAACGGGTATATGTGGCGGCTGCCGTGTCCTGGTCAACGACAGCAGCCAGTTCGCCTGCGTCGATGGTCCTGAGTTCGACGCCAGCCAAGTGAATTTCGACGTGCTGACGCAACGTAACAACATATATCGCGAGCAGGAGAGGCTGAGTATCGACGACTCCAGGGGGATCCTGAAGGCGAACTGAAGCAGCTCCGCGCACGCAACCAACAGCACACCTGCGCACTCGATGCCGCTCCGGCAGAGGTCACGCCATGACAGAAAAATCCGCAAGCCACAATCCACTGCCCAACAAAGAACGCGTCAAGCTGCCGCGCCAGCGGGTGCCCGAGCAGGAACCCCAAGTTCGTGCCCACAACTTTCAGGAGGTAAATCTAGGTTTTTCTCCCGAGCGGGCGCGCCAGGAATCGATGCGTTGCATCGAGTGTCCCAAGCCGGGCTGCATCGAAAAATGCCCGGTATCGGTGAACGTAAGAGGTGTGATCGACCTCATACTGGCTGGTGATTATCTCGGCGCGGCTCGAAAGGTGCACGAGGACAACGCGCTGCCTGCCATTACCGGGCGCGTATGTCCGGTCGAGGATCAATGCGAGTCGGGGTGCGTTCTCGGCAAGAAAGCCGAGCCCGTTGGCATCGCCTCCCTCGAGCGCTTTGTTGCTGATTGGGAGCGCGAATCGGGGCAGTACGGCTTGCCGGCATCAGCCCCGGCGACGGGAAGAAAAGTTGCTCTCATCGGAAGTGGCCCCGCCAGTCTGTCCTGTGCTGGCGATCTCATCCAGATGGGCCATCAAGTCCACGTCTTCGAGGCTCCACGAGCTCGGGGGAGTGCTGGTCTACGGCATTCCCGAGTTCCGTCTTCCCAAGGAGATTGTTCATCACGAAATCAATGTCCTCGGTCGCCGCGGTGTGGTCCTCGAAACTAACGTTGTAGTCGGCAAGACCGTCACGATCGACGAGCTCATGCATTAGGAAGGTTTCGACGCCGTCTTCATCGCTACGGGTGCCGGACTCCCACGCTTCCTCAACATTCCTGGCGAGCACTTCAACGGTGTCTACTCGGCGAACGAGTTTCTCAGCCGCGTGAATCTCATGCGAGCCTACCGGTTCCCCGAGTTCGCTGAGCCGCTTTATCCCTGCAAGGACCGCGACGTCATCGTTGTTGGCGGCGGCAACACCGCCATGGATACGGTCCGCAGCGCGTTGCGCCTCGGAGCTAAGAGTGCGAGCATCTACTATCGCCGCACCGAGAAGGAGATGCCCGCCCGCGTCGAGGAAGTGCATCACGCCAAGGACGAGGACGTTAACTTCGAGATGTTGGTGAACCCAGTCGAATTCCTGGGCGACGAAAAAGGAAACCTTACCTCCGTGAAGTGCATTCGCCAGGAGCTGGGCGAACCTGTTGAGTCAGGCCGCCGCATTCCGGTCCCGATCAAAGGCTCGGAATTCGTCGTCTCGTGCCAAGTGGCGATCATCGCTGCCGGCACGTCAGCGAACCCGCTGATCCAGTCCACGACTCCGGGACTGGCGACTACCAAGCGCGGCTACATCTCCGCCAACGAAGTTACCTTGGTGACCTCAAAGCAGGGCGTGTTCGCCGGTGGAGACATCGTTACCGGCGGCGCGACCGTGATTCTCGCCATGGGGGCCGGCCGCAAAGCCGCCAGGTCAATCGACGAATACCTGAAGAGTCTAAAGCGCGCGATCAAGGAAGCCGAGAAGGTCGCTGTGAATTGACTCGCCACTCTCTGGCGACGCGCCGGACCACTTCCGACGCGCCGACGCTAGAGCCCATTCAATATGTTGACCGATTCCCCTGCATCAATGCGGGGGCTCAAACCGAGAACCTTTATCCATTCGCGCTTCCCGCCGTCAATCCGTCCTCACCGGCCTCGGCCGAGTCTCGAACAGGGTAAACGCAAAAGCCGCCGCGGCGGCGCCAATCCCGGCTGCGATTTTCCATACCCGGTCTGCTCGGCAAGCCGGCGCCGAAGCAGCTTTTACATGCTCTGGCCGAACTCCCACACCGATAACTCGGCCCATGACACGCTGGATTCCAGGAATCTGTACCGCCACCTTCAACTGCCAGGGAGCTTTCGCGGGACCCGGATTCCGAAAGATCAGCTCGAAGTTTTTGTGTGCAAGCACCTGCAACCCTTGCGTCACACGGGTCGGGAATTCGCGTCGCATTTGGACAGATGCGAGATCCGCTTCCGTAACCCGCTGCTCTCGCAATGGCTCAGCGAGCAGCCTTGCGGCGGCCACCGCATCCTGGATCGCCAGATTGATGCCAACGCCACCTACGGGTGACATAGCGTGTGCCGCATCGCCGATGCACAACAGTCCCGGGCGGTACCACTGATGCAACCGGTTGATCTGGACCGACAACAGCTTGATCTGGTTCCAGTCCTTGATCTCCTCGACGCGGTCACCGAGGTAGGGAGCAATGCGCCGCGCGATTTCACGAAATGATTCGACACCGGCACGCTGCATTTCCTCAAAAGAACCCTTACGAATGATCAAGCCGGCCTGATAGTAAGTACCACGGTTGATCATCACGAACACTCTTCCATAGTTTATATTTCCGAAGATCTCCTGCGGATCATCGTCATTTCGGCTAATACGGAACCAAAGCACGTCAATCGGAACTCCCTGCTCTACCACCTCGAACTGCGCCGCCCGGCGGGTCATGGAATGGCGACCGTCGCAACCAACAACCAAATCAGCACGAATCTCGACGGATTCGCCGGGAGTTTGAGTACGTACTCCGCCAACCCGGTCCCCCTCGAAAATGAGGTCAGTCACTTCGTGCTGCATGCGCAAGTGAAATTCACGAAACTGCCTGCCCCGTGCTGAAAGGAAATCGAGGAAATCCCACTGCGGCATCAGCGCAACAAACTCGCAATGCGTGGGCAGGTGACTGAAATCGGCTGCCTGGAAAGAAAAGCCTCCGAGTACTCCGTTGGCCGAAGTCAATCGCTCATGGGGCACTTTCAGGAAGTCATCCAGCAAACCAAGTTCGTACATGACCTCAAGCGTTGAAGGATGCACCGTATCGCCGCGGAAATCGCGGTTGAAGTCGCCGTGCTTCTCAAGAACGGTCACCTCTACGCCCGAGCGGGCGAGCAAATATCCCAGCATGATCCCTGCGGGACCTCCGCCAACGATGCAGCAGGTTGTCTTAGATGGTTGGTCCGCCATCGCCACACGACTCCTATCCCACGACAGATTGGCTGGGACCCGAAAGGATTCAACCAGCGAATTAAATTATTGCCAGAGCGCGGAAGATCCGCCCACCCATTCGAGGTCGCGATTATGGTCGACGCCCATCATCATGCCGCGCCCCATGCGTACTAGCGGTAGCACCGCCGTCAGCTCACCGTCCTCCGGCCAGACGTACATGATGCGGATCTCCATCTGCGTCATCCCGTATGGCGTCGCGATCACTGGCTCAAAGCGCATGCGCTCTTGCAGGATGTAATTGTGCCGCTCACCGGCGGGAATGGCTTCGATGTCCGCTTCCGTGGGAGCGAACTTTATCCCCGAACCCGCGAAAGAATACAGTGGCTTCAATATGTAATTGTGATTGTCGTCCGGCACTCCTGGATTTTCGTCGAGAAACCATGTTCGCGGTACGCAGCGGTGATCGAGATACGGAATTGAAAACTTGCTGATCTTGAAGTACCAGTTGGGATGCCCGGCCCACTCGAGGTTTAGCTCCTCATGCACGTCGAATGGCAGCTTAATGCCTTTTGTCTCCAGTTCGTCGACGATGCAGCGGTTGTAAATGCGCTTCACTTCGATTTCGCGGCCGTTTTTTGCATAGTAGAGCTTTTTGCCACGCTTCTTCAGCGACATGACGTCGACGATCGCGATACCAAGCTCCCTTTGCGTAATCAGGAAGTCTGGCAACGTTTTCTGCTGCAGCGGGTCGATCTCCATCAGGATTACGTTCTCGGGATCGTGCTGCCCGACGATTAGTTCACGCATCAACTCGACATAAGAGACGTGATTGTAGCCGCTGAGGTAAATCCCGAGGTTCTTCGACAACCCATACGAGTCGATGTACTGCTGTGCAGAAACCGCCTGATATCCGTAAAGAGAGGGAAACGCCTGGAGCTCTACGAGCTTGGGATCGAGCCCACCCTTCGGGTTGCGCACCAACCCGAAGTCGACCGACACAAACATCGGCCGGACCGATTCGTTGGCAACGTTGTACGCGGGCGGTACGGTCTTCTCTGACACCCGCATGTACCTGGGGCTGTTCAGGAGCTGCATGACCAGCTCGCTTCCGTACACAGCCATCTGGTCGAGCAGCGGCTTGGGCACGAAGCACGGAGTTTCCGAGACGCGGAAGCTGATCCGCGTGCCGCACACTTCCGACAGCGAGTCCAGAAATTCCTGGTACTTCAGTGGAGTGAAGTTGCGGTTGAACTCCTCGCGCAGTGCGGGGATCATCGTTATGCCTCGATCAGGAAGCGGCCTTTCTCCATGATTTGCTGACCGTCAACCCAAATATCGAACCGGGTGCCGACTACATCAATGTGAGTGCTGGAATACCATGGCGCGCCCGTGTGGTGCCCGTAAGGATTGCCAAAGGCAATGTGCAACCCAGGGAACTTCTCGTCCTGCAAAATGTTGCCGATCACGCGCTTCAGCTCAAGGTTGGTGCCAATGGCAAACTCACCCACTCGATCGCTGTTCTCGTCCGTGTGGGTGTAGTCCCAGAATTCCTTCTCCAGCGCCTTGTTGTCGCTGTGCACCTCGGTGATGCGATTACCCTTCATGTGGATGGTCAGTGGCTGGCGCTCGAGGTCGGGGTACTTCTCGCACAGATAATCAC
>Ga0306920_100007584_pt1 | contig 14292 bp, 11 predicted proteins | sample flu12Cox44000170_FD_204666 | JGI IMG/M metagenome (GOLD analysis project Ga0306920, IMG submission 204666) | Lab enrichment of tropical soil microbial communities from Luquillo Experimental Forest, Puerto Rico - flux4day.12C.oxic.44.000.170 (v2)... | ecosystem: Environmental > Terrestrial >...
GGAACCGGAGACACGTCAGACGGCGGCAAAAACTGCGGCCTCGTGACGTTCAACCTCGAGCGCAAGCCGGCCGAGGTCCTCTTGCTCCTCGATCGGTCGGCGTCGATGGCAGACCCGCCCGATTCGACGACCACTACGCCCAAGTGGGACATCGTCACCGCGGCCGTCAAGCAGGTCGTGACAGCCACCGACTCCGCGGTCTCGTGGGGGCTCAAGACGTTCCCGGAGGGGACGGGAAGCGCCTGCGCGGCGGGGAGCGTCACCGCCAACATCGACGTCCCCATCGCCGCGATGAACGCCACCGCCGTCGTCGCCGGGGTCAACGCCGCGGTGGACAGCGGCAACGGCACACCGACCGGCGACGCCGTGAACGCCGCCGTCGCCTACCTCCAGAAGCTGACCGCCAACGGCGACAGCAACCCCAAGTACATCCTGCTCGCCACCGACGGCGAGCCGTCGTGCGCCGCGATCCCGACCAGCGAGAGCACGACGAACGCCCGCCCGTACGCCATCACCTCGGTCACGAACGCCGCCACGGCCGGGTACAACACCTTCGTCGTCGGCATCGTCACCAAGTCGAACGACACCATGACGCTCAACATGCTCGCCGACGCGGGCAAAGAAGCCGTCAACGACCCGCGCCCGCTGGCCAACCACTTCTACCAGGGCACCACCCAGGACGCGCTCACGACGGCGCTCAACGTCATCACCGGCCAGGTCTCGAGCTGCGTCTTCCCGCTGAACCCGCCGCCGCCGGTGCTCAACGACCCCACCAAGCTCGGCGTCTACTTCACCAGCGCCAACACCAAGGTCCCGTACGACGCGACGATGACCGACGGCTGGGCCTACACCGACGCCAGCGACACGGCGGTCAAGGTCTACGGCTCGTGGTGCGACGTGATCGAGAACCAGGGCGCGAACATGGTGACGATCAAGTACGGCTGCCCGCTCATCAACGTCCCCTGAGCGCCGGCGCTCACGGCGTCGACTCCTGCGGGACGTGCGGGAGAGACCTCCCGGTCGGCTCTCGCTCGTCGACGGCACGGGGCGCATGCGCCTGCAGCCGCCGCAGGACGTGGGCGGTGGCGATGACCGTCGTGGGGATGGTCACGAAGAGCCCGATGCCGAGCGCGAGCGCGCCGAGGATGTTCGCACCGAGGCAGAGCAGGCCGAACACGAACAGCGATTTCCTGTGCCCCTTCGTCAAGCGACGGCTCTCGCGCAGAGCCTCCATGGGACTGTCGTTCTCGGCCGCGCACAGCATGGGCGCGAAGCGTAGGTGACCGCCCAGATCACGCCGGGCACGACGAGGAGGATCAGCCCCGCGCCGACGATCAGCGCGACCAAGACGTGCGTCAGTAGGAAGGGAAGGTACCCGGCGAGCAGCTCCTTGGCGCTGAGGTCGCCGACGGGCTTATCGTCCGCCAGCCGAAGCGCAACTCGGAACCAAGCAAGCACGACCGCGACCTGTAGCGCCTGAATGCAGAGGGCGAGGAGGGAATGGCTGGGGCCATAGTAGTGGTAGTAGTGGTCGTAGTAGTTACCTGGCCGTGACAGGGCGTTCTGGACGATGGCAAGGAACGCTCCGATCCCGCACAGCCACAGCCACGGCCTCAGGTTGCCGACGGCCTTCCGCCATCCAAACCGCAGCTCGTCGGAGGGCACGATCAGTCGCTCTCGGCTCTGCTTCGAGGGTTCACCGCTCATGTTCGTACCTCCGATGGTCTGAGAGGCATCGGCCGTGCCACACCGCCGGCTGCGCCACTCGAGCGAAGTCCCGAGCCCAGCTATGCGGACGCCGCATGTCTTGCGGCGCACGCGGGCGCGGCTGCGAGGAGTGCGGCGCTGGTCAGCCTGCGGCAGCGGTCACCGCGCGCCGCACGAGCAGACCGCGACATCGATGTCCGGATCCACGGCGCGCGGGCAGGAGCCGGCCCGCGTAACTGCGCGCCACGCAAGCTTCAGGGAGTGGCCGCGCCCTTGCACACACGGGGTCGACATGAAGTGTCTCAGGATCGCGGTGGTGGGTGCTGCGTTGGTGGCGGGCTACGCTCGGCCGGCACGCGCTTGCGGGGGCTTCTTCTGCGACCGGCCGGCGCAGACGGGAACGCTGCCGATCGCCCAGTCGGCGGAGAACGTGCTGTTCGTGATGAACGCGGGCTCGTCCACGACCCCCGCGACGGTCGAGGCCCACATCCAGATCCGGTACACCGGGCCGGCCAGCAAGTTCTCGTGGATCGTCCCGGTCACCTCCGTTCCGACCGTCTCGGTCGGGTCCGACATCCTGTTCGACCGGATCGAGCCGCCGAGCCGGCCGTCGTTCAGCGTCAGCTACCAGCTGGAGGGGAATTGCCAGGGGGTCTCGGGCATCGGCGCCGGGTGCGGCAGCGCAGCCGCCGGCGGCGCCAACAGCGCCGGGTTCGGCAACGTCGTCGACGCCGGCGGCGTCGGCGTCGATGTGCTTTCGAACGGCAGCGTCGGGCCCTACGACTACGTCGTCATCAGCGCCCAGGACGGCGCCACGCTGGAGACCTGGCTGACGAACAACGGCTATTACGTGTCGCCCGAGAGCACCACGATCATCGACAGCTACGTCGCCGGGCAGTACGCGTTCGTCGCGGTGAGATTGCAGAACGGGCAGGACACGACGGCCATTCGCCCCATCGTCCTGCAGCTCGACGCCACGGAGTCCTGCCTGCCGCTCAAGCTGACCGCCATCGCCGCCACGAACGACATGCGCATCAACGTCTGGGTGCTGGCCGCCGCGCGCGCCGTGCCGCTCGCCTACGCGGAGATCGCGATCGACCAGGCGAAGCTCGACTGGTTCGGCGGGGGCGCCAACTACGACCAGCTGCTGAAGGATGCCGCCAACGAGGCCGGGGGCGACGCGTTCGCGGTCGAATACGCAATGCCCGCCCGCAACTCGATGCGGTGGTTCACGCTCCCCGCGGGCGCCCGCACCGACATCGCGTCCGCGACGAACCCGCCCGACTTCATGTATGCCCTCGGGCGGGCCGGGCTGCAGCCGACGGGGGCCGTGCTGCAGGTGCTGCGCGTGCAGCTTCCGGAGCCCGCGACGCTGGTCGCGCAGGGGGTGACCGAAGCGCAGTTCTACTCCAACGTCCAGTACTACTGGAGCGTCAACAAGGCGGACTTCGGGCCGTTCGACCCGGCCGCGGCGACGATGGCGCTCGACACGGACGTGCTGACCCCGCTCGACAACTACAGCGCGCTGTTCGACCGGGACGGCCGGCTGACGCGCCTCGCGACCTTCATCTCGCCGGAGGAGATGACGAAGGATCCGCTGTTCGTGACCAACCCGTCGCTGCCGGACATGCCGCCGCAGCACATGGCCGTCGCCCACGTGATGTGCGGCGATGGCATGCCCGCCTGCCAGGCGCCCGTCCGCCTGCGCACCGAGGACGGCCAGGACGTGAACTACGCCGCGACGTCGTGCATGCGCTACGCCCGCGGCGACCTCGATCTGCTCCCGGCCTCCACCGTCGCCTGGATGCGCGACGCGGTCAGCGAGGGGCAGATCGTCGTCGACAACCGCACGCAGATCGCCGCGGCGCTGCAGACCCACAACCAAGCAGTCCCGATGCCCAGCGGCGCGAGCGGCACCGGCTGTGGATGCGCCACCGCCGGCAAGCCGGCTTTCATGTTGTGGCTGACGCTGGCGGCGTGGGGCCTCGCGGTGGCGCGGCGCCGTCGCCGGCGCTGACCAGCCCGACACCACCGACATTGCGGTCGAAGTCCACGGTTCGGCGTTGCGGGCCGCAGCGGTCAGGCGCGGCGCACGAGAAGCGGGAGCTCCTCGCCCGCCGCCAGCACGTACCGCATGGGAGGCGCCCGAAGAAATCGTCCTTCGAGCTCGGGCGCGGGAACCTGGCGAACGACGCCGCAGACCTCGACCCGGTCGCCGGGCCCGACGGAAGACTCGTAGCGCCGCCCCCGCCAAGACGGAACCCCCTGGTGCTCGAACAGCTCGGACCGAAGCAGCTGTCGACGGCCGACGGTGTAGGCGGACACCGGACCACAGGCGGGCGGCTCCCGGCTCCGCTCCGGAGGCTCGAGTAGGAACGCACGGCGCACGGCGACCTTGATTTGCTCGCCCTGGTCGAGGTCCAACAGAAAATCGAGGCCCCGGGTCTCGTCGGCGTCGGCGATCCGATTCCGGGCCAGAACGGCGGGAACGCCGCGGAAGAGCGTGGGCACGGTTGCCTGCGGCGCGATGGTCCCGACGACGCGCACGAGGGTGCCGGCCGGGACGTTTCCAAGGCGAGTCGCCCGCTGCGCTCGCCCGAGCTGGCGTCGCAGCCTCAGGCGCGGGATGAGCCCCCTACCGTGGAAAACCACGGTAGCGATGGCGAGCAAGGGTAGCCTTCCGAGGAGCGTGTGCGGAAACCACGACACCCACACCAACGCCATACTCGCCGCGAATAGGCGATCCATCCACGGAAGTAGATCCGGGTAGAGCTGGCGGGTGCGGCCGCCCGCACCGATGAGCCAGCCCGAAGCGTTGGGAACGAGGTCTCCCTGCGTGGGCGCCTCGGGCGCGGCGAGCCCCGCGGCCCGCAAGACCAGATCGGCGGCGGCGCTCGGCTCCAATGCCTGGCCCACGCTTCAGTATCGTACCGCGCGGCTGACCGGCGCAAATCGCCGCCGTGACCGCCGGGCAGCCCGCGCTCAGCCGAGAAACAGCGGTTTGATGTGCCGATCGAAGAGGTTCTCGGTCACACAGCGCCCGGCGATCTCCGTCGCCTTCTGCTGGGCATCGCGCCACTCGTCGCCCATCTCGGCGGCGAGGCGGAAGGCGACGTGGACGAGCTGGCGGAGGTTGACGTCGTAGTCGGGGCACGACTGATCGTGGCGGAGGCGGCGAACGAAGTCCTCGGCGCTCCAGGTCTCGACGGCGGCGGGCGGGGGCAGCTTGGCCCGGTCGATCTCGATCACCGTCGCGTAGGGTTTGCAGAGCTCGTCGTAGCGCGGGAGCGCGTCGAGGTAGACGCGCTTGGCGATCGCCAGGCCGGCGGGGCCGGACTGGGCGACGCCGATGACCTCCTCGAGCCAGGTCGTGCCCGCGGTCTTGAGGTGCAGCCCCGCGCCGTGCTTGGCGAGGGCGCGCCGGATGTGCGGGTAGAGGGCGAACTTGTCGCTGCCGGTGTGGACGCTGAGCTTGAGCGACGGGGGCAGGCCGAAGACGCCGATGGCGTGCTTGACGACGCAGAGGTCGGACTCGAACTCGCGCGCGAAGGTCTTCACGTCGCCGACGTAGTCGATCCCCTTCAAGAACTTGCCGGAGAATTTGGGGGCGATCGTCTGGACCGGGATCTTCTCGCGCGCCAACGCGCCGAGAATGAAGAACAGCTCGAACGGCAGCTGCGGCTCGGTGGCCTCGTCCGTCGACACCTCGGCGATGAAGTTCCGCTCCCCTTTCGCCGCTGCGACGTGGCGGTAGGTCCGGCCGGCCTCCATGACGGCGAAGAGGTACGTCTTGCCGATGTTCTCGAGGACGGCGTCGGTCACCTCGAACGTCGTGTCGATGCCGGGGATCTTGAGGGGCCCGCGAAACGACGCCATGTCCCGGACGAAGGCGGCGACCGCGGACGGCTCGGGCGCCTTGCCGATGTAGTCGGCGACGTCGAGCGTGTAGAAGTCGCTCGCGGCCAGGAAGCCGTCGACGTTCTTGACCCCGATGTGGTCGGCGTCGACGTGGTAGGGGTGCTTCCAGCCGCCGCGCTTGACGGCGTCGTTGGCCTCGGCGCGGACGTCGTCGGGCGTGGTGCCGATGAGCGAGTGCTCGCGGAACGACTTGTTCCAGACCGGGACCACGACCGCGCCGGCCCGCTCGGCCTGCTGCACGGCCCGCAGCTGGGCCAGCCCCTGCCTGCCGAAGCGGTCGCCGATCCCGATGGAGTACTTTTCGATTTGCATGACGGCTAGTTGGGTGTCGCGCCCGCCGTCGGGCGGCTCAAAAAGCAGCTAGACGACATACGCCGACGACGCCGTCGTGCCGCCCCGCCCCGTCCAGTTCGTGTGGAAGAACTGGCCGCGGGGCTGGTCGATGCGCTCGTACATGTGGGCGCCGAAGTAGTCGCGCTGGGCCTGGAGGAGATTCGCGGGCAGCCGGCCGTTCCGGAAGCCGTCGTAATAGGTGAGCGCCGTCGCGGTGGCGGGGATCCAGACGCCGTTGGTGGCGGCTGTCGCCACCACCCGCCGCCAGCCCTCCTGCGCGGCGTCGATCTTCCCCTGGAAGAACGGGTCGAGCAGCAGGTTGGAGAGCTTCGGGTTCTTGTCGTAGGCCTCCTTGATCTTGCCGAGGAACGTCGACCGGATGATGCAGCCGCCGCGCCAGAGGAGCGCGATGCCGCCGTACGAGAGGTCCCACTTGAACTCGCCGGCCGCCGCGCGCAGGAGCTCGTAGCCCTGGGCGTAGGAGACGATCTTGGAGGCGTAGAGCGCCCGTTCGATGTCGGCGATGAACGCCTTCCTGTCGCCGGTGAACTTGGGCGTCGGGCCGCGGAGGATCTTGGAGGCGGCCACGCGCTCCTCCTTGGCAGATGAAAGGCAGCGCGCGAACACCGCCTCGCTGATCAGCGTGAGCGGGATGCCGAGGTCCATCGCCGTCACGCCCGTCCACTTGCCGGTCCCCTTCTGGCCGGCGGTGTCGAGGATCTTATCCACGAGAGATGACCCGTCGGTGTCCTTGAAACCGAGGATGTCGCGCGTGATCTCGACGAGGTAGCTGTCGAGATCGCCGGTGTTCCAGACCTTGAACACCTCGTGCATCTCGTCGGCGCTCATGCCGAGGAGCTCCTTCATGATCTGGTACGTCTCCGAGATGAGCTGCATGTCGCCGTACTCGATACCGTTGTGGACCATCTTCACGAAGTGGCCGGCGCCGTCGTCGCCGACCCAGTCGCAGCAGGGCGTCCCGTCGGCGACCTTGGCGGCGATGGCCTGGAAGATCGGTTTGACGTGCGGCCAGGCGGCCTTCGACCCGCCCGGCATGATCGAGGGCCCCTTGAGCGCCCCCTCCTCGCCGCCGGAGACGCCGGTGCCGATGTAGAGCAGGCCCTTGGCCTCGACCTCCTTCGTGCGGCGGATGGTGTCCGGGAAGTGCGAGTTGCCGCCGTCGATGAGGATGTCCCCCTTCTCGAGCAGCGGCGACAGCTCGGCGATGAGGTCGTCGACCGCCTGGCCGGCCTTGACCATCATCATGATCTTGCGCGGCGACTTGAGCGACTGCACCAGCTCGCGCAGGTTGTGGGTGCCGACGATCTGCTTCCCCTTCGCGCGGCCGGCGAGGAACTTCTCCACCTTGTCGACCGTCCGGTTGAAGACCGCGACGGTGTAGCCGCGGCTCTCCATGTTGAGGATGAGGTTCTCCCCCATCACCGCGAGGCCGATGAGTCCGATGTCCGCCTTTTCCATGTTGTCCGTTGGTCCTTTTCTCTCGAAATCTAGCGTTGAATCCGCGCCGAGCCGCCCTTGGCCAGCGCCCGGACGTCAGCCAAGGTGGCCATCGTCGTGTCGCCCGGGAACGTCGTGAGCAGCGCGCCGTGCGCCCAGCCCAGCCGGACGGCGTCCTCGGGCGCCTCCCCGGCGAGCAGGCCGTAGATGAACCCGGCCGCGAAGCCGTCGCCGCCGCCGACGCGATCGTGCACGTCGAGCTGCGCGGTGGGCGCCTCGTAGGTCTTGCCGTCGATCCAGGCCACCGCGCTCCAGCCGTGGCGGTTGGTGCTGTGGACCTCGCGCAGCGTGGTGGCCACCGCCTTGACGTGCGGGTGCTTGGCGACGACCTTGTCGATCATCGAGAAGAACGTCGACGGATCGAGCTTGGACTTCGACGCCACCTCCGGTCCCGCGATGCCGAGCCCCTTCTGGAGATCCTCCTCGTTGCCCACGAGCACGTCGACGTTCTTGACGATCTTGTCCATCACCTCGACCGCGATTGCCGATCCACTGTTGCCGCCCCAGAGGTTCCAGAGCTTCTCCCGGAAGTTGAGGTCGAAGCTGGTGACGGCGCCCGCCGCCTTGGCCGCCTTCATCCCCTCGGCGATGAGCTCGCCGGTCGTCTTCGACAGCGAGGCAAAAATCCCACCGGAGTGAAACCAGCGCAGGCCGCCGGCCATGATCTGCTTCCAGTCGAAGTCGCCCGGCTGGAGCAGCGCGCCGGCCTCGTTGGCGCGGTTGTAGAACACGACCGGCGCGCGCAGGCCGAGGCCCCGGTCGCTGTAGACCGTCGCGATGTTGGGCCCGTTGACGCCGTTGTGCTTGAAGCGCTTGTAGAACGGCTTGACGCCCATGGCGCGCACGCGCTCGGCGACGAGATCGCCGATCGGGTAGTCGACCATCGCCGTCGCGATGCCCGCGTTCAAGCCGAACGCGTCGGCGAGGTTGGCCGCCACGTTGAACTCGCCGCCGCTGACGTGGATGTCGCAGTGGGAGGCCTTGCGGAACGGGACGATCCCGGGGTCCAGACGGTGAACGACCGCACCCAGGCTCAGGAAGTCGAGGGCGCCGTCGGGGCGGATCGCGAGGCCGGTGCTGCGGACGGGGCTCATGAAGGGGTTCTCCTTTGCGGTATCGCGAACGGGTCGTTCTTCAGGCGGTAGAGCGTCTCCCCTGCCTTGGGGACGTAGAGCAGGCCGTCGTCCTCGCGGTTCTGCCAGTCGGCGACGTCGATCGAGCGCGGGTCGCGGTAGCCGAGGTTGACCGCGCGGCACTCCGCCTCCGGGATGCCGGTCGCGAGCGTGACGGTGATGCGCGGGGTCTCGACCCCGGCGCCGGCGTCGTATTTGCCGACCCCCTTGACGTGCGTCGAGTGGGCCAGCACGCCGCGCGGGATGTGATCGTAGCGGCCGGGCTGCTTCAGGAAGTAGTCGCGCACGTGGTAGCCGATCTCGCGGATCAGCTTGCCGTGGACGACGGAGATCTCGGAGATGTGCGGCGCGTAGATGATGAGCTCGCCGCCGTCGGCGACGACCGGCTCCAGCTTGTAGGCGCACTTGCCGCCCACCCACAGCTCGTCGTACATCGCCGGCGCGCAGGAGAGCACGCTCCGGTAGGGGTGGTCCTTGTAGACGATGTGGATCTCGTTGGAGAGCGCCGAGGCGGCCTCCCAGGCCTCCTCCGGCGTGCCGATGTAGAGGCCGGCGAGGTCCTTCCCCTCGACGACGAGGCTGGCGCACTTGCGCGGGGTGGGGACCAGCTGTGCGGCCTTGTCGACGACGGCGCGCACCGGCGTGTACTTGGTGCCGATGATCGACGGGTTGGTGATGAGCGCGCCGAGCCAGTGGAACATGTCGAGGATCTTCTGGCCGGCGATCCCCGGGAACAGGTACTTGTTGCCGCCGGAGAAGCCGACCACCTCGTGCGGGAACGTCGGCCCGATGATGAGGAGCAGGTCGTAGTCGAGGACCAGCTTGTTGATCTCGACGTCGACGCGCTCGCGCATGAGGCCGCCCGAGATGCGCGCCACCTCGTCCTCGCCGATGGTGCCGATGGAGACGAGCTGCGCCGGGTCGTTCCAGGCGTGGTTGTAGAAGCGCGTCCCGGCGTAGCGGCCGGTCCGGTCGGCGGCGGTGATTCCCATCCGCTGGTCGATGGCCGCGTCGGTCATCGGCGGGTGCGTGCCGAGGGCCACGAGGATGTCGAAGGCCGCCGCGCCGGCGTCGCCGAGCACGCCGTGGAGCACACGGAACATGACGTCGATGGGCGCGCTGCGGGTGTGGTCGGGGACGATGCCGAGGATCCGCTTGCCGCGGACGCCCCAGCCGGCGATCTCCGTCGCGCAGAGGGCGCGGACGGCCTCCTCGCCGAGCTTGGTCCCCTTGCCGCCTGCGCCGGTCACGGCGGTCAGACCCCCGAGAACGCGGTGAAGCCGCCGTCGACGGGGAGGACGATCCCGGTGACGAATTGGGACGCGGGCGACAGCAGCCAGAGCAGCGCGCCGCTCAGATCGGCGGGCGCGCCGAACCGTCGCATGGGCGTGTGCTCGACGATCTTCTTGCCGCGGGCCGTGAGCGCGCCGGTCTCCTTGTCCGTGAGCAGGAAGCGGTTCTGCTCGGTCAGGAAGAATCCGGGCATCAGCGCGTTGACGCGCAGGTCGGGCGAGTACTCCTCGGCGAGGTGGACCGCCAGCCACTGCGTGAAGTTGGTGACCGCTGCCTTGCTCGCCGAGTAGCCGGCGATCCGCGTGAGCGGCCGCGCGGCGTTCACCGACGAGACGTTGAGGATGACCCCCTGTTTGCGCTCGGCCATCGAACGGGCGAACACCTGCGTCGGCACGACCGTCCCCATGAGGTTGAGGCGCGTCACCGCCTCCAGCGCCGACGCGGGCAGGTCGAAGAACCGCTGGTCGGGGTTGGTGGTGGCCTTGGGATCGTTGCCGCCGGCGCCGTTGACGAGCATGTCGATCTGCCCGAAGGTCCCGAGCACGCTCTTCGCCGCCTCCTCGAGCGCCGGCCGGTCCAGCACGTCCGCGCGCAGGGCGACGTGCTTGCCGGTCGCTGCCTTGGCCTTGCCGAGCGCCGCGATCACCGGCGCCGCGCGGTCCGGGTTGCGCGCCAGCAGGACGACGTTCGCGCCGCAGCCGGCGATCGCGCGCGCCATCTCGCTGCCGAGGACACCCGTGCCGCCGGTGATGACCGCGGTCTTGCCCGAAAAGTCGTACTGCGCGCGGATGTCGTCGATGCCGCTCGGCGGCGTGGGGCTCATCTCAGGATTTGCCTTTCTACGTTGCCAACCAGGATTTGACCTTCGCGGCGACCTTCTCGCCGGTGAAGCCGAAGTGCTCGGCCAGTGCCTCGTTCGGCGCCGAGGCGCCGAAGCGGTTCATGCCGACGAACAGGTACGGCCGGTGGAGCACGTCGCCCCACCCCTGCTGGATGCCGGCCTCGATCACGACGACCTTGGCCCCCGGCGGCACGATGGCGTCACGCACGGCGTTCGACTGCGCGGCGTAGAGCTCGCGGCAGGGCATCGACACCACGCGCACCGACAGCGCGGGCTCGAGCAGCTTGCGCGCCACCGCCGCCACCCCCACCTCTGACCCGGTCGCCACCAGCACGACATCGGGCGCCTTGCCAGACTCCTTCGTGGCGACGTAGGCGCCCGAAGCGAAGCTCTCCGCGGTGAGCGGCGCCGCCCGCTCGACGGGTTCGAGCTTCTGCCGCGTGAGAATGAGCGCCGTGGGGCCCTGCCGCCGCTCGAGCGCCGCCGCCCAGGCCATCGCCGTCTCGGGGCCGTCGGCCGGGCGGATCACGACCATCCCCGGGATCGCGCGCAGCGCGGCCAAGTGCTCGATCGGCTGGTGCGTCGGCCCATCCTCGCCGACGAAGATGCTGTCGTGCGTGAACACGTAGATGACGCCGAGGTTCATGATCGACGCCAGCCGGATGGGCGGCCGCATGTAGTCGGTGAACACGAAGAACGTGGCCCCGAACGGCACCAGCCCGCCGTAGAGCGCCATGCCGTTCAGCACCGAGCCCATGCCGTGCTCGCGGATGCCGAAGTGGAAGTTCCGCCCCTCGAACTTGCCGCTCGCGATCGGCGGGTAGGCCGGCATGTACGTGCTCGTCGACGGGTGGAGGTCCGCCGAGCCGCCCACGAACTCCGGCAGGAGCTCGGCGATCCGCTGCATCACCTTCCCCGAGTGGGCGCGCGTCGCCGCCGCGCCCGCCGGCCCGGCCGCGCGGACCTCGGCGAGCACCGCCTGGTCGATCTCCCCTTTGCGCGCCGCCTCGTAACGCCGCGCCAGCGCCGGCTGGCTCTGCTGCCAGACCGCGAAGCGCGCTTTCCAGGACTGGTGCTCCTTCTTGACCTCCTCGACGCGCGCCGCGAACAGCTGCCTCACCTCGTCGGGGACGTAGAAGTCCTTGTCCTCGGGCATGCCGAGGGCGCGCTTGGTCGCCTTGAGCTCGTCCTTGCCGAGCGGCGCGCCGTGCGCTTCGGCGCTGTCCTGCTTCTTCGGCGCGCCGAAGCCGATGTGCGTGCGGGTGACGATCAGCGTCGGCCGCGTCGTCTCCGCGCACCCCGCGGCGATCGCCGCCTCCACCGCGGCGCGATCGTGCCCATCCACGGTCAGCGTATGCCAGCCGTAGGCGTCGAACCGCTTGGCGACGTCCTCGGAAAAAGCGAGGTCCGTCGACCCCTCGATCGTGATCCGGTTGCTGTCGTAGAGGTAGACGATGTTCCCGAGCCCGAGGTGCCCGGCCAGCGACGCCGCTTCCGCCGACACGCCTTCCATCAGGTCGCCGTCGCTGACGATGCCGTAGACGAAGTGCGTCCCCAGCACGTCGTGGCCGTCGCGGTTGTAGCGGGCGGCGGTCATCTTGGCCGCGATCGCCATCCCGACGCCGTTGGCGAACCCCTGCCCGAGCGGCCCCGTCGTGGTCTCGACCCCCGGCAGGTGGCCGTGCTCCGGGTGGCCCGGCGTCCGGCTCCCCCACTGCCGGAACGACTTCAGGTCGTCGAGCGTGCAGTCGTAGCCCGAGAGGTGCAGCATCGAATAGAGCAGCATCGACCCGTGCCCGGCCGACAGCACGAACCGGTCGCGGTTCGGCCAGTCGGGGTCCTGCGGATCGAAGCGGAGGAACTTGGTCCAGAGCACCAGCGCCGCGTCGGCCATCCCCATCGGCATCCCGGGGTGGCCGGAGTTCGCCTTCTGGACCCCGTCCGCGGCCAGCATCCGGATCGTGTTGGCGGCGAGCGTCATCGTCTGCGTGTCGAGCACTGCGTTCTCTTTTCTGGGCCGGGTTAGCGGTTGAAAATCAGCTTCTTGTAAGTATTCCGACGAGCCGCCCAAGGCTCACCGGACTTTGCGGGTCCCCGAACCCGTCGGAAGCCCTCTCCGTAACCTAGCCGGATAGCCAGGAACCGTCCACGACCCGTCCAAGAACCGTCCACGACGCGTCCACGCGGCCATTCCAGGCTGGTCCCGCCGCGGCAAAGCGCGCAAAATGCCGCGCGTGCACCCCCTCCCCTCGACCCGCGCGGCGGCCGTGACAGCCCTCCTCGCCCTCGGCGCCGGGGGCGTCGCGCGCGCCCAGGGCGTCGCGGTCAAGGTGGAGAACCCGCTCGACGCGCCCCGCGCCGCCGAGACGGTCGCGGTCAGCGTCAAGGCGATCCGCGCCCTGGCGGCCGGCCTCGAGCCAGGCAAGTTGGTGGTCGTCGACGACGCCAAGCGGCCCGTCCCGTCGCAGCTCGTCGACCTCGACGGCGACGACGGCCCGGACGAGCTCGTGTTCCAGCTCGACCTTCCGGCCCACGGGGCGCGCAGCGTGCTCGTCCAGGCAGGCGAGCGGGCGCCGGCCCCGCGCGACGCCTTCCGCGCCTACGGCCGCTTCGTGCGCGAGCGCCACGACGACTTCGCCTGGGAGAACGATCGCATCGCCCACCGGGTGTACGGGCCCGGCCTGGAAACGGCGGCGCGCGAGCCGCTCATCTCGAGCGGCTTCGACGTCTGGGTCAAGCGCGTCCCCCGCCTGGTCGTCAACGAGTGGTACATGACCGACGACTACCACCGTGACAAAGGCGACGGCGCGGACATGTACGCGGTCGGCAAGTCGCGCGGCTGCGGCGGCCTCGGCATCTGGACCGGCGACAAGCTGGCCGTGTCGCGCAACTTCATGAGCTCGCGCGTGCTCGCCAACGGCCCCATCCGCCTCGAGTTCGAGCTCACCTACCCGCCGTGGAAGGCGGGCGACAGCATGCTGTCCGAGACCAAGCGCATCACCCTCGACGCGGGCTCGAACTTCGATCGGGTGGAGACCTTCATCCACGCCGACGCCCGCACCCCGCGCCCGCTCACCGTCGCCGTCGGCATCGCCAAGCACGAGGGGGGCGCCGTCGCGCTCGACAAGAAGGGGGGCTGGATGCGGAGCTGGGAGCCGCTCAAGCCGGAGGGGGGGAACCTCGGCTGCGCCATCGTCCTGCAGCCCGGCACGTCGGGCGCCCATCGGGAGACAGACAGCGACCACCTGCTCGTCTTCGATCACCCGCCCGACAAATCGCCGCTTCGGTACGACATCGGCGTCGGCTGGGACCGCAGCCCCGACGGCGCCGCCCACGACCTCGCCGGCTGGGAGAAGACCGTCGAGCGACACGCGCGCGAGCTGGCCGCCCCGGTACGCGTGTCGCTGGCCGCGGCACGCGCCCGCTGAGCCCGGGCCTCAGCCCGGCTGCGTGCAGTTGAGGCCGCCCTCGAGCGAGAAGCCGGCGCAGGTCGCGCCGACGGCGGCGCACACCGAGGCGCCGCACGTGCAGTTGGTGCACAACCCGCCA
>Ga0306920_100007585_pt1 | contig 14292 bp, 15 predicted proteins | sample flu12Cox44000170_FD_204666 | JGI IMG/M metagenome (GOLD analysis project Ga0306920, IMG submission 204666) | Lab enrichment of tropical soil microbial communities from Luquillo Experimental Forest, Puerto Rico - flux4day.12C.oxic.44.000.170 (v2)... | ecosystem: Environmental > Terrestrial >...
ACCGCAGACGGATTGTGTTTTGTGAACGATGCCGGCCAGTCGGCGACAATCGACTGGCCGCAGATCCAGCAAGTCCGGCTCTATTGCGACCAGGTGAAGACGCAGATCCCTCTGTTCTCGCTCCGAGACATTCCCACGCTCGCCTACTTCTGCGAGCTCACCCTGAACAACAAGAAGCGGATTGTGCTCGTCAGCGGCTTCCTCGACGAGCGCGGTGAGTGGCTTGCGCTCGATACCGCCTATCGCGACTTTGTCGAGAGCCTGCACGATCGACTGCACGCCAGCCGAAGCCGGACCCGCTTTCGCCGAGGACTGACCTGGCCGCGCCTCCTCAACTACGCCCTCGTGACCAACTTGTCAGGATTGGCTTTGAAGCGATATCTCGGCCACTTTGCACTCATCTTCATTCCTATAAGCTTGCTGTTGCTCATCCGGCATTTCCCGCGCCGCTATCGTCCGGATCGGCTGCCACAGCGCGTCCTGCCGCCGGACTAGGCAAACGCCCACTCGAGCGTCTGGCGGATCGCCCTCGCTACCCCCATATCGACCGGCACAAGCAGGAGGAGGAAGCCATGGCCTACATCGACGGATTCGTCGCCGCCGTTCCCGCCGCCAACAAGGACGCCTACTGCAGGCACGTGGCCGAAGCCGCACCGTTATTCAAGGAGCTCGGCGTCACTCGCGTGGTCGAGAATTGGGGCGATGAGGTGCCCGACGGCAAGGTCACCGACTTCAAGGGCGCGGTGAAGGCCGAGCCCGGCGAGGTCGTGGTTTTCTCGTGGATGGAATATCCCTCGAAGGCGGCACGCGATGCGGCCACCCAGAAGATGATGACCGATCCGCGCATGAAGGAGGTCGGCGCCAAAATGCCGTTCGACGGCAAGCGCATGATCTACGCCGGCTTCGACGTGCTGCTCGACGAAGGCTCGCGCGGCAAGCCGGGTTACGTCGATGCAACGCTCATCCCGGTGCCGGCCGCCGGCAAGGAGGCGATGCGCGCCTGGGCGCTCAAGATGGCGGCGCTGTTCAAGGAGTACGGCGCCACGCGCATCATCGATGGCTGGGGCGACGACGTGCCGGACGGCAAAGTCACCGACTTCAAGCGCGCCGTGAAGGCGAAGGCCGACGAGACGGTGTTGTACGGCTGGGTCGAATGGGCGTCCAAGGAGGCGCGCGACAAGGCCTGGGCCAAGATGACGGCCGACCCACGCATGCAGCCCGGTCACGAGAGACCGCCGTTCGACGGCCAGCGCATGATCTATGGCGGCTTCGCGCCAATCCTCGACCTCTGAGGCGCAAAACCGCACGTCGGCACTCCCGGTTTGCCTCCATCGGCTGGTCCGCCTAGCCTTCGGCAGGCTTTGGAGGAGCACAAATAATGGCGACGGCAGTTCAACCCCGCATCCACGAGGTGCCGGACGACCTGCTGGCCGCCATCGACTGGTGCTACGAGCAGGGCTGGACCGACGGCCTGCCGGTCGTGCCGCCGGTTGTCGAGCGGGTGAAGGCCATGCTGGCGGCCGATGCGCGGCCGCCGGAGACTGTCATCTCCACCCATCCCGCGACCGGGCTCGATCTCTCGCTACACGCCGCCGCGGTCAACGCGGTGATGGCGGGCTGCCTGCCCGAATATTTCCCGGTGGTCGTCGCCGCCTTCGAGGCGATGGACCGGCCGGAATTCAACTTCCACGGCTCGACCGCCAGCACCGGCGGCTCGGCACCGCTGCTGGTGGTGAGCGGCCCCTATGCCGACGAGATCGGCATGAACGCCGACGTGAACCTGTTCGGGCCGGGCAACCGCGCCAACGCCACGATCGGCCGCGCGACGCGGCTGATCCTGCGCAACGTCTTCCAGATGCTGCCCGGCATCTCCGACAAGTCGACGCAAGGCAATCCCGGCAAGTACAGCTTCTGCATCGCCGAGCGCAGCCGCGGCAATCCCTGGCCGCTGCTCTGCGAAGCGCAGGGCTATCCCAAGGGCACCTCGAGCGTCACGGCCTATGCCGGCGGCGGCTTCTGCAATGTCGAGAACCACGGCGGCAACACGCCGGAGCAGGTTCTGGCCTCGGTGGCTGACGCCATGGCCAACTACGGCTGCATCACCTTGGGTCAGAGCGTGGTGATCCTGGCGCCCGAGCACATGAAGATCATCGGCGACGCCGGCTGGACGCGCGAGCGCGCGCAGGATTTCCTGTTCAGCCAGGCCAAGCGCTCGGTCGAGGGCATGACGGATGTCGGCAAGTACCGCGACCGCGAATACGACACCCAGCACGGCGACGGCGCGCATGCGCTGGCCGAGCAGGGCTTCATCCATCGCGGCCTCACTCCGCAGGACATATTGATCACCATGGGCGGCGGCGATGCCGGCGGCCATTCGTGCTTCATTCCGTCGTGGAGCCGCGGCCGCGGCTCGATCATGCAGCACGCCGCAATCAAGAGGAGTTAGTTCGATGCAGCTCTATTCGCCGATGTCGACCACGCCCAAGCGCAAGTCGGTGCGCGCCCCGGTGCTTTCCAGCATCGATGGCCTCAGGATCGGCGTCCTCGAAAATGGCAAGCTCAACGCCGAGGAGATGCTGAACGAGTTCGCCAGCCTGTTCGTGCAGCGTCACGGCTGCACCGTGCGCACGCTCGCCCACAAGAGCAACGCCAGTGCGCCTGCCCCCTCTGCCACGCTGGTCAAAGTCGCCCAGGAGGTCGACTTTCTCATCACCGGCTTAGGTGATTGAGGCTCCTGCTCGACGTGCAGTCTGCACGACGGAATCACCTTCGAACAACTCGGCAAGCGCGCCGTGGTGCTGTGCACCGAACCCTTCCGGGTGACGGCCAAGAACATCGCCCGCGTGCTCGGCCTGCCTGACTATCCCTTCCTGACGGTGCAGCACCCGATCGGCAGCTGCACCTTGCCCGAGCTCAAGGCGCGCGCCGAGGTCGCCTACAAGCAGGCGCTGCCCATCCTGCTGCAGCCCTAACTGCGGCGATGGCGGATCGGCACGACCAGCAGGCTGCCGAGGATCAGCGAGATCCCGCCCACCGTGAGGGCGAGGGTGAAGCTGCCGGTCCACTCCTTGGCGACGCCGAAGAACCACGGGCCGACCGTGCCGCCGAGATTGCCGGCGCCGTTGATCAGGCCGATGCCGACACCCGCGACGGCGGGCGGCAGCACCTCCGTCGGCAGCGCCCAGAACGGACCGAAGCGGCCGAGAAATGAAGCCACTGCCACGGTCAGGCAGATCATGATGCCCAGCGTGCCGAACTGTCCCAGCAACTGCGCCAGGAGCAGGAAGACGCCCGAAAACGCCGTGGCCAGGATCATGTGCCACTTGCGCTCCTGGACGCGGTCGGAATTCATCGCCACCAGGATCATCATCACCGCGCCAGCCGCCGGCGGAATCGCCGCCAGGAAGCCCACCATCTCGATCGACAGCCCCGTCTCCTTGAGCACCGTCGGCAGCCAGAAGGTGACGCCCCACTCCGCCATCAGGGCGGCGAAGTTGTAGAGCGCCAGCAGGAGCACATAGGGATGCCAGAGGGTCGCGATCCAGTGGCCCCGCACCGGCGCCGTTTGTCCCTCCTCAGCCTTGAGAGCCGCCAGGAGCCGCGTCTTCTCCTGCGCATCGAGCCAGCCCGCGTCCTTCGGCTCCTCGGTGATGGCCCAGATCCAGACCAGCGCCCACACCAGCCCGGGTAGCGCCTCGATGACGAACATCATCTGCCAGCCGAAGCGCTGCAGCACGAGGCCCGAGATCGGATTGGCGACCACCTGGGCGATCGGGATGCTGAGCAGGAACACCGTGTTGGCGCGGGCCCGCTCGGGCCGGGTGAACCACTTGCGGATCAGCACGATGGTGCAGGTCAGCACGCCGCCCTCGAACAAGCCGAGGACGAAGCGGTTGGCGATCAGCTCGTTTTCGGTGTGCACGAAGGCGGTGCTGAGCGACACCAGGCTCCAGACCACCAGCAGGATCACGATCACCCACTTGGCGCTCCAAACCGCGGCCAGCCGTCCCGCGGGGATCTGCAGGATGATGTAGCCCCAGAAGAACATGCCGGTGGCGAAGCCGATGGACGAGGCGCTGAGACCGAGTTCGCTGCGCAGCGCCGGGATGGCCATGGCGATGTTGGTGCGGTCGACGACCGAGATCACGTACATCACGAACGCCACGCCCAGGATCCGCACCCAGCGGTTCCGGTGCGGCGCAAAGCTTGTTTCCGCCACGACGTCCCTCCCCCCGTCTATGCTGCCGCTCTCTTCGTCGCGTGCAGCTCAGCGCCGATTGCGGCGCAAATCCTCCTCGTCCTTCCACATCAGGAAGTGCGGGCCGAGATCGGCGATCTTGGCGGCGCCCATCTGGGCCAGGCTGAGGTCGACCTCGCGGCGGAAGATGCCCAGCGCCTTGGAAGCGCCGGCGACGCCGCCCGCCGTCACGCCGTAGAGCGTCGGCCGGCCCTGGAAGACGAACTTGGCGCCGAGACAGATCGCGATCAGCGCATCGAGCCCGCGCCGGATGCCGCCATCGAGCATCAGGGTCATCTTGTCGCCGACCGCGTCGCGGATCGCCGGCAGGACCTGAAGCGGCGACGGCGCGTTGTCGAGCTGCCGCGCGCCGTGGTTCGACACCATGATGCCGTCAACGCCGAGCGACTGGGCGCGGATCGCGTCGTCGGGATGCATGATGCCCTTCAGCACGAAGTTGCCCTTGAACAGCTCGCGATAGCGCTCCACGTGCTTCCAGGTCATCGGCGCGCGATTGTTGTAGGCGACCATGTCGGCCACGACCTCGGCACTGGCGCCCGGCGGGGCGTACTTCGCCCAATTGTCGAAATAAGGCGTGCCGTGGCGCAGCCATTCCAGCATCCATGCCGGGTGCTCCAGCGCCTCGAGCTTGGTCGCCCAGCTGAGCTTGAGCGGGCGGCCCCAGCCGTTGCGCACGTTGCGCTCGCGGTTTGAGCCTTCGGGCACGTCGACGGTGAAGACCAACGTCTTCAGGCCCGCATCACCTACCCGCTTGATCATGTCCTCGGAGATCGACTGGTCCTTGGCCGAGTAGAGCTGGTACCAGCCGTGATCCGGCGCCAGCTTGCCGAGCGCCTCGATCGAGGCGGTGCTCGAGCCCGACATGATGAACGGCACGTTGGCGTCACGCGCCGCCTCGGCCAGCATCAGGTCGGCGCCGCGGCGGAACAGGCCGGCCAGCCCGGTCGGCGCGATACCGATCACGCTCGAATAGGTGCGGCCGAACAGGGTGGTCGACTGGTCGCGCACGCTGACATCGACCAGGTACCGCGGCACGATGCGCGCCTGGCGGAAGGCCTGCTCGTTGGTCGTGAGGCCCACCTCATCGTCGGTACCGCCCTCGATGAAGTCGTACGCGATCTTGGGCAGTCGCTTCTTCGCCAGCTTGCGCAGATCGTCGATATTCACCACGCCGTCCATCGGTCCCGCTCCTACTCTGCTTTCATCGCCTTGCGTTTCCACAGTTCCCACGGCCGCGCCACCAGCGCGTCGTTGGTCTTGGCCGCTGCCGCGGCTTCTTCCCTGGTCAGATACGTGACCGTGCCGAGCTTGATCGCCTCGGCCTGCAGCCGCGCATTCATCTCGGCATAATAAGCACGAAACACCACCTGCGGTATCGACGTGCCGACCGTCACCGAGCCGTGGCCGCGCATCAGCGCGACGGTATTACCCGCCAGCACCTTGGCCAGCGCCGCGCCGAGCTGCGGACTGCCGACCAGGAGATTGCTGCCCTGCCCGGCGACGTCGCGAATTTCGAAGACCGGCACGTCGAGGCCCAGAAACGAGCTCATGTGATAGATCGGCTGCAGCCGGGTCCTGGACACGCTGAACGGGATGATCGACGGCGAATGGCTGTGCACGACCGCCATCACGTCGGGCCGCGCCTTGTAGATCTCGCCATGGATGAAGCGCTCGAGGAACAGCGCCTTGCCCTTGGGGTCCACGGCGACGCTGTCGAGATCGTACTCGAGCACGTCGTCGGCCTTGACCAGCGCCGGCGCCATGCTGCGCGACATCAGAAAGCGGTTGGGGTCCTTGTCGTGCCGCACCGAGATATGGCCGAAACCATCGACCACGCCGACATCGGCCAGCACGTGGTTGGCCACGACCAAATCCTCGACCAGCTTGGGGTCCGGTGCGCCGGCCGACTTGGGCTGCGCCAGAACCGGCGCGCCGGCCACCGCGAGTCCCAGAAAAAGCTGGGCAGCCAGCAAGGCGATGAAGCGCATATGCGAATATTGGCGGTCTTTGCCGCTCCGGGCCAGCGATGTTAGACGAACTGCCATGCAAATCAGGCACGCGCGAAAAGGTGACGAAGGTCATCTCTCCCACTTGCTCGAAGAGATGGAGCATCACTACGACCATCCCGTTTCGCGGGGCGCCGGCACGCCGGGCGCTTCCTTCCTCACCTCGCCCCCGCACGGCGGCCCGATGTGCCTGGTGGCCGAGCTGGACGGCAAGCTGCTGGGCTTCGCCATCCTCGTTCCGTACTTCCCCGGGCCGAACCTGAGCCACGGGCTGTTCCTCAAGGAGCTTTACGTCGCCGCGCATGCCCGCTCGGACGGCGTGGGCGAGCGATTGATCGACGCCATCCGCGCCGAGGCCGACCGCCGCGGCTGCACGCGCGTGATCTGGACCACCGGTGAGAGGAACACCGGCGCACAGCGCTTCTACGATCGGCTGGGCATCCGCCGCGAGAGCAAGGTCTACTACGTCATGGACATCTGAGCGTGGCGCTCATCCTCCATCATTACGACTTCTCCAACTTCGCCGAGAAGGCGCGGCTGATGCTGGGCTTCAAGGGGCTGGCATGGCATGCCGTCACCCAGCCGCCGATCCTGCCCAAGCCCAAGCTGACGCCGCTGACCGGCGGCTACCGGCGCATCCCCGTCCTGCAGGACGGCGCCGACCTGTGGTGCGACACCCGGCTGATCGCCCAAGAGCTCGAGCGCCGCGTGCCCTCGCCGACCTTCTTTCCCAAGACCACGCGCGGGCAGGCCGAAGCGATCGCTTGGTGGGCCGAGCACCAGTTCATGCGGCCGACCGCGCTCTTCGTCTCGGGCATCAATGCCGACCACATGCCCACGGGCCTGCACGAGGATCGTGCGCGCCTGCACGGCCTGCCGCCGCCGTCGATCGAGGCGGTGCGTAAAGCCGCGATCCGCAACCGCCACCTCGTGCGGCCGCAGATCAAGTGGCTGGCCTCGATGCTGGAGGACGGCCAGCCTTATCTCTTGGGCGCCGAACCGTGCATCGCCGACTTCGCGGCGTACCATGTCGTCTGGTTCTTTCGCGGCCGGCACATCGACTGCCGGGCAGAGCTCGACCCCTACCCGAAGATCATCGCCTGGCGCGACCGCATGGCCGCGATCGGCCATGGCCAGCGGAGCGAAATGTCGGCCGACGAGGCGCTGACGATCGCCCGAGCCGCGACCCCGGCAGCGCCGCGGCCGTCCGATCCGCAGGAAGGCGATCCTTTGCCCGGCCAAGGTGCACGTATACGGGCGACCGACAACGCGCGTGACTGGATCGAAGGCGAGGTGCTGTTCGTCGACGCGGGCGAGATCGCGCTCAAGCGCTCCGACGTGCAAGTCGGCGAGGTCACGGTTCACTTCCCGCGGCTGGGCTACGACTGGCGCGCCCTCTAGCGGCAGGCCTCGGCCAGTATCGGCGCCAGCAGGCGGGCGAGCTTGGCCGAGCCCTTGGGCACGAAGTGGATGATGGTCTTGAAGTCGCCGGCATCAAAAGTGTCGGCCGGCACATCGATATAGAGATCGCCCATGGCTTCGGCTTCGCGCTTCAGCACGGCATTGAGCCGATCCATCTCTTCCGCCAGCGCCGCCGCACCCTTGTTGCCGGCGTTGCGGTTCATGGTCTGCGCCAGCCAGATCGTCTTGATGCCGCGTTGGCGGTTCAGCGCTGAAATGGCATGCAGGTTGCGGACGTAGGTCGCTTCGAAATCGGAATCGAGGCCGGCGCCCGACGTGCGCGTCGGCGCGACGGCCGGCTGGACCGTGTCGACGAACGGGGCCACGAGCGGCAGCAGTAGCGACAAGGTCGGCGACACGGCAATGAGCGGGCTGCCCAACCGCCGCGCATGCATCGCATCGATCAGCCATGGCAGATGATAGTCGGCGTAACCAGGATCGAGTCCCTTGATGTGGTCGCTGGGCATATCGCCCCAGCCGACCTGGTAGAGCGCGCAGCGCGGTGTCTCACCGTAGGGCGTTGCGTAGAAGGCGGTCTGAACCAGGTGCTCGGCGGTCGAGTAGCCAGAGACGGCGCGATTGAGCACGGCATAGCGATCCTTGCCCAGCAGCTGCTCCAGCTGGTCGGCCCAGGTTTGGCCTTCCGGCGAATAAAAATCATAGGCGGGAGAGTTGCCGTACAGCTCGATCACTACCTTGCCGTCGAGCGATTGCGGCGTGCGTTCGGGCCCGCGCAGGCCTTGTGCGTTGTGATGCACGCCGGTCTTCTCCCAGATGCCGCCGGGCTGGGTCGGCACCGGTACGGCCTGCAGCATCGGGTGCCACTGGAAGGGCGGGTCGAGGTAGTCGTCCTCAGGCAGGAGTCCGGTCTTCACCACACCGAACTTGAACAGCACCGCCGACCCGAGCCCGAGGCCGATCTCGAGCGCCGCGAACAGCAACACGATCGCGCCAAGCCGGCGGAACGGCGCCAGCAGCAAGGCGAGCGCCAGCAGTGCGCTGACATAGATGAAATACCATTCGCGCGGCGTATCGAGCCGTAGCTTGCCCTGCAAGTAGAAGTAGAGCCCGCCCGCCAGCACCACGAGGCCGAACGCCATGACCGTCCAGCCGCGCCGCGTCATCCGTGCCCTCCCTGGAAACGGCGGATGCTGAGGCCGTCGATCGGCACATTGGTCGAACCGGTGGCAATCAGCTCGGCCATCATGGCGCCGGTGCCCGGCCCGAGCTGGAAGCCATGGGCGGAGAAGCCGAACTGATGGTAGACGCCCTCCGACGTCGAGCTCGGCCCGACCACGGGGATGTCGTCGGGCATGCGCGCCTCGATGCCGGCCCACGCGCGCACGATGGTGGCCTCGCGCATCACCGGGAACATCTCCCACACCGTCTTGGCCGACTGCGCAAGCGCCCGCCAGTCGAGCATGGTGCGGTTCTCGTCACGGAACGGCTGGGCGCGATAGCCGCCGCCGATCACCACCGTGCCGTTGGCGCGCTGTTTGAACGAGAGCTTGCGGCCGCGCAGGATCACCACCGGCTGGATGAAGGCGGGCAGCGCACTGGTCACCATCAGCATCGGCGCGATCACGTCCAGCGGCACCGGCTCGCCCAACTGGGCGGCGATGCGGTCGGCCCAGGCGCCGGCGGCGTTCACCACCTTGGGCGCCTCGATCGGGCCGGCGCTGGTCTCGGCCCGCCAGACGTTGCCGATACGGCTGAGCGCCGTGACGGTCACACCCTCGATCACCTCGGCGCCCTTCTCGACGGCGCGCCGGCGGAAGGCCTGTGTGGTGATGAAAGGATCGGCGGCGCCGTCGCGGCGCGATACCACGCCGCCCAGGCAATGGCCAGAGACCGAGGGCACCAGGCGCTTGAGCTCGGTGCGGTCGACCAGCTCTTCGTGAGTGAAGCCGCGCAGCCCGAGATCGTCGACGCGGGTGCGAAAGTCGGCAAGCTCGGCCGCGGTCTCGGCGACCAGCACCGTGCCGTGGCTGTCGAAGCCGCAATCGTCGCCCACTAGATCCTCGATGTGCTCCCACAGCTCCATCGACTTTATCGATAGCGGGATCTCCGCGAGATGCCGCGCCAGCTGGCGCACGCCGCCGGCATTGACGCCCGAGGCATGGCGGCCGGCGTAATCCTTCTCGACCAGGATCGGCTTCAGCCCGCGCAGCGCGAGGTGCAGCGCCGTCGAGCAGCCATGGATGCCGCCACCGATCACCAGCACGTCGGCGGTGCGCGCCATCGTCAACGCTCCACCGCCTTGCGCTCGGCTTCGGCGATCGGCAGCGAGGCGAGTTCGCCCAAGGTGATCGGCTTCACCGGCGGGCGCAGGCGCCAGTAGCCGACCTCGGCCGGCGAGGTCTCGCGCTCGGCCGCGATCAGCTCGGTGACGGTGAGGCCGCACAGGCGGCCCTGGCACGGCCCCATGCCACAGCGCAGGAAGGCCTTCATCTGGTTCGGCCCTTCGCAGCCGATGCGCGCCATGTGGCGCACCTGACCAGCGGTCACCTCCTCGCAGCGGCAGGCCAGCGTCTCGCCCACCGGTTGGCGCAGGGCGACGGGCGGGCGATAGAGCCAGTCGAGGAAGGCGCGCCCCATCTCCTCGCGCTGCAACGCCTGGCGGATGGCTTGAGGATCGGGCGCGGCGGCGTCGGGCTTGAGCGCACGCACGGCGGCGATCGCGGCGAGGCGGCCACGCTCGGCTGCCGCCGTTCCACCGGCGATGCCGGCACCATCGCCGGCAACGGCGATGCCGGGCACCGAGCTGCCGAAGTCCTGGTCAAGCATCGGCTCGAAGCAAAGCTGGCGCTCGTTCCAGCGATGCTCGACGCCGGCCGCCATCGCCAGGTTGATGTTCGGCACCACACCCTGATGCAGCAACAGGAGATCGGCCGGCTGGCGGCGGCCATCGGCGACGACCTCGCGCAGCTGGCCGTCGCCATGCGCCTCGACACTCGACGCGCGGATCACCGGCACCTTGGCCTTGACCTCGCGCAGCAGCGCCAGGCCCTTCGACCAGTAAGGCGACAGCGCGAAGTCGGGCAAGTGCGCCAGCGCCCGCAGCCAATTGAGCCGCGGCGCAGTGTCGAGGATCGCTTCGACCTTGGCGCCAGCGCGCAGGAGTTGCGCCGCCAACAGCCAGAGCAGCGGCCCGGAGCCCGCCATGACGGTGCGGCCGGACGGGACGAGACCTTGTGCCTTGAGCGCGGTCTGTGCGGCGCCGGCGGTCATGACGCCGGGCAAAGTCCAGCCCGGAATGGGGAACGGCCGCTCGAGCGAGCCGGTTGCGACGATGATGCGCCGCGCATGGATCAGCCGCGCGCGGCCCGCGATCGACACGCCGACCTGCAACGACGGATCGAGGCTCCACACTGTGGCGCCGGTCGCGATCAGCGCCCCACTCGCCGTGGCTTCGGCCGCGAGCGCCGCGCCGGCCCAGTAATCCTCGCCCAGCACGGCGCGGTTGGTGACCGGCGTCGATGTGATGCCGCGATAGATCTGCCCGCCGACGCCGGGAGTCTCGTCGAACAGCACAGTCGAGAGGCCGGCTCGTGCCGCCAGCGACGCCGCGGCCAGCCCAGCCGGCCCGCCGCCGATCACCGCGAGGTCGTAAGCAGACGCAAGATCAGTCATCGCCCGGCCTCGCGCTTGCCCTGCTGGGTCTCGACCGACATGCCCTCGCGCACCGGCACCAGGCAGGCTTGTCGGCTGCCGACGCCGTCGATCGTCACCAGACAGTCGAAGCACACGCCCATCAGGCAGTATGGCGCGCGCGGCTTGCCGGACACGGGCGTGGTGCGGATGTGCTTGATGCCGGCGGCCAGCAGGGCGGCCGCGACCGTATCGCCGTCGCGCGCCCGGATCTCCTGGCCATCGACCTTGAGGAGGAGCGTGGCGCCCTTTTCATCCAGCCGCCGGAACATGGAACCTCCGCGCGCTGAAGGGAGCAACCAGCGCCTTGTCGAGCGCGCCGCGGGCAATCATCGGCGCCACGGTGAGCGCATGATTGGCGCACAGCGTGACGCCGGAATGGCAGCACAGCACGAAGGCGCCGGGATGGGTCTCGGATTCGTCGTAGATCGGGAAACCGTCCTTGGTCATGACGCGAATGGCACTCCAGGTCCGCACGACATTGACATTGGCCAAGAGCGGAAACCGTCGCACCGCGCGCTCCGCCTCGGTGGCAGCGATTCCCAGGCGGAGGCCGGCGGGATCGATGCTCTCCTCCTTGGAATCGCCGATCATGACGGTGCCTTCGTCGGTCTGGCGCACCGCGGACATCGGATAGTGGAGGAAGGGTTGCACCCGCTCGGTCACGACGATCTGCCCCCGTTCGGGCTTCATCGGTGCCTCGAGCCCGACCATCGGCGCCAACCGCATGTTGGCGTTGCCCGCGGCGAGCGCGACGCGGCCGGCGCGCACCTCGCCCCCGGTCGTTGAGAGGCGGAACTCGCCGCCCTCCTTGGCGATGTTCTCGACGCGATGGCTCGGCCGGTAGCTGACGCCGCGCGCATTGAGGGCGGTGTGCAGGGTGCGGAACAAACGAAGGGAATTGACGTGCCCGTCGAGCGCACAGTAGCTGCCACCTACCACTTCCGGCCCAATGTCCGGCAGCATCTTCTTGACCTCGGCGTGGCCCAGGATCTCGGTCTTGTAGTCGACGATGCCCGGCTGGGCATGCAGGCGCCGAACGGCATCGGCGCGCGCTTCGAGCTCCTTCTCGGACAGCGCCAAGTGAAAGCCGCCGGGACGCTGGAAGCTGACATCGAGCCCGGTTTCCTGCTTCAGGAGATCCGAAAATCCCCGCCAGGCGTTGGACGAGCGGATCGTCCAGCCGGCGTAAGGCGCGAGCCCCAGGCCCTTGCTCTGCACCCAGACCAGGGCGAAGTTGCCCCGGCTGGCGCGCACCGCGCGATCGCCTTCATCCAGCACGACGACGCGGCAACCTTCGCGCGCCAGGCCCCAGGCGGTGGCAATGCCGACCAGGCCACCGCCTACGACCGCGACGTCGTAGCCGCTAGCGACCATCGGCGCCTCGCCCGACCAGCAGGCGCTCCAGGCCGTAGGCCCGGTCGAGCGCCACCAGCGCCAGCACGGTGATGGCGATCACCTCCGCCGAAACTGACGTCACCAGCGGATCGATGTTGTCCTGGATGTAGAGAAACATGCGCACCGGCAAAGTCTCGGTCCCCGGAGCTGCGATGAACACCGTCATGGTCACTTCGTCAAACGAATTGATGAAGGCGAGCGCCCAGCCGCTCACCAGGCCGGGCATCACCAGCGGCAGGGTGATGCGCTTCAGCACCGTCCAGTCCGAGGCGCCGAGCGAAACCGCGGCATGCTCGATCGCGCGATCGAGGCCGACCGCGGAAGCGAGCGTGAGCCGCAGGGCAAACGGCAGCACGATCACGATGTGCGACAGCACCAGGCCGGCGAAGGTGCCGCCCAGCCCGATCTGGGTGAAGAAGCGCAGGAAGGCGATGCCCAGCACGACGTGTGGGATCATCAGCGGTGACATGAACAGTGCGGTCAGGCTCTGCCGGCCGGGGAAGCGGTAACGGGCGATGGCGAGCGCCGCCGGCACCGAGAAGGCGACTGAGATCGCTGACGACAATGCGCCGAGCCAGAGGCTGCGCCAGAACGCCGAAACGAACTCCGGATAGCGGGCGATGGCGCGGAACCAGCGCAGCGACCAGCGGTCGGTCGGGAACGAGAGAAAGCCTTCCGGCGTGAAGGCGACGCAGCAGACGACCACGATCGGCGCCAGCATGAAGACGACGAACAGCGCGTGGTAGCAGAGCGCCAGCGGGCCGTTCCGGCTCAACCGAACACCTGCGCGTAACGCCGTTCGACTAGACGGTTGGTGCCGGCCGCGATCAGCACCAGCGCCACCAGCAACAGCACCGCGATCGCCGCGCCCAGCGGCCAGTTGAGCGTGTTCAGGAACTCATCGTACGCCAGGGTCGAGGCGACCTTGAGCCGCCGGCCGCCGATGATGGCGGGCGTGGCAAAGGCCGACGCCGCCAGAGCGAAGACGATCACCGCGCCGGACAGGATGCCGGGCATGGCCTGCGGCAACACAATACGGCGCAGCACAGTGAACTGGCCTGCGCCCAGCGCCACCGCGGCATTCTCGACCTGGGGATCGAGGCGCTGCAGGGCCGCCCACACCGCCAGCACCATGTAGGGCATCAGCACGTGGGCGAGCGCCACCACCATGCCGGTCTCGGTGAACATGAAGGGCAGCGGCCCCGAGATCAGCCCCAGCGAGATCAACGCCTTGTTGACGAGGCCGGAATTGCCGCCGAACAGCAGCGCCCAGCCGAGCGTGCGGGCGACGACGGAGATCAGCAGCGGTCCCAGGATCACCAGCAGGAAGATCCCGCGCCACGGGCTCCTCATGCGGTTGAGGATGTAGGCCTCGGGCGCGCCGAACAGCGCGGCCAGCACCGTCACCATCACGGCGATGCGGAAGGTGCGCCCGAACATCTCGAGGTAATAGGAATCAGTGAAGACCTCGCGCCAGTTCTTGAGAACGAACACCGGCTCGATGCCTTTGTATTGGCC
>Ga0306920_100007586_pt1 | contig 14289 bp, 14 predicted proteins | sample flu12Cox44000170_FD_204666 | JGI IMG/M metagenome (GOLD analysis project Ga0306920, IMG submission 204666) | Lab enrichment of tropical soil microbial communities from Luquillo Experimental Forest, Puerto Rico - flux4day.12C.oxic.44.000.170 (v2)... | ecosystem: Environmental > Terrestrial >...
AGCGGGCCGGGTGCCGCACCCGACGCGCGGGCCTCGTCGCTGGCCCGCGCGTCGGCGGCCGCCTGCGGGCTGACGCTGATGACGGCGCGCAGCCCCGGGTTGAGCCGCTCGATCCGGCTCAGGTAGAAAGCTGTCAGTTCCGCGGCGGTCAGGGCGCCCTCGGTGAGGGCCCGGCGCAGCGCCGCGACCGTCGCGGTGCCGGGATCGAGCCCGCTCCCGCCGAGCGCGCTGGTTACCTGCGGCGGTGAAGGGGGCTCGGACATGGTAGGAGGATAACGGCGTGGAAGCTCATATCGGGTCACTGACTGCCGTCCCGGCGCTCACCAGGCCTGACCTGCTGGCAGCGCCGGTGGCCAGCACGCTTGCGGCACTGGGGGAAGCCGTGGCGGCCGAGGTCGGCGTGGCCGAGATCGATCCGGAGGTCGCCGACACGGCGGCGTTTTGCGAGCGCTACGGCGTGGGTCCCGCCGAATCGGCCAACTGCGTGGTGATCGCCGGCAAGCGCGAGGGCCAGACCAGGTACGCCGCCTGCGTGATACTGGCCACGACCAGGGCCGACGTCAACAACGTGGCCCGCCGTGAGCTCGATGTGCGCAAGGCCTCGTTCGCCGCGATGGATGTGGCGGTCGCGGAGAGCGGGATGGAATACGGCGGGATTACCCCGATCGGCCTGCCCGTCACCTGGCCGGTCCTGGTGGACGCGCGCGCAGCGGACACCCCGGCCGTGGTGATCGGCAGCGGCGTCCGGCGGTCCAAGCTGGTCCTGCCGGGGAAGCTGCTGGCCGGCCTGCCCGGCGTCCGGGTGATCGCGGGCCTGGCCCGCTGACCCGGTTCCCGGGCCCGCACGGCCTGCCGCTCGCCAGGCTTGCTCGCAGGCAGTTACGCCAGCGACCACGTTCTTTGGCGGGCGGTTACGGCAACGACCACGGTTGCGGCGCGCCGTGGGCTCAGGGGAGCCAGGACACGTGGCCGTGCAGCACCGCGTAACCGACGAAGGCGCCGGCGTCGATGAGCGTGTGCGCGATGATCATCGGCGTCACCCGGCCCCATCTGCGGTACAGCACGCCGAAGATGACCCCCAGGATCGCGTTGCCGACGAACCCGCCGAACCCCTGGTAGAGGTGATACGAGCCGCGGACCACCGCCGCCAGCGCGATCGCCTTGCCCGGGGCCCAGCCCAGCTGATCCAGGCGGCGCAGCAGGTAGCCGAGGACCAGGATCTCCTCGAGGATCCCGTTCTGCGCCGCGTCGAGAATGAGCACGGGGACGCGCCACCAGACGGCGGGCAGGTTCTCCGGCACCACGTGGAGGCTGATTCCCAGGCGGAAGGCGGCCACGTAGAGGGCGAGGCCGGATCCGCCGATGACCGCGGCGAGCACGGCGCCCCTGGCAAGGTCGCTGGCGGGCCGGGTGGTGTCGATGCCCAGCGCCGCGGGCCCCTCGCCCTCGCGGGCCAGCAGGTAGAAGACCAGCGCGACCGGCGCGAGCGTGGTGAGGATGCTGGCCAGTTGCAGGGTCAGGTCCAGCAGCGGCCGGCCCGGGGCGAGGGACCCGACCAGGAGCGCCTGCTGCTGCCGCAGTGCCTTCGGGGCGGTCAGCGAGCCGATCAGGTTGATGATCGCGAACAGGGCGCTGGCGCCGAGGGACACGGCGAAGACGATAATGATCTCCCAGCCGAGCATTCGCCTGGTCAGCGGCGGGAGGGTCGCTGGGAGCCGGGAATCCACGCCAGGACTCTATTAGCTCAGCCTGGGCATCAGGTCAACGCGCGCTGTGGGCGCGCTGGAGGCAGCCTCAGGGACGCATCAGGCGCCAGCGGCGGTCACGATCGCGTCGGTGGCGAAGCCGAGCACGATGCCGAGCAGGATCGCCCAGGTGACGAGCTCCTTGAGCTTCGAGGCCCGGGCCACGGCCAGCAGCTCGATGACCACGTACAGGATCGAGCCGGCCGCGAGCGCGAGGAAGGCGACGCCCAGCAGCGGGCTGGTCACCGCCTGGCCGATCAGGGTGCCGACGAAGGTGGGGCCGCCGCCGATGACCCCGAGCAGGATCAGCCGGCCCCAGGTCGGCCGCTCTCCCGCCGCGACGAGCGGGGCCACGATGCCGAACCCCTCGGTCGCGTTGTGCGCGCCGAACCCGATCACCAGCAGCAAGGCCAGGCTGAGCTGCCCGGCCGCGGCGGACGAGCCAATCGCCAGCCCCTCGCCGAAGTTGTGCATGCCGATGCCCACCGCGATGAGCAGCGACAATTGCGCCGCCCGCGCCCTGGCGGCGTCCGGGCCCGCGGGCAGCAGCGGCCGGTGCGCGGTGGCGGCCCCGGGCCCCTCGGGCCGCATCGCCGCGGCCCGGCGTTTCATCCAGCGGTCGAAGTAGACCAGGCCCATCAGGCTGATGCCGAGGCAGCCGAGCATGGTCAGGCCGTCGATGAACGCGGTACCGAAGTGGTGCGCGCCCAGCGCGGCATTGGCCGGCTCCCAGGCGTTTGTCAGCACGTCCCACAGCAGAAAGATCAGGATGCCGATGGCGAACGCGTTGAGGAAGACCTTGAGCCGCGGCATCGGCGCCCGGATCCGCCCGAGCGGCAGGCCGAGGAAGATGGTGAGACCGGCGACGGCACCCAGCAGGACGATCTGGCTTGTGGGCAAGGGAGATTCCTCCTGGTGAGGCGGGTGCGCCGGGGACGACGCGGGCCAGCTTACTAAAGTTAGGCTTGCCTAACAACGTGGCCCGGGCCTCGCCGCAGGCACGGGGATGCGCCGGCCGCCGCGTCCGGCATGAACGCGGCGGCCAGCCTTCCTCCCGCCCGGCCCGGACATCCGCCAGGCCGCGAGAAACCGTGCCGTCAGCTGATGGCTTCACCCAGCAGGTCGTCGAACTCGCCCATCTTGACGCCTTCGATCAGCGCCGCGACTTCTGCGCGGGTGTAGATCAGGGCGGGGCCATCGGGGTACCGCGAGTTCCGGACCGCGAACTTGTCGCCGCCCAGCTTGGCCAGCTCCACGCAGGCGCCCTGCGAGTTGCTGGCACTGCTCTTACGCCAGCCGGCGCCCGGGAGTTCGGTGGCCGGCATTCCGTTGTAGGTCTTCATTCCTCTATGGCTTCCTCAAGCATCCCGCTCAGGATTTCAATTGTTCGTTCCGGCGACTGACCCTCGACGCTGAGGCGCTCCATGACCTCGGTGTACTTCTCGACGTCTTCGCGCTTGTCGAGGTAGAGGGCGCTGGTGAGGTGCTCCAGGTAGACCACGTCGGGGAGGTCCACCTCGGGGAACCGCATGATGGTGAACGCCCCGGCCTCGGCGGCATGGCCGCCGGACCGGAAGGGCACCACCTGAAGCGTGATGTTGGCTTCGCCCGCAACCTCCGTGAGCCGGACAAGCTGGGCGCGCATCACCTCCCTGCCACCGATGGGGCGGCGCAGCGCCGCCTCGTCCACAATCGCCCACAGCCGGGGCCCGCCCGGCTTCGTGAGCACTTCTTGCCTGGCCAGACGCAGTCCCACCCGGCGCTCGACCTCAGCGGGCGCCGCGGAGGGCTGCCCGAGCCTGATCACGGCCCGGGCGTAGTCAGCAGTTTGCAGCAGCCCGGGGATGAACTGCACCTCATATAGCCGGATCAGCGACGCGGCCTCTTCCAGGCCCACGTAGACACCGAACCAGTCGGGCAGCACGTCGCCGTACTTGTGCCACCAGCCGGGCGAGTTGGCCTGCCTGGCCAGGGCCACCAGGGACTGGGCCTCTTCCTGGTCTACCCCGTAGAGGTCGAGGAGGTCCTGCACGTCGCGTTCCTTGAAGCTGACCCGCCCCAGCTCCATCCGGCTGATCTTGGATCCCGACGCCCGGATCGTGTATCCGGCGTCGTCCCGGGTCACGCCCTTGGCCTCGCGCAGCCGCCGGAGCTGGGAGCCCAGCAGAATCCGCAGCACCGTCGGGCCGCTGCCCGGCTGTGCCGTGATCACTTGCGCCCCCTCAGGTGGCCCCGGCGATCGATGCGCAAAGCGTTCGGACGGCCTCCCGCCTGCCGCACGTGCACCAAGCACGCCCATCTGCACGTGCATCCGGCCTTGCGTTTGCAAGGTATAGAGGGGATGATAGCGCTTGTGCCGGACGGACACGACTGGCCCGGCGGCATCACTGGATGGGACTCCATCACCTCCCACCTGGCTCACCTCGCCTATGACAACGGAGGTCCACGAGGTGTCTGAGGATCAACTCCTCATGGCGGGCAGGCCCGGGAGAGCGCTCCTCCGGGGCACCTTGCTTTCGGCACCTCCGTTGCTCTGTGACCCTGCGTCGGACACCACGCAGCCCACGGCGACGTGCACGCTCGGCCCCCGCCCGGAATCGGTCAAAGCGGGACGCGACTTTACCCGCGTCGCACTGAGCCTGTGGGACATGCCCGCGCTTACCGACCAGGCCGAGCAGGTGGTCTCCGAACTGCTCACCAACGCCGTGCGGCACGGCGTCCCATCCGCGGCCCGGATCGTCAGCGAGCATTGCGTCCGATTGCGGCTGCTCGCCCAGGCCCCGTTCGTGATGTGCATGGTGACCGACCCGGGCCGCGGCATCCCCGTGCTGCGAGGCGCAGACCCCGCCTCGGAGAGCGGCCGTGGCCTGACGGTGGTCGAGGCCTGCTGCGAGCGCTGGGGCTGGCATCTGCTCGATGAGGGCGGCAAGGTGGTGTGGGCCCTGCTGCGGTGACCCGCTGCGGCATGGGTATCAAGCTGGCAGGAGCCAGCCGGCCCGGCTAGGCTCGGGGCGCCATCATCTCGTCAGCCGCGTTCCCGCCCCGCGCGCTTTGGGAATCTGCCGCAAGGAGCAGTCATGTACCAGCCGTATCCATCGTCCGGGCAGGTGCCCGAACCGGTGCGCCCGGGGCCTCCTGCCTCGGTCGTGATGGCGGTCAGGCTGATGTACGCGGGCGCCGTGGTGAGCACGCTGAGCCTCGTCGTCGGCCTGGCTACGATCGGCAGCCTGCGCAACAGCCTGCACAAGTCCGACCCCTCGCTCACCGCCGCCCAGCTGCACAGTCTGCAGAACGTCGTGGTGGTCGGCTCGGTGGTCATCGGGCTGATCGGCATCGGGCTGTGGGTCTGGATGGCGGTGACGAACAAGGCGGGCAAGTCCTGGGCCCGGATCGTCGCCACCGTGCTGTTTGTGCTGGACACGCTGTTGCTGCTGCTGGGCGTGGCCCGGGCGGGCGCGGCGGCAGGCACCCTGGTGTCCATCCTCACCTGGCTGATCGGCGGCGGCGCGATCTTGTTCCTGTGGCGGCGGGACGCCTCCGAGTACTTCACGGCGCAGAGCCGCCCGCAAGCCCGCTGAACGCCCGGGCCGCCGACGGCGCGGCCCGCAGGATTAGCGGCCCGCAGGATCAGCGGAGCCCAGGATCAGCGGGGCAGGCGCGCCAGTTCGTGACAGGCGATCGCGGCGGCCGCGACGACATTCAGCGAGTCGACCCCGAGGGCCATCGCGCCCGCGCTCATCGGGACGCACACCGCGGCGTCGGCTTCGGCCAGCCAGCGGGAGGACAGCCCGTCCCCCTCGGTGCCGAGCAGCAGCGCGACCCGCCCCGCCGCCGCGGCCCGGTCCAGCGGGACCGCCGACTGGTCCGGGGTCAGCGCGAGCAGGGTGAAGCCGGCCGCCCGAAGCCCGGCCAGCCCCCCGCGCCAGTCGGACATGCGGGCGTACGGGATCGCGAACACCGCGCCCATGGACACCTTGACCGCCCGCCGGTACAGGGGGTCCGCGCACCGCGGTGACAGGATCACCGCGTCCGCGCCCAGGGCCGCCGCGCAGCGGAAGATGCCGCCGACGTTCCCGTGGTCGACGAGATCCTCCAGCACAACGATCCGCCGTGGCCGGCCGGGCTCCGCGCCGCGCGCCTGCTGCCCGGCGCCGGACAGCAGCCCGGCCACCGTGGGAAGCGCACGGCGGGCCATCGAGGCCAGCGCACCGCGGTGCACCCGGTACCCGGTGACCTGCTCGGCGACCTCCGGGGAGATCACATAAACCGGGCCGGGACAGGCGCGCGCCACGTCGGCCAGGCCGGCCAGCTTGTCCCGGGTGACCAGCATCGAGCGGACGCCGAAGCCGGCGGCGAACGCACGCCGGATGACCTTCTCGCCCTCGGCCACGAACAGCCCGTGCGCCGGCTCCATGGTGGTGCGCAGCCGCACGTCGGTGAGCCGCACGTAGTCCGCCAGGCGCGGGTCACCGGGGTCGGCCACGTCGATGATGACTGCCATGGTCCCAGTCTGGCCGGGCCGCGGGGCGCCCGCATGCCGCCCCGGGGGCCGCACGGGCCTGCACCGTTAGCGCATCGGCGCAAAGCGGGCATGCGATCTCATGGCGGACGATCGTCTACTACAGTCGTGCCGCAACGCTCGCGGGTTTGGCGATCCTGTGCGGGCAGCGGGCGTGCCCGCACGGATTCGCGGCCCGGGGCCGCGCGTGCCCTGAGGTGAGGGAATCCGTGACAGCTGCACGCACCGGCGCCGGTGGCCGGTACCGGCCGGGCCGCAAGCGCAGGCTCGGTACCGCGTTGTTCGTGCTGCTTGCCGCCGCGATCGCAGCGACCGTCCTGGTTGCCCTCGGCGCCAGGACCCTATCCGCCCGGGCCACCTGTACCGGCCAGACCACCACGGCGCAGGTGGCGGCCTCCGGCGACATCGAGCCCGTGGTCCAGCGGCTGGCCACGTACTTCAACGGCCAGCATCGCCAGGTGGACGGGCGTTGTGCCGCGGTCGCGGTGCACGGGGAGTCCGCGGCCACGGTCGCCGCGGCCCTGGCCAACGGTGCCGCCGGGAGGCTGCGGCCGGTGCCCGACGCGTGGATCCCCGATTCACCGCTGTGGGTGGGCGTGGCCCGCGCCTCGCCGGCCGGCGCCAAGCTCACCCAGCCCACCGGCATCGTCGTCGCCGAGTCTGCGCTGGTCATCGCGATGCCGCGGCCCGCGGCCGCACGCACGCCCGTCTTCGGCACCTCGGTCGGCTGGCAGATCATGGCCCCGCCGAGCGCGGGCGGCCCGGCCAGGGCCCTCAGCGTCGCCGTGCAGTACCCGGATCCCACGCACAGCGCCGCCGGGCTGGCCGGGCTGATCGAACTCAAGCGGCTGTTCGGCTACGGCCGGGCCGCCCGCGCCGAGATGGCCACCTTCGCGCTCAACGTCCAGGTCGTGCAGCCCGGGACCGGTGCCGGGTCGCTGCCGTGGCTGGACAGCTTCGCCCGGCCCTCGGCGGCCAGCCAGGCGGCCCCGGTCACGCTGACATCGGAGCAGGCGGTGGTGGCCTTCGACCGGTCCCACCCGAGCCAGCCGCTCGCGGTGCGGTACCCGGCCCAGGGCACCTTCCAGCTCTCCTACCCCTACGTGCTCACCACCGCGGGCGGGGTGACGCTGGCCGTGGCCAGAGCGTTCGCCGGCGTGCTGCGCTCGGCTTACGCCAGCGCCTACGTGCGCTACGAGGGATTCCGCACCGCAGCCGGCACGGCCGGAGCCTGGCCCGCCTCATACGGGCTGTCCAGCGCGGCGCCGCGCCTGCTCCCGCCGCCGGGCCCGGGCCAGGCCGGCAAGGAACTGCACGCCTGGCACGTCCTCGGCCTCGGGTCCCGGTTCCTCGCCATCAACGACGTCTCCGCCGCGATGGCCACCCCCGTCGCGCCCGGGGGCCCGACCCTGGAGCAGGTGCTCGGCCGCACCTCGGCGGCCGGGATGAAGCGCTTCCCCGACAGCACGCAGATGGGCCTGTGGGTGTTCGCAAGCCACCTGTCCGGCGCCCTCCCCTACCGTCAGCTCGTGCCGATGGGCCCGCTGCCGGCCCAGTTCGGCATGGTCACCCGCAGGCAGGCGATCCAGCGGCTGGCCGCCACCGCTCAGACGTTCCCGCATGCCCCGGCGGCGCTGTACGGCACCCTGCTGGCCGCCTACAGGCAGATGGCCACCAGCTACCAGCCCCAGTACGTCAACGACATCATCGTGCTGACCGCGGGAGTGGAGAACGCCCCGGGCGACATCTCGGCGCCCACCCTGCTGCACGACCTGCATGCGCTGGTCAATCCCCGCCGCCCGGTGGAGATCCTGATGGTGGTTTTCGGCGCGCCGAAGGACCTTGGCGATCTGCAGCAGATCGCCAGGGTGACCAACGGCGAGGTGTGGGTGGTCACCAGCGCGGCCCAGATTCCGCAGATCTTCTACCGGGCCTTCGGCCGGCGCATCTGCCTGCCACATTGTCCCAATTAGCGGGCCCGGGCGAGGGGCTGCGCGAGCGCGCGGGGCGCCGGAAAAGATCTCCCCGAAACTTCGCTTCCGGATGTGAACCAAGCCGGTTTGTAGCGCGTCTTCTCTGTGAGGCCCGGCGAGAGCGGGGCGCCGGGCCTCATAACGGACTTGGGGCCCGGCTAGAGCGGGGAGCCGGGCCCCAATAACCCAAGGCTTGTGGTCCGGCGAGGGCGGGGCGCCGGACCACAGAAACTTGGGGCCTGGCTAAAGCGGGGAGTCAGGCCCCAAACATCTTGGGGCCCGGCCAGAGCGGGGAGCCGGGCCCCAAACATATCCGGAGGCGGTCCCCAAGCGGGGGCCGCCTCTGTCACGTTCCGCCATCCAGGAACTGGTGAGCCCGCCCGATCAGCGTGGCGACCGCCTGGCCTTCCCGCTCGAACCCTTCGCCGACCGTCTTGTGCTGCAGGAAGCGGGCGTGGATGCCCTCGAGCACCACGGCCAGCTTGAAGCAGCCGAACGCCATGTAGTAGTCGAGCCGGGACAGGTCACGGCCGGTGAGATCCGCATACCGGGCCGCGATCTCTGCCCGGGTGAGGAACCCGGGGCCCGTGGTCACCGACTCCGCCATGGCGTGCGGCAGCAGATCCTCCTCGCCCGCCTCGGTCCAGTAGACCAACGACAGGCCCAGGTCGGCGAGCGGGTCGCCGAGGGTGGACATCTCCCAGTCGACGACCGCGGCGATCCGTGGTTCCGGGGCCGGTCTTATCAGCATGTTGTCGATGCGGAAGTCGCCGTGGACCAGGGTGCCGGCGGCACCGCCCGGCCCCGTTCCGGCGGGCAGCCCGGCGGCGAGCCGGCTGACCAGCTCGGCGTAGCCGGGCATCTCCCGGGTGACCGACAGATCCCACTGCCGCTGCCACCGCGCCAGCTGCCGGGCCATGTACCCGTCCGGCTTGCCGAACCCGTCCAGCCCGACCGCGGCCACGTCGAGCCCGTGGATGGTGGCGAGCATGGCGGCGAAGCCCTCGCAGAGGAAGCCGGCCTGGGCCGGGCTGAGCAGCCGGGCGTCCTCGCTGGTGCGGAACACGACGCCGTCCACCCACTCCATCAGGTAGAACGGGGCGCCGATGACCTCGGTGTCCGGGCAGATCGCGACCGGGCGGGGCACCGGTACGGCGGTGCCGTGCAGCGCGGACAGGACGCGGTACTCCCGCCCCATGTCGTGCGCGGTCGGCAGCACATGGCCGAGCGGCGGCCTGCGCAGCACCAGCCGCGTCACCGGGGCCGCCGGGCCCGCGCCTGGCGAGGCCGCGGCACCGGGGGGGCGGAACTCCAGCCGGTAGGTCAGGTTCGACCGGCCGCCGGCGATCAGCTCGACGGTCAGGTCGTCTCCCGCGCCGGGAAGGCCGCTGTCGGAGATCCATCGCGCCAGCCCGGCGGTGTTCTCCACCCCGGGAACGCCGACATCGCCCATGCCGCTCCTTACCCGTGCCGCCGCCGCCGACGGTGTCCTTGCATGATCCACGCTGAACGCCGCCCCCGCCAACCGCCGCGGGTCAGGAGCCGGTCAAGAGCCCGGCGAGGATCTCGCAGCCGCGAGCCACGTCGGGCCGCCGGGCGCCGCCGTACCCGAGGACCAGGCCGTTCCTGGTCACCGGGCCCGCGAAGTACCGCTCCAGGGTGGCCACCGCCACGCCCCGTTCCGCGGCGGCCGCGGCGACGCGCGCGGCGGGCTCGCGGGTTTCCAGGACCATGTGCATGCCCGCCTCGTCGCCCAGCAGCCGCCCGGCGTCCCCGCCGCCGAACACGGCGGTGATCGCGGCACGGCGCCGGGCGTAGTCGTGCCGCATGCGCCGGATGTGCCGTTCCAGGTCGCCGGCGGCGATCAGCCTGAGCATCGCTTCCTGGGCGGGGCCGCACGCATGGTCACCAAGGGCCCCGCCGGCCTCGGCCAGCCGCGCGGCCAGCCCGGGCGAGGCGGCCAGCCAGCCGACCCGCAGGGCCGGGGTAAGGATCTTCGTCGTGGTGCCCAGGTACACCACGACCTCCGGGTCCAGGCCGAACAGCGCCGGCAGGGGCGCGACGTCGTAGCGGAACTCCCCGTCGTAGTCGTCCTCCACGATGAGCGCGCCGGTGTCCCTGGCCCATGAGGTCAGCGCCCGGCGGCGCGGCACGGACAGCCGGCCGCCCAGCGGGTACTGGTGCGCCGGCGTGGCGTGGACAAGCCGCAGCCCGTCCGGGAGCAGGTCCACCCGCAGGCCGCCGGAGTCCACCGGGCACGGCACGACCCGCAGCCCGTGCGCGGCGAAGACGGCCCGGGCCACCGGGTATCCCGGTTCCTCCACGCCCACCTGGTCCCCCGGCCGCAGCAGCGCGGCGGCGATCAGGCCAAGACTCCCGGCGACGCCGCGGGTCACCACGATCTGGCCGGGAGAGCAGTGCACGCCGCGGCCGCGCCGCAGGTACCCGGTAAGGGCGGCACGCAGGGCGGCGCTGCCCCGCGGATCGGGCAGCCCGGCGGCCACGCTCGTGCCAGCGCTGCGCCAGGCGCGGCGCCACGCGGCGCCGTCGATCCCCGCCGTCCAGGCGATCCCCGGCCGCAGGTCGATCATCGGGGCCACGCTCGGGGCAAGCATCCGATCCCGTGCCGCGACCGCGGCGTGGTCTCCCGGGGCGGCTGGTTGCGTGGCACTGTTGGCCCGGGGCCGGCCCGGTGCGCCGTCCGCGACGTAGGTGCCCGACCCGTGCCGTCCCTCCACCCAGCCCTCGGCGAACAACTGAGCGTAGGCACCGGTGACCACGGTCCGGCTCACCCCGAGCTGTTCCGCGAGCGTCCGGGTGGACGGCAGGCGCTCCCCGGTGGCCAGGCGGCCGGCGGCCAGCGCGTCGCGCAGCTGCCCGGTGATCTGTGAGGTGAGCGGCCGGAGGTGGTCCCGGTCGGCCAGGACGGTCAGTTCCAGGGTGTGGCGCGCCATAGTGGTCCTTAAATTACCCTCGAAAGTGGCTATAAGCGAGTAGCCACTTTGCCGCTACCCTAATCGTCATGAGCACGCAGAGCCAGACCCTGTCCGCGAGCGAGCGCACCCGCCTGCGCCGCCACGCCGAGCGGGGCAAGACCGAGCACGCCGACCTGCTCGCGGTACTCGACGCCGGGATGATCTGCCATCTCGGAGTGGTGATGGACGGGGCACCGGTCGTGCTGCCTACCGCCTACGGCCGCATCGGTGACACCCTCTACCTGCATGGCTCCTCCGCCAACCGGAGCCTGCACGCGGCCGACGGGCAGCAGGTCTGCGTCACCGTCACCCACGTCGACGGGCTGGTCTGCGCCCGGGCGGTGTTCAGCCACTCGGTCAACTACCGCTGCGCCGTGGTGTTCGGCACCGCGCGCATCGTCACCGATGCCGGCGAGCGCCTGGCGGGCCTGCGGGCCGTCACCGAGCAGCTGATCCCCGGGCGGTGGGATGCGGTGCGGGCACCGACCCGCAAGGAACTCGCCGCCACCTCGGTGCTGGCCATCCCGCTCGCCGAGGCCTCGGTCAAAATCCGTACCGGCCTGCCCGGCGACGAGCCGGAAGACCTGGGCCTGCCGGTCTGGGCAGGGGTGGTGCCCATGGCCGTGAGTTTCGGTGAACCGGAGCCCGACCCCGCGCTTCGTCCGGGCCTCACCGCCCCGGAACACATCCGGATGCGGGCCGGGCTGGCCACGGCCGGTCGTTCGGCATAGAGAAGGAATGACCAGCCGGAACCGCGCGTGCGGCATCAGGGGCCCGGGACCGCGGACGTAACGCCTAGGCTGGGGGGATGACGGACCGGCTGGTGTGGATCGACTGTGAGATGACGGGGCTCGACCTGGAGCGGGATGCCCTGATCGAGATCGCCTGCCTGGTTACCGACGGCGCGCTCGAGACCCTCGGCGAGGGCCTCGACCTGGTCATCAAGCCACCGCCCGAGGCGCTGGACCAGATGGACGACGTGGTGCGGGAGATGCACACCGCCTCCGGCCTGCTGGCCGAGCTCGCCGGGGGCGTCACCCTCGCGGAGGCGCAGGACCAGGTACTGGGTTACGTGCGGAAGTACATTTCCGACCCGCGGCGGGTGCCGCTGGCGGGCAACTCCATCGCCACCGACCGGGTGTTCCTCGCCCGGGACATGCCAGAACTCGACGCGTTCCTGCACTACCGGATGGTGGACGTGTCAAGCATCAAGGAGCTTGCCCGGCGCTGGTACCCGCGGGCGTACTTCGCCAGCCCGCCCAAGCGGGGCGGGCACCGCGCGCTGGCCGACATCACCGAGAGCATCCAGGAACTGCGCTACTACCAGGCGACGGTGTTCGTGCCGCCGCCCGGCCCGGACTCGGTCACCGCGCGGCAGATCGCCGCGCGGTACGGGGGCCCGGACCCCTCGGTTCCCGCCGGCCCGCCCGCGGCCGCTGCGACCGTGCCGGGATCGGCCGGCGAGGCGGGGCAGGGACCGGACGACGAGGCCGGTCCGGCCGTGCCGCCGGCCCCGGCCCAGCCGGCGAACCCGATCCCCCAGGGCGACGGCGGTGACCAGGATGCCGACAACAACGGCGGCCCCAGTGACGGCGACGGCAACATCTAACGGTCAGCCGGCCGGTTCGGCATAGCGGCCGGACCCGGCTATGCTGCATCCAGCCAAACGGCGATGGTGGGCGTAGCTCAGCTGGTTAGAGCACCAGGTTGTGGTCCTGGGTGTCGGGGGTTCGAGTCCCCTCGCTCACCCCACTGAACGCTGTCCTGACCAGGGGGTTTATCGTCATGACCCCGGGAGCCGGACCGGCGGGAGCCTTGGAGTGGGGCCAGACGCTGTTATCCAGATCCGTGGAAGGCCCCCAAGCTGCGGTAACGGTCACCTTGGAGTGGGCAGAACTTTGCTGGCGGGGCCGACGAGCCTGCACCGCGCGGTGCGGGGACCTTTCCCCCTGCCGCCAATTGTCCCCAGATAACGACGCTCACGAACGACGTTTGTGCGCGCCACCGTAGGCCGCTCGCGGGGGATGACCAGGGCGCTCGTCCTGAGAATGTGCAACATCGGTGGGAAGAAGAGCTCGAGCCGAGCTCGGCCCCGAGATCCGATCAGGCTCAGTAACTCGCCTCGTCCACGTCCAGCGCGCAACTATCCGCTGTTCTGCGTGGCTTTCAAGCCGGTGTTCCCGGTACGGCCTGGCGCCGAATCCCTATTGCCGCGGCTTCACCCGATCGACGGAATCTGGATGTTGGAGTAGTGCGGCTTCCAGAAGGGGAACTAGGTATCGAGCCAGTGGCGGAGTCCGTCGTGGCGCATTGGATAGTAGCCGGAAGCGGGGGCGTGACCCGCCAGCTGAGGTCGACGTCGTAGGTGCTGAGCTCCGCGTTGAGCGTGGTGGAGTTGGGGGTCGGCGTTAGCTACGAAAGACTTCCTCAGCGCTGGTCGAGAAGCGTATTAACGCGAGCGCTCAGCATCTCTCGAAGCCGATCCTCATTCAGGGCCCCATCCCGGAATCGCGGAACGATCAGGATTCGCTCAGCGGCGAAGTCGAAGGGTGCCCGCGGAGAATCTTCCTCACGCATCGGAATCCACCCTGTCGGCTCCCGGCCTGAACCAGGGTCGTCGGCAATCGTGCGCGCGTGCAGCATTCCGGCCTCGAACACGACATTAGCGTTGTCGACGTATGCTGGTCTCCCCCCCGATTTGTCCTCGCTCGGCTCAGAGAAGTAGCAGATTCCGAACCTCGCCCGCGCGATATCGCGCGCGATCTGAGCGTTGATGTTGCCCGATTCGTTTATAGCACTCCAGTCTGTGAAGTCCAGCTTATCATCGAATTCCTTTAGTACCTCAGCTGCCACCATCTTTACGCGCGTATCTGCACGGCTGGAGAAGGCGTAAAAGAAATGTGGTCGTGTCAGTTTCGGAAATCGGGCAGACTGGAGCCTCTCAGCTAGATCGGAAATGGCGTTCGCCGTCATCGCTGACTGAGTGCGGTTAATTTCGTAAAGTTCGAGGAGGATAGCGATGGACTCAGCGAGGATCTGAAGTTCTTTCTTCGCGACGTCGGTTATGCGCATGTATT
>Ga0306920_100007587_pt1 | contig 14288 bp, 21 predicted proteins | sample flu12Cox44000170_FD_204666 | JGI IMG/M metagenome (GOLD analysis project Ga0306920, IMG submission 204666) | Lab enrichment of tropical soil microbial communities from Luquillo Experimental Forest, Puerto Rico - flux4day.12C.oxic.44.000.170 (v2)... | ecosystem: Environmental > Terrestrial >...
AAGCTTTTGTGTCCCTCTTCCCTGGCCAATCGCTGTGCTTCGCGTTCTCGAACGGCGTGGGGAAGATGAGATATGTCTATTATAGGCAGTTGGAGTTCGACCTCGTCGCTGACGATCTGGTAGCCTTTTTCCACCTCGAGGACGAACTTTGTTCGCATAGAACCGTGACGTCGCACGATCCTGTTGAGCGTTTTGGTCAGCGCAACGGGGTCCAACGGACCCACCATACGGATGGCGCGCGTCAAGTTGTAAGGCGACGCTCCAGGATCGAGTTGGTCCAGGAACAGCAGCCTCTGTTGAGCAAAAGATACCGGAAAAATACGTTCGTTTGACATTGACTATCCACAGCAACTTCGATTGCCTTGTATTATATTGTCGTGCCACCCAATTTTCGTTGAGGGTGGTTTCCAGAGTTTTTCGCACTTTTGGTTTAGGCGAAGCAGCGCATGATAGATGGTCGTCCCGCCGGTATATGTGTTGCGCTGCTGAAAGACACCGTGCCGCCGTCCGCCAGCCGCACCGGCTCTGCTAGCGGAGATCCAGTAGAGGAGTTTCTTCTTCAGAGGACGCGGGAGCGCCGTGTGGCCGAGGTGGCGCCGGTCGTTCAGATGGCCACTGTCCCATTCCGCACGTCCGTTTCCAGAGCCTCCGGGCAAGTTTGATCGAGTCAATGCCGGCCTGCCGTGCTGCGGCCCAATAGCAACCTCGTGTATCACGAATTTTGGGACGCGCACCAATATTTTTTGGTAAGTAAAACGAAGCAAAGTGTCGCCACGGATTAACCTGTTAATTAAATACAATGTTAATTTCTTAATTAATAGCTCTTGCTTTCCTGACGCAACCGTCGGCGCACGATCGGCACTAAATCTCAGCTTGTCGAGGTGACCAGCCCTTATTGGCTAGCCCCGCAGAGGCGCTAGACGAAAACTTGCGCGGAGATATAGGGGAGGTCGGGATGCGCAAGGCCGTCTTCGTGACAATGGCCGGCCCTCACCTTTTGCGAACTATCTCACCACCCACCCGCCGATAGAGGGACTTACTGCTTTTGCGGTTGCTCGCCACTTGCTCGATAGCGGCGCCGGACGCGCGAGGCAATTGCGGGCGCCGCTCGGCCGGATCCGAAAAGTCCAGACTACTACCTGTTCTCCTGAAAATCGACGCTCGGAGGTGGCCCTAGTCGCAACAAAACCAGGTCAGTTGCGGGCCGCCGACGTGGGGATTTCCATTGTCGACGTTCTCTCCCGTTTCTAAAATCGTATTGCCGGTACGATTCCAACCATCCGTCGGTGAACCTCGGGGATACCAAACTCCCCAATATCCAGCGCACGGAAAAAGCGCATTCGAAAATTTATTGTTCATATGCCGGATGTTCGTTACAGAAAAACCACCCGCGGGACTCTGCTCCGAAGGATGATAATCTCCTGCGTACATCAGAAAAACCTGAACCGGCTGCCAAATTGTTATCCACAAGAATGTTATCACTGCTTCTGAGCGAATTCCAGATCGCTACAGCCGCATTTTGCCCCTGCGAGATGTAAAACACATTGTGACGGATCACTCCGTTGGAAGCTCCTTTGATAGCCGTGGATGTGACCATTCGTTGCAAGCGTGGTGAAATCATGAAGATAGTTGTCCCGGATTGTGAAGTTATTCCCACATCCGAATCACCGGAGGTTGGCCAACTAAAAATGCCATCGTTGATGCCATAGATGTTGTTGTTCGTCGCAACCAAGCTGTGTCCCGAATGCGAAATCCCCGCACGGGTGGCATTGCTTCCATCTAGCGTGCAATGGTCGATGGTGGCGCTCGCACCAGGCTCAATGCTGATTACGCCGACCCGTTCAGGGCTCTACCGGTTCCCTTTGAGCTGAAATTGGAGATGATCCAGGAGTTTCGAATCGTGACATTTTTGGCCGCAATGACCAGTGCGCCTGTGATCTTTTCCCGTCAACAATTGTACCGTCCACGGTGATCTTGCGCCCCGACGTGACACGAAGTGCTGTCCCTGCCGGATAGCCGGTGTTCTTTGGTCCCGGCCAACCGCACGCCTCAAGATTTTGCCAAACTTTATGAATGCAGTCCGCTGTCGTCGCCGGAGACGGACTTGGTGATCGTGACGTGCTGGTCGACGGTATTGGACTTGGAGTTGGCGAGAGCGCTAGCAAAGGAGACGGCTTGGGAGTCGAAGGTGAAGAGGGGCTCTTTGGCCCAACTGAATATTATCTGCCCGAGCTGCTGAAAGTATTGTCGCAGGTACTCAAGCGGCGGGCTATCGAATTCTTGAACCTTGATAATGTTCCTGGGGTTATTCCTTCGACATTAACCAGCGAATTGTCGATAATGCGCGATCGCGATATTACAGGGACCACGAGCCGAGATGCCGCATTGCAGGGGATCGACTCGCTTGCGAAGAAGGTCGGCCTTGCTTGACGCCTACGCCTGCCGCGACCCGACACTTAGTGAGAGGCCGGCTAACGCCTCGGTCAGAGGAAAATGCTAAACAGATATGGCATGGGGGCGCCCCGACCCGCCGCGGTGACGACGGGCGGGAGTTACCATTTGTGCCGGTGTGCGTGCGCCGGCAGTGACACGGGAGGCCGAGGAGGATTGCAGTAAATGATCCAAGACAAGATTACGATTTGCGCGGCCAAGGCCCGCCGCGGCATCTGGTTCAACGAACATATCGAAGGCGACGTCTTCGCCCATGCCTACAAGCTTGGCCTCGAAGGCATTGGTCGAAACGGAAGGATTCTGCCTATCGTTCCGGCCGCTAAGTCGCAGTGTAACCAAGGCTTGCTCCCCATGCGGTCAACCCAAGACGGCGAGACGCCCAATTCCCAAACCTCGGGCTTTGCGGCAACCTGGCGCAGTCTGCGCGCCGTCTGCTGACCGTCTGTTTTTATGCTGCCTCATCCTAGGCATAATCATTCGCTTGCATGCTGGCTCGCAACATCATCCGAAGCATGACGAAGATTGGGAGGGTCCGCGCTTGTTGTCACGTCGCAGCTTTCTCAACAGCACGCTCGGCGCCGGTCTGGCATCGGCCACTTCGGCCCAGGCGGCGGCTCAGACGCCTGCCATTCAACCCGCGCGCAAGCGCCTGATTGTTGACGCGCAGGTCCATGTGTGGAAGGCGGAATCGGCGGACTGGCCGTGGATTCCCGGCCTGAAACCGCAAATGCCCGAGCCGTTCACCATCGAGAAGCTGGTGCCGTTGATGGACGAGGCCGGCGTCGATCGTGCCGTCATCGTGCCGCCGGACTGGCCGGGCTATCGCAACGATTATGGTCTTGAAGCAGCCAAACGATATCCTAATCGCTTCGCCGTCATGGGCCGCATCCCACTGAAGAATTCGCGATCGGCCGCGCTTCTGCCGACATGGAAAAAGCAGCCCGGGATGCTCGGCGTGCGGGTCGAAGGATGGCCCACGGACGGCACCGCCGACTGGTTCTGGCCGGCAGCCGAAAAGGCCGGGCTTCCCGTCATGTTCCTGATCAATGGTCGGTCGGCGCAAGTCGTCCGCATCGCGGAACGCCACCCCCAGCTCACGTTGATCGTCGATCACATGGGCGTGACGGCGGATGTCGTGAAAGCCGGCAAGTTGGCGGACGCGATCGATCAGACGCTGTTGCTTGCCAAGTATCCGAATGTTTCCGTCAAGCTGTCAGCAGCTCCCAACTATTCAACGGAGTCCTATCCGTTCCGCGATTTTCTTCCGCATATTTGGCGGCTGTTCGATGCTTATGGCCCGCAACGCTGCTACTGGGGGACCGACATCACCAACGGTTTCGACAGGGCTAGGTACCGTCAGCGCATTACCCATTTCACCGAGGAACTGCCGTTCCTATCGGAGGAGGACAAGGATTGGATCATGGGACGCGCCATTGTCGCGCGACTCGACTGGTTCTCAGCATGAGCTCCCGGCGGCCGAGGTGGGCCCCGATCCTAGTGGTGGTCGCATTGGTCGCGGCTACCTTCGTTGCTGTTCCCTCCGTTCGGGAGCCGGTTCTGCGAGCCGCAGGATGGGCGCTCGTCGTCAACGAACCGGTCGCGCCCGCCGACATCATAGTCGTATCGCTTGGTTCCGGCGGTGCGGGGCGCTCGAAGCAGCGGATCTCGTGCAAAGCGGCATCGCGACGCGAGTTGCGGTTTTTACCGACCCTCCGAGTGGAGAAGACCACGAGTTCATCCGCCGGGGGCTCCCTTACGAGGATGCGGGTGCAAGGCAGATTCGCCAACTGAGGTGGCTTGGCGTGACGGATGTCGTGCAAATCCCCAGAACCGACGTTGGAACCGAAGGTGAAGCCCAGGTGCTTCCGCCATGGTGCGACCAGCATCGGTTCCAATCCATTGTGTTCGTGGCCTCTAGGGACCACTCGCGACGATTGCGGCGACTGCTCGACAGAGTCATGAAAGGCCATCCGACACGTGTCACGGTTCGACCCGAGCGCTACTCAACTTTTGACCCGGACCGATGGTGGGAGACTCGCAGCGGCGTCCGGACAGAAATAGTCGAGCTCCAGAAGCTTGTGCTCGAGGTCGTTCTGCACCCAATACCAATTTGATTACGAGAGGGTCCAGCGAGCCAAAGGTCAAACTGCCGAAATTACCGATGGCCATGACCCCGTTGCACGGAAGCGCGATTCACCGTCATCATTGAACGGAAGTGCGGCCTTTGCTTGTGACGCGCCAGATCGTGCCGTTTCCGTCCTCGGAAAAGAGTAGCGAGCCATCCGCGGCCTCGGCGACGCCGACCGGCCGACCCCAGACGCGCGCATCGTCAGTCGCGAAGCCGGTCACGAAATCTTCGTATTCGCCAGTGGGCACGCCATCCTTCACAGCAATGCGAATGATCTTGTAGCCGCCACCTCGGCGTGGACAAGGTGCACAAGCTGATCCGCAAATGGGATGCGACGGACGCATCCGCGCACGACAGTCAGAAGCTGGACGCTGTGCTCGATCTCTCCAACACCGGCAACGGGTCTGGGCGGACAGCGCTTACCGTTCTGCGCAGATTGAGGCGGACCTGAAGGCGAAGGGCTTTCAGAGCCGAATCCACCGGCGCGCCGCACGCAACCGCCAGCTGTCAGAGCGTCAGAAGTCGGCCAACACGACGCGCTCGAAGGTGCGCGCCCGTGTCGAGCATGTATTCGGCCAGCAGCAAAACTCGATGGGCGGCAAGATCGTGCGCACCATCGGTATCGTGCGGGCGAGATTCAAGATCGGAATGATGAACCTCGGTTACAACATCCGCCGGCTGGTCCAGCTGGAGCGGATAGCAGCTGCGTCCGCTTGAGTGCGCTCACGGCTGGCGTCTGTGTGGCATCGTGCAAAGAACCGCGCAGTCGCCGGCCAAGGATCAAAACAGCCTCCGATCGGGGGCTCACCTTGGCACGAGCGCCGCACCCGATCGGTCAGCCAACACAAATCGCCAGAAGCGGATATCGTTCGAGGTTCCCAATAGTCTCTCTTCATAGCAGAGGGACATGGCGCGAGCGATTCTCGGTTATAGAGGCTTTTTGCTCTTGAGAGGGCGTCCACACTGGCGAGCCTTTCTTACCGTCATGCTAAGTCACCCGCGGGCACTCGTTTTCTTGATATTGCTTGGGCTTGGTACAGCGGTACAGATAGTAAGACCAACTCGGACCCTCGCCCCCGGAACGGTTACAGCTGTGTCTGATGCAAATGCGGTCGACCGGAGCATCGCGTGGCCGCTCCGTCTGAACGCCCAAGGAAAATATCTCGAGCAGCAGGATGGCAAGCCGTTTCTCTTAGTCGCCGATGCGGGATGGGAATTCATGACTCAGCTGAACGAGGACGAAGCCATCGCATATCTTGATGACCGTAGGACGAAAGGCTTCAATGCAGTTGAGATCCGCGTCATCGGGCACAAGTTCCAAGCGAATGCTCCAAATAACTTCTACAACGAACCGCCCTTCAAAAACGGGTCAAACGATTGGTCGGTTCGGAACGAAGCTTACTGGACGCGCGCCGAGGCCCTCTTTTCCGTCGAACCAATACGCGGGACCGTCGGCGGGATCGATTCGTACCAGGACCTCGTTGACATCAACTTGATCTACGCTGGCGATCCCGCCGCGTTAACGCGAATGGCGTATTGTAGCGCGTGCCCTTTCATGTATCAGGAAGGCATTTACGAAAACGAACACGGATCGACCTTGGTCGATATCGAAGCGCAGGCGCTCATCACCTACTTATACTAAAACTCGAAGACCCTGACTCATGCTGCCCGCGTCCCACCGAGACAGCCATTGCAAAAACGTCCGACGATCCAATGGGATATGGAAGTCTTGCTCCGACACGGAGCATACGCGCATGAGTCAATGTCTTCGCAGGCTGGTATTAGCCGGCGGCCTCATCGATCGAACCCGGCGAATCAAGACGATGTCGGTCACGGTTTTCGGCCAAATTCCGGATGTTGCCCGCTCTGGAGTTTTGGAACTGCGCGGTCCTTTTGCGACATGGCGAACCCACCGTTCGACTCGCAATCGAGTTTGCGGAATAAGGGGCCCGCATTGTCAGCGAGCGGCTGACACCTCAAGCATCAAGACCCAGTCGCCGTCTCCAGAACTATTGTTTCCAGGAGGAGTAAACTTTCTGCTCCCCGTGTTGACAAACGGTGAGCCGTCTATGTTCGTGTATTCGCCATTTGTCGGGTCGTACCAGCGAGCTGTGGCCATGGACGCGAGTTTCGACATGTCGACTGTGATCGTGAGGATGGTTGGCAGGTAGGCCATCACCAAGGATCCATCGGAAGTTCGGGCAGCCGTCACGCAGGTACTGGTTGTTATCGACCCAATGGCGAAATGCTTCCGCAAACGACCAAGCACTCCTGCTATAAACGAAAGGTCTTTAAACAACGAAGGGTCTTTTCCATAATAGGCTAGGGCCATTCCAGCTAGACACGAAAAACGACCATACCCGGCAGTCACCACCGTATGAGTTTGGTCAGGGATGAGATCATACCATTTTTTCGATGCGAAGAGATTTTTCATGTAGCCAAGCTGGATCACACCCGGCGTATCCAAATTCGATTTCCATCCCTTCTGAAGCTGCCAACTGTGAGCACTGCTATAAAGCTGTCCCGTGGCACCGCTAAGCATAGTCCAATATTCTTGTCGTCGTAGGTTTTGCGTTGAGCCACCGTCGGTGCCAGAATTATGCTCGAACTCGTAGTTTGCCTCTACCATGAAGACTGGCTTGAAGTTCGAGCGATTGTATTCTGTCAGAACCTGGGCGTAGGTCGGAAAGTAGGTGTACGCCGCATTGAGTTCGATAAGCGGTGCCCATGATTGGTCCTCCAAAGAACCGCTCGTGGAGTAGTTGAGCTCCACTGTATGGATGTGGTTTGAATCCACACTTCTGATCCCACGCGCAACTGCCTGCACCAATGCGTCGTCGGTTGCAATTTGCCATGACTGAAAGTCGTTGCCGTGCATCCAGATGATATTGGGAAAATTCTTGTAGCGATTTCCAAGGTACTGTCCGAAAACAAACGCTTTGTCGACGCCATTGGCTCGCAACGTCCGCAGCCAACCGATTGTTTCGATAGGATCCAAAATGACGACCATTTCATTTGCAGCGGCGAGGTTAATTATGCCGTCCGCACGCTCGAAATAGGCAGGATTTGGCGTCGAAAGATCATTAGCAGTGGCGAACGGCGCGATCCCGTCAAACGTAGTTCCATCTGCGTTGCAAGCGGTGCCATCATTGCACAAGAGATTGATCCACAACGCATTGATGCCGTAGCGTCGGCGATTCTCCATGAAAAACGCCGCTTCCATTGGAGACACGTTGCCGATCAAGGCTTGCGGAGAATCGCCAATCATCAGAAACGGAACATCGTTTTGATCGACGAGATAGCGGTTGTTGTCGCTCGCTTTGAGCGGATAGGCAGGACTTGCTGATGATCCAATGGCAATAAGGTTCGTAGGTGTGTTCTGGACCTGTTCATGAGGTATGAGCATCGTCGCAGCAGCTAACGCGGATTGCGGCAGAGCATTGCCGGCTGCAGCGAATGAACAGTAGCGGTTGATAAGCACTGATAATAGGAGCAGCGTTGTGGCGCACATGCGCAACGCTTGCCGCGAAGGCGGTTCGCAATAGCGGTCGCCATAGCTCACTACAGTCAATAGGCCATACCCGGCAAGGCGGTTAGAAACAGACGTCCATCCAGCCTCAAAGTTGCCGTCTCAAGTTTCCATTTTTCTTACACCATCGCAAAGTGCCAAACGTCGGAACTCGTCGCTCGCAACGCCGCCAAGAAAGGAAAGGTCGTACCCCGGAGTACAAGTCTAGTCACTTTCCAGGCGGTTAACCAGACGGCCGGAACGCTAGGAGAGGCCGAGCGCTCAATGGTTAGTCCTGACCCCTCTCATCTAACGCTGCCCCAAGGTAGCGAGAATGTCGGGCCATCATCTCGGTGTGTGTCCGTCTCGTCGCGTGGTTGTCTGAACAGCTTTTCGCGCGTCGATAAGTGAAGCGTCTGCCGGGGTAGGCTGGCATGCGGAGGAGTGGAGGGGTGAAGTAATGCGGTGCCGTCAAGGCTCGAGTGCCGATCGGTGCTCGCACCTCGGGGACGATGCCGTAGTCGGCGCCAGTCCCCAGCCAAATCTTCGATGATGCGCAGCATGCGTGGCAACAGCCCATCGGAGGGCGTGGCGAGAATGCCTGGTAACTCAGCGCGCAAGAAGCGCAAGCCTTGCCGCACGGCAACGCCACGCTCAACAAGAAGGCGCGGATCTGTTTGATGATGTGTAAAACCTGGTACTTGATCTCTCGGACAGTGTCCGAATACGACGCGCATCGCGATCGCTCGGTCGGCGACGTCGCCGTCAAGCCCCGCGCCTTAGGCGCGCCGCTATGCGGCATTGGGGCTTGACCGCTCGGCGCGGCCGAGCAAACCCGACGACCATGCCGCCAATGCGATTATGATGCTACACGACTGTTTGACAACGTCCGACAGATCCAGTGCTGGTTTTCTCAGATTTGATGCCGGTGCGCTGACTGACCAACCGCTCACGCACGCGGTAGAGCGCCTGCAAGTCGAGCTGCTTGGCGGTCTTTGTCGCGACGAACTTCATCGTCGGGCCCTGCACCGCCTCGGCGATCGCCTCCGCTTCGAGGAAGTCATCTTCTGCCCCCTCGAGTAGGGACCATCTTGGCTGGCATCAGCCGAGCGTCGTGGCCAAGCGATGTGAGTTTGCGGTTTAGGTGATGTGCGCCGACGCAGGCCTCCATGCCGATCAGCCAGCGCAGCATGGTGGTAAGCCGTGTTGCTACTTGGCCACGAGACCTTCTGGCGCGACATGATCGCGCCACGCCGATCGAGACCCACGACGTGGAGCGAGTTCTTGCCAATATCAATGCCGATCACGGCGATAGCATTGCGTTTCTGAGACATGGAGCGCTCCTTGTCTTTGAGCCCCTTGCCAGCTTCGCTTGCTGGCGGGTCAGGAGCACGGCCGGACCATCAGCTCGTTTTTATACCATTCAACCGTGCGGGTTAGCCCCACTCGCAGGGACGTAGATGGCTGCCAGCCGATGAGTTTGCACGACTCCGCAATATCGACTTTCTTGACTCGTTCAAGCGGCCGGTCGGGCAGGGCTCCGAACTGCGGGTCAACCGTGCAAGCCACAAGGTCACTCAACTCTGCACAACCTCTCGGATCGAAAGCATCTCCCCTGATCCGAGTTCCACCGTACGACCGTCGATACCAGGGGTCTGGGCGCATCCCTGAATCATCGTGGCTCGCGCGGCGTCGCTCATATCTGCCGCAACGGAACGCCACCAATGCTGTGCGCCGGCCGGCGGGTTACGTGAAACTGCATGCACCTCAACGCCAGATGCGATCAGCCTCCTACACAGGGCAGAGCCTACGAAGCCGCCTGCTCCAGTCACCAGCGCTTTTGTCATGGTCTCCACCATGCTCTACTAGAGTGGAGGACAGCTCGGAATAAGCGGAAAATCGGCAGGATGACAGCGCGGCTCATTGTCGCAACGGTCTGCACCAATGCGTCGTCGGTCACATTTTGCCATGACTGAAAGTCGTTGCCGTGCAAGCATGCGCGCATGAGTCAATGTCTCCGCAGGCTGGTATAAGAAGGTTCGTATCGTCGAGGAGACGTTCGAGCCGGGGCTCGCCGCCATGGGGTTGCCCCGAACGAGTTCTTCACGTGGCGCCGGCTGGTGGCCCAGGGGGCGCTGACGTCCGCCGGCAGCGGCGAAGAGGTCGTGCTGGCCGGCGCTGCTAGACGACCAACTCGTGCGGGTCGCCTTCGCGCTCGATTGCTGTGATCGCGAGGCCATGAGCTTCCTCGCCGCCACGGGCGGGGTCAGCGGCGAGGACGTTCGTGATCTGGATCACCTCAAAGCGCTCCGCTGCACTGGAAAACCGAAGCGTACCGAATCTTCCAATCGATCCGGCCTTGGTCGAATGGCTCCAAGCCCCAGTATTGCAAAGGCCAGTCACGTCGCAAAGATGGATCGCCCTCGTGGATTTCGCTGATCAGCTCCGTCACCGGTCTCCAGCCGAGCTCCCGAGCGACTTTGCTCCGCACGCCTAGGTCGACACCTGAGACGAAGAGGTACCCGCCGGGCTTGACCAACCGCGCGAGATTGCGCAAGCACTCTTCTGCCTCCTCTGGATGCATGTGGCACAGGAACCGGTTCGCCACCACGATATCCTGAAGACCCAAAGCGCCGACTAAGCCAGGATCTCCAGCGTCCCGAAGGTGCCAGGTGATCCCCTCCCGGAACCGTGGTTTGACCCTCACTTGGTCCCCCTCCCTGTCGAACATGGCCTTCATCTCCCCGCAGGACATGCGCTCGAAGATCGATGAGGGTTGATCTTTGGAGGTGCTCGTGGCTACATCCCCACCTAGAGCGAGAGAGCCAGGACTCGGAGCTCCCGAGCCGTCGTGACCGAGGGAGTACACTCCTGCTTCCGCGAATTCCAGAATATCTTTCGAGATGTCCACCGCACATAGGCGGACTTTCAGATCCGTCCGCGCACATCGAACCGCGTACAAAATAGAATATACCTCGGTCCCTTTGCTACACGCAAGAACTGCCACGTTGAGGGTAGAGCTCTGGCGGTCTTGATCTAGCAGCCGAAACATCAACTCCAGTTCGGGGCGGTTCCGAAAAAAGAAAGTGCCTACGCATTGCCTCCTTGTCGCCCGCAGTTGAATCAGACTGTGCAAATGACGGCCGTACCCAATTACGAGACGCCAAGAGGCCAAGGAGGCGGGCAGATGGTTCCAAATCCAAATGTTCATAAGAAGATATGGACGTCCCAGATACTTTCGAAGAAACCTCGACTGAGACATTCTCGCAAGAGTGCTTTGGGGCAAATGGGCAGACGGCGGCACGAACACGGGGGTTGCTCTCCTAATCAAGCTCGAGCTCGATGGCTCCAGCTGCGTGGCAACACAATCGTCTCTTGGCTCACCTGCGATCGTCACCCGTCGCGGCGAGCTCCGTAGAACACTGGCGTCAACAGGTCCACGTATAGATGTTTCTGGCCCATTGCAATCAGAAGAATCCAAGCGTAACCACCTAAAACAAGACCAACCCCCACTAACAACAGCGGGATTGGTGCCAACATGCCACCGAGCGTGATCTTCACGATCAACCCGATCGCGCTCGCCAGCAGACCTGACAAAAGGGGTTGTTTGATCGCCCTCCAAAGACCCGCCCAGGTAATCCCCGTGCCGTGTATAGACCAAGCGATGATTGGGATGAGCACGAGTGCCATAGCCAAAGAGTAACCCAAGGCGACTCCTTTGGGCCCATTGCTGAGACCTAGTACGATCCCCACGATCACCAGCGGTGTTGTTGCCGCGGTCATGCTCAAGGCGCGCCGAACCCGGCCCGTCGACATGACCAACAAGGAGAGTGGATTGGCCAACGCGAACACCAAACCCGTCGGGGCAAGCAACCTGAAAATCGGGGCCGCCTCCATCCATTTGGCGCCAAGCACAACGCGGACTATCTCTTCCGCAAACAGAACACAACTGATTGTGATCGGGATAGTCAAGGATACGAGCAACGAGTAGCCTCTGAGGAAAGACCTGGCAAGACGGTGGGGATCATCCTGAATGCTGGAGAGGGCAGGAAAAGCCACACCGGCGATCGCCCCATTCAATTGGTGTACCGGCAAAGTGGCGAGCTGATACGCCCGCCCATAGAGTCCGAGTGCGTCCGCTCCCCAAAAACGACCTAGGAGGATGTTATCAGAGTTCCACGCCAGGAACACGACGAAATTGCTACAGGTGGCCATCCACCCAAAATGAAGCATCGACCGGACACCGCACTTGCGGCGTGGGAGTCCTGGAACCCAGGGATTGGCCAGCCAAGCACCGGCCGCGCTGACGATGGAACCGACGACCGCCATGCTCACCAGTGCCCAGTAACGCCAACCGAGCAACGCCATGACTACGCCCGTTGCTGAGCTTATAGTGAGAGACAGCACTTCGATTTTTGCCAGAGTCACAAAGCGCATTTCCCGCAGGATCAGCGCTTGGTGCTGGGCCGCCAGACCGCTGAACACAAACGCCACTCCCAAGACAACGGTGATCCAGTATAATCGGGGCTCACCGTAAAACGCGACCAGGACCGGAGCCAGAACTGCGGTGAACGTCGCCAGAGCGGCTCCTACCGCTACGTTGATCCAGAAAAGGGTCGAAATTTGCTCCTCAGTCACCTCAAGGCGTTGGATGGTCGCCGCGCTTAAGCCCGCATCTTTGAAGAGCCCGAGAAAACCCGTCAAAACCACGGCCATTCCCTGCAGCCCAAAATCCTCCGCGGATAGCAGCCGTGCCAGCAGCATCATTGTCGCCGTCCGTAGCACGAATTTCGCGCCTTGCGCGCACACGGCGACGACACCACCTCGCACGGACTTCCGCTTCAGCTCATCGACAGCGGGGTGCGCAAAGGCACGGTACTGCGACGAAGGTTCCCTCATAAATTCGCCTACTCTTGGCTCGCGCGGGGAGGCTTCACTCTGACACACTTTCGCAGCAGATCCATGTCTCTCCTTCCATAGAAGGTGCGACTTTCCCAGCCTATTGCACCAAACGTCCAGCGCGACGTCGCCGCGGACGCAGTCTCTGTTTGACCCTCTCCATAGACCTCGGTTTTCGTTAATCCTAGGGCAGCGTCGATCCCCACGAACTCCAATTGTCGCTGAACAATTCGTAGCTGCTCGCTGCAAATGGCGATGCCGCTCGAAGTCCCGGTTAATCGGCTTCGGCGCAACCTCTGAGCATGCCCAGGTCAACTGTCGTTGAAAATAAACTTGAATTGCTCATCCAAAGTCGGCTCCGTTGACGAAATTCGCAACCGACCAGCGGGCCGCAGAACACACACCGATCGTGCCCAAAATACGCATGCTGGTCGAGCCCCAAGTGCTCATTCGACGGCCGGGAGATCGCGAAGCGGGACGCCTAGGTCCCCTCGCAACCTGCGGGCGCCTGAGGACGATGGGGAGTTCGGGTCTTCGGCCACCTCCTTCGCTCCTATTAAACCACCGTCAGCTTGCGCGCAAAGAAGGCTTCCGCATAGCGTTCCGGTGCCCGACATTCCATACCCCTTAGTCGAGCTAATCCGAGAAAAATTTCAGAATCGAACCACTGCTTGGAACGCTGAGATCCAAAATGCGCGTTCAACAAATCAATCTTGCGCCGTAGTACCTCAGTAGAAACCGGCATGTAGAGATTGGGTTGGCCCAGGTCTCCGTCCCACTTCGGGATCTCGTATTCAAGAACGCAGTGATCTCGGAATGTATTCCAAGTCAGACGGCAGACTTGGCGATGGTCCTGGTGCGCGTCGTCGCGGCAATGCGTGAGAATGAGATCGGGATTGGTTCGGGCCTTTAGCATCTCGAACCACGACTTGATTGCATCGCCCTGCTCCGGGAAAAACCCGTCCTTAAAGGGCATCACTTCGATCTGCGCACTGGCCGCCTTTGACAAAAAATCTGCCGCTGAGGCCTTCGCTTCTCTTTCCCGCTCGCCTACACCGCTTAGCACACACCAGTGAACTTCGAGATGAATGCCGCGATCCATCATGCTCAAGAGGGTCGCGCCAGTCCCGATCTCGATGTCATCCGAATGTGCACCCAAACAGAGCACCGACAAACGATCACCAGGACTTGCGAATTGCAGCACTCTCATGCCACCCTGGCGGGGACCTCCGGCAGTTGTGGGCGCCACGGCATGTTCCCACGTTCCACCATATCCTCGAGCAGCTGCCTGTCCCTGAGCGT
>Ga0306920_100007588_pt1 | contig 14288 bp, 10 predicted proteins | sample flu12Cox44000170_FD_204666 | JGI IMG/M metagenome (GOLD analysis project Ga0306920, IMG submission 204666) | Lab enrichment of tropical soil microbial communities from Luquillo Experimental Forest, Puerto Rico - flux4day.12C.oxic.44.000.170 (v2)... | ecosystem: Environmental > Terrestrial >...
CATTTTTGAGAGTGTGAAGCCCACCTCGGCGAGTTTGTTCATTCTTCTCTGCACATTGCGTACATAGGCTTTCCCTTCTCAGATCTCAAGCAACTCGGTCATTGTCCCCCTTCCGAGGGCTCTTGTTTAGTGATCGGATGAGCCGTTACCACTGAACGAGCCAACTCTCGAAAGCAGCCGCTCGACAAAGACGAATTCAGAAGGGCGTCGTGGCGGCAATATTTGCAAAAATACTTACCAAGCCACTTGCGGAGGAGAAAATGAGATTTTGCGTTTCAATCCTAATCGCTCTGTCGTTTTCCGGCGTAACGCTTGCACAAAGCCATTCCGTGTTCAGTCCAGCGAGACCTGCTGTCTTGATGTCGGGCCTCGGTGATCTCCAGCATCTTGTTACTACCAACAATGCTCAAGCGCAGCAGTTCTTCGACCAAGGGCTGCGGTTGATTTATGCCTTCAATCACGACGAAGCAGCACGCTCTTTTGCGCGGGCTGCCGAACTGGATCCAAAGCTGGCTATGGCCTACTGGGGAATCGCGGAGGCCGTGGGTCCCAACTACAACGACCCTGCCAGTGACGAACGCTTCGCGCAGGCGCATCAAGCTGTTCAGACCGCCGTAGACCTCTCACCGAACGCCACTCCGAGCGAGAAGGCCTACATCAAGGCAATGGCGTTGCGCTTTCCTGCCAACAACACAGCTGACCGTAGAAAGGCTGCGGAAGCCTATCACGACGCCATGCGCGAATTGGTCAAGCAATACCCAGACGACTTGGATGCCGCCACACTCTTTGCCGAATCGGGCATGAATTTGAAGCCCTGGGGTCTGTGGCATCCCGATGGGACGCCAGAAGCGGGCACGGAGGAAATCCAGTTGACGCTGGAATCCGTGCTGAAGAGAGACCCCAACCACATGGGAGCGGTCCACTATTACATTCACACTGTCGAAGCCTCGCCTAATCCCGAACGAGCGCTTGCCGGAGCTAACAAACTCGCTTCGTTGGCGCCTGCCGCCGGTCACATCGTACACATGCCGGCGCACGTGTATATCCGAACAGGCGACTATGACGCAGCCATTAAAACGAACGAGGAGGCCGCTGCGGTTGACCAGACCTACATCAATGTGAGTGGAGTGCAGGGGATCTACCCCCTAATGTATTACAGCCACAACCTGCATTTCGTCGCAGCCTGCGCGAGTATGAACGGCAACTACCCAGAGGCCAAGAAGTATGCCGACAGGCTGGCAGCGCACGTCGGCCCTCACGTACAAGAGATGCCACCGATCGAGGGTTTCATGACAGTCCCCATGGCTGTAAACGTGCGTTTCCATCGGTGGGAAGAGATCCTGCAAACTCCTCAGCCAGGCCCCGACATGAAGACTACGACCGTGTTCTGGCACTTCTCTCGCGGCATGGCGCTGGCTGGAACGGGAAAAATCGATGACGCCGAAGCGGAACTCAAGATTGTCAAAGAGGCCGAGGCTAGTACACCACCGGACGTTGTCTTTGCTATGCCAGCGAATAACAGAGCCAAAGACATCATGAAAATCGCCGTCGATGTGCTGGGAGCAAAAATTGCGATACTTCGGAAAGATGCCGCAGGCGCCATAGCCAAACTCACGGAGGCTGTCGCACTGCAGGACTCACTGAAATATGGTGAGCCTCCTGACTGGTTCTTTCCAGTGCGGGAGTCACTCGGTGCGGCACTTTTTATGAATAGCGATGCGGTGGGCGCAGAGAAAGTCTTCCGTGCCGATCTCGACCGAAATCCGCGTAATCCGCGGTCTCTCTTTGGCCTTGTCGGCGCACTACGAGCACAAGGCAAGGATTACGACGCCGGATTCGTGCAGAAGCAATTTGAAGCGTCTTGGAAGGGTGAGAATTCATCGTTGAGAATGAACGATTTGATCTAGGCAGATCTAATGATTTCTTGTGACGACGAAAAACGATTAGGTCGCGCCAAAAATACACCCGAATCAGGGGGAGCCTTCGCTCCGGCTCCCGCTTTCCTTTTGGATTGTTTCTTGCTTTTATGTAGGTTCGCGCTCTTTGAAATTGCGACAGCGAGTCCAAGGTACAGCTTTTAAACGAACTCGTGAAATGGGATTCTGACAGCTCTCACAGATGCCGAACGTGCCTTGTCTGATCCTGATTTCATGCACTGATTTTAGCGACAGTTGTGGGCGCGCCTTCGCATTTTCCCGGATTGGTCATTGACCGGAAACACAGCCAGGTCAGGCCTTCGCGGCTTTGCCGAATCCTTTTACCGCCTTCTCAATTCCCGGCGCTGCATCAGCCAAGTCCTGTGCGTTCATCGCGGGTCGCACCGTCAACCGTGCATTGAACGCCAGAAACCACGGCTCGGCGATCGCGGGCAATTGCGACGAGTCCTTCATGTCAAAGAAAATGTAACCGGTTCGCTCGCCGTTTTCTTCCGCAAAATACGCCGCCTCCGCTTTCAAATCATCGACAATTCGTTTGATCGTCTGTCCCAAACTTCCACTTCGAGCCGCCGCGTTGCCGGCTTCCACCGGAATTGACACCTTAAGTAGCATGCGCATGATTTGACCCTCCTAGGTAGCTGCATTATACGCCCGGATTACAATGGCGGTCCTTACAGTGGGCAAAATGGCTCCAGCCGTCGCCACACTTCGAAGTCAAAGCGTGAAAGCAATTACCAGGGATGGCGTCAAGTTGTGGTTGAAGCACAGTATGAAGTGCAACGCGGACTGCTAAGGATCGCCCAAGGAAACGAAGTGAGGAGAAAGAAGAAACCCCTTCTTTTCAGAATCGGAATGCCGTGGTCTTTCCAGAGAGTGAGGACTTCCTGATAAGATAACATTTCATTTGACGCTCTGCAGAAAAGGAATCGCCCGGATGCTTGAGGAGTTTGAGCGGCCCGGTTGGATTCGCCAGATGGAGGAGGTCCTGGAGACGGTAAATGAAGGTGTGCTCATCGCCGATGATTGCCACCGCATCATCTTCGTCAATTCCGGGTTCGTTCGCCTTACCGGGATCCGGGCCGAAGATCTCGTCGGGTACGACGCCCAGCTGTTCTACACAGCCGAGGAGTGGGCTTTCCTCGAGAAGAAAATCGAAGAGAGCATTCGCGTGGGGCACAGTCGCTACGAATTTGCGGTTCCCAAAAAGGACGGCTCCCGGGTGCCCGTAATTATCAGTTCGCGAGCGCATGAAGATTCCGACGGCCGAGTTTTTGGAATTGTCACGTTCACAGATATCTCTGAGCAGAAACTCGCCCACAGGCAACTTCGCGAAGCGAACGAGCAGCTTTGCGAAGCCAACAATCTGCTCGAGGCGCGCCAGAAAGAGATCGAAGAAGACCTCGCGCTCGCGGCTCGCGTGCAGCAAAGCCTTGTGCCCAAATCGCTGGTGTGGGGCGGCCTACGCGTCGAAGCGTACTATCATCCGGTGCGCACGATTGGCGGCGACTTCGGTTTGGTCAGCCCGCTCGAGCAAGAGCATCTCAACCTGCTCGTCTGCGACGTTTCCGGACACGGCATCGGCTCGGCGTTGGTGGCCAACCGCATCTACAGTGAAACGATTGCGCAGCTTCAGAGCAGCGCGCCGCTGCCGGACATGTTGAAGTCGCTCAATCGGTTTGTCATGCAGAATATCGGCAGCTCGGTTTTTTTCTTCACGGTAGCGGCAGCGCGAATCGAGCGCGGTACCCGCCGCATGGTGTTTGCCGGAGCGGGCCATCCACCAATCATGATCGCGAGAGCCGGCCAGGAGCCGCGCCTGCTCGAATCGCGCAGCATGGTGCTTGGTGCCCTTCCCGACGCTGTGGAGCCCGAAGCAACGCTTGACGTGGACCTCGAATCCGGCGACCGCGTGGTGCTCTATACCGACGGCATCACCGACATCTTTGACACCCGCGGAGAAATGCTTGGTGTATCGGGCGTCCAGAAATTCGTACACGAAACATCGTTGTTGCCCTTCGCTGAAATGATGCAGGGCATTCTTGACCGTGTTGCCGCTTGGCGCGAAGGCCCGCCTACGGACGATGTTTCGCTCGTCCTCGTGGAAGTCCTCTGATTGCGGCCGGACAAGCCTGTCCGGATCTAAGCGATGAACCTGGCCATGACCTCTAGAGAGCACCGAGTCGTCGAGGAACTCGACGAGCGTGGCCATGTTTCAATTCGAAATCACTTATTTGGCGACGTTGTTTACCCGACATTTGAGGTCGGCAGGATAGATCCTCACAATCCCGTCTGGATTTGCTGTGGAAAGCACCAGTCTTATCCCGATTCGGGAGTCGACAGTGAGCGGGCTGCACCCACGGTTGTGGGAGGTTAGGCGACGAAACCACAAGTTCTAGCGCCGTAACTCATTGCAGAATAGATAGATAGCGAAGCCCGACCGTGGCGCGTCCGGCGCCTGTTAGTACCAGTTCTGTCCCAAACTAAAGCCCTAAAAAAGTGATGGAACGAGCAGGTGCGAAATAGCACCGAGTGTTCCATTAAGGTATTCGTCCGCTTGCGGCATAAAGAAGCATGAAGAGCGGTTCATAGCAGCTCAAGGACACGGACCCGTTGAGATTTATCGCGCGAGACGACGCCGGACGGCAATCGGATCGATGTGAACAGCTCTTTAGCAGGCCGGCCATGGCGCCGAAAACCAGGAGAATTACGTGAAAAAGATTATTGCAGCAGCAGCTTGGATGTTTCTCTTCGCGAGCTTCGCTCAGGCGGGTAAACCGCAACCGAGCGCGCAAGGCAAGTGGGCGTTTACGTTCACTGGCGGTACGACGATCACTGTTGCAGACGCGAATATCGTGCAGGATGCTCACGGCAACCTCAATTCGCCGTTCTATGCAGGTTACGTGGCGGGCGTGTGGTATCAGAACTACGAAGCGTTCAGCGACAGCACTTGCTCGCCCAGCGGATGGGCTCCGGTGCAGCCCACGGGATCGAACGTGAATGGTACGTTCAACTTCAAGCTGCAAGTGAACACCGGCATCTTCTATGACCTGAAGGGCAGCGTCGCAGACAATGGGACGACAATCGCAGGATCGTTTAGTTCAAATTGCTCCGGCGATCATGGAACATTCACGGCGTCACTCTACGCGCCGGTGAACAAAACCTACGTAGGCATCGTGAATGGCAGCAACGATGACGGCACGGTCACTCAATACAACGCCACGCTGGTGCTAACCGAAGACGCGCAGTTCAATGTGACTGGCTCGATCCTGCTCAATACACCCTCGGGCACCGCAACCTGCTACGGCACCATCCAGCTCAGTGGCCCTGCTACCGGGGACTTCATCGAGCTCGGCGGCACGAATGGCAATGTACAGATTCTTGGGTTGCTCGTGATTGCCGACAATGCCGATTTCAGCTCGGTGAGTATGCAGACTTTGGAAATCGCTTCGCTCGCATGCGGCAACGATCCGGCTGAAGGCACGCTGTCATCGGAGACGTCGAAGAAGCGCAGTTCACCACGTCGATAAGGGATCGGAGAGTCTCACCGTCGCGTTTCGATCATGAGGGCGCGACGTCGAATCGCTAGGTTTCGGTGCCATCGACTCGGTTCCGACGCTTCTGCCAGTCCCGTGTGAAGGACAGGGCTAGAGGCAACAAACTACTTGAAGCTCCGCGGCAATTTGAACTCTTGCAAGCGTGGCTCGAAGAGGTGTCCCATCATCAAATTGAAATCAGAGGAGCGCCGACAGTACGCGCGCATCCCAGGGCCCGCAGGAGTATTCGTGGGCTGGAAATCTGCCCGAGGACGTACGGTCTCCCGCTTGGGAACAATTGGATTGGGCGGCATGTTCTTGTGTACCGCAACACCGCCAGCGGCAGGCTCAACGATTGAACTCGTTTTCGATTTGACGACTGGCGAGATTCGCGCCCGCGCAGAAGTGCGCACCTCAGCACCTGGTAGGGGCATGGGGATAAAGTTTGTCCAGATGCGTCCCGAAGACCGTGGTCGGCTAAATCACTTTCTATCGCAGCGGCAAAGAGCTGTCGCAGCCTCTCATCCGGAAGCCAGCCGTACTGTCTCAGCAGAGCCATCCTGTAAATCGTTGTCCGGGGAGCCGCCCAATCAATTGGCATTTGAAAGTGAAATCAAAAAGCTGCTGGAAGTGGCTGAAAGAGGATCGTATTATCAGCTTCTCGCAGTAACCGCAGAATCCCCCGGCGATCAGATCAAAAAGAACTTCTACACCTTGGCCCAAAAATTTCATCCCGATCATCATATGGAGCAACACGGATTGGCCGCATCGCTCAAACAGCTGATGGGAGTACTCACAGAAGCTTATAAGACACTGATAGACGAGCAGAAGCGAATTGCCTACGACAGGCGCCTTGTGGCTTCTGGTAGTTTTAGTATGCATCGAGAGAAGACTGCGACACAGTATACGGTTGACGAATGCGCGAGACGTGCCAGCGAATGCCTCCGCGCAAAAAATTTTGTGGGCTCCATTAGCTGGCTGCGCAAGTGCGTCATGGCCGCACCTGATGAAGCTAAATACCATGCCGCACTGGCACGAAGCCTTAGGACTGTCATCGCGTACCGTAATGAGGCAATCGAGCATTTTCAAAAGGCAATCGAACTTAACCCTTGGAATGTTGATGCCTATTTTCAGTGGGCAGAGCTTTATGAAGAAATGCAGCTTCCTTGGCGGGCTCGCCCCCTTTACTCCAAAATCCTGGAGATTAGTCCTGAACATCCGAAGGCTCGGAACCGGCTTGCTCACCTGGACTTGAAACAACCAGGATGAGACATCGCTGCTACGATGGCAGCGACTACAGGCTCAGCAGAGTGGGATCTTCACATTTCCCCGCAGGAGCACGGCGTCTAAATAGTCGTCCTACTGATCACATTCAAATAAGCGACGGACTGCGTTGTCATGCGTGCCGTCCACAGCAGCGTGGTTCAGCAGCAAGCTGCTGCAGTGAGAATTTCCTCTTTGGCCTCAAACGCGACGGGTGGCGTTGCCAGCAATGTCTTCGCTCAGGAATTTGGACGTTCATCACGTAAGACGGCGAAGTGCCCTCGGTGACGATGCGGAAGCAACCTAATCACACTGTGCAGGGACTGCCACCAAAATAGTGCACAGGTCCGAGTTTCCTCGCACGTGATGGTCGCATCGTCTGTCATCGCTACATCAGACCTGACAATTGCAAGTAGAGGCCCAACTATCTTTCTTTACATCAACTGACGGATGAGGTCCGGCGAATCAATTTCCCAATCGTTGGCCACGACGTAAGCCTTACGCAGGATCATTTCCGTTCGGTGGTCAAGGTCAATTGGAAATGCGGTGAAGTCTAGGAGTACATCGTCGAGCAGTTTTTTCGGAATCTTGAGTTGACGAACCCCTGAGTCAGTCATTCGCAAGACCCCACCCAGCAGCATCTCGATGCGGTAGGTCCCCAACCGACCACGAACTACGAGCGAGGTTTTTTCGATTTTGCAATGCTCTGCGATTGGAGTGAGCGGCAGAACACGGGACATTATCTCAACGCGGAGTGCGAGCGCGGCCGAGAGTTCATTGATGTCCATTCGCGAGGCCACGACCCCGACTCCCCGGTCGCCCTGATCAGACCACGACTCATCTTGTCCGACGGCGCTGACGCTGGTGAAGAGATCGACATCCCGCATAATTTCCGAATAGACAATGGCGGGAACTTCCTCAATTGGGATTTCCCGCCGATCACGATAGAAGCGGACCTGATCGGAGCCGAGGAAGAGATTGATGCCGTAGCCCGACTTTTCACCGAGAGCTGATTCAAAAAGCGCAGGCTTGCGGTCAGAAGGCAGATCGGCATAGAACTCGGCGTGCATTTTCCAGAAAGTGAGGACTTTTGTAGGCACATTGAAACCGTCAAACTCCGCTCCCATTAGCCGATACTTCCAGCCTCGAGCGCGACACAGGCTGGAAAATTGATGCTGACGCATAAGGATTCCGGCAAATCGGTTCGAATGCATCTTGCTTTGGCGCTCGTCATCGGTGATCTGATAAAACTCACGAAATGCCTGCCGGAAAGGCTGCCGAACAGCTGAAGAGAAAATATGCTCGCGCCATTGCTGAACCTCAAACGACTCCGTAGAGAGAGGATGCCAAATGCGAACCTTTGTTGCCGGGGTGAGATCCACGGCCTCTCCAGAAGGGCCGCAGAATTGTCCTTTGCAGTAGAGTCCGGACTGTTCCCAGCCTTGCTCATTGCTGAACACCCAGATCAGTCTGCGCCCTAAGAAGCCGAGTAAAGGATGATCAATCAAAAATTGGCGCCAATGCCCGAGGGACATGCTGCGTAGGTTGACAAAGGAAGATTCGAGGCGGTAGCGCTGCGCGTAATAAGCCTGTTCCAGCTCTTTCGCTAACGCAGAGACTGATTTCACCTCTCTGGCGAACGCTTTCTTAATGTGAGATGGAACAGACTTCACAAACTTCTCGTCAGCATTCCGCCACATCACATCGACGCGGCCATCTTGCGACAGGCTCACAACGACTCTAGCATCGCCTATGGTGAGTTCGGTTTTGCCTTCGGCATCCAGCGAATAAGACGGGACCGCGAAATCTTCGAGTTCTTCGACAGTCAAGCCACTGCGTTCTGCAGCTTCATTCAGACACTTCTCGATGAGGCGTTGAGCAACGGAATATTTGACCCTGGCACGCAAGCGCGTGAGTTGAGAGACGGCCTCATTGCACTCCATAGCACCGAGAGCCTGCACGCAGCAAAATCCAACTTTTTGGGAGACGGCCCCGAGCTCAGGAATCTTACGAAGACAAGCTGTAGCGAAATCGCCGATGGCGGACGCCATCTCCGGTTGGTGACTGAGAGAGAGACACCACACTGCCCCCCTTTGATATGCGGAGTCCTCGATGGGAGAACGGGCTTCTGTAGGCTGTCCCGGTGTGGGTCCAAGCGCCAGCCACCGATGAAGAGTCTGCCAAACCTCGGATTCACCAAGAGCTCGGATGAGGTCGGACGAGCGTCTCTTCCATTTCGCTCCTGGAACCGCCTGCTCAAGAATGCGGCAGTGCTCGAGAAGCCCTTGCCAACCGGACATGGTGATGGCGTCTTTGGCGGCGATTTCATCAAACACAATTTGGGACCATGGACCACGCCCGGGATCGAGTTGCTTCTCGCCTTCCACATGCATCAATTCGGCGAGTCGATTTCTGGTTTGAAGCATGCGGTCATCGATCTTCCCGGTGGCACTAGGAGCATATTGCAGGTGAAGTTTGCGTAATTCCCCCCGGATGTCGTCTGTGACTTGATCGGGATTAAGAACGGATAGAAATTGGTCGAACGGGAAGCTGTAACGGGTCACGGTATTTTCGCGAAGTTCGGTCAGAAGCTTAAGGACCAATTCCGCTGGAAGGGGCTTCGGAGCAGCGGTAAGTGCACACAGGCTCGCGTCGATGAGGGTTGAGGTTACTCGGAAGTTAGAATAATCGCGTGATTCGGCTCTCAGCCATTCCACCGATTGCCTCAGAAACGCGATCTGTACGTCGGGAGAGGCTTGTCTCAGGCTAGTAAGCCCGGGATTGTTTGCTTGCCAGGCGGCAATCTCTCGATGCATCTGCGCGACGGTCTGAAACGAGAAGGGGCGATCGGCGCTGGTTGTACAGATTGCTTCGTATATGGTTGCTGCCTGTTTCTTTGCGTCTTCGTCCATGATTGACGAATTCTACGACTGCACTTGAGGCTCCAACCAGTACTGAATTTGCTCGGAGGACGGTCGGGCGTCCAGTTGATTTCACAATTTCTTGTGTAGGAATTGCCAGGAAATGCTGCACAGGTCGCGCAGCCGCCACGGATGTGCGCGGCAGAGAGTATTGCGAGGCCTTTCGACAACGATCACGGCGAGACTCGGCAATCGAACTTCTCCGATACGCGTATTTGTCAACTTTAACCCTGTTCCACAGCCCATAAACGCGCACTAAATATATGTCCCTACACAAACGTTGCCCCAGGCTCGAAGCACCCGGGATACTTGGGACAAGTCGGCATCATTGGCATCATTGGCATCATCGGCATCATGGGCATTCCCCAGTAGTCCAGAATATCGGTGCGCCATAGGCGCGATATCGGGGTTTTCGGTAATCCGAGGCTAATCGAAACAGAACGCTCTGGAACCCGAGAGAGTTCGAACGCGGCGAGTGCCACGGCGATCGCCATGTCATCCTTTGAGATCGTGGCGGTCCAATATCGATATTCCCATTCGGCGACTTAATTTCCCCATCCGTCCGGAATCGGTACCTCCTGTCCAACGTCTACGGGCTATAATTGCCGCGCATCGCGATGGCGCTCACCTCGGGCACCAAACTCGGGCCGTATGAGATCGTATCGCCAGTAGGAGCGGGCGGCATGGGCGAGGTGTACCGCGCACACGACACACGGCTCGGGCGTGATGTCGCGATCAAAGTGCTGCCAGAGGCGCTGGCTAATGATGCCGACCGCCTGCGGCGTTTCGAACAGGAAGCGCGCACCATTGCGGCCCTGAACCATCCGAACATTCTGGGGATCCATGACATTGGTGCGCACGACGGTGCGTCGTTTCTGGTCAGCGAATTTCTCGAAGGACAAACACTGCGGGAGAAGCTCGTATCAGGGCCGCTGCCGGTGCGGCGCGCGATCGAATACGCACTCCGCATGGCGGAGGGACTCGCGGCGGCCCACGAGAAAGGAATCGTGCACCGGGATCTCAAACCGGAGAACGTGTTTGTCACTGGTGACGGGCGGATTAAAATCCTGGATTTCGGGCTGGCGAAGCTAGTTAGGCCGAAGGAAAACCACGAAACTGCAGTGACGCTAACGAGCCCGGCGACTTTGCCGGGTATGGTGATGGGTACCGTAGGGTACATGTCGCCGGAGCAGGTGCGGGGCGAACCGATCGACCCGCGAACGGACATTTTCAGTCTCGGTACAGTGTTGTACGAGATGCTCACCGGCAGACGCGCCTTCAAACGCGAAACGTCGGCGGAAACGATGACCGCAATTTTGCGCGAAGAGCCACAGGCGCTGAACGACACCGGCTGGCAAGGTCCGCCGGAACTGCAACGAATTCTTGCCCGATGCCTGGAAAAGAATGTCGCGCGACGATTCCAGTCGGCGAGCGATCTTGCCTTTGCCATTGAATCGCTGAGCGGAACATCGACCGCACAGAAAGTGTCGCAGCCGAAATCAAAGCGAGCGTGGCTCCCGTGGGCCGTAGCCGCTTTACTGCTGATCGGATTTGCGGCTTGGGAAATGGCTCGGCCGTCGGCTGCCCCAGCCAACCCACTCGAAAGAGCGCATTTCACCCGCATCACCGACTTCGAGAGCGTGGACGCGGCGATCTCGCCGGACGGCAGGTTCGTGGCTTTCGTCTCCGATCATGACGGACCCTTCGATGTTTGGCTCACGCGGGTGGGTTCCGGACACCAGCTCAATTTGACACAGGGAAAGGCGGGCCCTTTACCTGCGCCCTTACGAAACATCGGTTTTTCGGGCGATGGCTCGGAGATTTGGGTCGGCGGTGGTGATGTAGGTATGCGGCTGCGTATGCTGCCCCTGACAGGAGGCACGCCGCGTAATTTCCTCGGCGAGAAGACCGTCAACCTGGCTTGGTCACAGGACGGCGAGCGGATTGTCTATCATACCTTCGGCGGTGGCGACCCTATGTTCGTGGCGGACCGCAATGGCGCGAATGCCCGGCAGATATTCGTCGACCGGCCGGGAATTCACAACCATTTTCCAACCTGGTCGCCTGACGGCCGCTGGATTTACTTCGTGCATGGGACACCGGACACGAAGGATATGGATTTATGGCGCATCGACCCTGCAGGGGGGAATCCAGAGCGCCTCACGCAACGCAACACAGACGTCGCTTATCCCACTCTGGTCGGCAACGGCACGGTGTTCTACGTGGCGCGGGACAGTGACGGTTCAGGACCCTGGCTGTGGGCGTTTGATCTGAAAAGCAGGGAGTCGCGGCGCGCGAGCGTTGGCCTCGAGCAATATACGTCCGTCGAAGCCAGCGCGGATGGCCGCAAGCTGGTGGCCACCGTCAGCAATCCCGTCGCGGGACTTTGGACGGTTCCAATTCTTGATCGCATCGCCGAAGAACGCGATGTGAGACCGTTTACAATGCAGAACGTCCGGGCCCTGGCGCCCCGATTTGGTGGCTCGTCGCTGTTTTACTTGTCTTCCCTCGGGGCGGGCGACGGACTATGGCGCCTTCGAAACGGTGAGACGACCGAGATCTGGAAGGGCTCCGACGGCGCTTTGTTTGAAACACCCGCGGTTTCGCCGGATGGAGGTCACGTGGCTATCGTGCTGCGGCGGAACGGGAAGGGCCAACTGCATGTCCTCTCTGCGGACGGCGCCGAACTCCAGCCCATCGCGGAAGGAATTGACGCGAAGGGTACGAGCTGCTGGTCGCCCGATGCAAAATGGATCGTCACCGGCGGCAGCGACGCCACCGGACCCGGGCTTTTCAAGATCCCACTGGATGGCGCATCGCCAGTCCGCTTGGTCGCCGGGCAAGCACTCAATCCAGTCTGGTCGCCGGATGGAAGCCTGATCGTATATGCAGGTACGAATGTGCGTACCTTCGCTCCGCTTCTGGCCGTACGTCCGGACGGAACCAGCGTCAAATTGCCCGAGATCATCTTGCGGCGCTTGGGCGAGCGCGTCCGCTTCTCGCCGGATGGCAAAAGTCTGATCTACATGCAGGGACTGCTCGCATCGCAGGACTTCTGGCTACTCGATCTCGCGTCGATGAAATCCCGCCCCCTCACCAAGGTCCAAAACCGTGCCGCCATGCGGACTTTCGACGTCACAAGCGACGGGAAACAAATCGTCTTCGACCGCTTACGCGAAAACTCACAGGTCATTATGATCGATCTTCCCAAGGAGTAGCCTTAATCCAATAACGAGAAGATAAAGTTCCTGAGCATCCTATCTATGGTAAGAGCTCGTCGCGCCCCGTGAGATATCTAAAAATGCCCGAGTCACGAGCAACCGGAAGTTATTAGTTCGCCCGTCGGATTAGTCCCGACGAACGCGCTTGTATTGACCGGTCTGGCCAGCTTCCGGGTGATCGGCAACTTGGAGATTACCCTGATCGACCTCATGTTTGCGCGCCAATGGGACATATCCCAGGTTGTAGATTAGATTGCTGGCGCGTCATTCTAGAGCGGATGAAGTTGCAAGAAAGCGGTTGCGGCCTCGTGGGCCCGCGCAGCGATTTCGCGGGGGTTTGGTCGCTCCGCGACCCCGAGCAGCAGGCTGACCATCAAATCGCGCCAGAGCAGACCGGCGAACTGCGCGGCAAGTTCGGCAGGACGGCCTGTGAGCAGTCCGGACGCCTGAGCCTCGGCCATGATTTTACGTAATGCCGCACGGCTCGTCTCGCGTCCGATAAAGTCGATCGCACGCGCCACTTCGGGGGCCTGAACCACCTCGGCAATCGCTAGTCGGAATACGGCAATGACCGTCGGATCGCTTACCTCGCGCACGAGTTTGGTCCCGAAAGAAGCGAGCACCTGTGCCAGGGTCTCGCGATCGCGCAGTTCGGGCAGATCAGCTGGCACGTCCAATCGCTTGGCGCGCTCGCTGATGCAGGCGATCAGCATTTCCTGTTTGTTGCCAACCAGAGCGTAAAGTTCTCGCTTCGAAACGCTGGCGCGTGTGGCGATCTCAAGTGTGCTGGTCGCTGCGTAGCCGTTCTTCATGAACGCGGCAAAGGCCGCCTCAAGGATGCGCTCACGTACCGCGGTTTCGTCGCCGCCTCCCCGGCGGCGTTTTGACATCGTCGGCCTAGCCATCACCCTCTCCCTGACGACGCTGGTACCCCATAGTACCACGACGAATCGGGACTCGCGTGGCCAGCTGAATTTCTTTGCAACCATCGATAAGAGACCACATCTAACTTAATGTGTGGTACCCAGTGGTACCAACAGTTGATGGATCACGAGTACATTCCTCTCGGACCGTTGACGCCGCTGGGGGCATTGCTGGGCCCAGGAGCGCAGCAGTGACTCTCCTCGCGATAGCGCTGCTGCAGGAAAGGAATCCCTAGAAGGAGAAGATCATGACCAAGCCAAGAATTCTCGTGACTGGCGCCACCGGGAAAACAGGTGGCGTCGTCGCTAGCGAACTACTGAAAGCCGGTTATCCTGTCCGCGCCATGCTGCGCCGGGAAGATCGCCGCAGCGCGGGGCTGAGGGCGCTGGGGGCCGAGATTGCGGTCGCCGACATGAGCGATGTCGAGCGAGTGGCCGACGCGCTGAAGGACGTCCAGCGTGCCTATTTTTGTCCGCCTTTCGATCCGTA
>Ga0306920_100007589_pt1 | contig 14288 bp, 9 predicted proteins | sample flu12Cox44000170_FD_204666 | JGI IMG/M metagenome (GOLD analysis project Ga0306920, IMG submission 204666) | Lab enrichment of tropical soil microbial communities from Luquillo Experimental Forest, Puerto Rico - flux4day.12C.oxic.44.000.170 (v2)... | ecosystem: Environmental > Terrestrial >...
AAGAAAGCGGACAGCAAGCTAAATCTTTTCGCAGTGCTCCTCTCGTCCCTCACGGACAGAGTGTATAACAAAATAGTTCCAGTTGTTACATTTATTTATTGACAGCGCCTTTAGTTCAGGTGCGCGTTGAAAAAGGAGACGATGCGGCGGCGGGCGTCTTGTGCCGAGGGCTCGTGGTAGCCGATTCCGATGACCTTCATCATCTTGAACAGAACGTTGTGGTGGTTGTTGAGGAACGAGTGTCCGGCGTCGGGATATTCCTTCACGTCGTGTGCTACCCCAGCCGCCGTGAGGACCCGCTCCAGTTGATCGGCGACTCCCCGGTTCCAGCGGTCCTTGGCGCCATAACTGCCGACAATTTGGACAGGCCGCGGCCAGAAAGCTCTCCACGTCCTTGGGAAGCCGGCCGCCGTAGTTCACGCTCGACGCAGAGCCGTGGCCGGGGGCGACGAGCAGGGCGAACCCGCCGCCCATGCAAAATCCGATCACACCAATCTTGCCCGTGCATCCTTCCTGCTGCCTCAGCCATGTTCGGACCGCTTCGATGTCGGCGAAGAATTTTCCCTGCCGGGCAGCCGAATCGCGGATCATGGCACGGATGCAGGTGATTTTCCCGCCCGGGTAGTACAGATCGGGCGCTGCCGCCAGGAATCCCTCGCGTGCCAGCCAGTCAGCCTGGTTCCTCAGGTCCTGGCTCATTCCCGCTGCGTCGTGGAGCACGACGACGCCAGGCCAGGGGCCACTTTTCTCGGGCTTCGCCACATAAGCGCGCATCTCGCCCGAAGGACTGGGAATCTTCACCTCCGCCATCACGCCTCTGGTCGCAAGCATTAGCTTCCCGGCCCGGTGCCCATGTCACATAAGCATGCAGTAGATTGTGACCTTCATGCAGAGGGTGCGCGGACGCCGCACTGAAGATTACCTACTGCTCGGATTCCACAGCGGCCTCGGGCATCTTACCGCCGAACGATTGCAGAGCGAGATAATTCGGCCCGAAGTGCTTGACGTTGTCGCGCTGCTTCTCGAAGTTAGCGAAGTGGCCCTCTTCGTCTTGCACCAGCGCCTCGAAGGGCAGGTCATAAGCCGGGCCATAGAGGTTGACGGCGCCCGCCTCGCCAACATCGCGCAAGAATGCCCAGCCTGGACCGCTGCTCGAAGGGCAACGTGTCGCGAACCTTGGCCACAGTCTCGACCAGTTCTCAGTAGCCGATCTCATAATTGAAATTGCCGTTCACACCGTCCGCCACGCGGCACCAGGCCGAGTTCACGCGTCGTCGCGGTGAAATCCGTACTGGTCGCTCGTGAGCGTGTGCAGGAGAACCACGGCCAGTGCCATCAGGACGAGAATGCCGAGATCACTGGCAGCCGCACCTTGCCGGATAAGGGGGTCGTGGCATCGGCGACCCGAGGGCGGACCGGGCACTGCCAAAGTCGGAAATAACCATAGGCTACGGATCTCACGGCCCCGTTTTCGCCGCCTGGTTATCAGGACGAACGTCGTATTCCGGATGCGGAACGCCCATGATCCATTTATCGAACCAGCCCACGATGTGTTCAAGACGCTCGATGCGATGCCATGGCTCGCCGGAACGTGAGAGCTCGTGAGTCTCGCGTGGAAAGACAACCATGGCGGTTGGCCGTTTCAAAAACTTGAGCGCGCGGAACAATTGTTCACCGCCCGAATCTTGTGGAGTGCGGTAGTCGGATTCGCCCAGCACAAACAGGACAGGTGTGTGAATATTCTCCACAAGAGTAATGGCGGAGCGGCTGGCATAGTCTTGCGGATCCTCGAAGGGCGGTGCTTTGAACCATTGTGGTTGAAAGAGAGTGAAATCGGCGGTGTACCACCACGAGGCCCAGTTCGAAATGTCGCGTTGCGAAACAGCCGCGGCGAACCGATCCGTGTGCGTGATTGTCCAGTCGGTGAGCACACCGCCACCGCTGCCGCCGGTTACGCCGAGTTTCTTCGGGTCGATGTACCCACGTTTGAGAACTTCGTCCACGCCGATCATCAGGTCGCGGTAGTCGTCGCCCGGGTAGTGATACTGAATGAGGTTGCCAAAATCCTGGCCGTAGCTGGTGGAACCGCGCGGGTTGATGTACAGAACGACGTAGCCTTTGGCCGCCATCCATTGAAATTCGTGATCAAAGACCCAACCGTAGGCAGCGTGCGGACCGCCGTGAATGTTCAGAATGAGCGGGTATTTCTTTTCTGGATCAAAGTCGGGCGGCTTCTGAATCCATCCCTGTATGCGCTTGCCATCGAAGCTGGTGTAGTTGATCTCCTCCGGCGACGTCAGGTTCAGCTGCGACCAGAGCTTGCGGTTGAAGTCGGTAATGCGGGTTTGAGCGCCCGTTGGCGCAACGCTGAACAGATCGCCGATCATAACGGGCGTAGAGACCAGGGCAACGATGGTGGGAGCGTCGCGAGCAACGCAGAAATCCAGTACGGCCTGATCGCCCTGCGTAATTTCGGTTACGGCGCCGGATTCCGCATCGATCCGGACCAGCGGCGTGCGTCCTTGTTTCTCGACGGAGTTGAACAGCCAGCGGCCGTCAGGCGACCAGTAGAGTCTGCGACCGCGCCCGCCGCGCGGAGCGGCATTATCGCCGAAGACCGAGCTACCCATATCGAAGTCATAATCGACGGTTAAGTTTTTTGGTTGCGCATTGGGCGCAACACCCATGACCCAGAGATCGGGCTGCGAATAGGAGCGAATGGCCTGCGTCGCCGAGCCGTGGAAGGCAAACGTGCGGCCATCCGGGCTGAGGGCCAAGTCACCGATGCCCATGGGAACGGTGGCGAGCTTCTGTGGACTCCCACCCACCGACGGGACCGAGTAGATCTCTGTGGTCGGGAGCTCATAATAAGGCTCGTCGACACGCCGGGTGAGGAAGTAGAGGCGCGAGCAATCGGGGCTCCAGACGAGCTCGCGTTCGTCAAAATCACCGCTGGTGAGCTCGACGGGCTTGGTGAGCTCGTCTGAGGTCATGGGCACGTCCAGCACCCAGATGTGCTCGTGGCGCTTGGGGTCGAGATAGCCCTCATCGTTGCTGCGATACACCGCGAGGCTGATGACATGGGCGTCGGATTCGTGCTCTAGCTCTGCCTCTTTGTTATCGCCGCTCTTCGCTGAAGTCTTCTTGTGCTGGGCTCTCTCGATATCTTCAGGGGTCGTGGAGCTCAGAAATGCTATTCGCTTGCTGTCCGGCGACCAGACCGGGGCCGCGGCGCCTTTCGGCAGATCGGTGATGATCCGAGTTTCCCCACCTGTGAGCGATAGCATTGCTATTTGAGACGGCTTGGGCTTGCCGGCTTCGTCTTTGTCACCACCGCGGACGAATGCCAGACGCTTGCTATCCGGCGACCACCGTGGCTGCCCGTCATGCTTGCCATTGGTCATCCGTACCGGCGGTTCGCTGCCGGGGGTAGCAACCACCCAGATGGAGGCTTCGTAGCCGGTGCGCTTCTCGTCCACGTTGACGCGAGTGAACGCAACGCGGGTCCCATCGGGCGATAGTTGTGGATTGGCGACCCAGATGAAGCCAAAAAGGTCTTTTTCGGTAATGGGACGCTTCTGGACGCGACCTCGCGGAGCGGAGTTTTGCGCTCCGAGCGAAGTAGCAATTGCCAGGCTGATAATCACAACCGCTAAGCGAAATCTCATGGGATCCCTTTCCGCATTGAGGCGACGCAGTCATTCTGCTCCCTGTCCGTGCTGGCGGTCAAACCTGGCAGCGGTGTTTATGATAGAATCGCAGGCTCGCAGCGATGAAACAAGATACCCGAGGGCACATGACAGCGTGTCCCCAGGACTGCCGGGATACGTGCGGCATCCTGGTAAGGGTGGGGGATGGGCGGGTCACGCGCCTCGAGGGCGATCGGTCCGGCCCATCGCTGCTTCTATCGGTTGGGGGCTGACAGGACCGGAGAGAAAGCCGGTGCGCGAGCTTGTACTGGACATCGAGACTATCCCGTGCAAGCCCAGCCTCTGGAGGAAACTGGACGAAGAGTTGCGGCAGAAGTTTCTCCGGGATGACGTCTCAGAACAGGAGGGTTGGAAGAATACTGCACTCGACCCTGTGTTGGGGCGCATCGCTTGTATCGGGCTCCTATTTGTCGAAGATAGAGAAGAACGGGTGGAGGTCCTCGCCGGCCTTGACGAAGCCCGCTTGCTGACGCGATTCTGGCATCTCGTTCGTTCAGACGACTACATCATTGGTCACAACGTCCTGGACTTTGACTTGCCCTTCATCCGCGTGCGCTCGGTTGTGTGCGGGGTTAGACCTACGCGCCAGTTCGACCTCCGGCGTTATTCGACCGAGACCATCTACGACACTATGCAGGTTTGGGCCCATTGGGACCCGAAAAGACGGCCCCGCTTGGAGTTGCTCGCCAAGATCCTGTCCCTCCAGGGAAAACTTGGCACGGCCAGAGAACTCTATGAGTGGTGGCAGAAAAAGCAGTGGGACATGATTAAGCGGTACTGTGAGCAAGACCTACGTTTGACATATAGGGTTTTCAGACGCTTACGAAGATATGGCCTGTGAGGGTTATTTAATCACGGCTTAATCTAAATTAACAGGCTGCGGAAGAAGGGGATATGTTGTTCGAGTGTTACCGGGGCCTTTGGGCCCAGCAATGGAGATGAAAGCCCCCTTACCGGTCATTCCGATCCCGCATGCGGGAGAAGAATCTGCTTCTTCTTGAGGCTTAGCTACAAAAGCATCCTTCGCTGCCATGAAAATAAGCGGAGCCTCCAATGAAAACACACGACTTACGCGCCGCAAGCGCTCTGGAGTGCGGCAGCTTGCTGCCGCTTTGATCCCGCGAGCTTGCTCGCGGCCTCGCTTCCCTTGCTACGTTACACCGCTCGGCGGCCAGCAAGCTGGTACCCGCAGAGTGGGAAAAGCGGTAGCAAGCTACCGCACTCCAGAGCGCTTCGCGCATTCTGATGGTCAGTGAAGAGCAAACCGAACGCTCATGGGAACTACGCTCAGGATGACATGAACGGAGGCTTTTCCGCAGCCTATTCATTTAAGGGGTGGGTTATGAACCGGACTGCAAAGATTTCCGCAAAGACATTCGAATTTCTGCTGGATGGCCACTGGTTGTCGGAGGGCGACTCTCTCGAGGTCCGATCGCCGTACGACCAGAGCGTAGTTGGCACAACCTGTCACGCCACTGCCGCGCATGTTGAAGCGGCAATACAGGCGTCCGTGCGTTCCTTTGAGACGACACGCAAGCTCGCGGCTTACGAACGGCAGCGTGTGCTACGCGCTGTGGCGCAGGGCATTACCGACCGGCACGAGGAATTCGCGCGCACCATCGCGCTCGAGGCCGGGAAGCCCCTCAAGACGGCTCGTGCGGAGGTGGACCGCGCCATCTTCACGTTTACTCTTGCCGGGGAAGAGAGCACGCGCATTTACGGCGAGTGGCTGCCCCTCGATCTTCAGGCAATCGCCGCCGGCCGCTGGGCGATGGTGCGAAGGTTCCCGCTGGGGCCGATCTTGGCCATTACGCCGTTCAATTTCCCCCTCAACCTGGTGGCCCACAAGATCGCCCCGGCAATTGCCGCCGGCTGTACGGTTGTACACAAGCCCGCGCAGCAAACTCCCTTGAGCTCCCTGCTGCTCGCGCGGCTGGTGCACGAGGCAGGCTGGCCGGCCGGAGCCCTGAACGTATTGCCCCTCAGAGGAAGCGAAGCGGAGACTCTGGTAACCGACGACCGCCTGAAGAAGCTGACCTTTACGGGAAGCGCGGCGGTGGGTTGGGAGCTGAAGAAGAAGGCAGGCAAGAAGCGCGTCACGCTGGAACTAGGCGGTAATGCTGGCGTCATCATCCACCACGATACTGATCTCAACTATGCGGCGGAGCGCTGCGTTACCGGCGGTTTTTCCTACGCCGGCCAAAGCTGCATTTCGGTTCAGCGAATCCTGGTTCACGCGAGCGTTTACGAAAAGTTCCTCTCCCTGTTCGTTCCTCGAGTACGGAACCTGAAAGTGGGCGACCCGCTGGACGAAGCAACTGATGTTGGTCCAATGATCAGTGAAGGCGACGCGCGGCGGGCGGCCGGCTGGGTGGAGGAGGCGGTCGCCGCTGGAGCTAAAGTGCTGTGTGGCGGCAAGCGTCAGGGGTCGCTGATGGAAGCCACCGTGCTCACCGCCACTCGCCCGCAGATGCGCGTCAATTGCCTGGAAGTCTTCGCCCCGGTGGTGACGGTTGACCCCTACGACGACTTCGCAGTTGCAGTGAAACAGGTGAACGACTCGGACTATGGTCTGCAAGCAGGAATCTTGACTCGCGACGCGAGGCTCCTGTTCGACGCCTACGAAGCGCTCGAGGTCGGTGGTGTAGTAGCGGGCGACGTACCCACCTTCCGCATTGACCACATGCCTTACGGCGGAGTGAAGGATTCCGGCTTGGGCCGCGAAGGAGTGCGTTACGCCATCGAAGAGATGACCGAGCGGAAGCTTCTGGTGATGAACCTGCGCTGAGGGTTCGACGGATATCGCGTCACAGTATGGCTAGCAGGATCCCGCACCCCGTGTCCTCCGGTCGACTCTCACGCAAAGACGCCAAGGCGCAAAAGCCTGCTGTAGCCTAGGTTTACTTTGTCATCGTGGCGACTTCGCGCCCCTATGCTGGGGGCCAGCAAACGGATTTAAGATGGAACTGAGAATTGAACACTGAGAACTTCCTATAGAACTGAAAACTGAGAATTTCTTCGTCGAGACGATGATACACGACATTCGATTCGGCCTTCGCATGCTTGGGAAGTCTTGGGTGCTCACTGCGACGATAGCCATCACGCTGGCTTTGGGCATTGGCGCCAATACGGCTATCTTCAGCGTGTTGAATGGATGGCTGCTCCGCCCCCTACCCGTGCCAGCTCCCGAGCGAATCACGGTACTCGCTTTCCATCCAAAGGGAGTGTCTGACTCGAAGTTCTCCTATCCCCAGTTTCTGGATTTCCAGAAGCAGGCAGATACGTATTCCGATGTCTTCGCTTACGCGGTCGGCGCTGCGGGGCTCAGTGCCGCCGGCGAAGCGAGTGAATTTGCCTACAGCGCGGTGACCGGCAATTATTTCTCGGCTCTGAAGGTGAAGCCGCTGCTCGGCCGGCTACTGCTCCCTGGCGAGGGCGAAAGGCCGGGCGAGGAGGTCCTGGTGGTGCTCGGTTACTCCTTTTGGCAAAAGAGATTCGGTCGGGATCCCTCTTTGGTCGGCAAGCGGATTCTTGTTAATGGAAAGCCGGCCACGATTATTGGCGTGACGCCAAAGGAGTTCCACGGCACGTTCTTTGCTTTTGATATGGATGGCTATCTTTCGCTGAATGCGGTACCGCTGGTCCAGGAGTCGACCGGGTTCTGGACCGACCGCCGCGACCGACAATTGTTCGTGCTCGGACGGTTGAAGCCCAGCGCCAGCCAGGCCCAAGCGCAGAGTTCGGTCGACGTCATTGCACAGCGTTTGGCCGCCCAGTATCCCGCAACGGATAAAGACGCCACTATTCGTGCCATTTCGGAGAGAATGGCCAGACCGGCGCCTTTCGTCACGGACTTCGTCCCCGTCATCGCCAGTCTGTTCTTGGGGCTGCCGGCTCTTGTTTTGCTGCTTGCGTGTCTGAACGTGGCGAATCTTCTGCTCGTTCGAGCCGCAGCCCGCCGCCGCGAAATGGCCGTTCGCACGGCCCTTGGGGCGGGCCGTGGGCGACTCGTCCGCCAGATGCTCACCGAGGGTATCGTGCTGGCGTTGCTGGCTGGCATTGGAGGCGTGATTTTCGGAGAATGGGCGATCAGCGCGACTGGTTCGATGCTTCGTTCGGTGACCACAACCACGTCAAACCTCGCCTACAGGTTGGACTCCAGTTTTGATTGGAAAGTGTTCGCCTACACCTTGGGAGCAGCGGTTTTTTCGGGAATTCTAGTCGGCATTTGGCCCGCCTTTCGTGCCGGTCGGGTGAATGTGAATACCGTACTGCACGAAGGCGGGCGCAGCGACTCGGCCGCCCTAGGCCGTCATGCAGTCCGCAGCATTCTGCTCGTGGCGCAGGTGGCAGGTTCGCTGATGCTGTTGATTGTTGCCGGTCTTTTCGTTCGTAGCCTCGAGCGAGCCGAGCATATGTATTTGGGTTTCGATCCTGATCATGTCCTGAATGTCATGCTGGACGCGCACCAGATCGGTTACGACGAGACGCGCGCCAAAGCGTTCTATCGGGAGCTGAAGGACCGGATCCGCGCCACGCCAGGCGTCCGATCGGTCAGTCTCGCCTTCTCTGTGCCCCTTGGAATGCCTAGCCCTGACGGGCCAATTTACCTTGAAGGCCATCCTCTGGCACCGAGCCAGCAGCCCCCTGAGGTTTCCTTCGACGGCATCGATCCGGCGTACTTTGAAACGATGCGGGTGCCTCTGGTGGAGGGCCGCGCGTTCAAGGACTCTGACAACGAAACAGCCCCACCGGTGGCGATCGTGAATCAGACGATGGCCAAGAGGTTCTGGCCGAATGAAGATCCCATCGGCAAGCGCTTCAGCTTCAAAAGTGCCGCCGGTCCTTTCGCCGAGGTCGTAGGCCTGGCCCGAGACGGGCAAACAATGTGGATGCTATCCCAGGACTTTCAACCTTATTTCTATGTTCCGCTGGCCCAGAACTTCCATTCCTCTCTTTCGCTGCAGGCTCGTACGTCGGTCCCTCCCGAGTCGCTGATTACGGCGGTGCTGGCGGAGATCCGTAAGCTCGCTCCCGATCTGCCCGTCTTGAATGTGGGCACGATGCAGCAGGGGATTCATGGACTGGGAGGCCTGTTCATCTTTCGTCTGGCAGCCTCGCTCGCCGGGGTCATGGGACTTCTTGGACTGACGCTGGCGACGGTAGGCGCTTATGGCGTCGTGTCGTTCGCCGCCGCCCAGCGCACGCGCGAGATCGGGATCCAAATGGCGCTGGGCGCAACGCGGCGCGACATCCTCACAGCGATCGTACGACAGGGGTTGCAGCTCACACTGATAGGCATAGCGACAGGACTGGTGGCGGCATTCGGGCTCAGCCGGCTGCTGCGAAGTCTGCTGTTCGGCGTCAAGCCTAGTGATCCTCGGACTTTCATTGCCGTATCACTGCTCCTGGTCGCGGTCGCGCTCCTGGCGAGTTTCATTCCCGCCTATCGGGCTACGAAAGTCGATCCGATGGTGGCGCTTAGGTATGAGTGATTGCCGATTCTCGATTGTACTCGCTGCTCTTACGATGCCCGGTAGCCGCCTGCAGCAGCGATGCGAGACGGCGGGCGTCACCAGATCTGGCAACGGTCCGCCGCCGGCCGCACCATGGGATCGCCGGCATGGCAATCGAAGGCCTGGGCAAATGCGGGCATGTTGGAAGGCGCAGCGATAGCCCGGAAACGGTCGAGTGGGTGTGGGTTCGTGTTCACCATGAGGCGCTCGAATTCCGGACGCTGGTTGGCAGCCCAAATCTGGGCGAAGGCCATGAAGACGCGCTCTTCGGGCGTAAAGCCGTCAATCTCGGCCGGGCGAGGCTTGCCCGCCAGACTGTTCTCAAATGCCTTATAAGCGATGGTCAGTCCGCCCAGGTCCGCGATGCTTTCGCCGAGCACTAGCTTGCCGTTCTCGTGGAGGCCGGGCATCACCACGTAGTTATCGAACTGCTTCTCCACGCAATCGGCGCGCTGGTTGTAGTTCTTCAGGTCCTCTTCGGTCCACCAGTTGGTGAGGTTCCCGTGCGCATCAAACTTGCGTCCCTGGTCGTCAAAGCCGTGAGTCATCTCGTGACCAATGACGGCACCGATGCCACCGTAGTTTACGGCGTCGTCCGCCTGAGCGTCGAAAAAGGGCGGCTGCAGAATCCCTGCTGGGAAAACGATCTCGTTCATCTTGGGGTTGTAGTAGGCGTTGACGGTGGGCGGTGTCATACCCCACTCGGTTCGATCGAGGGGCTGCCCGATCTTGGTTAGGTCGCGGTTGAACTCAAACGCATCACCACGAAGAACGTTGAGCACGTAAGGACCACGATCCACTTTGTAGGTCGAGTAATCGCGCCACTTGTCCGGATAGCCGATTTTGGGCGTGAAAGCTTCCAGCTTGGCAATCGCCGCCTTCTTTGTCTCGGGTTCCATCCAGGGAAGCGTCTCGATGTCGTCGCGTAAGGCGGCGACCAGGTTGTGGACCATCTCCTGAGCTCGCGCCTTCGCTTCCGGCGGGAAGTGCTTCTTCACGTAGATTTGGCCGAGGGCAAAGCCCAATTGCCGGTCGGTGGCCATCACACAGCGCTTCCAGCGCGGCAACAGCTCCTGCGTCCCTTGCAGAATGTGCTCGTAGAAGTTGAAGTTCTCCTCCACAAACGGCTTGGAGAGCGATGGCGCGGCAGTATCGACTAGGTGCCAGCGCAGGTAGGTCTTCCATTCCGTCAGCGGCACGGCTGCCAGCAGGCTATTTGCTTCTTCAAAGAACTTTGGCTGGTTGACGTCGACGGTCGAGATATCAGGATGGCCGGCGTCGCGAAAGTAGGCGGGCCAGGAGAAGTTGGGCGTAAGCTTGGCCAACTGTTTCAGGTCCATCCTATGGTAGGTCTTGTCCGGGTCGCGCCGCTCGACTCGTGTCATGGACGCTTCCGCCAGCTTTGTTTCGATGCTCATGATGGTCTTAGCTTCCGCAGCAGCCTTGGCGTCGTCGTCGCCTAGCAACTGGAACATCTTGGTGACGTGCTCCACGTACTGGTCGCGGATCTGCCTGGACTTCTCGTCCGTCTTGGTGTAGTAGTCGCGGTCCGGCAACCCCAAACCGCCCTGCGTCGCGTTCCCGATCACCTGGGTGCTGTTCCTGGCGTCCTGGGTGGAGCGGAAGCCGAAGAGCACGTGCGCCCCGCTGCTCTGCAGGCGCGCGATCTCAGCCTGGAGGCTTGGGAGGTCGTGGATCTGGTCGACCCGCTCGAACTCCGGCCCGAGCGGTTTGATGCCGTCAGCCTCAATCTTTGACTCATCCATGCAGCTCGCATAGAAGTCGCCGATCTTCTGCTCGATACTTCCCTCTGGCGCGTTCGTCTCCTTGGCGGCGGCTTCGAGGATCTCGCGCAGGTGCTCGCGGTTCCTTTCCTGGAGTTCATTGAAACGCCCCCAACTCGGATAGTCCGGCGGCACCGGATTTTTCTTCAACCACCCGCCGTTGACGTAGTGGTAGAAGTCGTCGCAAGGCTTGCAGGTGCGATCCAAATTGGCCGTGTCCAGGCCGTGGAGCACACCCGGCGTGGGGGAAGTAGCGTCTCGGTGTGCGAGAACCGGTTGCAACAAACCCACCCCGATGGCAACCGCCAAAGCGGCCCAAGCTGAAACCTGAGGTCGCGAAGAGTACATCGTCTCACCCCACGGAGCAAAAGACGGCTTTCAACTTCGATTTAGGTGACACAAGAATCGGTCGCAAGCGTGATATCCATCTGATAGAACTTGAAGGTATTCTCCTCGCCCGGCTGATTGGTCACTCGAAGCCGGTAGCGATCCAGGACATCGATGACGAAGGCAAGCCTCTCGCCCTCCGGTATGAATTTCGTCCATTCGACGAAGGTCACCGAGCCAAAAGCACGGAATGCAGCGCGAGACTTGAAATCCCAAGCTTTGTCTTCCGTGTGAACGCGACGGACATGCAGGCCGTTGCGCTCGGCCAATGCTCCATATTGCTCGGGCGTCAGGTGAAGATAGGGGTCGCGGAATTCCTGGAAGTAGCGAGCCCAACCTGATAAGAGGCGCGTCTCCTCGATCACACTTTCAAGACTTCTGCGTTCACCGGCGGGGACCAGCCGCAGTTGTGCCAGACCATCGGGCTTCATGGTAGAACGTATCGACCGGAGCGCTTCGTCCTGTTCGGGTATCCAGTGGAGCGCATTGAAAGAGACAACAAGATCGAATTCTTCCCGAAACGGTAGACGGCGGACGTCACCCGTTTCAAATCGAAGATTAGGCCGACGGAAGTGGGCCGATGCAAAGGCGATCATCTCCGCGGACGAGTCGACGCCCACGACAGTCCCTTTATGAACGCGAGCGGCAATCTCTGCCGTAACTTTGCCGCTACCGCATCCCAAATCGAGCACACGCTCTGCCCCTTTGAGCTCGAGAAGCGAGAGCACCTCGGCGGCCATGGCCTCCTGAAGTCCCCCTATCCTGGCGTATCCTGCCGCGTTCCATTCCGTCATTTGCCTTCTCTTTTCCGTTTAAGCCGATCCATTATAGCTTGCGCTCCGCCCGTCTTCTCTCCAATAATCGAGCCGGGACCTACCGCCATGGCGGGTGAGATGGAAAAGCGTAGCCGTTCGGTCTCCGGGGAGAAGCCCAGGTACTCGGCTGGAAAGCAGCTCGCTCGAGAAGTCTTTCTCGAAACCATGAACACCATCGACGTCCGCCGCGCGATGCTCTCCAAGCTCAGAAGAGAATCAACGGCTTTGGTGGCGGGAGACGTCAGGTTTCCTCTCGCCCGACCGCCGCACATCGTTGCCTTCGGAAAGGCGGCGAACCGAATGGCAGCGGTCCTGGTTGAGATTCTGGGTGGGTCCGTCGACGCGACTCCCGACGAACTTAAAAGAGCCACCACGGACGACGTTCTGGTTGAGATTCTAGGGGGGGCCATCGAAGCGGGTGTGGTGGTTTCGCCTTCTGAGCCCGCAACCCGGTTGGATCGCATCCGCTACTTCATCGGTGGTCATCCCTATCCCAAGCTTGGAAGCCTGAAAGGTGCCGAAGCCGCGCTGGAGCTGGTTTCGGGTTTGATGGAGGACGACGCCGTTATTTTCCTGGTTTCGGGAGGTGGCTCGGCGCTTTTCGAAAAGCCTCTCGATCCGGCGGTTACTCTCGCGGACCTATTGGAGTTCAACCGGGTGCTCGTGACCTGCGGCCTGCCTATCGAGCAGATCAACCCGTTGCGAAAACACCTTTCAGCCGTCAAGGGCGGCCGGCTGGGCGCCCGCGCCTATCCCGCGCGACGACTGACGATCTTCATCTCGGACGTTCCGGAGCACCTGCCATCGATGGTGGCGTCCGGGCCCACTCGGCCGGACGAGTCCACGGCCGAGGAATGCTATTCGATTGTTGAAGAGCATGGCTTGGCGCACCGGATTCCGGCGGTCATACGAAAGCGCTTTGAAGAGCGAACACTGGAAGAAACTCCCAAGGCAGACGACCCCAGGCTGACGGGCTCCCAGTACTTTTGCTTGCTTTCCAATCGGGACGCGGTCGCGGCTGCGAAGGCCGCGGCAGAGAAGTTGGGGTTCATCTGCGAGGTCGATAGCAGCGAGTGGGATGCGGATTACCAGCAGGTGGCCTCGACGAACCTGACGGGGCTGAGCGCTCTGGCACGGGCTCACCCCGGCCAGGCGGTGTGTACGATCGTCGGAGGAGAGATCATCTGTCCAGTGACAGGCCGTGGGATAGGCGGACGCAACCAGGCGTTTGTTTTGTACGCAGCGACGAAAATTGCAGGGTCTCAGCGCGTGGTTCTCAGCGCGGGCACGGACGGGCGCGACGGCAACAGCCCGGCCAGCGGCGCGGTGGCTGACGGCCAGACCGTCGCGCGCGCCCACGTCCTGGGTCTTGATCCGGAGCAATATCTCGTCGCGAGCGACTCGTACCATTTCTTCCGCACGCTGGGTGATACGCTGGATATCGGTTTTACAGACAACAACGTCCGCGATATTCGGGTGTGGCTGGATTTTGGTTCGTAGCGGCTTCCGCGGTCCTGGAGTAATCTTTGAGAATCCGGAGAGCCTTGATGTGGATCGCAGGAACACTGGCGCTGCTGCTGGTTGCTCTGGTTTCGCTTGTGTGGATACTAACCTTCCATCCGCGCCAGCAGCAGGCGGAGCCCGTCACTTGCGCCATGGAGGCCCCACTGCTCAAGCCGGGACAAACATTGAAAGTGCTCACCTGGAACGTGCAATTCATGGCGGGCAAGAACTATGTCTTTTTCTTTGACGTGCCCGATGGCAATGGGCCGGATGAAAGACCCTCCCGGCAGGACATTACCCACACCTTGAGCGAAGTCGCCCGGGTGATTCACGACGAAAACCCCGATCTGGTTTTGCTGCAAGAAGTTGACAACGGGGCGGCGCGTACCGATTGTGAAGATCAATTGCAGCGCCTGCTCCGGCTGATGCCTTCTGCATACGTGTGCCACGTTTCCGCCTTTTATTGGAAGGCAGCCTACGTGCCTCACCCGCGGATTCATGGGGCGGTGGGGTTGACGCTCGCGACCCTTTCGAAATACCGAATCAGAGGCTCCACGCGCCATCAACTCTCGT
>Ga0306920_100007590_pt1 | contig 14288 bp, 17 predicted proteins | sample flu12Cox44000170_FD_204666 | JGI IMG/M metagenome (GOLD analysis project Ga0306920, IMG submission 204666) | Lab enrichment of tropical soil microbial communities from Luquillo Experimental Forest, Puerto Rico - flux4day.12C.oxic.44.000.170 (v2)... | ecosystem: Environmental > Terrestrial >...
AGTTCAGCCTATGGTTGGCACTCCTGTTTCCACAGCGCCTCGCAGGCGGCATGTAGACTCACGCATCGTCCGCCTCTCCAGAAGTAAGCCACGGTGGTGCCGGGCTCGCCGCAGATCGCACACGTCTCTATTCTAGAAGTCCGTCGTCCCAGCTCTGGACGCCATCCATTCTTTCCGCTGCTCTGGATCACGGGCGGCTCGCTCGGTAGATCGCCCGATGCGATGAGTTCGCGATCTTGGCTCGGAGCTGCGCGTCGGTCAGCGCCATTGTCTCGCCGCCGCTTCGATCAGGGCGATGACGATGGCCTCGATGTTGCGCTCCGACTTGATGGCCTTGAGACTCAACTTCTCTGCCAGATCACGGCGGAGTTCAAGGGTGAGGAGAAGGCGACGTGGCCGGGAACGGGCGATGGTTTCGCTCGACCAGACACAGGGACGCGGGCGACTCCCTCTGGCCCGACGGCGCTCGCGATCAGGAGAGGATCGCTGCGGCGGGCCCGACGATAACCTGTGGCGAGCTGGCGAACGCCGCGTATCCGAGCATTTGCAAGCGCCCCGTAAAGGCCCAAAGCCGATGACAGACCGGCGAGATGCGGTACGCGATCACGGACGGAATCATCACGATGCAGGCGCTGATGCCGCCCATGACGGCGCCGCGAGGCTATTCGCGGCCGCCCGCCTCGAAGAGCGGGCACGAGACGCAGGCATAACTTAGGCCGTCACCTCGAAGCGGAAGCCGAACCTGTTTGCCAGCAAGTGGTTGCGGGCCATTCGATTTGAACTCACGACCTGAGAGCGCCCGATCACCGGGACGCAAGGGGTTCACAGTCGCGTCTTGATCCCTAAATCGGAGCCGGTTTCGTTGGACACTTCTCGGCAATGAGCATGATGACGGCGGCGAAGGAGCCCGGACATGCGAGAGAAGCGCCGGCCATATCTCGCTGGCTCATGCGTCGCGCCACTGCTTGCGGAGCCCGCAGTCGGACCTCCTCGTCAGATCAGCCCGTAGGCGGTGAGATGTCTGGCGGTGCTCGTGACGAGGACTTTGACGATCGTCATGGTCGGAATCGCCAGCAACATCCCGGCCGCACCGAACAGGGTGGCGCCTCCCAGGACCCCGATCACCACCACGAGCGGGTGAAGCTTGACGGCACCCCCGAGGACGATCGGCTCGTAGACGACGTTCTTGAGCAGCTCGGCCAATGCCACAGCCAGGACCACCCAGATGGCAAACGTCTCGGTCGTCACCCACGGCAGCAACGGACGCACGTTCTCGGCCAGCAAGGCATAGCCGAGCCCGCTCAGCAATGCTGCGGCGAAGCCCATGTAGGGCACGACGTTGCTCGCACCCGTGAATATCCCGATCGCGAACGCCCATTTGAGGGTACGCCGACGATGGTGATGAGCACGGTGACGGTCAGCCCAAGGGAGCAGCACTCGAGGAAAATGCCGCGCACGTAATCTCCAAGCGCCTGGTCGACATCCGCCAGCACGGCGAGGGCGGGCTCGAACAGCCGATTCGGCACGGCGCTGAGCAGGCCGCGCTTGATCTGTCCGGTGTCCCACAAGAGGAACAGGAAGGTCAGTGGGGCGATTATCCAGGTCGAGAGGATCCTACCGAGCGGGGCGGGAGCGCTCTTGGCCGTGGCTGTCGGTGTGGAATTCGACTGCGGCCCGGGGAGTGCTCTCGTCGCGGGCTCTGCGCGCCCGATCCGGCGAGCGCGCACGTCGAGCGCCTGGACGTTGGCACGCTCGTAGTCGAGGAGCCGGTTCGATCGAGCGGATGCCGCGTCCGTGCTCCACTGGAGGGAGGCGACGAACTGGGCGCGCTCCTCGGGTGTCAGGGCGAGCAGTTCACTCACCTGATCCACCAACGGGTCGAGATCACGGCTCGCCAGCTGGTAGAGGCGATTGCCTCGTGTCCACGAGGGATCGAGCCCCATCACCGCCTGGTAGCGATGATTCAGCGCGTACAGGCCGCGAACGCGCAGCTCGAGAGCCCCCGTCTCGCTCGGCACCACAGCGCGGAGGCTGTTCACGATGACGAGGGCGACGGACGCGAACACGAGCAGCAGCAACGCCACCGCTAGGCCTCGAGGAACCCAGGATCGCTCGAGACGCGCGACGAGGGGACGGCAGATGTACGCCAGGAGACCCCCCACCGACGCCGGCACGATCAAGCTTCTCAGCCCCCAGACCAGGTAGGCGGCCAGCACGACCGCCGCAGCAGCGACCACACACTTCAGCACCACCCCCGCGGGGGACGAGCCGGCGAATCGGGTCACGACTTCCCCTCCGATAGTTCCGCGGACTCCCCGAGCGTCTCGGCCTCAATCGCCATCTGGAGGCGAGCAGCCATGATGCCGGCCAGCCTGATCAGTACCTTGTTTGCCGCCCCCGGAAAGTTGACGATCAACGCATCGAGATCGGCTTTGCCGAGGGCCAGCAACGAGACCGGACCGCGCGCTCGGACCGAGAACCAGCGAACCACTCCCGTTCCGATGGCCGCCCATTCCTCGAAGGAGGCCGGCGGCTCGAGCAGGGCGAGCGGAACCTCCTGGGCGCCAGCACCGCGCCGCACGACCTCGACCACCCCTCGCCGGACGACGAACAGCGCGGCGCCGGGCCGGCCCTCTTCGCAAATGTACTCGCCATCGCCATAGTCACGCTCGTGAACGATGCGGGCGAGGTGTCCAATCTCCCGGCGACCCAGGTCCTCGAAGAGGCTTACCTGCCCCAGGAACTCCATGAGACTCCGGCGTCGCTCCGCTACGACGGTGTCCGGCGGTTGGAACAGGGCCCGCGCTCGGAGGGCCCCGATGTCCGCCGCGCCGAGGTTGGGCCGGCGCGGCAGCAGAAGCGCCTTCAGGCCGCGGAACGTCAGCTTCGTATTCAAGAGTCACCTCTGCCACCCGTGGGTCGGCCCCCGCTTTCGGCGACCAAGGTCACGAGCGAGAGCGGCTGGACCGCATAGGTCGAAGTCTGAACAGCGGGCGCAAAGTTCCAGTCACACACGTCATCGGGCGCGTCTCGATAGGTGTCGATCCACCACCGGTAGGGCCGTTGGGATCCTACGCGGGGCATCTCGAAGACCAGGGGCTCCCAGTGGGCGTTGAGCATTACGTGGACCAGATCCGCTTTCTCGATGCTCGCACCATGACGGCAAATCTGTGAGCATCGGAACTCCGGTTGTGCCTGTTCAACCTGATGCCATGCACGTCGATCCTGAGCCCTCCCGCTCACCGGGGCGACGCGAACGATGATGTGACGGGCCTATCCGCCCCGAGTGAGGTGCAACTGAGTCTTTTGCCTCACACTCTAGCCATGGGCCGCATCATCGCGATAGATAGGCTTAGGCTCGCGCCGAGGCGTCCAATCGTCGCCCCAGACCTCGATTGGTTCCCCCGGAGCATCGCATTGTGGGGCAGACCGTCTCCCACGGCTCGCCGCTGACGTGCGAGCAGGTCGAACAGGACCAGAGAACGAAGAGGGTCACGTCTCGACCTTCGCATAGGCTCACAGCCGGGGGCAAGAGTGGCGGGGGCGGGTCAAAGGGCTCGCCGAGGCAGGTTAGCTGACAAGACGTCCTAGTCGCACGCGCCGCAAGTGCTCGCCGCACCAGGGCTCCGCGAGCGCTCCCAGCAGACTCCCAGCAGGGTCAGGCTGGCGCGTCAGCCAGGTTGACCCTCGACCAGGGAGCGCACGCAGGCGCGGCCGGGGCACGAGGCGCTCCGGCATGGCGAGGCGTCTAGGCCCGCTTCCCCACCCGAGGCATGCTGCTCCCGTGAGTCCTCCACGCGCAAGCCAGGCTCCTCCTGGCCCAGGTCAAAGTCTTCGGTCGGGCGGAGCGCCTCACGCGAGAATAGCCGCACGAGGTCGAGGTCGCCCTGGCAACCCTACAGTCGACAGAAGGGAGCGCAGAGAATGAGCACAGTCTTTCGGAAGCCAGCGGTCCCAGTGCCGCCCCAGCCCTTGACCCGCCCAAAGTCGAAACCGTGGCTGCGGTCGGTCCTCAGCAGCACGGTATGGCAGCGCGGCAGGATCGACCTCCCCGACAGGTACCTCGCGATCCCGCTGTACGTGGCGGTCGCTGGGTTCCTGGCCGTGCTCGTCTACTCGACCACGGCCCCGGGGCCAGTGGACGACGGCCAGAGGGGGTCTGTTCTCGTCTGTCAGGAGCGGGGCGGGCAGGCTATCGGTAGCTGCCAGGAACGACAGTAGGGCCGAGCCCCTCCGCCACCGGCAGCCCCGGAGAGCATTCCTCGGGGTGTTCCGTGTCCACCCCGGCCAGGCAGCTCGGGCCGCTCCTGGAGGCTTCTCAGGCGCTCGGCGACCAGGTCAGGGATCAGAATGCGACCTGGCTGCAACCTGGCTCGCCGGTCCTCGTAACCCTGCGCCCGTCCGTCCCTGTCCATGACGGCATACGTTCTGGGAGCGCTCGTCAACCTGGTGGACGGCGGCCAAGACTTCGATCACGAGCCCACGTCCAGGTCCTGGAGGTCAAGCGCTGGGCGCGTCGAGGCGTGGGGTTCACGGCGACGGCGGGGACGTGCCCTCGACGATCACCAGGTTCGCCTTGGACGCCTTGAGTCGCATGGCCAGCAGCGGCGCGTACTCGGGGGAGTCGTACCAGCGACGAGCACTCTCCACGTTGGGGAACTCCAGCAGTACGATGCGCTTGGGCTGCCAGGCACCCTCCCGTACCTCGAATTTCCCACCTCGCACGGCGAAGCGACCACCGTACTTCTCGACGGTGGCCGGAACCAGCTTGCGGTATTCCGCCAGTCCGGGCTCGTCATGCACATCGATATCGACGATCACATAGGCTGACATGGCGTCTCCTTCCAGGTCCCCTGGCAGGGACCGCCTCCGAATCGCGCAGGGCCCACAGGCTACACGACGCCGCGGCCGCTGTCACACCCATAAAATTCTTCATACTTCACAGCCGCTCGCGAACACCAGCGCAACGAAAACCCACATGGCTCTCATCGGCGCGAGACCACCGTAGCGCTCACGCGTACCTCACCGCATTCGCCCTCGCCAGTGACACGCAGTCCTGCCGCTTCCAGAGGTCCACGAAACGCCGGATTCATGGCGTTTCTGTACCTCAGGATGATAATGCGGTGGTTCGCGAACTGGTCAATCCCGGCGCGGCTACGGGAGAGGCTATCGGCCGATTCGGGTGACCTGATGTGTTGGCTCGTGCGGCACGCGCCAGATTCCGCAGCGAATAGACGTGGGTCAGAATTCCGAGGGGCGGGCCCAAAAAGAGTGGAACCAGCGCCAGCGCGTAGATGCGCAGAACCTGCGCTTGCGAGAGCAGGGCGGCGGTGGGGGCGACAATGAGATCGAGGATGCCGAAAGCGTTCCACACGATGGCCCAGACGAATGCATGGGACTTTCGTCGAGAGACGGCCAGCGCGACGACGGGAGCCAAGACCCCGGTCAGAAAGTCGCCGAGCGCGGCAGGTAACGCAAAGGCGGTGGGTAGCGTCCCGCGAAACCAAAATGGATAGAGGAAGACGAGGCCGGCCATGCGATAGGTCTGCATCAAAATCAAATGATCGGGGCGCGTCGCCTCATTGATCAAGCGCATCGTCTTCGAAGTGAAGAGTAGCGCGATGCCAGCGAGCATGGGACCGAAGCCGACGAGCAGGCCGGTGAGCAAACGCGTTTGCGCGGTCTGATGCGGAGAGTTCGCGCCGTCTGCCGTCACCATGGCCAGGCCGAACCATGCCGCTAAGAACGCGCCGACCCAGATCGGGACGGCCGCGCGGGCTCCGGGCGGCAGTGAGCTCTGCTGGGCGGTTTTGGAGACGAGCAGCGTCTGCATGGTAGTCATGAAAACGCTGAGCACGACGATGATGCCGAATGCGATGCTAGTTGCAGGGTCGGAGATAAATGCGTCTGTCATGGCAAGCCCTCCTCGATGAATCAGGACTTCTGCGGCGGTCGCCGGCGTCGGTGCGCACGCGGGTGAGAGCCGATGGTGAGAGTATGATCAGAACGATCAATAGCGACGGGGTCTTTCAAGCATCGCGCGAAAAGGCGGCGCCCACCCGACGATGCCGTCGAACGGGGACGCGCGCGGTTGCTCGCCGCCGTCGACGACCGTCAGCTGGCGCCGGCCGTCGGCACTCATCTTCTCTCCCACGGATGCTCGGGGACGTCCGTGCGGATCACCGGCTCCAGAGTCCGAGACAGGGACGTGCGATCGGCCACGATCTCGAGCATCGCCAGGCAGAGAACGATGATCACAGCCGCGCTGGCCAGGAAGAGCCGCCACCATCTGCTGCGCATGCTCACACTTCCCCGGTGGTTTAGATGAATCCGTCGAATGCCCAGATTCCGCCGACGCTTCCGTCCCTGGGATGGATCCGCCGGCGCGGCTCCGATTGGCCTGGACGCTCAGTACGAGGATCGTGGGACATCACGGCGGCTGTTGACGGAACGAACGTTTCGTTTCGAAACGCATCCGGGTTGGCGTCTTCCAACGAAATGGCGCGGATCGCGCCGGCACGAGGATTGATCCTGTGGCAGCGGATCCTGAGGAGGCCGGTTAGGGTAGATAGCAGGCGGTCCGAGAGCCGGGAGCGAGGGGATACGGAGCCTGGGCAACTGACTCACCTCGGCGGCGACCGCGGGGGAGAGGAGGACGCGCACGAAGCCGACAGCGTAGCGGGTCAGCCGCCAGGCGGGGGTACGTCTCGCAGGAAGCGTTCGTGCTTGCCTCGTTCCTCTTCGGCCAGCAGAGGAGGCATCCGCCGAGCGCGCGTGACCAGGAATAGAAGCCCAGCGAGTCCGCCGAGTACCGCCACGAGTATCGCGAGAACGGGGAATTCCCAAGCCGTAAAGGCGAACAGCAGGATTGCGAGCACACTGACCGCCGATCGGACCAACCATCGAGGGATCATGTTTTGACCCTCCTGGGCGCGACCGCCGAAAACATAGTACAGCGTTTCTTCTTGCGCCGTGAGAATTGCGCGCTTGTTGACCATACAGTGATGTTTCTCTCGGTCGAACCTGCGGGGCGGGAGCACTATTCGATCACTTGATCCGCCCGTGCCAGCAGAGAGGGCGGAATCGTCAGGCCGAGCGCCTTGGCAGTCTTCAGATTGATGACCAGGTCGAACCTCGCCGATTGCTGCACTGGGAGATCGGCGGGTTTCGCGCCCTTCAGGATCTTGTCCACGTAGAGGGCCGCGCCCCGGTACAGGTCGGGATAATTCGCCGAGTACGACATGAGCCCTCCGGCTTCCACGTACTCACGGTACGGGTAGATGGCGGGCAGTCGGCTCTTCGCCGCGAACTCCACGATCCTCCCTCGCTCGGCGAGTAGGGAACGGCCGGACACCACAAAGAGTGCATCGGCATGGCCCCGGGCGATGGCAGCGAACGCACGATCCAAATCCTCTACGCGGCGAACCGCGACGGCTGGCTGGAGCGTCACGTGCGACGCCCGGGCCGCGGCCTCGATGTGCAGGAGGTAGAACTTGGTGCTCGGATTGGCCGAATCCCACAGCATGGCGACTCGTGAGAACCTCGGGAATGTCTGCTTGAACAGATCCAGGCGCTTGCCTTCCAGCTCGGATCTCAGCGTGCTGAACCCCGTGACGTTCCCGCCTGGCCGCGCGAGGCTGGTGACGAGTCCGCTCCGGAGCGGATCGCCGGTGGCCGTCATGACGATCGGGATCGTCTGCGTCGCTCGTTTGGCGGCAAGGGTACCGGGTGTACCCGTTGTCACGATGACGTCGACCTTGAGCCCGACCAGCTCGGTCGCAAGCTCTGGGAGGCGATCTTCATGCCCCTCCGCCCAGCGGTACTCGATGGCGATGCTCTGGCCTTCGACGTAGCCGAGGTCGCGGAGTCCCTGGCGGAACGCCTCGAGGATCTCGGGCTCCAGCGTCGGCGAGGAGGCGCCGAGGTAGCCGAGGCGAGGCAATCTCCCCGCTTGCTGCGCCCCAGCGATGAGTGGCGCGGCGAGGAGACGGCTGGCCATCGCCACGGCAAACTCGCGCCGCCCGATCATGGGATCATCGCCGGGCGGCCTGCTGCGAGTGCACCCGTGGGAATCGTTAGGATTTTCTCGAGGTCTGAGAGAAGAACGTGCTCACTAGTGGACGAAGGGCCTTGCTACTGCACGTCGGGCATGTAAACTTGCCCTTCTCGTGCTCGCGAATCGACAGGGTGAGAGTCACCGCGCGCTGGCATTTGTCGCAGTGGTATTCGTACACGGGCATCGTGATCCCTCCGACTGGCCTGCACCTCGATCCGTTACCCGAACCAAGCGCTCCAAATAATATCGCTTTCAGGAGTCCTGGAAAGAGTCAATGTGGAGAGGCCACCTACTCGATCACCTGATCCGCCCGCGCCAGCAGCGCCGGCGGAATGGTCAGGCCGAGGGCCTTGGCGGTCTTGAGGTTGATGATCAACTCGAACTTCGTCGGTTGCTCGACCGGCAGGTCGGCGGGTTTCGCGCCCTTGAGGATCTTGTCCACATAGGTGGGGACGCGCCGGAACATGTCGGAGAGAAGTGGCGCATAGGACATCAGCCCCCCGGCCAGCACGTCTTCCTTCCAGAGGTAAAGCGTCGGAAGCCGACTCTTAGCCGCGAGCGCCACAATTTGCGTGCGGTGAGCGTTGAAGAGGTTGTCCGCAAGTACCAGGAGCACGTCCGCGTGCTCACGCGTTGCGGCCGCGAAGGCGCTGTCTAGCTCGGTGGGCGTCCGCGCCTCTAAGATTTGGAGCCTCATGCTCAACTTCTTTGCCGCCGCCACGGTTTGCGGAAGATACGTCCGATGCATTGGGTTCTCGGGGCGTATGAGTACGGACATGCGGGCGGCTGCGGGAACCGCTACCCTAAGCAGCTGCACCTGTTTTGCCCCGAATTCCTCCGGCACCAGCGTGGCGAACCCGGTCAGGTTTCCTCCGGGGTGCGCGAGACTTGAGACGAGCCCCAGACCGACCGGGTCGGCGGCGCCCGCGAAGACAATGGGCACCGTGGTGGTCGCCGCTTTGAGAGCTAAGGTCGGTTGCGGCCCCGCCACGAGGATCAGATCCGGCTTGAGGTTCACTAGCTCGGCGGCAAGGGCTGGGAGGCGATCGTACTTTCCCTCGTGCCATCGGTATTCAATCAGAATATTGCGACCCTCCACATAGCCTAGCTTGCGCAGTTCTTGCCGGAACGCCTCGACATTAGGGCTGTCAGAGGCGAGGAGCACACCGATCCGCCACACCTTCCCCGCCTGCTCCGCCTCGGCGGCGAGCGGCGCGGCGAGGAGCACCGAACCCGTGCCAGTGAGGAATGCTCGACGCTCCACTATTCGATCACCTCATCCGCCCGGGCCAGCAGCGACGGCGGGATAGTGAGGCCGAGGGCTTTGGCGGTCTTGAGGTTGATCACTAGCTCGAACCTTGTGGGCTGCTCGACGGGCAGGTCCGCGGGCTTGGCGCCTTTCAGGATCTTGTCGACATAGGTGGCCGCGCGCCGGAACAAATCGGCAGTGCTAGGCCCGTAGGACATGAGGCCGCCGTTGTCGACGTACTGCCTCGCTCCGTGAATGGATGGGAGCCGACTCCGCTGGGCGAAGCTTGCGACCTGGTCCTGCCTCGCGATGATGATGGGATTCCCCGCGGGCACGATTAGCGCCTGCGCACGCCCCTTCGTCACGGCTGAGAAGGCGCGATCGAGATCCTCGACGCGGAACAGCTCGATGGACTGAAGCTCCAGGTGCAGTGAACGAGCCACTGCCTCGGTTTCTTTGTAGTCAAGTAGGTTCCCGCGCGAGTCGGGTGTCCAGAGGAGCGCGACGCGCGAGAGCCCGGGGACGACCTCCCTCAGTAGCTCCAGCCTCTTCCCGCTGGTCTCGGGAGAAAGAGTGCTGAGCCCAGTGACGTTTCCACCTGGGCGCGCGAGGCTTGCCACGAATCCGGCCCCGGCGGGATCCGAGCTGAATGCCATCACGATCGGGATCGTCTGAGTTTCTCGTCTGACCGACGCAATAGCAACATCGTTGGTTGCCACGATCACGTCCGGCTTGAGCGCAACCAGCTCCCGTGCGAGCTGGGGAAGTCGTTCGACCGCGTCGCCGGAGAGGCGGACCTCGAGGAGAACCGTTTTCCCTTCGACGTAACCGAGCTCCCGCAGCCCCAGCCTGAACGCAGCGATGTTGGGCGCGAGCAGCTGACCGGCCGTCGCGAGAAACCCGATCTTCGGGATCCGGGGTGCCTGCTGGGCGTCGGTCGGGGGGCTCGCCGCCGCAATGGCGAGCAGAAGTATGAAGCCGAAGAGCGTTCGAGAGCTCATGGAGTGCCTTGGTCGTGCGCGCCGGGAGTGCACCTGGCCGGGGTTGTCCAGTGCCGTCGAACGCTCTTGTTGAGCTGCGGTGCCGTCAAGCTCCTTATCGTATGGATCACGGTGAGCCGCCGCCTGCTCAAACAGGATGTTAGGTGGGTTCATTCCAACTTCACGGTTGACTTGCCCCGGACGCGTGCATATGGGCCAGCTTCCAAGCATCATGCTCCCGGATGAACAGGAGCGTACGCCGCTGTAGCGGCAGTTGGCGCCCGCCTACGGCAAGCTCCAGCGTAAACGTGACCAGTCCCACATCCCCGTAGCGCTCCATCCGGATGTCCCGCGGCTTCAGGTTCAGGTAGGGCGGCCCAGGTCGGCGCGCCCGAGCTTCTTCGAAGAAGCGCCGCCAGCGCGCTTCGACCCCTACCTGACCAGTAACTCGGTCCAGCGTGTCGCCAAACGGAAAGAACACCGTCGGCTCTGACGACCAGCTCGCGCGGAATGGCTCCCAGTCCAGATCGTCCAGCGCACGCAGAAATCGGTCAGCCGCCTCGCGAATTCCCACGACATCGTCCGACGCATTCGACTGTGACGCGGTCACCGACGTCTGCGCGAGCGCAGATGCCGTCACCACCGCCAGGAGCGCAACGGCCGCTACACACGAGGATGCCCGTAGCCACTCGATGGTACGCATGAACCTCCTTTGGCGTCGCCGATGTGCCCGCCTAACGTGAAGTTCGACGTCTTGGATCTACGCGCATCAATCGCCGCTTACTCGATTACCTGGTCCGCTCGTGCGAGCAGCGACGGCGGGATCGTCAGGCCGAGCGCCCTGGCGGTCTTGAGGTTGATCACCAACTCGAACTTGGTGGGCTGCTCGACGGGGAGGTCGCCCGGCTTGGCACCTTTGAGAATCTTGTCCACGTAGGCAGCGGCACGGCGGAACATGTCGGGGAAGTTCGTCGAGTAGGACGCTAAGCCTCCGGCCTCCGCTCCCTCCCGCCAGGGAAACATCGTCGGCAGGCGGCTCTTGGTCGCGTGCTCCGCAACCCGTTCCCGCGCCTCGAACACCATAGGGCTCGGAAAGACAAGGAGGGAGGGCACCCACGCGCGCTTCCCTTATGGAGACAAATGCTGCCTCCAGGTCCTCCGGCCGTCGCGCCTCGATGAACCGAATCTGCGCCTTCATCGCCCGCGCGGCAACGTCGATTTCCTGCCGCATGTTCTGCGCCGTCTCCTCGCCGAAGCCGCCCGGTTGCCAGAGAACGGCCATCCGTCTGGCTTGCGGAACCATCGCCTTGAGCAGCTCCATGCGCTTGGCGACCAGCCCCGCAGCAAGGGTGGTCACCCCGGTGATGTTTCCGCCGGGCCGCGCCAGACTGGCGACGAGGTCACTGCCCACCGGATCGGCAACGAAGGTGAAGACAATGGGAATGGTGGTGGTTGCCTGCTTGGCGGCCCGGGCCGCCAGCGTCGTCAATGTCACGATGACATCGGGCTTGAGCCGCACCAGCTCGGCCGCCAGCGCAGGCAGCTCCTCCTCCCGGCCAGCCGCCCAGCGCTGGTCCACCACGAGGTTGTGTCCTTCGACCCAGCCCAGCTCGCGCAGTCCAAGAAATACGTCCATGGTGGGATTCGGCCCGGCGGCGAGGGACAGCGTCCCGAGACGCGCGGTCTTCGCCGGTTGCGCCTCGGAGGCGAGCGGCGCGGCAAGAAGCGCCGCACCCGTGCCAGCGAGGAATGTGCGGCGGTCCATCAACGCACCCTTCGGCCCAATTGAACCACCCAGCTTTCCGATGGCGCAACTCCTCGGCCAAGCGCCACGGAATGTGCTGCCGTACCTCACGCCATGCCTCAGGCGCCCACGGGAAGCTGCGGACGTATCGGAGGGCCACGGAGACCTTCAGCCATGGCAGGTAGCATGCTCTTTGCGAGCGGGGCGCGAGAGGATACGGGCGTGGGGTAACGGGTTCATGCCGGAGCCCTCCTTACAGGCTGGGCGGAGTCTAGCAGAACGCTCTAATAAGCGTGCTGGTTACGTGCCTCGAGCGGCAGTAAAACAATCCCGCGCCGGACATCCACCGTCGCTGTGTAAGCACCTTCAGGAAGATTGCTACCTGTCCTTACTCCTTCCGTGGAGCGGTTGGGCAATCTCGGCACCACACTCGCACGTCATCCACACGCGCCATCCTCGACGCCAGAATCCAGGGCGCCGCAGCGCCGATGCTCCTGAAGGAAGGCATCGAGGGCGACCCAGAGATTCTTCATGACTCCGGCAGCGTAACTGAACCGGCTGCACTCGTCGATGACCACAATCGGATACACACTTGAACTTGTGTTAAACTGCTCGGCCTTATGGATACCCTATCGAATGCTGCTGTCGGCGAGCACGTGAACGCCTGTAAACTTTGCGGCGAAACGCGGACTTTCTCGCGAACTTACACTGTCGTGGGCGGGCCGACCTACACGTGAGATACTTCACCTGCAAGCACCCGTTGGCAGACGTGAGGAAGGCGCAGCCATCATCGACTGTGCACCCAACCGGTTGACCACCCGCCTTTAGCGATTCGAGCCGTCTTGTCGGCCACCGGATTGAATACTTCCGGCAGTCGGCTGCATGTTCCTTGACGTCTAACGATCGCGCACGTTACCTTTGCGCGTCCGATCCGCTCTTCCCGCAGGGGGTCGACGCGGCATGAAATGTCCCCGCTGCCAGCACGAGAACGGCCCACGGGCGAAGTTCTGTCAAGAGTGTGCCGCCTCGCTGGCTCGGACCTGCTCGAAGTGTGGCAACGAACTCCCCTTGACGGCGAAGTTCTGTCCCGAGTGCGCTCATCCTGCGGGATCGACGATACCCTGCTCCGCGGCCGCCCATTTTGCCTCGCCCGAGCGCTACACACCAAAGCATCTGGCCGAGCGCATCCTCCTGTCCCGAGCTGCTCTCGAAGGCGAGCGGAAGCAGGTCACGGTGCTCTTCGCCGACCTCAAGGGCTCGATGGAGCTCCTCGCCGACCGCGATCCCGAGGAGGCCCGGAAGCTGCTGGATCCCGTCCTCGAGCGGATGATGGAAGCCGTCCATCACTATGAAGGGACCGTCAACCAGGTCATGGGCGACGGCATCATGGCCCTCTTCGGCGCGCCCCTGGCGCACGAGGACCACGCCGTCCGCGCGTGCTACGCCGCCTTGCGGATGCAACGGCGGGTGAATCTCTACGCGGACGAGATCCAGCGCACCGGGGGCACGCCCGTGCAGATTCGCGTGGGCCTCAACTCTGGCGAGGTCGTCGTCCGCGCCATTGGCAACGACCTGCACATGGACTACACCGCCGTCGGCCAGACCATCCACCTCGCCGCCCGAATGGAGCAGATGGCCAAGCCCGGGTCCACCCTAGTCACCGGCGACACCCTGAGGCTGGCCGAAGGCTATGTCGAGGTGAAGCCGCTCGGCCCCGTGCCCGTGAAGGGGCTCGAGACTCCCACACCGGTCTACGAGCTAACCGGCAGCGTCCCGACTCGCTCCCGCTTTCAGGCGAGCACCGCACGCGGCCTGACCCGCTTCGTCGGGCGTGACCGCGAGCTCCAGCAGCTCGCACAGGCGCTCGAACGCGCCGCGGCCGGACGTGGGCAGGCCGTCGCCGTGGTCGGCGAGGCTGGCGTGGGCAAGTCACGCCTCGTCTGGGAATTCTCGCGGTCACATCGTACCCACGGATGGCTCGTGCTCGAAAGTGGATCGGTCTCCTACGGGAAGGCGGCGCCCTACTTGCCTGTCATCGAGTTACTCAAGACGTATTTCCGGATCCAGGAGCGTGATCACCCGCGGGCGATTCGTGAGCGCGTGGTTGGCAAGCTCTTGACGCTGGATCGCTCACTGGAGTCCCTCCTGACGCCGCTCCTGGCACTGCTGGATGTCCCGGTCGACGACAAGGACTGGGATGCTCTCGAGCCTCCACAACGCCGACTCCAGACCCTGGACGCCGTCAAGCTGCTACTCCTC
>Ga0306920_100007591_pt1 | contig 14288 bp, 13 predicted proteins | sample flu12Cox44000170_FD_204666 | JGI IMG/M metagenome (GOLD analysis project Ga0306920, IMG submission 204666) | Lab enrichment of tropical soil microbial communities from Luquillo Experimental Forest, Puerto Rico - flux4day.12C.oxic.44.000.170 (v2)... | ecosystem: Environmental > Terrestrial >...
TTACCAAATTGACACACCTCATATAATCCTTTTACAACCCCCAATGGGCGAGTTAGTCTGCTTTGGTCGAGAGTTGTTTTGCTGCGCCAGGAGAATGACGTGAAAAGACTCGCCTTGGCTTCCCTTACACTTGCCACGCTCGGGGTTGCTGGCGTGGCTCAGGCACAGACCAGCGTCACGCTGTACGGCACCATCGACACGTCCATCACCTACGTGAACCACGCCGAGGGCAGCAAGAATCTCTGGGTGCTCGGCAACAGCAGCTTCGGCAATCTCTCCGGCTCGCGCTGGGGTTTGAAAGGCGCCGAAGATCTTGGCGGCGGCCTCAAGGCGATCTTCCAGCTGGAAAGCGGCTTCAACCCGTCGACGGGCTCGCTCGGGCAGGGCGGCAGGCTGTTCGGGCGCCAGGCGTACGTGGGCCTCACGGCCGAACAGTACGGCTCGCTCACGCTGGGCCGCCAGTATGACCCGCTCATCGACCTCGTGCAGGGCATCACGGCGGACAACTACTTCGGCTCCGTGTTCGCGACGGCCGGCGACGTCGACAACTACGACAACAGCTTCCGTGTGAACAACGCCGTCAAGTACACGACGCCCGTGTGGAGCGGCCTGCAGGTCGCGGCGATGTATTCGTTTGGCGGCGTGGCGGGCTCGACGGGCGCCGAGCAGTCGTACTCGGCGGCGGTCAACTACACGAACGGTCCGCTCGCGCTGGCAGGCGGCTACTTCTACGCGACGAACAGCCAGGCCACGAACGGCATCCGGACCGACGGCTGGACGAGCACCTCGGACGGCACGTTCGACGGCCCGATCAACGCGGGCTACGCCACCGCCCACTCGCTGACCATCGCGCGCGCGGCGGCGCAGTACCAGTTCGGCCACTTCACCTTCGGCCTCGGCTACAGCAATGCGCGCTACTCGCCGGATGGGAGTTCGGTGTTCCACGACACCCAGAAGTACAACACCGGCCAAGGCTTCATGAATTATCAGCTGAGCCCGGCGCTGCTGCTCGGAATCGGCTACAGCTATACGCACGCCAATGGCGATACGACGGCGAGTTATCACCAGGTCTCGCTCGGCGCCGACTACAGCCTGTCGAAGCGCACCGACCTCTACATGACGGCGGCGTGGCAGCACGCGAGCGGCGATACCGGCGATGGCCTGGGAGGCTCGATGCCGGCCGAGGCATCGATCGGCTCGTATGGCTACGCGGGCACGTCCAACCAGACGATCGTGAACTTCGGGCTGCGGCACAAGTTCTGATTCAGCAACTGACCTTGCGACGCCGGATGCGCCAGTCGGGCGGCGCCTCCGGCGTTTTGACGCGCGTTTCGAGGCGCGTTTCAACGTTCACGGCTCGACGTCTGCCCTCACGCGTCGCGCGAGCGCCGTAACGTCAGCAGCGCAAGCCAGGCGGCGAGGCGCTCCGTGCCGCGCCGCACGCCCGCGAACGGCGGCCGCCATGCGCTCGTGAGAGTCACACGCGCCGGCAAGGCGGCCTCGGTGCTGAGCCAGATGCGTTCGCCGCGCTCCAGCCGGAGCGTCTCGCCCGGTTTCAGCCAGTGATCGTAGGGCGAGCGCGCGCGTGTCACCCACACCTGGGCCACGTGAATGCGCAGCGTGGCCGGCGCAGTCACGCGCCAGGTGAGCGTGCGCATGGGCGGCACGGCGAAGTGAATCGATTGCGCGGGCAACGGGTCGTCGAAGAGACCGGTTGCGTCTGCAACGGCCTGCAAGGCGGGCTGAAAAGCGTCATCCATCGTTTTCTCCAGTTTTTGGAGCCGACGAACGGAGCGCTGCCACCCAGAAAAACAAAAAGCCCCGTCGATGCCGGCGGGGCTTGTGATTTGCGTGACGACAGACTGCTAGTACGCACACCATCCCCGTGGCTTACCCGTATGGGTTTTCCACGGATGGTTCATCGTGTTTGCGATGACGAGGAGGGCGGAGGCGGTGTGCATGGGTCGAGTGTGCGGGGCGCCCGGCTGCGCTGTCAACCTGAAATGCTCAAATGGCCTGGCAACCTCGGTTTGTGTTGCGCGCGAGTCTCGTTTGCATCTTCGCATGACACGATCGTGCCCTTCGATGCCATATCCCCTTGCGGCGGGTACCGGTTTCTCACTAGCATTGGTTGTTTTGCAGGCAAATCCGGTCGGCTCTACCCACACCGTGGGAAGGCGCCCCTGAGAGTCCCACATTGCATCGCAGTGTTGTGTGGAAACGACTGTATCTGATATATCACATACAGAATATTGATTTTTGTCGCGACGCAGCATATGATTGAGTCATTCGATTACTCAATCATGCGGAGCTTCAAATGGATTTCGTTTCTCTCGCACTCTTCAGTGCAGCGGTCGTGGGTCTGGGCGCTGCCGCTACGGTCATGATCGCCAGGTGGCTGCCGCAGTCTGCTATCGAGCAGGCTGCGCAGCACGGCCGGTTTGCCGGTTTGGGCGAGGCGCCGCGCAGGAAGCCGGCAAATCGGGCGCAATTCGGAGCACAATTCGGTCCGCGCATCCGTCCGCAGGTCGGAAAAGAGGTAATCAATGTCGTCAGAACAAACTGAAGCTGTAGCAACCCGGGAAGCGGCGCCACTCAAGCTGGCGCTGCAGCCCATCAATGCAACACTGAGCCTGCGGGATCAGGCTTACGCCATGCTGCGTCAGGCCATTGCCGACGCCGACATCTATCAGTCGCGCGAGGAAATCCGGCTCGACGAGCGCGTGCTGAGCGAATCGCTCGGCGTGAGCCGCACGCCGGTGCGCGAGGCCATGACGCTGCTCGAGCAGGAAGGCTTCCTGCGCATGGTACCGCGCCGTGGCATCTATATCGTGCGCAAGAGCAAGCGCGAGATCGTCGAGATGATCCAGATGTGGGCGGCGCTCGAAAGCATGGCCGCTCGCCTCGCCACGCTCCACGCTACCGACGAGGAAATCGCGCGGCTGCGCCACATGTTCGACGATTTCCGCGACAGCACGCCCGCCGAGCACATCGCCGAGTATTCAGACGCCAATATCGCGTTCCACCAGGCGATCGTCGAACTCTCCAGATCGCAGATCATTCTCGACACGATCAAGAACATCTTCGTGCATGTGCGCGCCATTCGCCGTATGACGATTTCGCAGAGCGACCGGGCTTCGCGCTCGATCGTCGACCACTTGCGCATTATCGAGGCGCTGGAGAAGCGCGATACCGAACTGGCGGAAAAGCTCGTGCGCCAGCACTCGCTCGATCTCGCCGCCTATGTCGAGAAGAACTGCGATTTTCTTGACTGAGCCGGGCAGCGGTTGCTTTGTCGATCGCGTCGACGACGTCGATCAGCGCAAAACGGGAGACCTTTGGGTCTCCCGTTTTGCGTTTACGGCCTTGCGGATGAACGGCCACCTTGCCGACTTTATGCGCATCAACCCCTGGGATCCCTGACCAGTTAGCGCACCCTTACAGCCATCCTTCACACGGAATCTGGCATATCAGCACCCCGATGCGCTCGGGGTTTTCCCTTGTGTGCATCGCGGCAAAGTCGTCGAGTTTGCGCCAAAACCCTGCTGGATAAGGCTTTGAGGCGAACCTGGTGGCATTCCCGATGAGCAAATCCCCTCTTGCTTCGATGTGATATATCACATACCGTATTGCTCAAGGACGCAGATGTCGCGCCATCGCGCGAAACGCCTCTGCCCACGCAACCCCACCGATTTTCGAAAACTCGCCCGGCCACGATTAAACAAGGAGACATGACATGGGCAAGGCATTGAACGGCGTGCGCATCCTCGATTTCACGCACGTCCAGTCGGGACCCACCTGCACGCAACTGCTCGCCTGGTTCGGCGCAGATGTGATCAAGGTGGAGCGCGTAGGCGCCGGCGACATCACGCGCGAGCAGTTGCGCGACCTGCCGGACGCGGACAGCCTCTACTTCACGATGCTCAACGGCAACAAGCGCTCGCTCACGCTCGACACGAAGAACCCGCAAGGCAAGCGCGTGCTGGAGCGGCTCATTCGCGACTGCGACGTGCTGGTGGAGAACTTCGCACCGGGCGCGCTGGAACGCATGGGCTTCAGCTGGGAACGTATACAGACGCTGAACCCGCGCATGATCGTCGCCTCCGTGAAGGGCTTCGGCCCCGGCCCCTACGAGGACTGCAAGGTCTACGAGAACGTCGCGCAGTGCGTGGGCGGCGCGGCATCGACGACCGGCTTCGACGATGGCCCGCCCGTGGTTTCCGGCGCGCAGATCGGCGACAGCGGCACGGGCCTGCATCTCGCGCTCGGCATCGTCACCGCGCTCTATCAGCGCACGCACACCGGGCGCGGCCAGAAGGTGCTCGCGGCCATGCAGGACGGCGTGCTCAACCTGTGCCGCGTGAAGCTGCGCGACCAGCAGCGGCTCGAGCGCACGGGCGTCATGAAGGAGTACCCGCAGTTCCCCAACGACGGTTTCGGCGAGGCCGTGCCGCGCGCCGGCAATGCGTCGGGCGGCGGCCAGCCGGGCTGGATCCTCAAGTGCAAGGGTTGGGAGACCGATCCGAACGCCTACATCTATTTCATCGCGCAGGCGCCCGTATGGGATCGCATCTGCAAGCTGATCGGGCGCGAAGAGTGGATCGACGATCCCGACTACGCCACGCCGAACGCGCGCCTGCCACGCCTCAAGGCGATCTTCGCGGAGATCGAGCACTGGACCATGCACCGCACGAAGTTCGAGGCGATGGCCTTGCTCAACCGCTACGACATTCCATGCGGCCCGATTCTCTCGATGAAGGAGATCGCCACTGACGAATCGCTGCGCGCGAGCGGCACGATCGTCGAAGTGGATCACCCGGTGCGCGGCAAGTACCTCACGGTGGGCAACCCGATCAAGCTCTCGGACAGCCCGACCGACGTCACGCGTTCGCCGATGCTCGGCGAGCACACCGACGAGGTGCTCGCCGAATTCGGTTACACGAAAGATGAGATCCACTTGCTGCGCGCTTCGGGCGCAATCTGAAAAGGGAGCGAAGCATGGAAACATGGATGCGTTTGATGGCGAGCGACGGCAGCATCGTGTTCGGTCGCGTCGAGAACGGTTACCTGCACGAATACGAAGGACTCGATCAGCCGGTGCCGACCGGCGCGGTGCTCTCGCTGCGTGCGCTCACGCCGCTCGCGCCTTGTGCGCCCGGCAAGGTGATCGCGCTCTGGAACAATTTTCACGCGCTCGCCGCGAAGCTGGAAAAGCCGGTGCCCTCGCATCCGCTCTTCCTCATCAAGCCGGCCGCTTCCGTGATCGGCTCTGCGGAATCGATTCGGCGTCCTGCCCACTATGCGGGAAAGATCGTGTTCGAAGGCGAGCTTGGCATCGTGATCGGCAAGCGCTGTCGCGACGTGAGTGTGAAGGAAGCGGAGGCGGCGATTTTTGGCTACACGGTCGTCAATGACGTGACGGCCGCCGGTCTAATCACCGAGAATCCGCACTTCCCGCAATGGTGCCGCGCCAAAGGTTTCGATACGTTCTGTTGTCTGGGGCCGGCGATCGTTTCCGGGTTCGACTGGCAGCGCGCTCGCGTCGTCACACGGCTCGATGGCGTGGAGCGGCAGAATTATCCGCTCGATGACATGGTGTTTTCGCCGGCGCAGCAGGTGAGCCTCATCTCGCAGGACCTGACGCTCGAACCGGGCGACGTGATCGCGTGCGGCACGTCACTCGGCGTAGGCTCGATCGTTGATGGCGCAACCGTCGATGTGACGATCGAAGGGATCGGCACGTTGAGCAACACGCTGGCTGCCACATGCGGTCAAACCGGGCCGCTGGTCACTGCGGAAGGCGCCGCCTGACTGCGTCAACTGAAGGTGTGTCAACCGGTATTGTCAACCGAAGGCATGAAATAAAGACGCGCGCGGCAGACATGCCGCGCGAGGAGGAGAGATGCCGGAGCAACTGGCTGGCGACCTGGCGTGGCTAGGCGCCGGCGTGCTGTTCGCATGGCTCGGGTGTGCCGTTGCACAGCTGACGGCGCTTGCGCCGGTGCGCTCGCGTCGCCCGCGGGCCACGCCGCGCTGCACGGGTCAAGCGGGTGAGCCGCACAAGCGTCGGCTCGCTTTCGCAATTTCGTTCGCACTGCTACTGACTGTGCCGCTCGGCGTGCTGACTGCGGGCTGGACGCGTGCGGCCGATGCAACCGTGGCTGTCGAAGCTGGAGTGTTGGGCGGCTTATGCCTTGCGGGCAGGCGCGACCTCACGCGGCGCGTGCGGACGGTGGCGCTGCTGGGTGGCGCATCGGGCGCGAGCGTATTGATCGGCGCTTTCGTTGGCTACGTGTTGCAGCCTGAGCGTAGTCCGTGCGAACGCGTTGCGCTGTTCGTCGCCGTGGCGACGGGCGCGCTGCTGGTCGGCGCGGTGCTGAGTCTGCCAGGCCGTGGCGCGCAGGCGCGGTGCGCAGGCGCGTGCCGTTCGGCCGCGGCGACCGCGCCATGCACGTCATGGCGTTGCTGCTTGGCGTTGCGCTCGGCTACAGGTTCGTGTGCGCTCGCGCCTCGCCCGAGTTCGAAATATCCGTGCTGGTCGCGGCAGGTGTGCTGTACGCGGCGCTGGGCGCGCGGCTCATGAGCGGCGCGCGCCGGCCGCGGCTCGCCCGGCCGGGCGCAGTCGTTGCGACGCCGCGCGAGCCCTTCAGCGCGACGTTCAACGCGAGCTTTGCAGGTGTCCCGGACGAACTGCTGGTCGCGGCATGCGGCAGCGGCGCGTTCGAGCCCACCTGGCTGGCCGCGAGCGAGACGCCCCATGGCGGCGCGGGGCGCGCGTGTCATCACGCATCGCGGGACTTGCCACGGCGACGGCGCAGCCGGCGCGGCGCGCTGCGCCAGCGGCAAGGGCCGCACTGACGCCGGCCACTGGAATACCTTGCGCGCCGCCAGCGGCGCAAAGGCGGCGCAACGAGATCATCGGGCGGGAACAGGGGAAAACAACGGAACGCGCAAGACGCCGCCATTTATGGCTGATTTGCGCGAACGATTAGTCACGCCTGAAGGTTGGCGGCACGACCATAAAGCCTTACTTATGCAAGCTCGCTTCTGACACTCTAGTAATGTTCTCGATGAGCTGTGCGCCTTCCTCCATGAGGAAGCGCTTGAACGCGAGCGCGACGGGCGGCAGGCGCTTGTTCTTGCGGTGCACGACGTACCAGTTGAGCATGACCGGGAAGCCTTCGACGTCGAGCACCGTGAGGTGACCGACCTGCAGTTCGAGGCTGATGGTGTGCGCCGAGAGAAAGGCGATACCCATGCCCGCGATCACGGCCTGCTTGATCGTTTCGGTGCTCTGGATCTCCATGGCGATCTTGAGGTTCGTGATCTTGCCCGCGAAGCCTTCTTCCATCGAATTCCAGGTGTCCGAGCCGCGCTCGCGCACGATGAACGCCTCGTTGGCGAGCGCGCTGAGCTTGATGCCGCGCTTGTTCGCGAGCGGATGCGTAGGCGCCGCGACGATCACGTACGGGTGCGGCGCAAACGGCTCGTTGATGGCGTCGGTCGCGTGCGGCGGACGCACCATCACGGCGAGATCGGTCTGGTTGGTGGCGAGCTGCTGGAGCAACTGCTCGCGGTTGTGCACGGAGAGATTGAGCGCGACGCCCTTGTAGCGCCGCGTGAATTCGGCGAGCAGACGAGGAAAGAAGTAATCGCCAGCGCTAATGACGGCGACGTTGAGCTTGCCGCCCGAGACGCCTTTCAGCTGGCTCATCGCCTCATCGACTTCGTGGAACTGCTGCATGATCGCGCGGCTGTAGTGAAGCATCTCCGTGCCCGCAGGCGTGAGATAGATCTTCTTGCCGAGCTGCTCGAAGAGCGGCAGGCCCGCATGGTCCTCGAGCTGCCTGACCTGCGTGGAAACGGCCGGCTGTGTGAGATGCAGCTCCTCCGCGGCACGCGAAAAACTGAGGTGACGCGCCACGGTCTCGAAGACCTTGAGCTGGCGCAGCGTGGCGTTCCGCATTGTCATGGCCGAACCATAAAGGAAACTGAATGCACATAATAACAAACTTTAATTGTGAGTAATTCAGCAATCACCCTAGCATGAGTTGAAAGGCGTCCGAATGGCAGGCGGCGCGCTCGAAGCCAGGTTCGGGTTAACGCTCGGAACCAGGATTTCATAAGGGACAACGCGTAGAAAATCCCTTGTTTCACGATGTTTTCAGGGACATGCCGTATTGATAGGGTGAATGAGGATTGACGAATTTGCATTCGAATTTTTCATTCATCCGGCGAATAAAAGACAGACGTATCGAAGCGAAAAGATAAAACCATAAGCCTGAATTTATGCAGACCCGTAATCATGCAGGCTGCAATGAATAGATAGCGGAGACAAGCGAGATGAGTGCAATCAGTCAGAGGAGCGAGAGCGGTCCGTTCTGGACGAACCGCTGGTTTCAACTGGTGGTGGGCATGCTATGCATGGCGCTCGTTGCCAACCTGCAGTACGCATGGACGCTGTTCGTCGCGCCGATGAACGCGCGGCATCACTGGGGCCAGGCGGAGATTCAGTTGGCGTTCTCGATCTTCATTCTGACTGAGACCTGGCTCGTGCCGGTGGAAGGCTGGCTCGTCGACAAGTTCGGCCCGCGTCCGGTCGTGGCGGGCGGTGCGTTTTGCGCAGGCCTCGCATGGGTCATCAACTCGTACGTCACGACGCTGCCGATGCTCTATGTCTCGGCGGTGATCGCCGGCATTGGCGCGGGCGGCGTGTACGGCACCTGCGTGGGCAACGCGCTCAAGTGGTTCCCGGACCGCCGCGGCCTCGCCGCGGGCCTCACGGCCGCGGGCTTCGGCGCCGGCGCGGCCGTGACGGTGATTCCGATTGCGAACATGATCACGCGCTCCGGCTACGAGCACACGTTCTTCTTCTTCGGCGTGCTCCAGGGCGTATCGATTCTCGTGCTGTCGTTCCTGCTCGTGAAGCCCTCGCCGCGCCCCGTAGCCGTCGCTGCCCGCGGTCTCGTCTCGCGCGTCGACTACACGCCGGGGCAGATGGTCAGGCAGCCGGTGTTCTGGCTGATCTACGTCTGTTTCGTCGCGGTGGCCGCTGGCGGCCTTATGGCAACGGCGCAGATCGGGCCCATCGCGAAGGACTGGGGCCTTGCCCGCATTCCGATGACGGTGTTCGGCATGACGCTGCCGCTCCTCACGCTCACGCTTTCGATCGACAACATCTGCAACGGCTTCACGCGTCCGCTGTGCGGCTTCATCTCCGACAAGATCGGCCGCGAGAACGCGATGTTCCTGATCTTCGTGGGCGAAGGGCTCGCGCTGCTCGGCATGATGCAGTTCGGCACCAACCCGTATGCGTTCATGACGTTCGCCGCGCTCATCTTCCTGTTCTGGGGCGAGATTTTCTCGATCTTCCCGGCCATCTGCGCGGACACCTTCGGCAGCAAGTACGCCGCGTCGAACGCCGGCACGCTGTACACCGCAAAGGGCACCGCGGCGCTGCTCGTGCCGGTGGCCTCCGTGCTCTCGGCCACCGGCGGCTGGAGTGCCGTGTTCATCGCGGCTGCGGTCATCACGATCGCGGCGGGCGTGAGCGCCAAGTTCATCCTCGCGCCAATGCGCAAGCGCCTGATCGAGCAGAGCGGTGAAGAGAGCAACGAACCCTCTGCAACGCTGGCCGCCAATACGGGCGCGGGTCTGCAGCACTGGTCCAACCAAAGCGGCGAATGAGGCGCGCGGGCCCGCCATGTCGATGAACGTCTCCCTCCAGCAGCTCAAGGTGTTCGTCGCGGTGGCGCGGGCGCGCAGCTTCACGCGCGCCGCGCGCGAGTTCGGGCTCACGCAGTCGGCGGTGAGCCGCTGCGTGCGCGAACTGGAAGAGGCAATCGAGCTCAAGCTATTCGACCGCACCACGCGCCAGGTCGAACTCACGCTCGCTGGCAGCGGTTTCGAGCGGCGCATCGGGCGCCTGCTCGACGAGATCGAGATGGCGCTCAACGAGGGCCGCGACGCGCATCAGGCGCATAGCGGCGTGGTGCTCGTGGCGAGCAATCCGGTGCTTTCGTCGACCTGGGTGCCCGCCGCGCTCGCGCGCTGCCAGGCGGCTTTCCCATCGCTCACGCTGCAATTGCAGGACTTGCCGCAGGCGGCCGTGCTGCAGGCAGTCGAGCAGGGCGAGGCCGACTTCGGCGTGATCGCGGAAAGCGTGCCGTTTGCGAGCGGCAACCTCGACGTGCAGCCGCTCTCGGCCACGCCGCTTTGCGCTCTCCTGCCCGCGCACCATCCGCTAGCGCTACAGGGGGCGCTGCGATGGGACGACCTCGCGCGCGAGCCGCTCGTCACGCTCAATCGCGATGCCGGCTGCCGCAGCGCGGTGATGCGCGCGCTGGATGGCCTGCGGCCCGAGGGGAGGCCGCTGCAGGAGTTCGCGCACGTGGCGGGCGTGGCGCGCATGGCGCAGCTCGGCATGGGCATTGGCGTGCTGCCAGTGTGCGTGGACGGCGCGCGCGGGGGGCATGCGCATCGCCTGGGCGACGTTGCGCACGCAACCTGTCACTGGCCCGCGCCAGCGGGGCCGCTCGTTACGCGCTTGCTGCATCCCGTCGTGAACGTGACGACGATGCTCGTGCGCCGTCGCCATCGTTCGCTGCGGCCTTGCGCTCAGGCGGCGTGGTCGCAGTTTATGGCGGACGGCTCAGTCCCGGACGGCTCAGTCCCGGACGCGGCAGTCGCTGATAGCCCCGTCGCAGAGGGTTCGTACCCGCAGACTTCATCACCGGATCACGACGCGCCGCCGGAAACATCTATCGACGGCTCGCCTATGCGTGGGTCGAGCGGCGCGCCGATGCGCGTCACTTTGCGCGGCGCCGATGCGCCGCCGCCACTCCAGGTGACCCGCACACACGCCCGCATCGAATAGCGCGCGTTTCCTGCCGCTCCAAAGCAAAACGGATCGCTCGAAGCGATCCGTTTTGTCTTTCCAGCACCAGCAGCAGCGCAGAAGAAACGCGGCGCAAGCGCCGCCCGTTCGCTGTCGCTCACGCCGCCTGCATCGCCATCCGCTCACGCTGCTTGACCAGCGCGAGCACCGTGTCGATGGCCGGCGTCGGCTCGCCCACCAGCGCGCCCATTTCCTGCACGACGGTGAGCAGCGGATCGATCTCCATCGGCCGGCCGGTTTCGAGGTCGACTAGCATCGAGGTCTTGTGCGCGCCCACTGCGCCCGCGCCGTCGATGCGCCGCTCCACGTCCACGCGGAAGTTCACGCCGAACTGCTCGGCAATACGCTTGCCTTCGAGCATCATCGTGCGCGCGACGGCGCGCGTGGCCGGGTCGCTGGTGATGACGTCGAGCGTGGCATGCGTGAGCGCGCTGATCGGGTTGAAGCAGAGATTGCCCCACAGCTTGAGCCAGATTTCGTCGCGGATGTTTTCGCGGATCGGCGCGTCGAAACCGGCCGCCTGCATGGCTTCATGAAGCTGGACGATGCGCGGCGTGCGCTCGCCCGAAGGCTCGCCAATCGGAAACTTCTTGCCGTACACATGGCGGATCACGCCGGGCGCGTCGATTTCGGCGGCCGGATAGAGCACGCAGCCGATCGCGCGCTCGGGCGTGAGGCGGTTCCATTGCGAGCCGTCCGGGTCGATGCTTTCGAGCCGCGTCCCCGCGAACTTGCCGCCATGCTGGTAGAAGTACCAGTAGGGAATGCCGTTGGTGCCCGTGACGATGGCCGTGTGCTTGCCGAGGAGCGGCTGCATCGCGTCGATCACGCCCGCCACCGAATGCGCCTTGAGCGTGATGATGACGACGTCCTGCACACCCAGCTCGCGCGGGTCGGAAGTGCAGCGCACCTTCGCCACGTACTCCTCACCGTCCATCAGCAGGCGTGCGCCGTTTTCGCGCATGGCGGCCAGGTGCGGGCCGCGTGCAACGAAGCTCACGTCGGCGCCTGCGCGCGCGAGTTGCACGCCCATCATGCCTCCAATGGCGCCCGCTCCAAAGATGCAGATCTTCATGTTGAAACCCCAATGACGTTGAAAACCGCTTGTCCGTCGCGTCGCTTTTCACGACGCGTCGTGGGCATTGGGGAAAAGCTTCCCGCTCGCCGCGACGCCGGACGACGGTTTGAGCATAGGGGGTGCCGTTGATTAACGACAGTTAAAGTTTATCGCCAAAATCATCAATGGAAGCTTATGGATGAAGGCACGCGCGACACGGCCTTCACGCGCGCCGCACGAGCAGAAAACTCACGCCGATCAGGCCAAGAAATGCGCCGCAGGTGCGATTGAACCAGCGGCGCACGGTGGTGCGCGTGAGCCAGCGGCCGAGGTACATGCCGGCGAGCGAATAGAGCGCGATGGCGACGCATTCGAGCACGAGAAAGCTCGCCCCGAGCACGCCGAACTGCGGCGCGATGGGCTTCGCGACATCGACGAATTGCGGCAGAAAAGCCGTGAAAACGAGAATCGCCTTGGGGTTGCCCGCCGCCACGAGGCACTCGCGCCACGCAAGACGCGCGAGCGAGGCGTCGCTATCCATGCTCTCACCGATGGGGTTGGCGTCGCTGCGCCAGAGCTGCACGGCGAGCCATACGAGGTAAGCCGCGCCCGCAAGCTTGATGGCGAGGAAGATCGCCTCGGAGGCGCGCAGCACGACGGCGAGGCCCGTGGCCGCGAGCGCGATCATGGCGGCGAACGAGACGAGCCGGCCCGCGCCGCCAAGGAACGCGCGCAGAAACCCGTGACGCGCGGCCACGTTGATGGACAGCAGGTTGTTCGGTCCGGGTGCCATGTTCAGTGCGAAGCAGGCGGGCAGGAAAAATAGCCAGGCGGTGAGGGACATGATGACGCTCGCAGATTGGCGCCATGCATGGCGCGCCGTGAATCGGGCCATTCTAGCGCGGTTGATGCGCTGCGATTCGCCGCTCAATGGAAAAACGGCAGCGCGAGAAAGAGTTTGATGACGATGGCGTTGGCAATGTCGATGAAGAACGCGGCCACCATCGGCACCACGAGAAACGCGAGGTGCGAGTGGCCAAAGCGCGCGGTGACCGCCTGCATGTTCGCAATCGCCGTGGGCGTTGCGCCCAGGCCGAAGCCGCAGTGGCCCGCCGCAAGCACGACGGCGTCGTAATTCGCGCCCATCACGCGGAACGTCACGAAGATCGCGTAGACCACCATGAGCAGCGTTTGCGCGACGAGAATCGTGAAGACGGGCAGCGCGAGCGCGGCGAGGTCCCACAGGCGCAGCGTCATGAGCGCCATGGCGAGAAAGAGCGCGAGACTCACGTTGCCGATCAGCGCGACGGCATGCTCCGCAACGGGGCGCCCGGCGAACGCGAGCGCGTTGGCGAGCAGCACGGCCACGAACAGCACGCACACGAAGGTGGGCAATTCGAACGCGGTGCCCGCGATCAGTCCGGAGAGCGCGTCGCCCACCGCGAGGCTGATGGCGATGAGCGTGAGCGTGTTGATGAACGCAGCCGGCGTGGTCGGCTGTTCGGCTTTCGGCTCTTCGAATGCATAGGGATCGGGCGATGCTGCACCGGGCGTTGCGTCGCCGGCCTGTGCGCCGATGCGTTTCATGAGGTACTGCGCAACGGGGCCGCCAAGAATGCCGCCCATGATCAGCCCGAAAGTGGCGCACGCTATTGCCGCTTCGGTGGCGGACTGCAGCCCGTGATGCTCCATGAACACCGCGCCCCACGCGGCACCCGTGCCGTGCCCGCCCGCGAGCGACACCGAGCCGCCCAACAACCCGTACAGCGGATCGACGCCGAACGCGAGGGCGAGCGCGATGCCCAGCGTGTTTTGCAGCACGAGCAACGCGACCACCACCGCGAGAAATCGCGCGAGCACAGGTCCGCCGTGTTTCAGGTTGGCGAGATTCGCATTGAGGCCGATGGTGGCGAAGAACGCTTGCATGAGCGGCGCTTGCAGCGATGTGTCGAAAACCACGTCCAGATGCGCGAAGCTGTGCAGGCCGAGCACGATCAGCGCGGCGACGATGCCGCCTGCCACGGGCTCCGGTATCGTCCACTTGCGCAGGAGCGGCACCGCGGCGACGAGCCATTGGCCCACCAGCAGCACGAGCGACGCGACGACGAGCGTTCCGTAGACGTTGACGTTCATATCCGAGGTCTCATTCGAGGACTCATGCCTGGTCTCGCACGGGCGGCAGGGAACGCAAGAGGGACCCGGCTGCTGCGCTGCCACAAGTGGAGATAGCGGGGACGCATCTTCGAGCACGGTACACGAGGCGCGTGCGCGCTGCGCGCCTGGTGCGCAATCGCGCGGCGCCTGGCCATCCGGCTTGCACGAAACAGGGCCGCA
>Ga0306920_100007594_pt1 | contig 14287 bp, 14 predicted proteins | sample flu12Cox44000170_FD_204666 | JGI IMG/M metagenome (GOLD analysis project Ga0306920, IMG submission 204666) | Lab enrichment of tropical soil microbial communities from Luquillo Experimental Forest, Puerto Rico - flux4day.12C.oxic.44.000.170 (v2)... | ecosystem: Environmental > Terrestrial >...
TCGCTCAGCACAAGGCGGGCAAGGACACTGTCTATGAGGAGCTCAATCTGTTCGACCAAGCGTTTGAGCGGATTCGCCAGGATGCGGTCGACCCGGTTACCGATGCGAAACTGGTCGGAGCGGCGATCGCCGGGATGCTGTCGGGTCTCGATCCGCACTCCTCCTATATCGACGCAGCGGCGTTTAAGGAGTCGCAGACGCCAGCGAACGACGATGCGGCGACTCTGGGTCTGGCGGTGACGATCCAGAACGGTCAGCTGGAGGTGATCTCGCCTGAGGATGGATCGCCGGCGGCGCGGGCCGGGATCAGGCCGGGAGACGTCATCTTCGCGATCGACAAAGAGCCGGTCTACGATCTGACCTTGGGCGAGGCCGAGCAGAAGCTGCGTGGCCCGGCCGACAGCGAGACCAAGCTGACTTTGCGGCACGGCACCGAGAAGCCGGTCGATCTGACGCTCAAGCACGAGCCGTACAAGCTCCAGACCGTGACCGGGCACGTCGAGGCGGGGAACATCGGCTATCTCCGCATTGCCGGGTTCGACGGCGGAACTCAGGCGGCACTCGCCGCCGCGGTGCAGGACCTCCGGCAAAAGATCGGCAGCAAGCTGATCGGCTTCATCCTCGACCTGCGCAACAACCCGGGAGGCGGTTTCGACGCCGCGGTCGCCGTCGCCGACGCCTTTATCGACAAGGGCGACATCGTCGTCGTCAAAGGCCGCAAACCCACGAGCGTCAAGCGGATCAGCGCCACTCCTGGCGATCTCGCCAAAGGCCTGCCGCTCGTCGCACTGGTCAATGGCGGCACGGCGCGAGAGGCCGAGCTGGTCGCCGGCGCGCTGCAGGACAACCACCGGGCGGTGCTGCTCGGCAGCAAAACCTTTGGCGAGAGCTCGATCGTCAGCGTAATCCCATTGGCTGATGGCGGCGCGATCCGTTTGACAACCGCTCGCTTCACGACGCCGTTAGGGAGGGAGATTCAGGGCAAGGGTCTCGATCCCGACCTTGCGGTTACGTCGCTCAAGCTCGCGAGACTGGCGCAAGGCCAAGTGCGGCGCGAGGCCGATCTGCCAGGGGCGCTAAAGAATCCCGACCAAACCACAGAACAGCCGCCAGCCAATGTGCCCCCCGGGGCGACCCCGACACCAGCCCCCAAAGAGGCTCCCGCGGTTGCAACCGAGGACATCGGCTCGGCGAGCGATGAGCAATTGATCCAAGCGGTAGACGTTCTGCGCGGGCTGTCGGTGTTCGGCCGCCGCGCCGCGGGCTGACCGGCGGGCGGCCGGTCCTTCGAACTTCACCCGCGGTTAAGGATCGTTCTTTCTCGGGCGGAGCAGCGCGGCGACCCGTTGCGGCGTCAGCGGCAGTGCCAGATTGGCGATCCCGAGCGCATCGGCAACGGCGTTGGCGATACATACTGGTGTGCTCATCGAATTGCCTTCGCCGACACCTTTCGCCCCGAGCGGGGTTATTGGTGATGGGGTCTGGCGATGCAAAATCACCGGTGCCGGGACCTCGCGGGCGGTCGGCACCGGATAGTCGGCAAAGGTGCCCGACAGAAAGCTGCCGTCCTCGCCGTAAACAAACTCCTCGTAGAAAGCGGCACCAAGCCCGTGCGCAAACCCGCCGAGCACCTGCCCGTCGAAGAGCGCCGGGTTCAGGATCCGCCCGGCATCATGCATCGTCACGTATTTGTCGATCCGCACCTGTCCAGTGTCGGGGTCGATTTCGACCCCGCAGAAGTCGAAAATGAAGCCATAGGCCGCGGCGCCGTTGATCTCGTCGGTCGGGCTCGGCGCGTCGAGCCCGGGCGGCGTCCAAAATACGGTTTCACGCAATGCCGCCCCATCGGGATCGGGGAGCGATCCCGGCGACCAATGGCTCACCCCGGCGAGGCGGGCAAAGGCGACCGCATTGTCGGGGTTGGCGGCTGCTAAGATCCTGCCCCCGGCGAAATTTACTGGGTCGGGGCCGATGTTCAGCTGCGCAGCGGCGAGGCGGGCGAGCTTGTCGCGCAACCGCATAGCCGCGAGGTGGGCGGCGCCAGCGACCGCGCCGGCAAATCGACTTGAATAATTGCCGGCGGCGATCGACCACGCATCCTTGCCCGTATCGAGCTCGGCATGGACGCTGATCGCTGCTGCCGGGAGGCCGAAAACTTCGCCCACCACCTGTGCCACGACGGTTCGGTGTCCTTGACCTTGCGGCACCGAATCGATCACGACGCTGACCCCGCCCAGCGGGTCGAGTGCCACGGTCGCGGCGGCCTGGGCCCCGCTCTTGGGTCCTGCACTGGCACGTTCCGCGGCAGTCAGGATTGTCGTGAAGTAGCCCATATTCGAGATCGAGGGCTCGACGATTGTGGCGTAGCCGATGCCGTAGAGCCGGCCCTCGGCACGCGCCCGGTCGCGTCGAGCGCGCAGCGCGGCGAGACCACCTTCCGCGACCGCAGCAGCCACTGCAGAAGAATAATCGCCTGAATCGAGAACCGCCCCGGCAGGGCAATGGTAGGGGAAGGCGCCGGACGGGAGGAGGTTGCGGCGGATCACATCGAGCGGGTCGAGGCCGAGGGTCGCGGCAATCCGGTGAATAAGCCGCTCGAGCGCGAAATAAACCTGCGGGCCACCAAAACCGCGATTGAGCCCGGTCGGTGTCTTGTTGGTCAGCACGACCCGATTGCGGATCGCAAGGTTCTTCACCCGGTAGGGGCCGCTCATGTTGCCGTGCATGCGATAGAGTGCGGCGGGCTCGGGGGCGCGCAGATAGGCGCCGCAATCTTCGATCTGGTCCCAGGCGAGCGCCAGGATTTCGCCGCTATTGGTCACCGCCGCTTCGAGTGTCGTCACCCGGTTCGTCGCTGAGCTCGCGGCGAGCAGGTGCTCGAGCCGATCCTCGACCCATTTGACCGGCCGCCCAGCCTTGCGCGCGGCGATAGCCATCAGGACGATATACGGGAAGAGAGCTTGCTTGACGCCAAAGCTGCCGCCCGAATCGGGGGGCGTCTTGAGACGCAGCTTGCTCGCTGGCACGCCGAGTGCGCGCGCCATGACCGGGTGGAGCGTAAAGGGACCCTGAAAGTTGGCGGTGACCTCGTAGGCGTCCTCGCCCGGGAGGTGCTCAGCGAGCACGACGAAGCACTCGATCGGCGTGCAGCCGTTGCGGGGATATTGCGTGGTGATCGCGATCCGGTGGACCGCGGCGGTAAACGCACCTTCCGGGTCGCCATAACGGAAATGCCGATCGCTGACGACATATTGTGCGGCGGCGGCGCGCGGATCGACTGTCGCAGGCAACAGACGATAGGTCACGTCGACCGCCTCGAGCGCGTCCTCGGCCAGATAGCGATTGCCGGCGACGACGACGGCGACCGGTTCGCCTTGATAGCGCACGCGCCCGGTTGCGAGGCACCAATGCTCGACCGGGGACTTGACGGCGGCGATAAAGGGCCGGGTCCAGCGGCGGGCGTCCTCGCCGGTCAGGATGCAAGCCACCCCCGGCATCGCCAATGCCCGGGCTGTGTCGACTGCTAGGATCTCGGCATGAGCGTGCGGCGAGCGCAGGATCGCGGCGTGCAACGTTCCCGCCGCCACCGGTAGATCGTCGGCATAGCGGCCGCGCCCGGTTAAGAGGGAGAAGTCTTCGACCCGTTCAAGCGACTGGCCGATACGTGCACCCGCCATTTGCCGTTACGCCGCCGCCAAGCGCGCGGGCTCCCGCGTGCATCGACAATGGGTCCATTGCAGGCGCCGGCAAATATGCGCCGAGAGGGCTCCACGCGCTGCGCGGACAGCGCCGGGATCATGAGGGCTGGTGTTCAGTCGAACTGCATGCTGATGATTTCGGCGACGAGGGCCGGGCGTGCGGCGCCTTCGACTTCGACGGTGCTTTCCGAGGTGATGCGCACGCCGCCCTCGACCGGGTCTACCGACTTGATCTTCTGGCGCAGCCGGATGCGCGATCCGGCCGGTACTTGGCCGGTGAACCGAACTCGGTTGGAGCCGTAGTTTAGGCCGCGCGAGCGTTGCTTGACGCGGTAGATCGTCTGGCCAAGGCGCGGAACCAGCGACAGGGTGAGATAACCGTGGGCGATGGTCTTGCCCCCTGGCATTTCGCGTTTGGCGCGTTCGACATCGACATGAATCCATTGATGATCGCCCGTCGCGTCGGCGAATTTGTCGATGAGCGCCTGGTCGACAGTAAACCAATCGCTGACGCCGATTTCCTTGCCGACATACTGGGCGAGGTCGCCCGGGCGCTCGAGTTCCAGCATTATCTTCCCCTGCCTGGTGTCGCCACACATCCTTAGCCGATCCGACCTCGGATCGGGAAGGCGGCAGGATAGGAGGCGCGGCACGAGGCCGCAACGAATGCGCTATACCAAAACCGCTCTGCTGACCTTCGGCGTCGGCCTTGTTCTGGCGCTCGTCGTGGTCGCTACCGAGATCCAGGGGCTCGCGCGGGTTGCCAGCGCCGCGATGGCGCTCGGCATCGCCGCGATCCCGATCGGCATGGCTGTCGACTGGCGCCTCGCGACGCGAGCTCCGCGGCGCCCGGCGAGGCGGCGCAGCAAACCGGGTACGCGCCGCTCGGCGCATTCCGCCCGCCAACGTGCGCGTCCCCGAAAGCCCGCAGGGCCGACCAGATAGGGCGGGCCCGGCCTCAAGGCCGCGCCACCACCGTGTCGCCTCTTCTTTGCAAGCCCGCGTTGCTTGGTCCGGCGCCGCTTGTCGGAGGGGGGAATCCGCAGCGCCGCCCGGTATTTGGCAACCGTGCGGCGAGCGATGTCGACGCCCTCGCTGCGCAGCAGCTCGACGATGCCGTTCTTTGTCCAAAGCGGACCCAACATGGCGTTAGCATAGCTACTTGCCAAAATAGATAAATTGCTTATATGATATCGTAAAGTCTCGACCGACTTGTCATGTCTTTCGCTGGAACTCGACCTCACTTGCAACTTAAAGGATAGTTGTTGCTGCAGATTTGCTGCAGATGCAGCGTCCGTTAATTGACGACTCAATCTCTTGTTGCGGCGCGCGCAGCTTGGCAAGGTGGCGTGATAATCCGCGGGATGACGCGGAATGTCTGCCGTACTAGGATCTGCTGCGGAGCGCGCGGCGCACCGTGCCGCGAACCTGATGTGGGAGAAGACGTGATGGCGAAGAAGAAGATAGCAATCGTCGGCGCGGGGGCGGTTGGCGGTTATGCCGGGGCCCATATGGTGCAGGCCGGCGAGGACGTGACCTATATCGATCCATGGCCGGAAAACGTCGAAGCCATCCGCAAGGACGGTTTGCGGATCACCCACATCCGCGATGTCGAGCCGTTCACTGTCCGGCCGCGGGCGCTGCACTTGACCGAGGCGCAGCAGCTCAGCAAAGAGGCGCCGATTGACATCGCCTTTATCTGCATGAAGTCCTACGACACCGCCTGGGCGACGGCGATGATCAAGCAATACTTGGCGCCTGGCGGGTACTGCGTGTCGCTGCAGAATTGCATGAACGAGGAGACGATCGCCGGCATCGTCGGCTGGGGCAAGACCTTGGGCTCGATCGCCAGCTCGATCACCGTCGAATTGCACGCGCCCGGTCAGGTGCGCCGCGCCGCCGGCAAATCGGGCTCCCGCCACACGGTTTTCCGCGTCGGTGAGGTGCATGGCCGCATCACCGACCGGGCCAAGGAAGTCTGCCGGCTTGTCAGCTACGCCGACAGCGCGATGGTGACCGAGAATTTGTGGGGCGAGCGCTGGTCGAAGCTCGTCACCAACGTCATGGGCAATGGGCTGTCGGCCTGCACTGGGCTGATCTCCCGCGACATGATAAAAAACGACGCGATTCGCCATTTCTCTACCCGGCTCGGCAGCGAGGCGATCCGCGTCGGCCAGGCGCTTGGCTACGCCTTTGACGAAGTCAGCCACATGGACCCGGAGACGATCGCCCGCGCCGGTGAGGGCGACGCGGCGGCAATCAAGGAAATCGACGAGCATCGTCTGGCCGAGGCGAACCGGCCCGGCGGCGGCGAGCATCGCCCGTCGACCGGCCAGGACATGTTCAAGGGCCGCCGCACCGAGATCCAGTTCCTGAACGGCTTTGTCTCTCGCAAGGGGGAGGAGGCCGGCATCCCGACCCCGACCAACAAGATCCTGACCGACATCGTGACCCGGGTCGAAAAGGGCGAGCTGAAGCCCGACCCGAAGCACATCATCGATCTGCGGCTCAACTGACGTTGATCGGCTGGCCATCGGTCGATCAACGTCATCCCCGGGCTTGACCCGGGGATCTCGTGCAGCTTCGTGGATGGCCGGGACGCGCCCGGCCATGACGAGCAAGGAGGATCACCCGACATGCTCGCTCTCGTCAACACCCCCGGCGGCGCGGCACCGGTCGAATTGCGCGAGGTCGCCGAGCCGCAGCCGGCGCCCAACGAAGCGCTGGTCGAGGTGCGCGCCCTCTCGCTCAATAGAGGGGAACTGCGGCTCTTTCAGATCCGCTCTGAAGGCTGGCGGCCCGGCCAGGACATCAGCGGGGTCGTGCTGAAGCAGGCGGCCGACGGCAGCGGGCCCCCAGCCGGCACGCGCGTCGTCGCATTGACCGATAATGCCGGCTGGGCCGAGCGCACAGCCGTGCCGGCGCACCGCATGGCGGTTCTGCCGGATAATGTCCTCCTCGAGGAAGCAGCCGCTTTGCCGGTCGCCGGCCTGACTGCGTTGCGCACATTGCTGCACGGCACCCCTCTGCTCGGCAAGCGCGTGCTGATTACCGGGGCTGCCGGTGGAGTCGGGCACATGGCCGTCCAGATCGCCGCGCGATCGGGTGCTCGCGTCACCGCTGTCGTCGGCGGGCCCGAGCGCGGCCGCCATCTCCGCGGCGCCGAAGCGATCGTCGAGGGCATCGATCACGCGCAGGGGCGGTTTGCGCTGATCCTCGAATCGGCCGGCGGCGCCTCGCTCGCGGCCGCGATCGCGCGCATCGAGGCAAGGGGGACGATTGTGATCTTTGGCAATTCGTCCGGTGAGCCGACCTCGCTCAGCTTCCGCGACTTCGCCGAGCACCCCAACGCCCGCATCCAGAGCTTTTCCTATTTCACGTCGGAGCCCGAGGACCGGTTTGCCCCCGATCTGGCGTTATTGGCTTGGCTCGTCGCGGACGGCTCACTAAAGCCCCATCTCGTCGAGCACAGCTGGCGCGAACTCGCTCAGATCGGTCCGCAACTGCGCGACCGGCAAATCCGCGGCAAAGCCGTTTTTCACATAGATTGAACGGAGACATCCAATGGCGATCAAAGTGGGTGACAAGCTGCCTTCGGTGACCCTGCGTTATTTGACCCCGGACGGGGTCAAGGCAGTCACCACCGAAGAGTTCTTCGGCGGCAAAACGGTGGTTCTGTTCGGGCTTCCCGGCGCCTATACGCGGACCTGCTCGGAGCGCCACCTGCCGAGCTATGTTACGCACGCGGGCGAGCTCAAGGCCAAGGGGGTCGATACGATCGCCTGCCTTTCCGCCAACGACCATTTTGTCATGAATGCCTGGGGCAAAGAGCGTGGGGCCGACGGCAAGGTCGTCATGCTCGGCGACGGCAGCAGTGATTTTACCCGGGCGATCGGGCTCGAGCTCGACCGCACCAAGGAAGGCATGGGCATGCGCTCGCAGCGTTATTCGATGCTGGTCGAGAACGGCATCGTCAAGGCGCTCAATGTCGAGCAGCCGGGCCAATTCGACGTCTCCAGCGCCGAGGCGATGCTAAAGGCCCTCTGATGGACTATCGTCGCCCCCGCGGAGGCGGGGGGCCAGGCTTGCCCCTGGCGGGGAACAGAGGGCACCCGCATAGGTGCTGGGTCCCTACCCCCCGGGCTTCGCTCCCGATGGTGGCGCGCTGGCGTAACCCGGGGGCCGTGTTCGCGGGAATGACAAAAAAACTGTGGCAATGGTCTTTGGCTGCCGCACTGCTCGCAACAGGCGCTAGTGCGTCGCCTGCCGCGGCGCAGCAAGCAGTGGGCGGAGGACCGGCGATGCTCGCTCTGCCGCCGCATCCAACCGATGCCGGCAAGCCCGTCATCTATGATCCGCCATTCGCCGCAAAATCCGACGATGAGAAGGGCTGCGCACCCGGGTTCTTGTGCCGGCTGCGGCTGTTCGGCGTCATTCAAAATAATGGCGCCGTCGAACTCAGGACGACGGCGTTCACTTGGTGAGCTTTGCCGCGGTAACGAAGGCTTCCACTTTTGCAAGGTCCTTGCCGGTCCCGTCCGGCCGATCGGTCCTGGTCTTCGAATCGACACCGGCCGGCCGTACGGCGGCGATCGCCGCGGCGACATTCTCGGGACCAAGCCCGCCGGCGAGAATGACCGGGATGCCAACATCGTCAACAATGCGGCGGCTGAGGCTCCAATCATGGGTACGGCCGAGGGCGCCAAACTGCCGCGTTCCGGAATCGTAGGTGTCGAGCAGCAGAAAATCGGCCACACCCCTGTACGATGCGGCGGTGGCGATAGTTGTCTCGTCGATGACCGGGATTGCCCGCATGATCGGGATTTCGGGAAAGCGTCGCTTGAGTGCCCTCGTCATGGTGACCGAGAAATCATCGATCTCCGCTTGCAGCTGGACGATGCTGGGCCGGGTCTCCGCGATGATCCGAGCGACCTCATCGAGATTTGCGGAAAGTGACAGCGCGACGCGCTTATGACCGGTGGGCACCGCGGCGAAGATCGCGTTGGTCTGAGTAATCGAAAGCTCGCGCGGAAAAAAACCATCGCCGACGAGCACCCCGATATGATCGACCCCGAGCCGGGCCAGCGCGGCGGCTTCTTCCGGAGTTTGGACCTCGAAGATCTGCACCAGCATGTCGCGCACCCGAAAAGTGAGGAGATAATCGGAATACCATGACGGGCACGCTTTCGATCACCGTCGTTGGCGCCGGCGCTATCGGCAGCGCGGTCGCGTTTTCGCTGGCCCGCGCCGGGTTTTCACCAAAGCTCGTCGCGAGGGGCGAGTCCGTGGCGGCGATCCGGCATGACGGGCTGCGTGTCGACAAGTGGGACGGCGGCGGGACCGTCCGTCTCGAAGTCACCGATAACCCGTCCGAGCTCGGGCAGCAGGATTTAGTGATCGGCACGATGAAGGCGCAGGACTGGCCGGCCGGCCTTGCTACGCTGACCCCGCTGATCGGGCCGCAAACGGCACTATTGCCGCCGATCAACGGCATCCCGTGGTGGTATTTCGACGGGCAAGGCGGCCCGCTCGGGGGACAGCGGATCGCCGCCGTTGATCCGGACGGCACATTGCTCGCCGCGCTGCCGGCCCGATCGGTGATCGGTGCGGTCGTCTATATGGGTGTGGCGCGCACCGCACCCGGCGTCATCAGATGGACCAGCGGCAACAAATTCGTTCTCGGCGAACCCAGTGGGGGGCCCGCGGAGTGGACCGAGACGGTCGCTGAGGTTCTGCGACAGAGCGGTTTCGATGTCACGATCGCCGATGACATTCGCGCCGAGATCTGGACCAAGCTGATCGGCAACGCCGCTTTCAACCCGCTCTCTGCGATTGCCCGCGCGCGGATCGACGAGCTGATGAATGACCCGGGTCTCGGCCGCATCGCGCTCGCCTCGATGCGCGAAGTCGCGGCGGTGGCGGCGGCGGTCGGGGCCCCTTCAGGAATGGACATCGAGAAGCGCTTTGCGATCAACGCGGAGCTCGGGGCTTTCCGCACCTCGATGCTGCAGGATTTCGAGGCCGGCCGCACGCTCGAATTGGGCGGCCTTGTCGACGCGGTCGTCGAGATCGGCTCACGGCTGGGGATCGCAACCCCGATGACCGAAGCATTGGGCGCGCTCGCCCGACGGGCGGCCGCCGTTAGAGATCACGCCACAACCGTCTGAGTAAACCGAGGGTTTTATGGCGGACGACATCAATGCCTTTGTACCCGGTCCGCGCGTGCACATCGAGGGGCGGCCGGACGGCCCGCTTTCCGGGCTGACCTTTGCCGCCAAAGACTTGTTCGATGTCGCCGGACAGCCGACCGGCGGCGGCAATCCCGATTGGGCGCGGTCAAACCCGGTGCCGACTCGCCATGCCTGGGCGGTGCAACGGTTGCTTGATGCCGGTGCGACCTTGATCGGCAAGACCATCACCGACGAAGTGTCACTCGGGATCGTCGGAGAAAACGCGTTCTATGGCACCCCGATCAACAACCGGGCGCCGGACCGGGTGCCGGGCGGCTCCTCCTCAGGCTCCGCAGCCGCCGTCGCCGCCGGGCTCTGCGACACCGCACTCGGTACCGATACCGGCGGCTCGGTGCGGGTGCCGGCGAGCTTCTGCGGTCTCTACGGGATCAGGCCGACCTATGGCCGACTCCCGGTCACAGGGATGATGCCGCAGGCGCCGAGTTCCGACACGACCGGCTGGTTCGCCCGTGATGGCGCCACCTTCGCAAAAGTGTCGAGTGTCATGCTCGGCGAAGCGATTCCGACGATTTTGCCCCGCCGCCTGATCATCGCGGTCGACGCGTTCGCGTTTGCCGATCCCGAGGTCGGCGAAGCTCTGCGGCCGATGGTCGAGCGGTTGCGCTCGTTCATCGGCGACGTGCGGGAGGAGGTCATGGCCCCAGCCGGCTTGACCCAATGGGCGCGGGCGCAGCGCACGTTGCAGCCCTCTGAGGCTTGGCTCACCTTCAAGGACTGGATTGACCGCGACAACCCTCGTTTCGCGTTCAATGTTGCGCGGAATATCATCCTCGGATCGATGATCCCGGAGAGCGAGCGCGGCTGGGCGCGGTTGGTCCGCCGCGAGGCGCGCGGACGCATGCGCTATCTGCTGCCGACGGGGACGATCCTCTGCTTGCCGACCACGCCATTCCCCGCGCCAAGGCGAGGAGAGCCGCTTTCGGTGGCGAGCGAGCAGCGCGACTGCCTGCTGTGCTTGTGCTGTCACGGCGGGCTGACTGGAGTGCCGCAAGTCAGCATTCCCAGCACCACGGTCGACGGGCTGCCGGTAGGCCTTTCGATCGTCGGCAGCCACGGCTGCGATGCGACACTTATCGGAGTCGGCCGCGCTCTGGCAGGCTAGGCTCGGCAGCTCAACAAACGATCTAGGTGTGGTGCCTAAGGGCTGGAATTCGGGGAACTCGGGACGAAGATGGCGCACCCGGCGAGATTCGAACTCACGACCTCTGCCTTCGGAGGGCACTCGACCGGCCTTTTCTGGGGCTTCCTGATCCTTGCTGTCAATTGACAAGGGGCTGAAGCAAAGCGATCTTCTGGCTAAGAGCATGGCAGAGCTCTTTCCGGAAATTTCCATCTATTGGCCGATGGGGCTTCCGTGGGGCTTCCAGGGCTCTTCGGAAAGGGATCGAGATGGCAAGGCTGAGCAAGCGGACGGTGGATGCGGCGAAGGTAACCGGAAAGGAGCACTTTCTTTGGGATGACGAGATGCCAGGGTTTGGGCTGCGCGTCCTCGCATCCGGTCGGAAGAGCTACGCTGTCGATCGCCCTGACGTCGGGCTGCCAAAGGCTATGGCGCGGATCATGGCGAAACGGGTGGAACTAGACGGGGTGACTGCACACGTTCTAAGGCATTCGTCCGCCTCAATCGCTGACGAACTCGGATACACTGAGGCGACCGTAGCGGCGCTTCTGGGACAGCGCTCGGTAGTGTCACCCGAAGGTATATTCACCATCTCGACCGGGCTCTAATCGCGGCCGCCGACCGGGTTTTCGCGCACATATCTGCCGCAATGACGGCCGAGCGACGAGACGATCGGAAAAGTCATCGTGCTCCATTCGATGGGCGCCTAGGGACGCACCATGTCCGAAGGACGCGGACGCTCGCGAACAAGAGGCGGCCGAATTGCTGGCTGCCGAGCAAGACGCCTTCGAGGCAAGATTCCCGCCAGAGGCCTTCACGGGAATAGCGAAGACTCTGAAGGTTCGCCCGACGCCGGAGAACCTTTCACGGTTGCGCGGCTGGCTGCTGCCGGATTTCTACTACCTTTATAGGGTCGTGCCGAGCAAAGAGCCGACGCGGGCGAGGAGCGGATTAGGCGTCTGAAGAAACTCCGCGAAGCCGCGACGACCCTGCATGCGTTGTTAACCAGCTGTGACGTTTGGTGGTGGGACTTGCCGTTGGGTTGCTTGATCCCGACGATCTAGATGCGTCTAAGGCGGACGACGATCTAGATGCTTCGGGAGAGGGCAGGACTGATCAGTTCGTGGCCGCGTTGAAGCTGTTGGCGGACACTGCGGCGGATGAGATCAAGCAGCTCGCTTCGAGGAAATCACGGAGAGGTCGCCCGGCCAAGAATGCACCGTTTCGGGAGCTGATCCCCATACTGGTCCGCAAATACGAGCGTTTCATGAAAGAACCGGCGGGTTGCCCTTACTGGCTCCCAGATAGCAGCATTTACGGCGGCAAAGGCGACTTCCATCTTTTCGCCGTCGCTGTCTGGCGCTGCCTCCAAGACTGTCTCCCCTCCGACGCTTTTGCCGTGATCCCATCGAGCGAAGGTGCCTTAGCTCAGGAGTTACAGAAGCATTGGCCGAAGACCGGCCCAAAAGGTGAAAATCGCATTGGCGTGATCCCATTTAGTACCTGCGCAAGCTGACCATCCAGCCCCTACCCGCGCTCTTTCTCCTCACTACGTGTTGCCCGAAAGCTCACGCGTTTTCTGCCGTGCGCTTCAGCTTGATAGAGGAGATCAGAGATGGATGTTGAGCGCCGGCTGGACCGCAAGGAGGCGGCCTCGTTCCTCACCGCGCATGGCTACCGGACTGCACCCGCGACATTAGCGTGCATTGGCGGAGGCCGGGCATTTGAGAGTTTCGGGCGCCGACCCCTTTATCGCGAGACCGAGTTGCTGGCATGGCCGCAAGCTCGGAGCACAGGGCTGCGGCGATCGACCAGCGATTCTGGCGCAGCAAACGGGCAAGGTGGGTCCACTGCGTCGATCCGGACTACCACCGAACCTGACATCGACGAGATTGTCAGGAGGGCGCTGCGGGCGGCGGGGGTGACGCCAGCCAGGCAGGCGGCTACAAGAGGCGCAACGGGGCAGTAGCCGGCGGGCATCGCGTCACCTCGGCACAAGCCCGCCCAAAAATCGCCAATGCGATATGCCGGCGCACACCTGACAGCCGAGCATGGTTCAGTTGCAGCGGCGGTCCCGCATTGCTCTCGGGCTCAAAGACGCGCCCAGTGGGGGCAATCGCTGTGGTCGTTTTCGGACAATTGGCTGCATAGCCAATGAGGTTCGAACAATGCCCAGCATGTTATCCGTGCCGGTTTTCTGCGCCGACCACGGCTTGAGCCGCAGTTTGTTTTACAAGCTCGTCAGAGAGGGACGCGGGCCGCGGTTAACGAAGATTTCCAGGCGGACGCTGATCAGTGCCGAGAGTGCAGCCGAGTGGTGCGCCCGGATTGAGCGGGAGACCGAGCAAGCCGCCTTCAATGATTGACCCACAAAGGAGAGGGCCGGCCCTGATCCGACCAGCCCTTTCGCTCTTCAGAAGGATTACACGAGTGTTCGAGGACAAAGATAGTGAACCCCGCCGAGGAAAAACAAGCCAATGGGCGCGGCGGGACCCCTCTCCCTCCCGAAACCGTGCAACACTGCAACAGTCCCAGCGCGATCCCGAAGCCGAGCGGCAGAAGAAACGCGATGAGGTGTGGCGGATTTGCGCAGGCCTCGCAGGCGAACCGCGCATCCTCGATCGAATGGTGATCGAGCTGGAGCGCGCGCTGGGCTCGTTGGCGAACAGCGCGCGGCGAGGCTGATTTATCTTGTGCTGGTCAGCCGCTTTCTAGATCGGCCGTTGTGCGCGGTGGTCAAAGGTCCATCGAGCGCCGGCAAGAACCACGTTACCCAGCATGTGCTGTCGCTGTTGCCGGCCTCCGCCGCGTATCGGCTCACTGGCATGAGCGAACGCGCGCTAACCTACGGCAAGGAACCGCTGGCACACCGAATACTCGCCATTGAGGAGGCGGCCGGCCTTACGGGCGGCGTCGGCGCTTATCTGATGCGCAGTCTGATCAGTGAGGGCCGGTTACGGTATGAGACCGTCGAGAACGGTGCGCAGGCACTAAATCCGCGGGTGATCGAGCGAGAAGGGCCGACTGGGCTGCTAGTAACGACAACCGCTCTCAATCTCGATACCGAGCTGGAAAACGCGGATGTTTAGCACCCCAATTACCGACAGTCCAGAGCAGACTGGTGCCGTGCTTCGGGCGCTTGCCGCGAGGGATGCGGGAGACGACGGGCACTGCGCGATCGACGTTGCACCCTGGCACGCCTTACAGACTTGGCTCGA
>Ga0306920_100007595_pt1 | contig 14286 bp, 14 predicted proteins | sample flu12Cox44000170_FD_204666 | JGI IMG/M metagenome (GOLD analysis project Ga0306920, IMG submission 204666) | Lab enrichment of tropical soil microbial communities from Luquillo Experimental Forest, Puerto Rico - flux4day.12C.oxic.44.000.170 (v2)... | ecosystem: Environmental > Terrestrial >...
CGCTGGCGCGGCTGCGCAGGATTTCGCGTTCGGTTTCGTGTGAAGGGTAACCCATCTTGATACGCATAAGGAAGCGGTCGAGCTGGGATTCGGGGAGGGGGTACGTGCCGTGATGCTCGACAGGGTTCTGCGTGGCGATGACCAGGAACGGCTGGGGCAGCGGGAGGGTGCGCCCGTCGACGGTGACCTGGGCTTCGTTCATGGCTTCGAGGAGAGCGGATTGCGTGCGCGGGGTGGTGCGGTTAATTTCGTCGGCGAGCACGACGTTGGCGAAGACGGGACCGGGGCGAAACTCAAATTCACGCGATTCGGGATTGTAGACGCTGACGCCCAGGACGTCACTCGGGAGCAAGTCTGACGTGAACTGGATACGTTGGAAGGAGCAGTGGAACGACTTGGCGAGGGCCTGGGCGAGAGTGGTTTTGCCGGTGCCCGGAACGTCTTCGATCAGCAGGTGGCCACGGGCGAGCAGGGTGATGAGGGCGAGCTGAATGACGTCTTCTTTGCCGAAAATGGCACGCGAGATGGAGCGCTGGAGCTGCGAGACCACCTGAGAGGTTGCGGTCGGCATTTGTTGAAAACCCAGAGTCTTCCTGCTACAAATAGATGAAGGGGGTGCAGCAACGGTTTCCGCCATGCGGCACGCCTTCTACCCGTTGTAAATGACGGGCGATTAGCTCAGTGGTTAGAGCGCTCGCCTCACACGCGAGAGGTCAAAGGTTCAAGTCCTTTATCGCCCACCACTCCCCAGCACTGCCTTGGTTAGTTTAGCGGAAAATAAACATGTCAACGATTCTTCGCACGATTGAGTTTCTATGCCTGAGCCTGTGGCTGGGGGCGGATGTGTTTCTGAGCCTTGTGGTGGCGCCGGGGGCGTTCGGGATATTGGGAAGCCGGGACGCGGCAGGAATGATGGTAGGGTACGTGCTGGCGCGGCTGCATTTTGCGGGGATTTTTCTCGGAGTGGTGTTTCTAGTGGCTCGGCTGTTGCGGACACGGGATTTAGGGAGTGTCACGACGGCGGCGGCACTGAGCGTGGCACTGATGGTGGTGCTAACGGCGGCTTCGCAATTCACTGTGAGCCCGCGGATGGAGCAACTGAAGAGAGAGATGGTGTCGGTCGAGAACACGCCGGAGGATGATCCGAGGCGGGTGGCGTTCAACGGGTGGCATCGCAGATCGGTGATGCTTGAAAGTGCGGTGCTGTTGGCCGGATTGGCGGGGATCTTTTTCCTGGTGAGGGAGACGGTGGGGAAGCCGTGAGAGGCAAGCCTACTTTTTCTTCTGGGTTTTGCGCTTGCGGGGTTTGCGGGGGCGGATTTTGTTGGTGACTTTGTAGCCGGCGCGTTCGAAGGCGCGCCACATATACCAGCTCGCGACCGTGCGATAGGGGCGCCAGCGCTCGCCGAATTTCAGCAGCTCCTTCGGCTTCGGGATGTGCTTCTTGCCATAAGCGACGGACCACCCTTTCTTAACGCCGAGGTCGTGAATGGGGAGCACGTCGGGGCGGCCCAGGCGAAAAATCAGAAACATCTCAACGGTCCAGGCGCCGATGCCGCGAACGCAGACAAGACGTTCGACTAGCTCCTGGTCGGAGAGCTGGAGTGCTTCGTCGTGTGTGGGGACGATGCCTGCGATGGTCTTTTTGGCGAGATCCTTCATGGCCAAGGCTTTGGCTCCCGACAGTCCGGCCTTCCGCAATTTGGCAGTGGAAATCTTGAGCATTTTTTCGGGTGCGGGTGGTTTTCCGTTCTCACCGAGGGCCTTGATGCGGTCGAAGATGGTTCGGGCGGCCTTGCCGGAGATGGATTGGTAGGTGATGGCTTCGAGGAGGACTTCGTAAGGCGATTCGGCATCGGCGACATCAATCTGGAAGGGAGGGGCTTCGACGATGAGGCGTTTGAGCTGTTCGTCGCACTGAGAGAGATGGCGGATGGCGTCGTCGAGATTGAAAGCCAGATGGTTTGGAGGATTGTTGACAGTCATGGCCCAGAAAAACGGTAGCACAGGGGAATGGGTTTGGTGAGGGGAAAAGGCCCGCCGACGAATGTGTTAAGATTTTGAGTTTATGCAAACAGGAATTATTGGACTGCCGCAGGTCGGAAAAACCACGCTGTTTCAGATATTGACGAAGGCCCATGTCGAGGCCAAGGGCGGGCAGGGAACGCACGTGGGAGTGGCCAAAGTGCCGGAGCCGCGGCTGGTCGAGCTCGCGAAGCTGTACAACCCGAAGAAAATCACTCACGCGACAGTGCAATATGTGGACTTGGCGGGCGTGCAGAAGGAAAGAATGCGGGAAAGCCTGGCATCGTTGCGCGACGTGGACGCCATCGCGCATGTCATTCGCGTATTCGAGGAGCCGAGCGTGCCCCATGCGGAGGGAAGCATCGACCCTTTGCGCGATGCAACAAATCTTGACCTGGAACTGATCCTCTCGGACCACGACCAGGTTTCGAAGCGGCTTGAGCGCGTTGAGAAGGACCTGAAAAAGAAAAAAGATCCGCTACTCGAACACGAAAAGGCGGTTCTCGAGAAGTGCAAGGCTCATCTGGAGGCGGAAAAGCCGCTGCGCGAGTTACAGCTGACGGCGGAGGAGCGCAAGCCGATCAGCGGGTTTTTGTTTTTGTCGCAGCGGCCGATGCTATATGTGTTGAACCTCGGAGACGACGAAGCCCCGGAGATGGCCAAGGCGGTCGGAAAGCACAAGCTAGCGGCGTTAGAGGGGCGGCCGAACACCGCCGTTGTGGCGGTTTGCGGTCGCCTGGAAGCGGAATTGGCGGAGATGGAGGAGAACGAAGCAGCGGAGTTGCTGGCTTCGTACGGACTGAAGGAGCCGGGACTGAACCGGCTGATCCGCGCGACCTATGACTTGATGGGGCTGATTCCGTTTTTTACCGCGGGCGAGCCGGAAGTGCGGGCCTGGACAATTCGCAAGGGGGCGACGGCCGTGAAAGCCGCGGGTGAGATCCATAGCGACATCGAGAAGGGGTTCATCCGCGCAGAAGTAGTGCGATGCGAGGACTTGTTGGCGGCGGGTAGTATTGCTGCGGCGAAGGAAAAGGCGCAGGTGCGGCTGGAGGGGAAGGAGTACGTCGTCGAGGAAGGGGACGTTATTCTTTTCCGCCACAGTGGATAGGGAAACAGCAAGGCTGTAAGGAATTGCCGCGATCCCTCCACTGCGGGACTCGGAGCGTCATACTACGGCGCGGAAGAAAAGGCCGGGTCTCTCGGGTCGGCATGACCATACCACTGAGAACTTACAACTTTGATGAGTCATGATTTGGCATTTCGCACAGTGCTCGCGGGGCTGCTCGGATTAGTGGCAGCGGGCGGTAACGTGCTTGGGGGATACTTCGTGGTGCGCCGCGAGTGGCCGCGCAAGTATTTGCAATATTTCCTGGCGCTCGGCGCCGGCTACATGCTCAGCGTGGCGTTCGTGGAGGTGATTCCCGAGTCGGTGAAACTGGCCGGAGAGAACGCGCTGCTGTTTGTACTGATCGGGTTTTTCCTGATCCATCTGTTCGAACACACGATCGCCCCGCACTTTCATTTTGGGGAAGAGACCCACACGGAGGAGATGCACGGGCACCACCCGAGGAGAACGGTGCTACTGGGACTGGCGATTCATACATTTTTTGACGGCGTGGCGATTGCGGCGGGGTTCCTGGTTTCGAACTGGCTTGGGCTGATGGTTTTTGTGGCCGTGTTCCTGCACAAGTTGCCGGAGGGATTCACCGTGGCTTCGGTAGTACTGGCGAGCGGGCAGGGAAAACGCAGCGCCATTGCCGCGGCTGGGTTGTTAGGTGCGGCGACCCTGACCGGTGTACTGTTGACCAGTCAACTCGAGGAGCAGCTGAAGTATGCGCTGCCGCTCTCGGGCGGCGTCACGGTATATGTGGCGGCGACCGATCTGTTGCCGGAAGTGAACCGGGAGCCCAATTGGAGGATGGCGCTGCTGGTGTTTTTAGGTGTTGCTACGCTGTTGATTTTAAGAGGGTTATTCAAAGTTTAGAGGTGCCCGCGGGTACCGGAAGCACCCTTCCCGCCGTTAGTTACCGAACTGCAACTTTTTGAGAACAAACGTGTTTGTTAAAGTGTGGCGGCCATGGTCCGAACCGACGTCCAACTCATGTTGGATGTGAAAGCGGGCGACGAAGCTTCTTTTGAGCTTTTGTTGCAGCGCTATCGCACGCCGCTCGTCAACTTCCTGTACCGCATGGTGCGCAACCGGGAGCAAGCGGAAGATCTCGCCCAAGAAGTGTTCTTACGCGTGTACCGCGCGAGAGAAGACTACGTGCCGAGCGCGAAGTTCACTACCTGGCTGTTCCGGATCGCAACGAACCTGGCGTTGAATTCGGTGCGGGACACGCGGTACCAGAAACTGGAACTCTCGATTGATGCGCCGGTGACGATCGACGCCGAAGAAGGAGACGAGAAGCCACTGGATATTCCGGAGAAGCATCCGAATATCGAGCAGCACCTTGTTGAGGACGCGCGGAAGAAGATGATCCGGCACGCGATCGAGAAGTTGCCGGAGAAGCAGCGGGCGGCGGTGCTGTTGCACAAGTACGAAGAGCTGGACTATGCGGAGATTGCCAAGATACTGAAGTGCTCGGAGAGCGCGCTGAAGTCGCTGCTTTTCCGGGCGTACGAGTCGCTGCGGGTGGAGTTGGCGCCGCTGGTGGCGCGGGCGGGCGGCCGGGCGTGAGGGAAGACAGAGTTTGAAGTTTGCGGGACCAAGGAAGAAGGGAAGACAGTTATGAGTTGCGAGAAAATGGAGAACCGGATCCTGGGATACGTGGATGGCCGGATCAAAGAAAACGAAAGGCAGGAAGTGGAGAAGCACCTGGCCGTGTGCGGGCCGTGCCGGCTGCGCGTGGAGGAGTTTCGCGCGGTGTCGGGATTGCTGGACGAACTGCCAGTGATTGAGCCTTCGCCTGAGTTTGATGTGCGTGTGCGTGCGTTGGTGGCGGCGGAACCGGTCAAGGGGGGCTGGTGGTCGTGGCTGAGGGTATCACCGCGAGTGGCGTTCGCGGCGTCGGCGCTGCTGGTGGCTTCGCTGTGGTTCGGGTACCAGCGGCCGCAGAATCCTCCGTTCCCTTGGAGCAATCCGGTGGAGGCCGACGTGCAGATGATGCAGGACCTGCCGGTGCTGGAAGATCACGATCTGCTTTCGAACTTTGAGCCGTTGAAGGAATTGCCGCAGGCGGTGCAGGCGGACGAAGAGACAGAATCACAGCAGCAGATGTAGAAATAAAGACGAGGCAAAGAGGCAAGGAACGAGGGACATTGCGAAAGGGATTCCAACTCGGTTTGATGATGATTGCGGGCGGGGCTTGCCTGGCTTTGCCTCTGGTGGTGCGGGCGCAGAATCCGCATGCGGACCGTCCGCCGCAGCACCAGGCGCCGCCGCACGCTTCGCAGCCGCATCCACAGAACCAAAACGCCAACCGTCCGCCGGCCAATCCGAATCGTCCTGGACCGAATGCCAACGGAGGAAACAACCATCCGCAGGGTGCTCAGAATGGACGGCCGCAAACGAACCTGAATAATGAGAACGGAGTGCGGAACGGGCAAGGCGCAGGGCTGTCGACCAGGCAGCAGATGGGGATGGGAGCGCCGCGTCCGTGGGTGGACCAGATGCGGTCGTTGACACCTCAGCAGCGCGAACAGGTTTTGCAAAACAGCAAGGCCTTTCAGAGTTTGTCGCCGGATAAGCAAGCGAAAATCCGGCAACAATTCAATCAGTGGGACCGCATGACGCCGCAGCAGAGGGCAGACCAACAGATCAAAGAGAATAACTGGCGGCAATTGACGCCGGAACAGCGCGAACACATCAAGAACGATGTGCTGCCGAGGTGGAAGCAGATGCCGTGGGACCGCCAGCAGACGATGAAGCAGAAGCTGGGCGTGCTGCAGAATATGCCGGAATCGGCGCGTAACCAGCGGTTGAATGACCCGAACTTCACAAGAGGCATGAGCGACGACGAGAAGTCAATGCTAAAGGATTTGAGCCACACGCATCTCGGCGGCGCGCCGGAACCACCAACGGAGTGAAGCGGGTTCAAACTTTCAGTTGAATGACCGGTCGAAAATCCTCCCTGTCGAGGGGGGATTCTTCATTTACGGCCAAATTGTGCGGCACTCGGTGATAGTGTGCGTTGACAAGCGCGTAAGAATCGCGGCAAGGTGACTAATTGGATTCGGCATCATCCAACGAAAAGGTGAATTCGATTTTTGATCTTTCCACGCGGTTCCGGGCGCTGAAGCACCGGAACTTCCAGCTTTTCATCGTCGGGCAACTGATTTCGTTGATCGGCACGTGGATGCAAACCACGGCTCAACAGTGGCTGGTGTACCGCCTGACGGGGTCGGTGGCGCTGCTGGGGGTGTTCGGGTTTGCGAACCAGGTGCCCATGTTGCTGCTGGCGTGGATGGGCGGGTATGCCGGTGACCGATACAACCGGCACCGCGGTGTGATTGTGACGCAGACGTGCTCGATGCTGCTGGCGTTCGCGCTAGCGGCCCTGACGCTGACGCACGTGATTCGTGTATGGCATCTGATCGCGATCGCCTTTCTGGTGGGGATTGTGAATGCCTTTGATGTGCCGATAAGGCAGGCGTTTTTCGTGCACATGGTCGGGAAAGACGACCTGCCAAATGCTATCGCTCTGAATTCGTCCATTTTTAATGGAGCGCGGGTGATCGGGCCGGCGGTGGCGGGTTTCACGATCGTGCTGGTGGGCGAGGGCTGGTGTTTCTTTCTGAATGGCCTAAGTTTTATCGCAGTGCTGCTAGCGCTGTTGATGATGCGGATCGAGCGGAGCCAGGAGCAACGCGCGGAAGAATCACCGATCCGCAGCTTCATTCAGGGATTCCGGTTTGCGATGTCGGATGTTCCGATCCGGTCGGCGTTGCTGCTGTTGAGTGTACTGAGCTTGTTCGGATTGCAGTACGGGGTCTTCCTCCCGATTTACGCGAAGGACATCCTGCATGGAGGCGCGAAAGCTTTGGGTTTGCTGATGAGCGCGGCGGGTGTGGGGGCGGTGCTGGGGGCGCTGCAATTTGCGGCGCGGACGCAATACAAGGGATTGACAAGGTGGTTGGCGACAACCTGCACCGTCTGTGGCATTGCGCTGATGGTGATCGCGGCGGCGAGGACGTTCTGGTTGTGCGCGGTGGTGCTGTTTGTGGTGGGTTTTGCGGCGACCTCGCAGATGGCCGCGACGAATACGATGATTCAGCGGCGCGTGCCGGATGAAATGCGCAGTCGACTGATGGCTGTGTACGCGACGATGTTCATGGGAGTGCAGCCGATCGGCGCTTTGATCGCGGGTGGCGTGGCGAAGCATTTAGGCGCGCCGTATACCTTGATGGCTTTTGGAAGCATCGTGCTGATTGGCTGCTTGGTTTTTATTACGCGGGTGGCGATGAAGGTAAGTCCCGGAGGGGCGGTTGCGGCGCGAGCCGGGGCGACGAACGATTAGAAAATCAAAAGTCGACGGCTTGCTGGTTGTGAAGGAGTTCGAGATAGCCGAGCAAATCTCCGGTGACGCGATCGGGTTCCGCCTTGGGGTAAAGCTTGTGGAGTTGTTCGGCGATCTGGTGAACGGTGTGGTGGCCGTCGCAGAGCTGAATGATTTCGAGGCTAGGCCCCTGCAGGCGGAGAGACTGCTTCGGTGTAAGCAGCAAGCGCGGAAGTTGAGTCTTTTCGTTGAGACGTACGCCGGGAGCGAGGCGTGGAGCGGCGGTGAGTTCAGGCTTCATCGGATTTCCTCGGCGGCGAGGGAATCGTAATGGGGTTCGCTCATAAGCTAATTTCCATGCCATCGTAGGCGATTTCGAAGCCGGCATCCAGCACGGCGCGATGCTCGGAGCTCGCTTCGTCGAGGATGGGATTCGTGTTGTTGATGTTGAGGAGGATCTTGCGGCCGACGGCGTCGGCGGGGAACTGGGCGAGCAAACCGTCGGCGCCGGAGAGTGGCAGATGGCCGAGCGCGCGAGCGGTTTTGTTGGTGCGCCCGGTGGAGTGGAGTTCGTCGTCGGACCAGAAGGCGCCGTCGATCAGAATGGCGTCGGCACTCGCGGCGAGCTTGGTCCATTCGCCGGTGCGGCCGGGCAGTCGAGGAGCGATGAAAACCTTTTTGTTGTTCTGTTCGAAGAGGAATCCGGCGGTCGACTGATCGGACGGGGCGTCCTGAAGAAAATCGTCACTGATGTAGTCCGGGTATGGGCCGCCGAGCGCGATCGTGGTGTAGAAAAACGTAGCGGCGTCACCCGGATTGTCGGAAAGGTGGCAGCCGATGCGTCGTCCCGCGGAAAGTGTTTGCCACTGAACCGGCGGTTCGGAGCGCTCAAGGACCTGGAAGATACGGTTCTCGGTCTTGAGGATGCGCTGCACCGCAGGCGTGGCAAAGACGAAGAAACTCTGGGACCCACGCAGGTGGAGAAGGCCGAGGGCGGCGTCAATTTCCGCCGAGGAAAGAAAGACGCCTGCAATCGCAGAGCGGCCAGGGTTTTCAGGGGAGGGGAAGAACTCAGGCCCAGCAAGCTGGGAGCGGAGATCGGGCGAAGCGCCGACGAGGAACCAAAGATCGGGAAGCGGCGAGAAGGCGATCTGCGATTGCGAGCGCGGGCCACTGCGCAAAGAGCCGTTGCGGAGGCCGGCGCAGTTACGGCAGGCGCAATTCCATTGGGGGAATCCGCCGTCGGCGGCCGAGCCAAGAATTTTGATGTACATTTTCTAGCGAGCCTTCTGGCTGGAGAGCTAGCGTAATGCATGCGTACTAACGCACACAAGGGTGGAGGGTGCCCGGCAGCGAGATCCTTCGCGCCAGAAAATGCCGTCAGCCTGGCCAAGGGGGCGTGGTGATGAGGGCTGTGACTCTTTGTGGGAAACATGCCCCCAGATGGCGGGCGGGCGGTGGACGAGTTTGGCCCTACTCGAGATGCTGGCCCCTACATATGGCCAAAGCCGGTCGGTCGGATGCACCAGATGTTGTGGGGTAGGGGACGACCGGGCAGCGGCCGAGTCGTTGTTTGATCTAGCGCAAATAAGACTCACAATTTATTCACAAACGGTGCGAATTTCGCTTGACAAGGGGGAAATTGCGCCTATTCTGTGGAAGAAAGTGGGCTAAAGTGGTTGATAGTAGTAGGGAGTAGGGCGTTTTAGGGGGCAGTGGACGAAGTGGGCAAGCTGGTCCTCCAACGAGACGGAATCCATGAAACTGAGGGGCAACTCTCCGGCGAAGGTGGACGAAAAGGGTCGTCTGAAGATCCCTGCCCAGTTTCTCGAAGCCCTCAAAGAGTACGGCAACCAATTCTACATCACCAGCAAGACCGGTGAGGTGGCGCTGATTTATCCGTTGAAAGTGTGGGGAGAAATCGAAGATAAGTTGGCGAAGATGCCGAGCACGAACCCGGCGAAGAGCAAGTTTCTGATGCGGACGAGCTATTTCGGGCAAGTGGTGGAGATGGACGGACAGGGGCGGGTTCTGCTGCCGCCGGTATTGAGGGAAGCGGCACAAACGAAAGGCGACGTGGACGTTTTTGGGAAGCTGGATTACTTGGAAGTGATGAATCACACGAGGGTGCTTGATCAGTTGAAGAACGAACCGTACTCGGCGGAAGACGACAAGGCGCTCGGGCAGTTCGGTATTTGATTTGGGTGGAGTTGGGGTTTTCGGGCTGGCAGGGGCAGCAAGGCGGTTTGTGAGTGGCTGGCGGGCAGTTCGAGGGGCGAAGGTAGCCGTTGGGCGGCAGGGCAGCGCAGGCAGAAGGAATTGGGCGCACCACACACGCCGGTGTTGTTGGCAGAGGTGCTCGAATGGCTGCGAATAAGGCCGGAAGGAATTTACGTGGACGCGACGCTCGGCGCCGGCGGACATTCGGCGGCCATCGCCGAGCGATTGTCGCCGGGGACAATCTCGGGGAGGCTTACCGGGCGGCTGATCAGCTTGGACCGGGACGCACAGGCGCTCGGGATCGCACGGGAGAGGCTAAAGGAGTTTGCGAGCCGGGTGATGCTGGTGCACGCGCCGTTCTCGAAGATTGCGGAGGTCGTACAAGAGTTGGGGCTAGCGAAGGTGGACGGGGTCTTGGCCGACTTGGGAGTTTCGAGCATGCAGCTTGACCGGCCGGAACGGGGATTTTCGTTCCGCGAGGCGGGACCGCTGGACATGAGAATGAGCAGCGGGGAAGCGGCGGAAGACACGCTGACGGCAGAAGAGATTGTGAATCGATGGCCGGAGAAAGAACTGGCCGATTTGCTCTACCGGGAAGCGGAAGAGCACGATTCGAGAAGGATCGCCAGGTTGATCGTTAAAGCGCGGCCGATCAGGGACACAGCGCACCTGGCAACGGTTGTGGCAGGCGCCCGGAAGCAATGGGGAAGGCAGAGACTGCATCCCGCGACAAAAACGTTTCTGGCGCTGCGGATAGCGGTGAATCGAGAGATGGAGGAACTCGGGCAGTTTCTTTACCGGACCCCTGCCACATTGAATTCAGGCGGCCGATGGGTGGTGTTGACCTATCACTCGAGCGAAGACCGCCCGGTGAAGCGAGCCTTCCGGGAAGGCGAGAAAGCCGGAACGCTAAAGGTGCTAACTCGACACGTGATTGTGCCCGGCGAACGAGAGTTGGAAGCGAACCCGAGATCGCGAAGCGCGAAGCTCCGGTGCGCAGAGAAGGTGTGAGATGGCGACGGCGTATCGATGGAGTCCGGAGATCCCTTTGGGGCTAAGGAACGGGCGTGCAAGCGCCGCGCCCAAGGAAACAGGCACACGTCATTTTCAGCAAAGTGAGATTCCTCGCTTCGTTCGGAGCGGTGGAAAAATGCCGCTTTCCGCAAACACTGCCAGGGTGCCCTCAGAGAAAGTGGCGGTAATGACGACCAGGAGTTTGCGAAGAGAGGTGATGGGGGGGAACTGCAAAAAGCCGGCGACGGCCGAGTTTTACACCGTGAAGCGGATCGACAACTCAAGGCTGGTGCGGCACATGGAGCCGGCGAAGATGCGGAATCTCTTGCGCACAGCGGCGCTTGGCGGAGTCATCGCGGTGTTTTTCATGCTGTACGTCTACCAACATTTCCGATGCATCGACATGAGTTTTCAACTCGAAGACTTGAAGGGCAAGCAGGTACAAGCCGCGGAACTGAATGGAAAGCTAAAGCTCGAGATCGCGACGTTGCGTGATCCGCACCGGATCGACGTCATCGCGCAACATGAATTGGGGTTCAAACGGCCCGAAGCCAACCAGGTTCGGGAATACGTGAATTTGGACGGAGCGGAAGTGGCCGCGCTCGAGTACACACGGCTGAACCGGGCACCGTAGCAAGGTCCCAAGTACAGATTCGACAGGGTTTGGAGCGCCAACCGGAAGCCGGGGGCCATGGAGCAAGAAAAAGTCCACGTTCGTCTGCTGACCGTCGCCGGCGTAGCGCTTTTCTGGATGGCAGCAATTTTCGGGCGAGTCGCCTACCTGCAGTTGTTCCGTCACAGCGAATACCTGGCACGAGCCGCGAAGCAACAACGGAAGAGAATCGACATCGCGCCGAAGCGAGGCGTGATTTACGACCGGAACCTGCGTCCGCTGGCGATGAGCATACCGGTGCAGTCGGCATTTGCGGTGCCCTCGGAAGTGAAAGACGTGGGGATGGCGACGCGACTCCTCGCCGGCGTGCTTGGAATTCCTGCCGAAGAGATACGGCAAGAGCTGGAATCGGAAAACACGTTTGTATGGATCAAGAGGAAGCTGGCGCCCGACAAGGTCGAGGCGATTCAATCGCTGAATCTCAAGGGAATCTACCTGCAGGAGGAGAACCAGCGGTACTATCCGAAACGCGATATGGCCGCGCATGTGCTCGGGTTTGTGAACATCGATGAAAAGGGAATGGGAGGCATAGAGGAAAGGTATGACGATCTGATCCGCAGCAAAGCGGAAAAGGTGGTGGTGATGACGGACGGGCGGCAGCGTTGGTACGACGGAGGGGAAACGCTGCACGACCGAGGCGCGAACGCCGTCCTCACGCTCGACGAACGGATCCAGTACATCGCCGAGCGAGAGCTGGCGGCCGCGATTGAAAAGACCCACGCACCCGCAGGATCGGTGATCGTGCAGGACCCGAACAGCGGGGCGATTCTGGCGATGGCGAACTGGCCGAGGTTCAATCCCAACGCGGCAACGAATTCACCCGACGAAGCGCGGATGAACCGAGCAATCAGCGCGATTTATGAGCCGGGGTCCACATTCAAGCTGATCACCTTGGCGGCGGCATTTGACCAGGGATTGATCCGCGCCGATGAAGTGTTCGACTGCGAGAACGGCGCGGTGACCGTCGCCGGACACCTGATTCACGACCACAAGCGTTATGGGATGCTAACCGTGGCGGACATCCTGGCGAATTCGAGTGACGTGGGAGCGATCAAGATTGCGCTGCGGCTGGGGTCGCCGAAATTCTTCGATTACATCAAGGGATTCGGGTTTGGAACGCCGACGGGCGTGGATCTGCCAGGTGAGAGCCGAGGGCTGCTGCACCGATTGGACCATTGGGGCTCGTATTCGATTGCGTCGGTTTCGATGGGCCAGGAGGTGGGTGTGACGCCGCTGCAGATCGTTACGGCGGTATCGGCGATCGCGAATGGCGGGTTGTTATACAAGCCCTACCTGGTGCAGAAGATGATGCGCGGCAACCAAGTGCTGGCATTCGAAGGGCCGGAAACGGATGAGGCAAAGCGGGTGGTGAGGCCAGAAACAGCCGCCACGCTGCGCCGGTTGATGGAAGGGGTGATTTTGCACGGCACGGGAAAGGCAGCGCGACTGGATGGATGGACCGCCGCAGGAAAAACGGGGACGGCCCAAAAGATTGATCCGGCGACGGGGCGGTATTCGCCGAAGAATGTGATCGCGTCATTCGCCGGATTTGCGCCGGTCAACAATCCGGCAGTAACCGTACTGGTGACGGTGGACTCGCCGGGAGGCTTCCCGCACGACGGGGCGACGGTAGCGGCCCCGGTGTTTAAGAAGATTGCTGAGCAGGTGCTACCGTATCTAGATGTGGCGCGGGATGTGCCGTTGAGCCCACAGCTGATGCAAACAGCTTACAGCACAAAAATGGAGAATGATGAGGCGCCACTAGATGACCTGGCACCAATCGATTTTTCCGCGCCGCTGGAAGACACCAAAGAGAGTGTGAAAGCAAATAGCACTCAGACAACGCTGCAGAAACTGCCGGAAGTGATGATGGCGGTCGACGAAGGTGGGGACATCGCGGTGCCGGATTTCACGGGGAAGACCATGCGGGAAGTAGCGGACGGTTGCTTAAAGCTCGGCTTGAACCCAGTACTGGTTGGCAGCAATCTTGCAATTCAACAAGTGCCTGCCGCCGGAGCCAAAGTGCGGCGGGGAACAAAGGTGACGGTGGAATTCGGCATGCAGCCGGCGCGATCGGGAAAAGCGCACTGAGAAAAGGATTTGCAAAAACGAATGACGCATGGGAACTGCAAGGTAGCAGAATTGGAGAAGGATGCGGGGAAGCGCATAGAGGATAAACGGACACAGACTGTGGCTCAGCAGGAACAGCGAGGCGCAGTGCCACTTCGTTCGCTTTTGGAAGGCGTGGAGGTACGTTCGGCCGAACCAAGCAGCGAAATGTGGATCCAGCAGGTCGTTTGCGATTCGCGGAAGGCTCGGGCGGGCGCCCTGTTCGTGGCGATTCAGGGAGTAGCAACCGACGGCAATCTGTACGCGAGAGACGCGGTATCACGAGGAGCCACGGCGGTGCTGAGCGCGACAAAAGCACCGGCCGACTGGCCGCGGGAAATTCTATGGCTGCAGGTGCGTGAGCCGCGAAAGGCGCTGGCGATCACGGCGGCAAATTTCTATGGCCGACCCGCGAAGGCCCTGAAGCTGGTCGGTGTCACCGGAACGAACGGAAAAACCACAACAACTTCCCTAATCGACTCGATCCTGCGGGCTTCGGGGGCCAAGACCGGACTCTTTGGAACGATCGCTTACCGCACACCTCGCGGCGAACATCCGGCTCCGAACACCACGCCGGAATCGCTGGAGCTGCAAAGCTTTTTCGCGGAAATTCGAGACGCAGGCGGAAGTTATGCGACGCTCGAAGCCAGTTCCCATGCGCTGGCCATGGACCGCTTGTGGGGCTGCCACTTTGCCGCGGCCGTGTTCACGAACCTGACCCGCGACCACATCGATTTCCACAAGACATTCGAAGATTATTTCGAAGCGAAACTTCGCCTGTTTGCCGGAACGGGTGCGGGCGTG
>Ga0306920_100007597_pt1 | contig 14284 bp, 14 predicted proteins | sample flu12Cox44000170_FD_204666 | JGI IMG/M metagenome (GOLD analysis project Ga0306920, IMG submission 204666) | Lab enrichment of tropical soil microbial communities from Luquillo Experimental Forest, Puerto Rico - flux4day.12C.oxic.44.000.170 (v2)... | ecosystem: Environmental > Terrestrial >...
CACTACGCGGCCGGCCTGCTCCCGTAGCCATCGCCATGCCCGGTCCTGCTCGGCGTTTGACTGGACAATCGGCTCCACGATCTCCGAGAAGCGCTTGCGCGCCAGATTGTTGAAGTCCAGATCCTTTTCCTGTTGAACGTCCCGCAACCGGACCGGAACAGGAACCGCTCCGATGGCGGCAAGCCTCTCAGTGAGATGGACCAGCAATGCCGTCTTGCCGACGCCGATACTGCCGACGATGACATGAGGCCGTCGTGTTTTTCGGTCACGCAGATTGTTCATGAGCGCGTCGCAGAGGTGGTCGCGCCCGACAACCTCGTCCATAAGACTGCCCGCGGTCTGTACGAAGCGGTTAGCCTCGGTCGTTGCCTTTTGCCTATAGAACCGGCGCACTCGGAATAGCCGCCAGGCCAGAAAGATTACTGTCGACGTCGCTACCAAGAGCACGGGCATCAGCACGCTGTTGATCGCGTCGCACGAGGTGTTGACTTGCTGGCAGATCCCGTCTGGATTGAATGGTCCCCACCGCCAGCCAGCCGGACCGCCGCTCGTGGTCACGGACTTGTTGTGGAAAAGGACGACGGTCACTATAGCCCGGATCAGCCAGAGCGTGAGGACGATGGCCATGAACCATAGAATGAAGAGTAGCAACTTGATCACTAGGGGATTCCGCCACCGCCTCGCATGAATAACGCCCCTATGCAGCAACCACCGGGCACGTGCGTGCCAGAATGCGCGGATAAACGGCAGGCGTATGGTCGCCCACGCCTCGCGGAACGGGCCTCCCTCCGGCGGCCCCTTCTCAATCTTGACTGGCGTCTGGTGAGGATCCTTCATCACGATCACATTCCTATTGGCGCTGAAGATTCTAGCTTCAAGAGGCGTCTCCGCCTGGCTCCCCGTCCGATGTCAGCGGCCAGCACGGCCATGCCAAGATCGTCACCCCAGTAGTGGCACGCTGTCAGCATCGCATTCGTCCCGGCGACCCGTGTTGCCAGTGGTTTCGCAGAGGTCAATCGGCAAATACTGGCAAGGCGCCGCGTGGCAACGCATAGAAGGACGCGGCACCGTGTGGCGCCCGTGAAGCTATACATGGCGGAGTGATCTCGTACCCGTTGTCAGGTTGAGCGGGCTGAGATGTTTGGCTGTGGTCAGTGGTGCATGCCGCCGATAACATGAACGCCGCGACATCAGCTCAATCCGTTCACCGAATTCAACCGGGTATACAGATGTTGCCTGCGATGGTTCCATCATCCCCCCTGAGCCGCATCGTTCCGTTGCCCTCAAGGGTGATTGTAAGGGCCGCAATACCGCTGAGACTAGAGGGCCTTTCGCTCCAGCGAAGGTCGCACAGCGGCGGCTACGCATCCTCGGCGCGACGAGCTACGGGGGTCGATATGGCCTTGAGCAATTGGCGCAGCGTCAGCAGGGCCGAGCGCGACCACAACGACGATACGCCGGCTACCGGAGCGCGGCACGCTGACCCACCCATACTCCGCGACTATCGAAACGCGCGCCTGCCACCAAGCCTATACGGACAAGCACTCATAGAGAGCGCCATGGCTCTGAATTGGTTACCGGCCGGGTGGCCGTACGACCTGGCGCCGAGCAGGTGAGTTGTGAACCCACGTGATGAGGTCATGTAGCTCCGGAGAAAGATCCTGATCGCGTGCGCGGACTGTCTGCCGTCTGTCGTGGTCCTCGACCGTCAGTTCGTAGGAGAACCTGTCGGGCTGCGGTGGGGTCGTCTCGGCGCCGCGCTGGTGCGGCTGGAAGACCGCCGCTTGGTCAACCTTGGCCCGCAGGGCCGCCTCATCGGGGCCAGTCAGGTCGTCCGTGTCCAGTGACGTGGTTGTCACCATGCCTGCCAGGCCGCCGCCACGAACGATTGAGATCTTCACCGAGTGCTCTCATGCCGCTTGCTGAAATTGCCCGCCAATGGCAACGATCGGTTCGATCATACGACCTTTACCTGCTGCCAGGCGTTCTGCACGGCCTGCTGCTCCGCGGAGCCAGCCCCGTAGCGCTGTCCCGCGGCCGCCAGCGTCGCTTGCGCGCCCACAGCAAAGGTCGCATCGGCTGGCAGGTTGCCGCCAGTGAGAGTGTCGTACCATATCTGGCCGGCCCTTTCCCAGGCATTTCCACCCAGACTGGTGGCAACCAGATAAAATGCATGGTTTGGAATCCCCGAATTAATGTGCACGCCACCGTGGTCGTTGCTCGGGTTGTCGTCATCAGGGAGATTCACGTAGGCATCCATGTCCGCAGGCTGTGGGTCGCCATCAAAAGCGGTCCCGGGTGCCGCCATGGATCGCAGCGCTCTTCCATTGAGCGCAGGCCCCAAAATGCCCTCCCCGATGAGCCAATCCGCCTGGTCAGCGGTCTGGCCAAGGGTGTGTTGCTTAACCAGCGATCCGAAGACATCCGAAATGGATTCGTTGAGCGCGCCGGACTGGGTGTGGTAGGTAAGGCCGGCCGTGTACTGCGTGACGCCGTGGGTGAGTTCGTGTGCCATTACGTCGATATCCTTGGTCAGGCCCCCCACTTGGAAGAGTTGACCGCTTCCATCGCCGTAGACCATCTGTGAGCCGTTCCAGAATGCATTGTCGAAATCGGTGCCGTAATGCACCGATGAGACGAGTCCCAGACCCTGCCCATCTACGCTGTCTCGCCCGTACACCTGCCGATAGAACTGGTAGGTCTTGTCGGCGCCATCGAACGCCTGGTTGACTGCGTCGTCGCTGGATTCGGGGTCGGCGTCGCCACGCATTCGGGTGCCGGGAAGGTTCGCGTCGCCTCCATGACCAGCGTCGTAAACCGTCACATGCTCGCCGGCGACAAGGCCTTCGCCCGGGAGCGCAACTGACTCACGCAGAACATGGGCCAGTGTGGCGCGCCGGGCCCGGATCGCCGCCGATTCGACAAGGGTGCGCGTGGCGGCCGATCGCTGCTCGGCACTGCCCCGTGTAGCCAATTGTGCGAGAAGGTACGGCGGCGCTATGTAACACCGTGTGGCTGATCCCTGGCTGTGAGCATGCGAAGTCGACTGCATGTCAGGCCCCCCTTGGTCGTCGCTCCCTACGCTAAGAATAGACAAAAACTACCCACAGGGCAAGGAAAATAAGCGCGGATTGCCGCGCCGAACGAGCCGAATTAGCACCTCGGGTAAATCGGCTGGGCCGTGGACCTCTGTCACGCGGGTCCGCTGGAGGAGTGTCCGCCCGGCTGCAGGAGTTCGCCTACGCAGGCTTCGGCCCCTTTCATATCGTCTTCGGCACGTCGTCCAGTGCGGTGTTCATAACGGCACCCTTTCCCCGAACCGGCCGTTCGGCGTAAAGGGACAGAACAAGGACTAGATCGACAGTCCCGGTCGCCCGGCCGCATGCCATGCGGCGCGGCGCTGCTGTATGAAGTTGTACTGGTCTGCTGCGGTCTTGAGCGTCTTTACCTTGGCCTCTGGGTCTGCGATTGGGTCCGTCGGGACGGGGAGTGCGGCGGCAGCCAGGGCGTTTGCTTCGAGGAAGGAACTGGGGGCCGCGCCGATCGGGGGTGACCCGGCTTGCAGGACCGGGTCTGCAGCCGTGGGGGGCTGGGTGGTGGCGAGGGGATCGTCGGTCCGGGGCGTTGGCAGGGTCAGGATCGAGCCCACGTCGGGGGCGGCGGCGTCGCGCCGGCCGAGTGGCCCGATGCCGAAGCGGGCGCGGAGGGTCGCGATGATCGAGGTGTGGTCGAAGGGCGGCCCGTTGGTGGGCGCGTGCAGGATCGTGCCTTCGGGGATAAGCGGGGAGACGAGCACCGCGGGCACCCGGACTCCGAAGCGGGTGAAGTCGAAGCCCGAGGAGCCGATCGCGTTATCCGGCGGGGTTGCCCCCGTTGGCGGGTGCACGTGGTCGTAGTTGCCGCCGTGCTCGTCGTAGGTGATGATCAGCAGGGTGTTTCCCCAGGCCGGGCCGGTGCGCAGGGCCTGGTAGACGTCGTAGAGCAGGTTCTCCCCGACGGCCAGGTTCGAGACTGGGTGCTGGTCATTCTGAACGTGGAAGTTGTGCTCATCGTCGGCCGCCGCCCCCGACGGCGGGGCCTGGTGCCGTGGGTGCGTCGCCCACTCCGGCTCGATGTAGGAGAAGGCGGGCAGCTGCCCGGCGGCCGCGTCGGACTGGAACCTCGCAAAGCCCGAGACCACCTCCCCGTTCGGACCGGGCTGGACAGTGTCGGGGAAGTCGTGGGAGGTGAGCGGGTCTCCCGAATACCCGTAGATCTTCCACGTCTGTCCGGAGTCGGCGAGCTTCCCGAACACCGACGGGGTGTTGAAGGCAGGCACGCCACGCGCGGAGTTGTCGGTGTACCCCAGGGAGGTGCCCGCGACCGCGAAGGCCCGGTTGGGGAAGGTCTGCGTCGGCACCGAGGCGAACCATCCGTCGCACACCGCGAACCCCTTCGCGAGCCCGGAGAGCACCGGCAGGGTCTCGGCAGCGTACATGCCCATGATCGAGGCTGGTACCGCCCCCGCGAGCTTCGGGTCGAGCGGGTGCGCGGGGTTCTGGAGTTCGTTTGCGAAGCTCGTCACGAACCCGTCATTCGCGGCTTCGCCCGAGGCCGGCGGGGTGTCCGAGCTGAACAGCTGGCCGTTGGTTGCCTGGTACCCCTCGGTCGGGTTAGCGAGCGGGAAATAGTAGGCATTCTGCATGCCGGGAGTGATCTGGAACACCGTCGCCGCGTTCCCGCCGGCATCGGCGTTAGACTCGGTGCCGTCCAGGCCATCGAAGTTGCCGGACTTCGGATACAAGAACCCAAGCATGTGGTCAAAGGAGCGGTTCTCCAGCATTACCAGTACCACATGGTCAATCGAATCGAGTCCAGCCACTTCTACCCCCTTTGGGTAGCCCTGGTGCGTCAGAACCGAGGGCTGTAAGTCTTGGTAGCATATCCGCACTGTCCGAGGGTGTGGCGTACACACTCGAACAGCGCAGTTATATTATGGCGCACATCTTCCCACGCATCAATGACCGCTGCGGCTACTATCGCATTTCCAGCTAGCATCGCCAATCCGGTTATGTACGTTTCACGTCCGTTCGGCATCGGCCGAGCAAAAAGCCGCTGATCACGGGCGGTGGGGTCGAGACCATCTTGTCGTGGCCGACCGCCCATGGTCACGGATCGCTATGCGGGTTTTCGGGCGAAGGTGACTCCCGTCATGAGACATCGGTGCCCCCGGGCCAACCGGCGGGTTCGTCGGTGCTAAGCCAGTGCGCGGTCAAGCCCAACAGGATCCCGGTTCATCGCGGCGGTTTGACGAAGCACCTGGTCGCTGGGCTGGGTAGTCAACGGGGAGCTTTCTATTTCTCGTGCTGCGGCCCAGTCTTCGATGAAAGCCAGCTGGTCGGGCATCGCGCAGCCGAACTGTCTTGCCTCGTGCAGGGCGTTGGCCAGCGTCCAGCCATGAGCCATCCGGTAACAGGCCATCATGACGCCTGTCCTCCCCACGCCGGCCTCGCAGTGAACGTAGGCCATTCCATCAAGGCTCTCCAGGTAGGCTAGCAGTTCGTTCACATCATCGGCTGTTGGCGGAGTGTTATCGATGATCGGGACGTGCTTCGTCGTCATCTCCCCTTGGAGGCCGGCGCTGCCAATGAGGTCGTCGTCACCGGAAGCCATCTCCCTGCAAAGGTTGACAGTCGCTCGGCAGCCACCCGCATGCAGGCGGCGCAACTTGTCAGGCGTCGGACGCGATCCGCGGATTGCCCTGCCATCAACGCGATAGGTATACGGCGACTGGATGCTCAGGCTGCTGAGCATGTGAAGACAAGACAGCCGACTGGTGATGTTCTCGATATCTCCCCAAGCGCCGCCAGCTACATTTGTTGCGAGATCGACGACCTGCTGGCGCAGCGACGTATCCTTGGCTGGGTGCATCAGAACGACCCGGACCGATTCGTGCGCGTCTTCTGGGATGTCCTCGAACGCCACCGAGACGTGCTGCAGAAGGTCATCAACTGAGACCTGCTGCGGGGCGTCCGATTCCGGGACGTGCTGCGGTGCGTCGGCTTTCGAAATCGTGCTATCGGTCGGACTCATGCGATCGTGGTGTGCCTTGACTGTCTTAAGGAAGAGTTGTGCTCGTTTCAATTCTTGCCGAAACGTAGCGTGTTGGTCGAGCATGTGATGGCTCCTTCGTGAGATCATCCGGACCAGCTTGCCATCCAGACATTGGAGAAGTCCGTCCAAATGTCGCCGCTGAATGCCCGACCGTTTCACTCCGCTGATCGGGCGGCCATGATCAGCGTAGCGGGGAAGCGCGGACCGCTCCTGCTTACAGTGCTTTTACCACCTCGTCCGCGGCTGCAGGGTCCAGCTTCGCCAGCGCCAACCGGGTAACTTTCTCTGCATGAGTGCGCCCAGCCTCCGCTGCTTCCTTGCCCGAAGATCCCACCTGGACACCAAAGAACGCGCCGATGATTGTACCGACGACAGTAGTGACGGATCCAACCACTGCGGTGACATCTGCAGCGGTGGTGAATTGCGAGACAGCGACGCCGAATACCACGCCCAATAGGATAAACGCCGCCCCGATCAGCCAGGCTCCGTATTTCACGCGCGCCATATCCACGTTCGGGCCAGGGCTCTCGGCAGCACTAGGGTGGGCAATTTGATTCGGGTCATGGCTTGTCGTCTGACTCATAGAAAGCACCTTCCTTCATCCCGGACGACGATGGCTAGAGGCCGCTCGCGTCGCCACCATGCAGAATCTGTAGGCCCGGCTGGATTTTCGATGGGACCAGTGCCCCGGATGCGTCCCAGCGGATTCCGGCCCCGGCAAGACGCGACCCGGTCGTACGTCTTCACATGGACGGAGATGGCACGGGCCTGCCTGGACATGACGCGGGACTGTAGTTGCCCGCGGTGCAGCGCCAGTTGCCAGTGGTCATTCCTCTGGGTCATCCCTCCTCCGTGGGCCGCAGTTCGATTACTTCGAGGACCTCGGTGAACGGCACCCCTGCCCGCTCGTTGACCGCGGTGACGTCGGCGAGCGACTCGGCACTGAAGACACAGATGGCCCATCCTTTGTTGGGTATGAGGAAACCCTCGCGAACGCGGACGCTACGGCCGCTGTCGGCTTGGCGGGCCACCTGGCTGGCTGCCTGGTGGGCGGCTGCGTATTGATCCCTGGTCAGGCCGAGCAACTGCCGGAGAACAAGGAATGTCGCCACGCATAGCTCCTTCGCGGCCCGCAAACGGGCCGACTCCATCGCAGGGCGACCTTAACGTCGCCGGGGGAACGTGGAATCGGTGAATCTACGTACTCGGCATGCGTATTTCAGGCCGCCAGGTGTTTTACGTGGGTGCGACCGGGAATCGGCGGGCACCGATCAGGACGGCCGCTTGGGAACGGTTACTGCAACCGAGCTTGGCCAGGATGTGGCCCACATGGGTGTCGACGGTGCGCTGGGCGATGAACAGCCGCTCGGCGATCTGCCTGTTCGTCAGGCCACCCGCGATCAGTTCGGTGACCTGGTGCTCACGCCTGGTGAGCGGGAGTCCATCCTGTTGGGTGCATGGCGGTGCCGGCTCCGGGGCAAGCCCGATTGCCGTCGCGATACAGTCGCCTCGGCCGACTGGCTTGCCCGCGACACGCCGCGGGACCGCCAGGGGCCCGAGTTCTACGAATGTCTTTGCTGCGATGTCGTCAATGGCCGCCTGTACGGCCGGGAAGGGTCGGCCGCCGATACGCTCGCTCAAGCTGTCAGCGACGCCGAGCGCGAAAGCCGCCTGAGGCCAGTCACCGAGCGCAGCGCGGGCCAGCGCTGCCGAAATGGTACTGATCAGTAGACCCCACCGATCTAGGAGTTCTTCGAAGACCCCCAGGCACGTGCGCAAAATCGCCAGGCTTTCAATGGGGGAACCTTCGCCGCTCAAGCAGTCAGCCAGAACGCACTGTGCGTAGCCGGCGCCTCGGCGGTCGCCTATTTCGGTGAACAGCGCGACGCTCTGGGCAGCGTGCGCCCGGGCCAGAGCCCTGTTGGTCAGCGATGACGCGGCCATGCCGGCCATCAGATGGGCATAGGCGGCAGAGTACGGATCATGCGCCAGCCGGGCCAGCAGTGAGGCACGGTCAAGGGCCTCGGCTGATCCCTCGCGATCCCCGTGGTTGGCTCGCCAGTACCCAAGAACAGCCAGGGCTCGCGCCTGTCCAGGCAAGTCATCCACCTGCTCGAAGAGGGTGATGCTGGCCGCAAGAAGCGCGCCGCCCCGCTGGAGGTCCCCGCGGAGGCTGGTGAGGAGGGCCAGCCCGGTGAGCGCGATCGCTCGCGTACCATGCGGGCCGGGCGCCCGTTGCAGAGCATCCTCCAGCCAGGCAGCTCCCTCTTCTATTAGTCCACGGATTAGCCAGTACTCCCAAAGGCCTGCCGCCATCCTGAGGCCGTGCACCGCGCGAGCCCGGTCCGCTGCGCACCACTGACGAGCGGCCCGGAGGTTGGCCTGATCCTGATCGAGGCAGCTCGCCCAAAGATTCTGGTCCCTGCCGTGAAGCCGCGAGGCCACCTGCTCGCCCAGGTCGGCGTAATAGGTGCCATGCCTGGCTCGGGCCTCTTCCAGTTCTCCTGATGCCACAAGCTGCTCGTGGGCAAATGCCTTCACCGCCTCCAGCAGCCGGTAGCGGGTTCCAGTGGCGGTCTCCTCGGCGTGAACCAGCGACTTGTCCACCAGGGCGGCGAGCAGCCGGGCTGCCTGGCCCTGCCCCACCGGCGGGCCGGCCCCCACTTCTTCCGCGGCGCTCAGCGACCATGCGCCGGCGAAGACTGCAAGCCGACGGAACAATGCCTGCTCCGCCTGGCTGAGCAGCTGATGGCTCCAGTCAACCGAGGCTCGGAGCGTCTGATGCCGGGCGGGCGCGCCTACGGTGCGGCTCAGCAGCGTGAACCGGTCATCGAGATGGTCGGCGATCTCCCTGATGCTGAGCGCAGAGACCCGCGCGGCGGCCAGCTCCAGCGCAAGCGGGATGCCATCTAGGCGGAAACAGATGGAAGTCAGCGCGGCGATATCCTCCGTTCCGATCACCAGACCAGGCCGGGCAGCGCGGGCCCGGTCGGCGAACAGGGCCATCGCCCCGAACTCCTCCATTTCATTGAGAGAGGGCAGGTGCCCGGGCCAGGGGAAAGTTAACGAAGGCACCCGCCAGATGACCTCACCAGGCACACCTAGGCTCTCCCGGCTGGTCACTAGAATCCACAGCCGGGGACAGCCACTCAGCAATTGCATGACGAGTACCGCGGCCCCGGCAAGAACCTGTTCACAGTTGTCGAGAACCAGCAGTCGGCTTTGGGGCCGGAGGACCCGCGTGAGCCTTTGCGCCAGCTCCTCATCAGGTTTTTCCTCGACGCCGACTACCCGGGCCACCGCTCCCCATAGCAGGGACGGATCCGGTACCCCGCTCAGATCAACGAGATCGACTCCGTCGGCAAACCGTGACGCTGCCGCCGCCGCTTCCTCGATGGCCAGGCGGGTCTTGCCAACACCCCCGGAACCGACGAGGGTCACCAGCCGGTTGTCTGCGACTAGCCCCGCGATCTTTGCGCTTTCGTGCTTACGGCCGACCAGCCGCGTCAAAGCAGTCGGCAAACTCGGCGGCACTCGCTTGTCAGTAGGTACCAACCCACCCGTTTCCACGGCCTCACCCCCCGCGCCCTGCGCCGCGGTAACCGTGCTCATGAACTTATGATCGAGACGGACCAGCCAGGGATGGCGACCCACGATATGCCTGTCGAGGCGGCTCCCCAGATCCGCGTCAGCCCTGGTATCGATGATGTATTCCTTTTCCTCCTACGTCAATGGGTTTACCGGGACATCAGATCCCGAGCATCGCTAGGATCCCAAGAGTAAAGAGTCGGTAATGTATACATTCTCCAGGTCCACGGGGTACCCAGCGCGGGCGGGGCTCGCTCGCCGCGTTAGCCGTCATCAGCTACCGGGCGCGCGCAACTACGTAGCCGGCCTACTTCCCGAATACGTATGCCGGGTACGTATTTTCCTCGATCCCGGCTCCGCATAGCGGCGTTAGGGTCCACATTCAGGTACGGTGGCGACGCATTCTGCCATGGGGTAAACGCGGTGTAGACGGGCTGCGCCGCGGCACGGCTGTGATTGCAGCGCCATGCCTTGGTGGTAGAGGACGGCTCCATTTGGAACCAAACCTAGAAGATGTGCTCGCTCAGATGGTTAAGGATCTGCAGCCTTTCGTCCCGGTGCAGGTCGGTAATCTTCCGGCGCCGAGTCTTTCGCTGGCAAGTGTGGAGGTACGCGGCGCCGGGATCGGCAACTACGTCGGGATGTCTGCTGACGGGACGATCGCAACTATCGAGCATCACGCGATACGTGTGCAGGCCCTAGCTCGCTTTTCGCTCTGGGGCGCCGATCCGTCTACCGCTGATGAAGCCGTGACGGGAGTCAACGCATCGATCTTCGCAAAGCGTGATGACCTCTTGGCACTTGGATTCCTGAAACTGACATTCGATGGCACGGCGTCGGCCGAGGAAATGACCGGGCTAGGAGCTTGGCGGCGCAATGCCGATTACAACGTCCTTTATGAGTTCCCGTATCAGGACACGGGAGGGGCCTCGAGTTTGATCGTCGGTATCCCGGTCGCGGAGAGCGCGCCCGATCAGCAGTGGACGGTCCGCGGGGATATCACGCGCTGGGACAATCATGATGCTCCACCGCTATCCCTGCGCGGACCCGCGGCAATCGCGGGGATCGCCGCGCTCGCGTTCTTCCCCGATTCGGTGCAGGTGCCAACCGGCGCCGTGCGCATCACGCGCACGTTCGACGGCGCACCCGCGCCCGCCGACAGCGGAACGCTTGCAGGATTCATTGCGCAAACCACGGCCGGTACACCCGCACGCAATGTCTACGTCGAATTCGCCGCTCTCTCCGCGTTGCTGGCGAACTTCACGCCGGACGGGTCCCCATTCGATCTGGGTGACTGGAACAATGACGGGATTCCCGACGGCTACATTCCCACGCGGCTTGATCTGCCGTCGCCGATCGTGCTGCCGACCATCGCGGACAGGCTCGAACTTTCCTATCAACAACCGCCGTTTGACCGTGTCGCGGTCGTCTACATCAGCGCGTCGCCGCAAGGAGGCTGAACCGCATGAGTGAAATGATCTTGCCGGGCACCTACATTGACGTTCTTGCCGAGGGGCTGATCGCCCCGGGGCAGGTGACGGTCGGCAACCTGGGCGTGCTCGGCACGGCTACCAAGGGCCCCGTCGGGCAGCCGACGCTGCTATCGACCTACAACGACGCGGTCGCGATCTTCGGCTCCTACGATTCCTTCATCGATCCGAGCGACCCGAACAAACGACGCGCGGATTCACTGACCCTGGTACGGGCGCTGGAAATCGCGTTCCAGCAAGGAGCGAGCATCGTTTACGCCGTCCGGGTTGCTGGCTCTTCTCTCGCGTATGCGTCTGCCGAACTCAGCTCCACAGGCGGTCCATGCGTCGATCTCCAGGCGAATTCGCAGGGCGCATGGGGGAACGACCTGACGGTGACTGTGACGGACCCAGCGAGCACCGATGTCCTGACCGTCGAGGAATCTACGACGCTGTCGGCGGACCAGGCGACGAGCAAGACGGTTCCGCTTCAGCACAGCGCGCTACAGGCGCCGACACCGCCACCGCGTAATCGCGTCTTGATCACCAACCTCGATGGCAGCGTCGTTACGCCGACGATCGTTAACTCAGCCCCGGCGCCTAAACAGGTGCAGATCACCGCGACGGACCTCCTGCTTGGCGATGCGCTGCCCGCCGGCACCGTCGTGACGGTCACCTACGTGGTCGATCCGACCGCCTTCGTCAACGTCACCATTGCGCTCGGTACGACGAAAGAAACGTATCTCGTTACCGACGGTGACGCTCTGGTCACGGCGGTCAGCGACGTGACGGCGCCTTCCTCGCTCGTCACAGCCACGCCGGCCGCGAACCACACCGAGCACCCAACTGTGCAAAGCGTCCCCTTCACCAAGGGCGATGACGGGGCGGCGGGTGCCGAATACGGCGGCGAAAACGGGCTTGACACGCTGCTCGACGTGGACGCGCACATCATTGTCGCCGCCGGACAGCCCAACCTGACCTCCACGACCACAGGGGCCGATCTCGCGGCGCATTGCGCCAAGGCCTCGACTGATGTCTTTAAGCGCGACCGGATCGCCATCATCGGCAGCGGCTTCACCAGGGGTGACCTGAAGGCGCCAACGACGTCAGACATCGTTACCTACGTGGACACCCTCCTCGGCAATACGGTTATAAGCGACCGGGTGGTTTTCGTTGCCCCCGGATTCCTCGCGACCAGCTCCGCTGATGCCGGGCAGGCTGTGATGCTTTCGGGGGCCTACACGGCTGCGGCCATCGCGGGAATGCTGGCGGCGCTTCCCCCGCACATCAGCCTGACCAACAAGCCGGTCGCCGTTGCTAACCTCGAGGTCGCCTTCAACAATGCCCAGCTGACCGAACTCGTGCAAAACGGCGTGACCGCGGTCGAGAAAAGCCCCGGCATTCTCGTGCTGCGCGGCCAGACGACGCAGGTACAGGGCGCATTCAGGGAAATCACGACGCGACGCATCATCGACTACGCGAAATACGGCGTCCGGTCGGCTGCCCAACCTTACATCGGTCTGCTGAACAACGACCGGGTCCGCGCGGCATTGCGGGCGACGATCAACAGCTTCCTCAAACAGATGCTGGACGACGAAATGCTGGTCGGCTACACCCTAGACGTTACGGCGACACGCGATCAGCAAATCGCCGGTATCGCGCAGGTGACCATGACTTTGCAGCCGGTCTTCAGCATCAACTTCATCCACGTCACCATGATCCTGAGCTGAGCGGGGCAGTACGATGCTAAACGTCTTTACCGGCAAGACCGGGCGTATCCAGCTGTTCGTGCCGAGCGCCACCTCACCGGAGTCGAACGATGCAAAGGCCGTCTTCAAGAATTATGGCAAGGACGAGTCACCGCCAGTCGGCCGGGTCACCAATATCGAGATCGTCGTCGACACCGACCTCGAGGAATTTCATGAGATCGGCCGACGTCACCCGGTAGTACTCCAGCCCGGGAATATCCACATCGGCGGGCACATCGAGCGGGCGTATCTCTCGGGCGCGATTATCGCGCTACTGCTCGGCCGCGGTACGTCGGCCAACGCGATCGCCGAGCCTTACGTGCAGCCGTCGTTCGGGATCATCGTCGACTTGAGCGACCCCGCGGTAACGGGAAATGATGCTCAGCTTGTCCTCGACGGGGTGAAGTTCGAGAACTGGGGCATGACGATGCCCGAGGACGACTTCGTGATGGAGAACGTCACGTTCAAGGCGCTGACGTTGCACATCATCGACAAGGAGGCGCCACCAGGAGGCACCGGCGCCCCGGTCGAGCATAAGCCGTTTGCGACGTCCTGATGCTGACCGCGGAAGAGCTGATTGCGGGCAGCGCGCTGACCCAAGACGTCGTCGTGCCGCCGGAGCTGTCCGTGGACGCTACCTCCGCTGCCGTGCGGTTGCGCCCGCTTACCGTACGCGATCTCCAGCGCATCACCAAGGCCGTCAAGGATGACGAGTCGCTGTCCGCAACCTTCATGATCCAGCATGCCCTGGTTGAACCTGAGCTCAGCTATGACCAGGTTCTCCGCCTGCCCGCTGGCCTGGCCAGCTTCCTCGTGGACCGGATCAACGAGATCAGCGGGATCGACACGCCTCGTGACGCGCTGGCGGAGCTGGTGCAGGCACCCCTGGCGAAGGCGTGCTTCGTTCTCTCCAAGGAGTTCGGCTGGACACCGGAGGAGGTCAGCGGGATGACCATCGGCCAGATCCTGCTCTACCTCGAAATGTCACATGAAGAGCAAGGGCGGGCCGATGCGGCTTCGTGAGGTCGTCTCCGGCCGCTCGGCTTTCACCTGGCGCCGCCGGTGCGCGCGCAGCACCTCGTGGCTGCGCGAGCTCTCGGTCGCCTCAGCGCGGCTGGCCGACCGCCGGCTGCCCGACTTGGCGCGCTGGAGCACGCCTACGCTGGGCACCTGCCTGACCGAACTGACCAACGCCATCTTCCACGCCGCCCCGGCCGGCGAGCCCGCACCGGCAGCACGCCGGCCCGTCACGGCGTCAGCTAACAGGCAGGCGAGCAGCCGAGACAAGATCCGCCCCGGGCGGGCCGTCGCGGCCGGTCAAGTCGCTTCGGTCCGGTCGGCCGGGCCGGGACCAGGGCGCCGGGTCCCGGCAATGCCGCCGCGCCG
>Ga0306920_100007600_pt1 | contig 14282 bp, 12 predicted proteins | sample flu12Cox44000170_FD_204666 | JGI IMG/M metagenome (GOLD analysis project Ga0306920, IMG submission 204666) | Lab enrichment of tropical soil microbial communities from Luquillo Experimental Forest, Puerto Rico - flux4day.12C.oxic.44.000.170 (v2)... | ecosystem: Environmental > Terrestrial >...
GCCCAAACAAGCGCTGCGATCACCAGCACCAGTGGAGTATAGAACCCCATGTACTGGTCGACGATCTTCATGATGGGCAGCTTCGTCTTTTCGGCTGCCAGGATCAGTTCACGAACGCGGCCCAGGGTTGTATCCTGGCCGGCACGACTGACTTTGATTTCCAGAACACCGGTCAGGTTTTGAGTGCCGGCGAAAACTTCATCTCCGGGCTTCTTGTCCACCGGCAAAGATTCACCCGTAATGGTGGATTGGTTGAAGGATCCTTGCCCGCTCAAAATCAAGCCGTCTGCTGCAACATTATCGCCGGGGCGAATGCGGATAACGTCCCCAATAGATAGGTCTTTGGCGGCAACCTCTTCTTCACCCTGAGCCGTGATCCGCCGCGCTTTGGTCGGGGTGAGCTTGATGAGAGATTCGATCGAAGCGCGCGCGCCTTCGGCCGTGCGGGTTTCAATGATTTCACCCAGCAACATGAAAAAGGCGACAACGCCCGCGGTCTTGTAGTCACCCGAGGCAAAGGCAGCCAGGACAGCAATGGCCACCAACTCATTTATCCCAAGCATCCCGCGGTAAATATCCCTCATTGCAGTCCAAACGATGGGATAACCCAGAATAATCGCGCCCAGGAAGGCACTCACACTGGCGACGTTATGACTGTTTTCAAATGCCCAATCGACGATAAAAGCGTTCAACACGAGCACGACCCCGACCAAGGTCTGCCACAAGCGCACGGGCGCGTGCTCGTGGTCGTGACCGCACGTTTCGCAGGAATTGTCGTGCAAAGCGTCCAACTGCTGCTCTTTGCGGCTTAGCAATGATGTGACTTGCATTTTATGGCTTCGTTTCGTCGCTCTTTTTTGGCGGTTCCCGATTTAACAGTACTCGAAATTCCTTCGGTAATCCAGCGGCGCCCCCGCCATTACCATCCGTGACAAAAATCTTCTCCTGAGCGTTGGTCAGTACGCGACCCAGCGTTTCGGTCAAGCGTTGTTGGACAAAGAGGCTTGGGTTTTGCCGGAATTTGGGCAGCAGGTCGTTAAACCTGTCGGCCTGGCTTCTAACCTCATTCACCAACCGCGAGCGATCGGATTCGGCGAAATTCACCAGGGAGCGCGCGTCAGCGCCGGCTTTGCTGGATACCTGGGCTTCATAACTATGGGCATCCTCCAGGACTTTCTGTCGAGCCAAGGCGGCTTTCAAAACGCTATCGAAGGCGTCTTTTAGTTGTCGGGGCGGACGACTCTGCACCAGACATTCTTCAACTTCTACTCCCAGGTTCTGTTGCCCAACCAGATCTACTACTCGTTTGCGAACAGCCTCTTTGAAACCGGCGACGTCCCGGGTAAGGATATCGTCGACTTTGAATTGCGTGGCCGCGTAGATCAGGGCGTTGTCCAACGCACTTTGTACCGCGTTCGAAGCGTTAACGAAATTAAAGACATAGGCCACCGGGTCGGAGATGTGGTAAGTCAAAGTCGCACGGGTGTGGACAATATTGCGGTCCGCCGTAAGCACGTACCCATCGATCAGAGGATTCAGCGGGAATTGCACCGGCAGCGAAGCTTCCTCAGTTCCGGCCTGTTCTTGTTCCGGCGTCGTCGCATACCAACCCACCGTCGAACCGACCCGTTGGATGGCGGAAATCGGGACTTTTACATACTCATCAATGGGATACGGAAACGACCAGTGCAGCCCCGGGCCCAGCAACGCTTTTTGTCCTTCGCCGACCGGCCGTCCCAGCCTGATGATCATTGCCTGTTCTTGCGGCTCAACGGTAAAAAAGCCCGAGCCCAGAAAAACAATGAGCAGCAGGAACATGACGATCTTGACGATCCAGAAACTGCTGCGAAGTGCCTCGGTAAGCGCTTCCGAGCCGGCATCAAACGGCCGCTCCGGCCCGGGGGCCAATTCGGGCTTTTCTTCAAGTTGCAGGTCGTGGTCGCTCATCGCGCGGGGTTAGTCAAATTGGTCGAAACTCCGCGGAACAGATCGAAGGGCGGAGTTTGCTGGTCCAGAATGAGCGTGGACTTGTCCTTCAGAGAATCTTCAAGAGCGCTCAAACGAAAAATGAAATTGGCCAGCTCGGGGTTTTGTTGGAACACCGTCAGGGATTTGGCCGCTTCCGCTTCGCCCTTGCCGCGTATCGCCGTGGCCTGCGCCCCAGCATCGGCCAGAACGACAGCCGCCTTGCGGTCGGCTTCGGCTCGGATAGTTTGCGCTTCGGCCTCGCCTTCAAACTGTGATTTGTCGGCAAGTCGTTTGCGTTCCGCCTGCATGCGTTCAAAAACCGAGGCAGTCACATTTTCCGGGAGTCCAAGGCGCTTGATCCCAAGGAACTCAATCTTGAGGCCGTAGTTATTGGCCTTAACCTGGGATTGCATCACTTCCAGGATTTCTTTTTCGATTTCAGCAAACTTGTTGCCCTCGTTAGGCGCCAAAAAGTCAACCAGAGGATGTTTCCCAATCACAGCGGCTTTCGCGTTGCTAAGCATTCGATCCATGACTTTTTCCGCTTCGGCGATCGGCTCGGAGCTTCCGGCGAATTTCGGGAAGAACGCTTTGGGATCGGTAATATCCCAACCCACATAGACGCTGGCCAACACGTTAAAACTGTCCTGCGTCAGCCCCTCGGTCAGTTTGTCTTCGAAGTTCTGCACGCGCTGGTCAAACCGGTGAACGCTTTCAATTGGCCATGGCCATTTGGGGTGCGGTCCGGGCTGGGAAATATCGCGGGTAGGTTTGCCGAAAGTGGTCACGACGACGACTTCAGATTTGCGGACCTGGAATACAAACAGCAGCAAGCAAACGATGGCGACCAGGAGAATCCCGATCGCAAGAATAAGCGGATTGCGTTTCATGGTAAATTATTTCGGAGGAGGCACCTTCATGTTCAGAATATCGCGTGCGATGGATTCCTGGAGATCGTACACAATCACATCGTGCGTGTTGGTTGTGAGCATGAGGTATTTGCGGGCATTGGCAGTCGCGCGCGCAAAGGTGTTCAAATAAGAACGCTGCAAGTAAACCGAAGGGGCGGCTTCAAACGCCGGGATTTGATTGGTGAACAGGCCGGCGTGCGCAAGGGCACCGACTTGACGCGCCACCGCCTCAGATTCGGCCGCATCCACCAGCGTTACAGCCTGCGAGCCGGACAGCGCGTTGGTTTTAATCTCGTCGGCTCGGGCAGCCAGAATTTTAGCTTCTTTGAGCTGCGTGGCAGCAACGACTTTCTCGTAGTCCGGCGCGACCTTTACAGGCGGGTGCAAATCCTGCAGGCCAACCTCAATGATGCGTGCGCCGAGATGGCGCTCATCCGAGGCAGCTTGAATCCGCTGCGCGAGGGTTGTCGACGCCTCAAGGCGGCCAGAGGACATCAATTCGGTCAGGTCGGCTCCTGCGAGGTACCGGACAACTTCCCGCGTGCCTATATCCTGAAGCAATGAAGGGGCATCCTCGTTTATGTAAGCCCAATCAACAACGTTCGTGATTTGATACAAAACCGGGATGCTCCCCGTAACGAGACTCACCGGTGGAGTGCGTTTGCCTGCCGCCTGGTTGGTCATCCCCGCTCCGGCCGGTTCGCGATTGGCAACCAGAAAATTGTCTTCCTTGGTATGGGCGACAGTCCACAAGACCGCTTTTTCGTTTTCCTTTTCGGAATCCGGTGTAAATCCAACATCAAAGGTTTGGATCTGCTCAGTGCGAAACCGATAGATTTTGTCTATTGGCCAAGGCCACTTAAAATGGGCGCCGGCTGAGAGCACAGGCCTGCCTTCGGCAGGCTTCCCAAAATGTTCCAGGAGAGCCTGTTCGCCGGGCTCTATTACCACCAACCCCGTCGAAAGGATCAACAGCAGGATCTGCAGCGGAACCAGCCACAAGATCGCCCGTTCAAAAAACCTATAAAACCAGGTCTCGGAGACTTTGAACCCAAACTGGTAATCGATCGCTTGAGCCGCAGTAGTGATTAGTCCTTCGGGCTGGCCCAGCAACCCAACCAATCGTCCGTCGTATAGCGGCCGTTCGATCTTTCCTTTAACTCGCGGCCGATAGATTTCCAAAACCAGCGTAATCAGAGTTTCAATTGCCACCACCGCCAGCAGACCGCATAGCACCCGAGCCCCATACAGATCGGCTTTGGGAAAGCGAGCTTGCACGCCGATGATTCCTGCGCCAACTAAAGCGCAGAGCACCGCGTTCAAAAGCAGATAACCGGCACTGGGCCGTAGCAGCCGGTGCTTCTCCAAACGCGCGTAAGCGGAAGAAAACCGCCCCACTCCGAACAGCACGAGGGCAATACCGAAAAAGACAAACAGCCCCATCATCGGATGCTTTACATTCGCGACAGTCGTGTTGCTGGAGAGCCATTTCCAAAAGAAGTAGGCGCCACCCGCCTCGATCAGGCATAAAAGGACAGTGAAAATTGGAACAAAAAATCGTTCAAACTGTTCGCGGGACCTCTGAGCCGGAAATACTTCCGAATCGCGCGCTTCGAACAAAGCGGAGTCCGAATGAGATTTTGCCAGTTCGTCAAACTCCAGTTTTTCGAGCCGCTCGGCCTGTTCCAGCCGCATTTGAAACCAACTGACCGCGGCAACCAGCGTCCCCAGGCCAAGGAATACAACCGCAACCAGGCCTGCAAAGGAGTTGGCATGTCGGGCGACGATAAATGCGGCCACACCGGCGACCAAAGAAATCACCAGGTTGACCAATCCGTTTCTCTGCATATTTCGTTCCATCGAAATCCGTGGCCCTGAGCAAAGGCCGTAAAATCAGCTCAATTCACGATCCTCGAAAAAGGCGATTGCCAAGGCGAGAGCCGCGCCGACGTACCCCAGGGCATACGTGAAAGCTTTTCCGACATAGCTCCACTGAATTTCGCCCTTCTCGGCGTTCAATGCGTCGGCGAGCCAGAAAAGCTGCCAATTCGGCGTGACAGTGTAAAGGACAGATGCCCACCAGGAGCCACCCATTCCCGCGCGCACCATTCGCGCCTTGTCATCCCGGCTGATTGCCTGGCGTTCAGAAAGTTCCAACGTTCCGTTGTGGTCCTTATCGTATTTGGTCACCAGTTCCTTGAGCAGAGCTTTTTGGCTAAGCGACCAGTGTGAACTCGTTGATTCTCCTTGAAGATCATAACGCCAGACCGGTTCGGCGCGGCGCCCAAACAAATAATCCGACATTAGCCCCAGCAGGAAGCACGCGGAACAAATAGCCAGGGTGGGGATCATATCGAAGCGCGTTGAACAAGCCAGGGCCAGCGCGGCCAGAATCCAAAGCGCCAGCAATACCAGAACCGCTGCCGGAATCATGCGCCAATCCACGCCGCTGGCGAAAGCCTGAGCTTCACCATGCTTATTGTAAAAATTAATTACTATAAAGGCCACTGTCATCATCAGCATCAAACAGAACACCGCGTCGGACACAAAAGGGCGCCTGAGAAAAAAATTGCTAAACCCGCCCAGTGCATAGGAGAGGACAACGCCCAGGACAAAGATGCCAACGGCGAACAAATCGGTCGACCCGTAGGCATCGAAAGCCATGCGACTCGCCAGCAATGCCGCCAGCAGATTCACATAAGTCAACACCGCCAGCGCGGCGATTAACCCGCAATATTTGGCCAGCAGGAATTGGGCACGTCCAACCGGTTTGGACAAGACAGCCAGGACAGTGCCGCCACGGATTTCCCGGGCCAAGGAGGCTGATGCGCTCAATACTGCACCAAACAAACCCGCCAAAAGCATTGCGGCCAAAGTGCTGTCCTTGACTAATTTGGGCTCATCACCAAACGCAAAATAAAAGGGAGTCGCCAGAAAGATCTCGAAAACCGCAGAACTGGTCATGAGCAGCAAAAAGACGGGCTGCCGCACCAGCTCCATAAAAGCGTTGGTGGCGATGGTAATGAACTGTCGCATCTATCTAGTCCGTCAAGCCTGACAGGATAAGAACCGCTCGCGTGAATGCAAATCGATAATGCACTAGGCATAACATATTGGGTTAATTGTGAATTCGTTGGAACTGTGCGTTTGACTGCACACCTGTCAGATTCAATTCGACCACCGATGAACACAGATAAACTGATCAAGAAAGCGTGGGGCTGTCGTGGCTGCGCCATCCTACCGAATTGTCCGCTGGCAAGGACCACTTCGGTGCGATACTTTCGGAGCAATGGGCAACGCCTCGAGACACGACGGGTTTCACATCGAACCGGCCGATTCGATAGCACAACTCACCGAGATTCGTCAGTTGTTCCTCGAGTATGCCTCCTCCTTGGAAATCAGTCTCTGCTTTCAAAACTTCGAGCAGGAACTCGCAGCTTTGCCCGGCAAGTACGCCCCACCAACGGGTCAGTTGTTGCTGGCGCGAGATGGCGGTCAACCTGTGGGCTGCGTGGCATTGAGAGATCTCGGCCCGAAAATATGCGAAATGAAACGTTTGTATGTCCGGCCGCCCTGGCGCAAGCATGGCCTCGGGCGTAAGCTGGCAGAGGCCATCATCGCCTCAGCTGTTGAGATCGGTTACGAGCGCATGCGTCTGGACACCCTGGCAACTATGACACCCGCAATTGCGCTCTACCATAGTCTCGGCTTCCGGCGAATCCCGGCATATTACGCCAATCCCAGCGAGCACGCCGTTTTCATGGAATTAGTTCTCGCCAGGAGATTGGTCATGGATAGTCAACGCTCCCGGGGTAACCTCGCATGAGCGGGTCCAAACCAGCAATTCCACTCGGCAACACGGCGCGTGTTCCAGTGCGCTGGCGTCGCGACGTTGAACGCATCCTCATTTCGGGAAGTGAAATCGAACGGCGTCTGCGGGTTATGGCTCGGGAAATCCAACGTGATTTCAGTCAAACCGAAATGGTAGTCGTTTCGCTTCTCAACGGGACGGTGATGTTTTTGGCCGACCTGGTCCGGCGTCTGTCGCTGCCGTTGCATTTGGATTTCATCGGTGTGTCCAGCTACCGAGCCAACACCAAATCCGGCGAGTTGGTCTTCACTAAAAATCTGCGGTTGGACGTGCGCGGACGCGACGTGCTTTTGGTCGATGACATTCTCGACACCGGCAAAACGCTTACACGCGTCCGCGAAAAGCTTGGCACGTTAGGCCCGAAGCAAATCCGGATTTGTGTGCTTCTCGACAAACCTTCACGACGGCAGTTCCCGGTTCAGGCGAATTATGTCGGGTTCGAGATTCCGGACGTTTTCGTTGTGGGTTACGGGCTCGACTACGCAGAGCGGTATCGTAACTTGCCGTTCGTCGGGGTGCTCCACCCGAAGATATACTCACAGGCAATTTCGTCGGGCGGCCACACAAAAGAATCAGGTTCAGTGGTACCAACTTTTGCTTCGGTTCCGCGAGGATAAACAGCTTGTAAACCAATGCCGCATACAAAAACCCAGGTGGAAGTCACGATCGCGTTTTATTCCTTTTTCAAAAATTTAACCGGTTGCACTGAGTGTTCTCAATCTCTTGAGCAAGGCAGCACCCTTGGGGACCTCGTCGGACAACTCGCAACCCGCTTCCCAAAGCTTGCGGCGATGAACCGCTCAATGTTAACCGCGGTTGATGTCGAGTACCAGGACCGCAATTACGTGCTTCGCAATGGAGACCAGGTCTCGCTTTTCCCTCCGGTCCAGGGCGGATGAAACCCGGATCATGAAAACAGAAGCAAACGAAGGGAATAAGCAGGTTCTTGCAAGAATCAAAGGTCACAGCGTGCGCGGAATGGCACGCCTCGCTTGCATCCAGCCACCTTGTATCAGGGTCATCTCTTTGTTTCCTTCGTTAGCTTCTGTTAAAAACAATTCGGCCCTGCGTCGTTTATGAAACGCACGATGAGCCGCCATCTAACGTTCACGACTGCGTCTATCGACGAAGCTTCGTTGATTTCAAAACGAAAACTCGGTGGCGAGATGGGCGCAGTGGTGTATTTCACCGGAGTCGTGCGCGGCCTTGAAAATGGGGTAGAAATCGCTTCGCTCGAATACGAATCCTTCCAAAAAATGGCTGAACACCAGTTCAATTTGCTTTTCGATGAACTGGAAAATCGGTGGCCCGTGCAGAGCATTCGGGTCATCCACAGGTTGGGAGTTGTCAACGTGAACGAAGCTTCACTTTGGGTGGAGGTTGTCGCACCGCATCGAGGAGAAGCCTTCGCCGCCTGTCAGTGGCTCATCGATCGAATGAAGGAAGTGGTGCCGATTTGGAAGAAGGCGCGCGCAGGGTAGAAACGTAACTACGAATGAACACAAATGAACACTGATAGAAAGGCGCTGGGTCGTGTAGTCGGAGGAATAGGAAACCCTCGTTGGCGGAACAATGAGCCAAAGCGTCTTGCCTTCGGTTGGCAAATCCGCTCTAAAATCCGTGTCTATCCGTGTGCATCCGCGGTTTCTCACTGCAAGGGCTCGGATCGAGTAACGAACGAAAAACATTCCAAACCATTTAAAGGAAGCCTTTGTCTCCTCGCCATGCTGGCGGTTTTGCTCACCGCCCAGTCGCTCGTAAACGGGGGCATTATCTACTCAAAAGGCACCAGCGGAGAGGCCGTGCAAGCCGCCATCAAGTCGGCCAAACCCGGCGACACAATCATCGCGTCCAACAGCGTCGTTACGACGAACTCCATCACCTCCACTGTCGTGATGAACAAGCCTGTTTCCCTTCGATTCATTAACACGCATTGGCTTGATGATGTGGTGGACGCCGGCAGCGATAGCACCAGGGCGATGATCCGAATGGAAACTTCGCCTAGAAGCGGGCTCTTCTGGATCGACGGGCTCGAAATAAATAGTGGCAGTCGAAAGAAAGGGTATTCCGACGCCGGCACGATTCGCCAGACCGGCGCGGGGAACAATACACGGCTTTCCCACATTAACTTCTACGCCGGCTTCAATATTGGACTTGGCTCCTATGGGCCGTTCGGTGTGGTTGACCACTGCAATTTTGACCCGTCAGGAATGTTTACGCAACCGGCGAAGATCGGGAACGGGAATCATTGGGGCGGGCTCTACGGCGATTGGGCCTGGACAACCAACGCCGCGGCGATCTATGGGACTTCGAACGCTCTTTTTTTCGAAGACTGTAATTTCACAAACCGGTCGCATAGTTCGGGACTGGGCATTGACTGTCAAAGCGGCGGGATCTTCGTTGTCCGGCACTGCATTTTTGACCGCGTCATTATTGGCGGGCATGGCACCGAGACAACCCAACGCGAACGCGGCAGCCGGTTGAAGGAGGTCTATTCAAACGTGATTGTCGGCCATGGCGACAGCGAAGCCGGACATTTCCGCTCCGGCACGGGTGTGGTGTGGGGAAATGCCTTTTATGACTTGAACAAGGCGTTCACGATACGAGCCTATCGGCTTACCTCCTCAACAACTCCCTGGGGCGTCGCAGATGGCGCCAACCCTTGGGACGCGAACGACCCGACGATTTATGATAAGGGAACCGCAAGCGCCGACAATTCGGCCGGCATCCTCACCGATGAATCAAAAAATTGGGCACCGAATCAGTGGCGGTTCTATTCGATCCGGAACTGCAAGACAGGCAAGGCGAGCCTGGTATGGGCCAACACCCTAACTACCATTTCTTTTGTGAGGGATACTCATGACAATTTAATGCGGATCACAACCGGGGACAGCTATGAGTTAAGGAAGGTTGTCACGATTCTCGACCAGCCTGGGCGCGGAGCAGGAACAATGATTAGCGGATCACCTCCAAAACCGGTTGCCTGGCCAAAACAAGCGCTCGAACCCATCTATCAATGGAGTAATACATTTGGCAAAGTGAGGTCGCCGGACTTGAACAACGCCGGATTTTACCCGGTTGTTGATGGCCAGGAGCTGAAGAACGAACCCATGCCAGGATACACGCCGTTTGTTTACCCCCACCCCCTGGCCAGCAGCGCCAACGCGCCGTAACTGGGGGCGCATCATTCCCCTGGTGCCGCTTTCCTAAAAAGCTTTGACATCGTCGCCACTATTTTGATACAGCGCGTCGCGAATTCAAACTTCGAAACCAACTGCTAATTCCTGATGCTTTATTTCGCTTACGGATCAAATATGGATGAGCAGCGCGTAAAGGCAGCGAATCGTTGCCCGAATGCGCGCTTCATTTTCAAAGCCAGCCTGCCGGAACACCGTCTTGTGTTTACCCATGGCGGAGGCCCTGATGACTGCGCCGCCGACGCCGTTCCCGATCCCGCTTCTTTGCTGTGGGGCGTGGTCTATGACATTACGGATTCCGACCGCCAGCAATTGGATGCCCGCGAAAGCGTTGCCGTACGCGCTTACCGGCCCAAAGAGGTCCTGGTGCATCCGCATGGAGATGTTGAACAGAGGATAATGGTGCTCACCTACTGTGGGGCCGCTGACTCACTTCGGTCGCCGACTCGAGAATATTTGAATCATCTTTTACGCGGCGCGCGTCAGTGGGGTCTTCCGGCTGACTATATCGCTGAGCTTGAGCGGGTTAAGGTCGACGGCTGAAGTCCTCTTGAAGTGGTCTTTGGGGGGTGGTGGGCGCTGAGGGATTCGAACCCACGACCTACTCGGTGTAAACGAGACGCGCTAGCCACTGCGCCAAGCGCCCAAACCCTGGGGACCTTATATGTGGCGAATCATTAAAGCAAGCCGGCCCCGCCGGCCCCACGCAGGGCACGCCGTGAGGGCTGAAGAGCAGACATTATTGCCGCGAATCGCTGCGCAGTTTGTCGGTCTCCCGTTTCAGCAAGCGCGACACGCGATGCTTGGCCAGATAAACCTGGCCCGCACTGACGCCGAGCAGTTGTGCGACCTTTCGGACAGGCCAGCCTTGCACGACGTACAACTCGAAAATTTGGAACTGGGCAGCGCTGACTTGTTGTTGCACGCGTTCCTTTGCCGTGTAGGCTAGATGCGCCTCCCATTCCATGTCCCAGACCGCATCAATGTGTAGGCTTTTGGGGTCGGGTACTCGCTCAACGGTCGCCGTTCTCGTGTCCTGGTCCGAATAACCAGCAGCAGACGCGGCGCCTCCTCCGCCTGAAGGGGAGTCGTGACCTGCGTTCTTGGGCAACCGCTTCTTCAACTGGTTCAGAATGCGCCAGCGAGTGAGCTTCAGCAGCCAAGCCTTGAAGGAACCCGAGGCCGGGCCGCATTTGAATTCGGAGATTTTCTTAGCCACGGAGAGAACGGTGTCCTGAACCACGTCTTGCGCCTCTGCATCGGTTAATCCCGCCTTGATGGCTACCGCATAGATTAATCGCCAATACGTGTCGAAGAATTCGCGCCAGCTTTGCTGGTCCTCCCAATTCTTCAGGCGGGCCAGCAGGCTCCAACGGGTTGCCTCCGAATCTTGAGCTGACTCAGTCACGGTGGTGTCAACGATGTCCATACTGCCAGAACCACAATCGAGCAAGGCCGATTCTTTCAAAATATTTCAGAATGTTTGAAAGATTCTGGGAAACTCCCTTGTGTCTATAGTGTGAAAACAAACTCAATACCTCTTCTGACCATCGGCACATGCCTTGCTCTCGTCAGCAGCGGCAGCGCCCAGTCCACCTTCACGAAAATTACTACCGGCGACATCGTCAATGACGGTGGATATTCACTTGGCTGCGCCTGGGGGGACTACGATGGTGACGGCTATCTCGATCTATTCGTTGCGAACGGCCCGAACGCGGGAGCGGGACAATCCAATTTTTTGTATCACAACAACCGGAACGGCACGTTCACGCGTATCACTGCCGGCGCCATTGCCACTGACACGGGGCGGTGGAAGGCCTGCTCGTGGGCAGACTTCGATAATGACGGGAATCTTGACCTGGTGGCCGACCGAACCGATGCGGATGCCGCCCAGGTCATCCTTTACCGGAACAATGGGGACGGCACGTTTGCTCGACTGCCGGACGAAACCATCGGCGGGATTGTTATGGCCGGTGATGGAAATTCCCGTGGACCAGAACCAGCCGATTACGACAATGACGGGCTTTTGGATCTGTTCGTAGCGAGAACCTCCGGGCTAGACTGGCTGTTTCACAATGATGGGAACAGCGGTTTCACTAGAATCACCAACAACGTGGTTGACGCTCCTATGAACAGCTTCAACGCCAGTTGGGCCGACTACAACAACCACGGAAAGCCAGACTTGTTTGTCACGGTCTATAGTGACCCTCCGACCACCAATCGGCTCTACCTGAATCTGGGCGGCGGCTCTTTCGAGCAGATCACTTCCGGGAGCATTGCTACGGACAGCGGACATTCCGTCAGCTCCGCTTGGGGTGACTATGACAATGACGGCTACCCGGACCTCTTCGTCGCCAACGGGTCATTGATGGGTGATGAGAACAACTTCCTTTATCACAACAACGGCGACGGCACGTTCACGCGAATGACGAGCGATGTCGTCGGCAGCATAGCGAGCGACGGAGCCGGGTTCGGAAGCTGCGCTTGGGGCGACTACGACAATGATGGGTTCCTGGACCTAGTCGTGACGACTCTCGGCGTGGGCGGCACCCCCGGCGTCAATTATCTGTACCATAACAATTGCGACGGTTCCTTCACCCGGATTCTCACTGGCAGCCCTGTCGAGGACGTTGGAGTAATGGTAAATTGCGCCTGGGGTGACTACGATAACGATGGTTTCCTGGATCTATTTGTAGCAAGAGGTGGCATTTTCGGCTCTGAGAACAATTCGCTCTATCACAATAACGGCAACAGCAATAACTGGCTCAAGGTCAAGTGCGTCGGTACGGTATCGAATCGTTCCGCCATCGGCGCGAAGGTGCGGGTAAACGCGAACATTGGCGGAAAAGCGCTTTGGCAGTTGCGTGAGATTAACCCGCAGAACGCGCTCCAAGCTCATTTCGGCTTGGGTAATGCCACCAATGTTGACCTCCTGCGCATCGAATGGCCATCAGGTGCGGTCCAGGAATTCTATAGTATCGCGGCGAAACAGTTCTTGACCATTGTCGAGCCGCCGCGTCTGCAACCGCTAGGGCGAATGGCAGACGGCTCGTTTCAACTCGCGCTCACCGGCGGACTCGGCATGACCTATGATGTGCAGAGTTCGACGGATCTCGCGCGGTGGGTGCCGTTGACGACTATCACGAATACCAATCGAACGATGATAATTACTGACACCAACGCCGCCGGCTTTTCCCGGCATTTCTATCGCGCTGTGTCGCGCTAAGCCCAGCTATCAAAACGCCTCGCCCTGGCATATGAACACTCGCAAACTTAGCGTTGGGGTCGCCCTGCTGGTCTTCAGCTGTGTTGGACACGCCGGCCTGCTGGATTCATGGACCGCGCGCACGTCGTCCACGGACATTCTTCTTTCGTGGATCGCCTACGGGAGCGGCCAGTTTGTCGCGGCCGGCGGCTGGTTTGATCGACAATACCCTTACTCGCACGGTGAGGTCCTCACGTCCGCAGATGCCGTAAACTGGTCCCCACAACCAGAGCAGTATCCCCAGTTAGCTGGCATCGCATACGGTGACGGACGGTTTGTCGCTGTCGGCGGTGACCAGGATGGCTGGACGCTGAACTTCGAGACCACCTCGCTTGGGGTGATGTGGGGGCCAAGCACTTCGTGGCCGCTCGCTCCTTATTTTTACGCAGTCACGTATGGTGAAGGGCAGTTTGTGACGGTGGGTGAGTTCGGCAGCTTCGTGACCTCCACAAACGGGATAAATTGGGCGTGGCCATTGTGCGCGCTGAACTGCTCGACACTGGATCCCAGTCTTCCACTGGATCCCAGTCTTCGAGGGATCACCTATGGCAACGGTCAGTTCGTGGCTGTCGGCGACTCGGGCACCATCGTCACTTCGGCGGACTCGACAAACTGGGTCCAACGCCACTCGGGCACGACGTTCGGGCTCAACGGAATCATTTCAGGCAATGGACTTTTCGTGGTCGTTGGAGGTTACTACTCCCAGACCAACAATCTATTAACCCAGAGTATTATCCTCACCTCCACAAACGGTATAGACTGGATTGAGCGGCCATCTGCAACCACGAACCTGCTCTACGCTGTTGCCTACGGTAACAGCCAGTTTGTAGCCGTTGGCGCATTTGGTACCCTTTTGAGCTCCACTGACGGGATCAACTGGACCGAGCGACAGTCCGGGACGCACAACCATCTCAGCAGTATTTGTTATGGCAACGGCCACTTCTTCGCCGTGGGGGCCAGCGGGACGATTTTGGAGTCCGGCAGTATCATCAATTTGGAGCTCAAGCCAAACCCCGCGAACGCGAGTGTCGGGCTTTCCCTCACGGGCCCGAGTGGACTCAACTACACCA
>Ga0306920_100007602_pt1 | contig 14280 bp, 11 predicted proteins | sample flu12Cox44000170_FD_204666 | JGI IMG/M metagenome (GOLD analysis project Ga0306920, IMG submission 204666) | Lab enrichment of tropical soil microbial communities from Luquillo Experimental Forest, Puerto Rico - flux4day.12C.oxic.44.000.170 (v2)... | ecosystem: Environmental > Terrestrial >...
ATGGAACGGAGCCTGCATGCCGCGATCGAAGAGATCGCCTTGGACGACAAGGTGGACATCGCTCTCAAGAAGCTGCACGACGTGGCGGCCATCAAGTTTGATCCCGACTGCATTGCCGCCGTGCGCGCGGGCGCCGCGGCGCTGGGCTTCTCCCATCGCGACATCATTTCGGGCGCGGGCCACGATGCCGTGCATCTCTCCAAGGTGACGCCGACCGCCATGATCTTCGTGCCGTGCAAGGATGGTTTGAGCCACAACGAGGCCGAGAGCGCCACCCTCGAGCACTGCGGCGCCGGGGCGCAGGTGCTGCTTGAGGCGGCGCTGGCCCTCGATGCCAAGCTGGGCACGCGCTGATGCGGCGACGGCGGGGTGCTGGGCTCGCCACCACCGCTCAGTCGCCGGCTCGCCGCAAAGCGTGAACCTATCGCCGCCCCACCTCCCCAACGACGTGGGGCGCCCGCGCCATCGCAGGGAAGGCGAGCGTGGCGCTGGCCTTGCGTTCAACCGGCGCCATAGAGGTGGCAGGCAACGCTGCGGCCGTCGCCGAGGTCGCTCAGCGCCGGATCGACCGTCTTGCATTTGTCCATCGCCTTGGGGCAGCGCGGATGAAAGCGGCAGCCCGAAGGCGGCTGCAGCGCGCTCGCCACCTCGCCCTTGACGATCGCGCGCGGCCGCCGCGCTTCCACCTCCGGATCGGCAACGGGGATCGCGGCGAGCAGCGCTTGCGTGTAGGGGTGCAGCGGGCGCTTGTAGAGCTCCTCGCGGCGCGCGATCTCGACGATGCGGCCAAGGTACATGACGGCGATGCGCTCGCACACGTGGCGCACCACGGCCAAGTCGTGCGCGATGAACAGGTAGGTGAGCGACAGCCGCTCCTTGAGCCGCATGAACAGGTTCACCACCTGCGCCTGGATGGAGACGTCGAGCGCCGACACAGGCTCGTCGCAGATGACGAGGCTCGGGTTCAGCGCCAGCGCGCGGGCGATGCCGATGCGCTGGCGCTGGCCGCCGGAGAACTCGTGCGGGTAACGGTCGGCCATGTCGGGCAGAAGCCCAACCATGTCGATCAGCTCTGCCACGCGTCGGGCGTACGCCGTCCGATCGCCGGCCAGACCGTGCACCTCCAGGGGCTCGCCGACGATGGCGCGCACTTTCATGCGCGGGTTCAAGGACCCGTAGGGGTCTTGGTAGACCATCTGCATGCGCCGGCGGATGGGCCGCATCTCGTCCCGTCCGCTGTGGGTGATGTCGCGGCCCTCGAACACGATGCGGCCTGCCGTCGGTTCCAGCATGCGCAGGATGGCAAGGCCGGTGGTGGACTTGCCGCACCCCGACTCCCCGACGAGGCCCAGCGTGTCGCCGCGGTCGAGCACGAAGCCGATGCCATCCACGGCCTTGATACTGCCGACCCGGCGCCGGATCAGCACGCCCCTTCTGAGCGGGAAATACACCTTAAGACCCTCGACGCGCAGGATCTCCTCGCGCCCCTTGCGCCCGGCCTCGGCAAGGGTGCGCACGGCGGCAGGCGCGCCATTAAGCTGTTGCGTCATTGAAGCAGGCCTTGCAATGCCGCGCTCCCACCTCGACGAGGGGCGGGCGGGCGGACCGGCAGACATCGGTGACGCGGCGGCAACGCGGGGAGAAGGCGCAGCCCGCCGGCAAGTGGGCAAGATCGGGCGGCTGCCCCTCGATGGGCACCAGGTATTGGCTCGTATCGCCATCGAGGCGCGGCACGCAGGCCAACAGGCCCAGCGTGTAGGGATGATGCGGATGCTGGTAGAGCTCGCGCGCCGGCGCCGTCTCGACGATGCGGCCGCCGTACATGACGGCGACCCGGTCGGCGTAGCGCGCGACCACGCCCAGGTCGTGCGTTATGAGCAGCAGCGATGAACCCGTTTCTCGCGTCAACTCCTTCAATAGGTCGAGTATTTGCGCTTGCACGGTGACATCGAGCGCAGTGGTCGGCTCGTCGGCGATGATGAGCCGCGGCCGACATGCGAGCGCCATGGCGATCATCACCCGCTGGCGCATGCCGCCGGAATATTGGTGCGGGTAGGAGGCGAGCCGGCTCGCCGCATCGGGGATGCGCACCCGGCCCATCAGCTGCTTGGCCTCTTCCATCGCCTTGGCCCACGCCGTGCCCCGATGCAGGTTGATCGGTTCCGAGATCTGCATGCCGACGGTCAACGCCGGATTGAGCGACGACATGGGCTCCTGGAAGATCATGGCGATCTTGTTGCCGCGCACGGCGCGGATGCCGGCGTCGTCGAGCTTGCAGAGGTCGGCGCCCTCGCCGCTCTCGATGCGACCCGGCGGCGACGGGATCAGGCGCATGATTGACAGCGCCGTCACGCTCTTGCCCGAGCCCGATTCGCCGACGATCGCCACGGTCTCGCCGGCGTCGATGTCGAAGGAGACATCATCGACAGCCGTCACCTGCCCGCGCTCCGTGTTGAAGCGGGTGGTAAGATTGCGAACCTGCAGGAGGGGTGGCGGCATGCAAGATCGGCCGCGGCGCCGGCGCGATGAAATCTCCGCGCCGACGCCGTGGTTGCCTCCTCAGTAGCCCATCTTCTTCTTGAGGTCCTGGTCAATCCAAATGCGCGCGTAGATGGGGCCGGGACGCACGGCGCCGGCGCGCAGCTCGCCGTTGTAGTTCTTCACCCACGGCCACCACGCCGTGTAGATATATGGCGTGGGCAGCCAGACATAAGGCGCCTTATCGATGATCTCGCGCGTCATCTCCTTGAGCATGGCCTGACGCTTGCCTTCGTCGCGCTCGGCATAGACTTCATCCATCTTGCGATCGAAGGCAGGATCGGACCAGCCCGACGGGTTCCACTGTTGCCCGCTGGTGAAGCTCTTGCGGATGGTGGTCGTCGGGTTGGTGTGGCCGTTGGCCATGAAGTAGCCGGGCGTCATCTTGCGCGAGGTCATTGCCGACAGAAACGCGGCGTATTCCATGGGCTCAATGGCGATCTTGACGCCGACCTCCTCCAGGTAGGCGGCAACCAGCGGCAGCAGGTCCATGTGGTCGGGATTGCAGGCGCACACCTGCACCTTGAAACTGAAACCTTTGGGGACTCCCGCCTCGGCCAGCAGTTTTTTGGCCTTGTCGGGATTGTACTCGTAGAGCTCCTTCACGCTCGCCGGCATCGCCTCCAGCGGCTCGTAATAGCCCCTATAGTCGGGATGCATGGGATAGGCGAAGAGCTCGGCGTTGCCGTTGTAGTACGCGGCGACGATCTCCTTCTTGTTGACCGCCATGTTGAGGGCACGGCGCACGCGGATGTCGTCGAACGGCTTTTGATCGACCTGGAATGCCAGGTAAGTGCCCGACATGCTGAGCCACCGCGACCACTTGAGTTGGGGCGCGCTCCTCTTCAGCTCATCCACGTTCTGCCAGCGAATGGCCTCGAGGATATCGAGCTTGGCGGTTCGCAGCGCCGTAACAAAGGTGGCCTCGTCCTTGATGGTGCGATAGACAAGTTTGTCGATGAAGGGGAGCTGGTATTCACCGCCGTTGACCCTGTCCTTGCCCCAATAGTGCGGGTTCTTGGTATAGGTGTTGGAGTTGCCCTGCACGAAATCGGTCAGCATGAATGGCCCGGTTCCGTTGACATTTCTCCAATCGGCGGCGCCGGCGTCGGCCACCTCCTTGGGATAGATCCCCGAGTAGTAGCCGTAGCCGAACCGATAGTCCCACTCCGCCAAGTAGCCGTTGAACGTGAACACCACCGTGTGCTTGTCGGTGGCCTCGACCTTGGCGACGTGGTTGAAGTAGTCCTTGAGCCTGCGCGGGCTGTTGTTGAGCCGGTTGAAAGCGAACACGACGTCATCGGCGACGAGCTCGCGCGCCTTCATCACGCCGGGCTTGTCCGGGAACATGACGCCCTTGCGCAACTTGATCTCGACACGGAGCGGGTTCTCCTTCCACTCCCAGCTCTCCGCCAACTCGCCGCGGATGGCATCGGAGGGCAGCCAGGCATCGGCATAGAAAGGATAGGGTCCGCCGTTCTTGACGCTCTTCGACAGGTCGGCGGCGAACAGCTGCTCGTAGACTTGACCGGTGTCGTGGTTGTGCTTCCAGTTCCAGTCGTGCGCATCCCACGACAGCGCGGTGAGCGTCACGTAGACCGTGCCGACCTCCAGCGTGCCGCCGTAATGCGGCGGGTCGGTATCGGCCGCCGGCTTGGCTGCACCGAGCACCAGCAAGAACCCGAAAGCGCCAGCCGCGAGCAGGGTGGCGATGCCCGCCTTCTTGATGCCTTTCACCGCTTCCTCCCTTGTTGGCTATGTCGCACCAAACCTCAGCCAGAGCCGCGCATACGCGGATCGAAGAGATCCCGTAAGGCGTCGCCGAATACGTTGATGGCGTAGACCACGACGGTGAGGCACAGTCCTGGTGCCAGCGCGAGCCATGGCCCATGGAACATGAAGGCCCGCCCGCTGCCCGACAGCATGCCGCCCCAGGTCGGAGCCGGCGGCGGCACGCCGAGCCCGAGGAAGGACAGCGCCGACTCGATCAGGATCACCGCCCCAACCCGCGTCGTGAACAGCACGACGATCGGGGCAAGCACGTTGGGGAGCACGTGACGCCACAGGATGCGCCCCGTCGAGGCGCCGATCGATTGCGCCGCGTGGACGTACATGTTCTCGCGCACGGAGATGACCGCCGAGCGGATGATGCGCGAGCCGGCGATACCGAGCAGCAAGCCCAACGTGACGGTGATCTGCGCCATGCCCGGGCCCACCACCGACACCACCACGATCAGCACGACGAGGTCGGGAAAGCTCTGCCAGGCGTCGACGAAGCGCTGGGTGATGAGGTCAACTTTGCCGCCGAGATAGCCGGTCAGGATGCCGATGACGACCGAGATCCCTGTCGCAAGACCGGCGGCGCAGAAGCCGATGATGACCGACAGCTGCGCGCCGTAGATGCAGCGCGAGAGCACATCGCGCCCCAGATTGTCGGTGCCGAACGGGAACGCCCAGGACGGCGGCTTCAGCCGGTTGATCGGACTGATTTGGTTCGCGCCGTGAGGGGCAAGAAGGTCCGCGAAGATGCCGCAGAACAGGAACAGCAGGAACACGATGCCGCCGATGGCGCCCAGGGGCTTCTCGCCAAACAGCCGGCCGAGAAATTGCAGCGCGGGGCTCGCGGTGCGCCTTGCCAGAGGTCCCGCCAGCGTCGCCATCAGCGGTACCTCACCTTGGGGTCGAGCACGCCATAGCTGAGATCGACCAGCAGGTTGATCAGCATCACGGCCACGCCGACGATCAGGAACACGCCGGTGATGATGGGGTAGTCGCGCTGGTTGACGGCGTCGAGCAGAAGCAGGCCCATTCCCGGGATGACGAAGATCTGCTCCATGATGACGGCACCGCCGATCAGCAACGGTGCCTGCAGCCCGATGAGCGTCACCACCGGGATCAGCGCGTTGCGCAGCGCATGGCGGGCCACCACAAGGCTCTCGGAGAGCCCCTTGGCCCAAGCGGTACGGATGTAGTCCTGCCGCAATACCTCGAGCATCATGGTGCGGGTGAGCCGCATGGTGACGGCCGACAGCGACGTACCGAGAATAACGGCCGGCAGGATCATCTGCGACAGGTTGTGCAGCGGGTCCTGGCGAAAGGCGACGAACTTCACCTCTGGCGACCAACCCCACCAGATCGAGGGGAACACCATCACCATGGTGCCCATCCAGAAACTCGGCACCGCCAGCATCAGGATCGAGAACGACCGGCCGATGTAGTCGCCGGCCGTGTCCTGGCGCATGGCGGAATAGGCGCCGATTGGGATCGCCACCGCGAGCGCCACGGCGAGCGCCATAAGGCCGAGCTCGAAGGTGACGGGCAGACGGGCGAGCAGCAATTCGGCGACCGGCGTGTTGTGCCAAAGGGAGCGGCCAAAGTCGCCCGAGAGCAGGATGCCGCCCATCCAGCGCGCGTACTGCTCCCAGATCGGCTTGTCAAAACCCAGCGCAGACACGAGCTGCTCGCGGCTCAGCTTATCGGCCGAGATGTCGTTCTGGGAGAGCATCAGGTCGATGACGCTGCCCGGAATGAGGCGAACCGTCACGAATACAATGACGCTCGCGAAGAACAGCGCCGGAATCAGCGCCAGCAGGCGGCGCACAATATAGGCCTGCATGCCCTCGGCCCTCGCTGGGGCTGGTCGTTCCCACTCCCGGCGCTAGCAGACAACGAAAACGACCGCCGCGCAATCGTTGTCCGACAATCCGACGACTGTCGTGGATCGGCAGGGATTATCGTGGATCTTCGTGAATTGGGGCCGACGGGATGGAATTTTTGAAGCTCACCGCAGACGCTGGCCGCGCAAGCCTCACCCAGCCAACGGGTGAGCTTGCGCTTCTTCTCGCCGCACTGCCTGCGCGCCGCCCGCGCATCAGCCGTTGGTGGGCAAAGACCAGGACAGCTCCTCGTGCCCGGGCGCGAAGCTGCGGTTGGTCTGCTCCGGATTGCGGTTGACCTGCGGCCGCGCGTAGAGCGGGTGGCGCATGCTGCGCACCTCATGCTCGATCGTAAACAGCACCTTGCCGCTGTCGAGGGCGACGATGTCCTGGAAGCGATACTGGTGCTGGTCGCTCTCTTCGGTGAGGAGGCCCCTCTCGAGCAGGCGGCGATAGGGCCCGGAGAAATTGGCGAGGTAGACGGCGATGTGATGACCGTCGAAGGGCGGCGCGGGCTTGGCCGTCTCGCGGAAGATGAGGTCCTGGCCGGCGCCGACCGCGACGCGGGCGAACCGACCCTGCGGGTCGTGTTCCACGCGCGCTGCGGTTTCCATGACTTCGCGATAGAAGCGCGCGATCCCATCGGCTGTGTCGACCGCGGCGTCGAATTCCACGTAGGGCATGCCGAGCTGCATGCGGGCGAAGCGCTTGGAGGGAGAAAAGCAGCGCATCTGATTGCCCCAAGGACACGTCACGGCGATGAACTCGTCATGCTTGCTGAAGGCGAAATGAGTGTCCTCGAGCGGCTGCTTCACCGCAGCGAGCCGACGCATGAGTGCCGCCCGATCCGGTATCACCAGCCCGGTGTGACCGCGCAGCACCTGCGCCTTGCCGGTCGGCAAATGGAACTGGCTGCGGCCGACGTTCATCCACATGTTGCCGACGCCGGTCATCAGGTAGGGATCGCGCGTCAGGCCGAGACCTGTCGCATAGAAGATGGTCGCCAACTGCTGGTCGGGCACGCGAGTGTTCACGTGCTCGAGGGCGACAACATTGCCGATGTCCTCGACGGTGCGGTCGTAGCGGGTCACGTCTCTATCCCTCGTTGGTGCTGCTGCCTCTGCCCGCTTGCTTGCGCGAAGCGGGGATGCCCACAAGCTAGCGCAGGCGTTGCCGCCCCGCCACTGGCGGCGCGCCGGCGGGGCGCCACGGCGCGCGAGCGGACCACAGCAGCCGGGCGATCGCCCCCTTGTCGGCAGGAAAGCGGCGCAGACGCGGAACGGGCCGCAAGCCCGAGTAGGCGACCGCCCCATAGAGGCCTGGCGGTAGCCTCACGTCGCCGACCGCCAAACCCGCCGCAAGCGCGAGCCGGCGTGCGGCAGCCTCGATCTCGGGGGGCGCGAGCAGCCGCGCTGGCGGCCGACGCAACCCAAGCTCGCTCAGAATGCGCCCAACCCCCTCCCCCGTAGCCTTCGCGTAGGCCTCGAGCCGGCACCAGGCCTGCAGCGTCGAGGCCTCATCGGTGCCGTCGCTGGCGGACCCTGGGGCAAGCCCAGCACCGATCGCCAGGATTTCCCGTCGCCGGCGCGCCGACATGCGAAGAGAGCGATCTTCCTCAAGGTCAACCCCGATGGGGCGCGAGCGCGCCACGCCTAGGAGCGCCAGTCCGCCGGTGTGCGATAGGCTGAAGCCGGGAGCTGCCTTGCCGAGGTGGGGCTTCCCGCCCGGGGCGCGGGCGAACGGCTGGCGGCGCACCTCGACACCGCCCACCCGCTCGAGGGCAACGCGCAACGCCATGTAGGCCGCCAACCGAAGCCGCCGCTCGCCGGGCTCGCTCAGGCGCGCGGCGCGCGCGCGGTCATCGGCCGACAAGCGCGGCACCTCGCGCTCGAGGGCCTCCAGTGCCGGCGCTGCCGCTTGCAAGTCGACGAGCCACAGCTCCATAGGATCGCGTTCGTTTCGTTCAGTTGGCTCGGAGGCAGGCCCCGCCAGCAAGCGAAGGCGCCAGGGTCTACTCCTGCTGCGACACTTCGCTACCTCCCAAGCCGATCAACGGCCAGATCCCAAACCGGCCGCTCCCAGCATCACTCCGAGCGCCGCCTCTCCCATGCGTCGAGCCTCCTTGAGGCCTTGGAGAGCGTAGATGCGCTCTTGCCTTGCGTAAATGAATCGAATGTCGTTTACACTTTGCCACCGGCAAAGGTCCCAAGGTTCCAATAAGATAAGTCCCAGGGTGCCCAAGGTTTCAAGGCTGCAGAAGTCCCAGGGTTGCAAAAGTCCCAACCCCCAGCTCCAAGCATGCGCCGCGACATCGACATCGGCCTCTTGCGCGCCTTTGTTGCCGCCGGGGCGACGCGCAGCGACCAGCGCCGCTTCGGGGTGCGACTGGCGGCCCGTGTGCGCGGCGCCGCAGAACGCGATCGTGGTCGAGTTGGCGCGCCATATCCCGCCGGCGTTCGCCCCCCACTTGCGCCGTCTATCGGGGCCCAACCTGGCCGCGCGAGCGACGCAAGCCGTTATCGTCCGCGGCTTGACAGGACCTGCGCCCAGAACTGCATCGCGAGGAGCCGCCATGCAATCGTCTTTGCTCCAGGCCTGGCGCCGGCGGCGGTGGCAGCCGGATCGGGTCGCGCTGGCGGCCTACCAGGGCCTCAAGCCGATGGTGGTCGTCACCGGCGCCTCGGAAGGCATCGGCTACGCGCTGGCGCGGCGCTTCGCCGCCGCCGGCAACGATCTCATCCTGGTGGCGCGCCGGCCGCAGCCGCTCGAGCAAGCGGTCGAGCGCATCCGCGCCGACTTCAGGGTCGACGCCGTCGCGGTGCCGGCCGACGTCACCGGGCCCGAGGCGATCGCCGCCATCGACGCGGCGCTGGCGGCGCAAGGGGGCTATGCCGACATTTTGGTCAACAGTGCCGGCATGGGCCTGGCGGGGGCGTTCATCAGCCATCCGCCGGAGGCGGTCGGGCGGCTTCTCGACCTCAATGTGCATGCGGTGACCAGGCTGATGCGGCATTTTCTGCCGGGCATGCGCGTGCGCGGACGCGGCGGAATTCTCAACCTGGCCTCATTGGGTGGCTACGTGCCCGGCCCCTACCAGGCGGTCTATTACGCAAGCAAGGCCTTTGTGCTGTCGTTGAGCGAGGCGGTGGCGGCGGAGACGGCGGGCGAGGGCGTGCGCGTCAGCGCATTGGCGCCGGGACCCGTGAGCACCAACTTTCATCGCCGGATGGGCAGCGAGCAAAGCTTCTATCGCTATCTCGTCCTGCCTGCATCCAGCGAGGCAGTGGCCGCGGCCGGATATCGCGGCTTTGCCTTCGGCTGGCGCGTGATCGTGCCCGGGCTCCTCAATCCAGCCCTGGCGTTAGCCGTGCGCATCTTGCCGCATAGAATTGTCATTCCGATCATCGGATGGTTGCTCAAACCGCGCGGGGTCGACGGCAACGATGCGCAAGGCCAGATCAGTCGCTAGCACTAACGCGCCTGACTTTGCCCACATCGCCCAGGAGCGACCGGCGCCGGCGATGAAGCCGGTGTGCATCGTGCTCCACCACGAGCGCTCCGATCCGGGCCACGTCGGCCAATGGTTTCGCCGCAACGGTTATGGGCTCGACGTCCGCAAGCCGCGGTACGGCGACCCGCTGCCCGAGACGCTCGCCAACCACTGCGGCGCCGTCATCTTCGGCGGGCCCATGAGCGCCAACGACAAAGACGAGTTCATCTGCCACGAGTCGGAGTGGATCGGCGTCGCGTTGAGGGAGCAAAAGCCGCTGCTCGGCATCTGCCTTGGCGCGCAGATGCTGGCCAATCACCTGGGTGCCAAGGTGGGTTTCCACGCCGAGGAGGTAGCCGAGATCGGCTATTACCCCATTGTCACCACCGCCCAGGGGCTAAAGCTCGGTTGCTTCCCCGAGCACGTCTATCAGTGGCATCGGGAGGGGTTCGAGCTCGCGCGCGGCGCGCGGCTGCTGGCGACGTCGACCGGCGCCTACCCCAATCAGGCGTTCGGCTACGGTTGCGCCATCGGCGTGCAGTTCCATCCCGAGATCACCTATGCCCAGGTGCACCGCTGGACGGGCCACAACAACTCGCGGCTTGGCATGAAGGGCGCCCACGCGCGCCTTGAGCACATCGAAGGCCACATCCATCACGCGCCCAAGGTGCACGCTTGGCTCAACCGCTTCCTTGGCCGCTGGGTCGCGGCAGAACTCGCCATCGATTAAGACCGTGTTGGCGGATTGGTAACCGCTTGCCCGCCTTATATAGGCGCGAGTCGCCGGGCCCGGTCGTGCGTACCCGTGGCTCGCGGTGCGGCCGGGCAGCCTGACACGCCCGGCCGCACCGATCGGACAGCCAGACCCATAGCACACGCTAAGCCACGCACACCGACCGGGGAAATAGCGATAACGCACGCATAGAGTGGGCGCCCAGACGGGGGAGGAGTGTCCAGGCGCCCGGAGACCGATCCGGCAGACTGCAGGTGGCACGCCGTCCGCCCGAATCGCAACTATCAACGCAGGGACCCGCCCCAGTCCGTCGCCCGCGTCCTCAACGCTGCTCAGCACCCGAGCCGACCGAACGACCGTGGCCAGGGCCGCGCTCGGCCCAGCGTCGCCCGGGACCGTGCATGCCACCGCGCATATCGCTGAGCACCACGCCCGCAACCGCCTTTTGCTCTTCGCTCAGGGCGGCGTAGAAGGGCTTGAACGCCTCGGTGAACGCCTGCATGCGCTGGGCGCGCTCGGTCATGCGCTTGCTGATGCGATCGAGGCGCTCGGGCAGGGAGGGACGCTCGGCCGCCTCGCCCTGCTGGCGCCGCTGCTCCATGCGCTCTATGAACTCCTCGCGGGCCTGTTGGCGCGCGGCGAACCTCGCCCGCAGCTGTTGCTCCACGGGTGCCCACAGCTTCAGCTGTGCGTCGTTGAGCTTCAGAGCCTCTTTGATTTCGGTGATGCGCCCCTCGAGCCGGCCCTCCTGCAGCCGTTTCATGGCGTCCGGCGAGAGGCGGGGTCGGTTGGGCCACTCGCGCTTCTGCGGCGGCTCGGAGGGCTGTGGCTGGGCTTGCTGGGCGAGGACCACCGTCGCAGGGATGGCCGCCGCCAGCAGGGCCGGGGCGAGATATTTGGCAGGCTTGGCACGCATTGTCGTAAATCTCCTGTGAGACATCTACCCCGCGCGCGATCGATGCGTCGTAAACGTGCGACTGGATGGCGCCCCGTCGCAACCCGCGAATTACGCTTTGTCCATTGAGGCGATTGCCGCCCCTTGCCGCGTGGGGGTCATCGGGGCAAATCGCTCCTGCCCATCAGGAAGCGGTCGATGGCATGGGCAGCCTGCCGGCCCTCGCGAATGGCCCACACCACCAGGCTCTGGCCGCGGCGGATATCGCCGGCCGCGAACAGCTTTGGCCGCGACTTGACGCGGTAGTCGCGCTCGTTGGCGTCGAGCCCCTTGAAGCGCCCGCGCGGCACCACGCTGAGGCCGAGCTCCTGAATGACGTCGCTCTCCACCGGCCCGGAGAAGCCCATGGCGAATAGCACCAGGTCGGCCGGCAGCTCGCCCTCGCTCCCAGGCACCGGCTTCAGCGATTTGTCGACACGCGAAAAGAGCAGCTTTTCGACCCGACCGTTGCAGCCGGCAAAGCCCGTGGTGGAGATCGAGTATTCGACCTTGGCGCCCTCGGCCTGGCTCGAGGAGACGCGCAGCTTCAACGGCCAGTGCGGCCACGACAGCGCCTTGTTCTCCTTTTCGGGTGGCATCGGCATGATCTCGAGCTGCGTCACCGACTTGGCGCCCTGGCGGAACGAGGTGCCGATGCAGTCGCTGCCCGTGTCGCCGCCGCCGATAACGACCACGTGCTTGTCCTTGGCGGTGACTTGCGGGCCGGCGGTCGGCGGCTCGCCCGCGACCAGCCGATTTTGCTGCGGCAGGAAGGTCATGGCGAACAGGAGGCCGTCGAGGTCGCGGCCCGGAGCAGCGGCGAAGAAATCGAATGGCAGCTCCGAGCCGCCGGCCAACAGCAGGGCATCGTGGGACGCCTCGAGCTCGACGGCGGCGACGTCCTTGCCCACATGCGCGTTGCAGTGGAAGACCACCCCCTCGGCCTCCATCTGCTTGACGCGCCGCTCGACGATGCGCTTTTCCATCTTGAAGTCGGGAATGCCGTAGACGAGCAGGCCTCCAGGCTTGGGACTCTTCTCGTAAACGTGCACTTCGTGGCCAACGCGCGCCAGCTGCTGAGCGGCGGCGAGCCCCGCTGGCCCCGACCCCACGATGGCCACGCGCTTGCCGGTCTTGCTTTCGGGCGGCGCGGGCGCGACCCAGCCCTCCGCGAATGCCCTGTCGGCGATGGCGCACTCGATGGTCTTGATGGTGACCGGCTTGTCGTCGATGTTGAGCGTGCAGGAGGCCTCGCACGGCGCCGGGCACACGCGTCCCGTCACCTCCGGAAAGTTGTTGGTCGAGTGCAGGTTGTGCGCCGCCGCCTTCCACTGGTCGCGGTAGACCAGATCGTTCCAGTCGGGGATCTGGTTGTTCACCGGGCAGCCGTTGTGGCAGTAGGGAATGCCGCAGTCCATGCAGCGTGCGGCCTGCTTTCTCACCTCTTCCTGCGACAGCGGCTCGATGAACTCGCGCCAATGCCTGAGGCGCTCCGTGACCGGGCGGTAATCCCTGTCGCGGCGATCAAACTCTAAAAACCCGGTAATCTTGCCCATGGCGCCTACTGCGGTTTCGCTGCGGATTGCCCGTGGGTTCGCGCCCCGCGCGCCGCCACCCAGCCGGCAGGCTCAGCGAGGATGTGCGCCGGGCGCCTGCACGGCCTCGTGGACGGGCTCACCATCGACAATCCCTTCCCCCCCAACAGCTAGCCTGCGTTTGCTGCGGGTAGGCCAAGCGCCTCCTCGCACCGCACGATCCACGCGCACACGTTGCGCCGCGACGCCACAGCGAAGCCGCCTTGGTGCGCCAATCGCGTGTAGGCGACCAAGGCGATATCGGCAACGGTCATCGTCTTGCCGACCAGCCAGCCTCGCCCGGCCAGCAATCGGTCCATCAGGTCGAGCGCTGCCTCGCCGCGTTCGACCCGCCAGGCTTCGCGCTCTTCAAGCGACCGCTTGAGATAAACGATGTGGTAGCGCGTCGTCGCGATATAGGGCTCGTGGCTGTACTGCTCCCAGAAGAGGAGCTCATCGATCTTGGCCTGGACAAAACCGTCGTCTGGCAGCAGCGCGCTGCCCCGGGCCAGGTAGCGAATGATGGCATTCGATTCGGCGAGCCGGCGCCCATCATCGAACTCAACGGCAGGAATCCGGCCCAAGGGAAACTGGGCGAGAAACTGCGGCGTGTGCGTCTCGCCCTTCATGATGTCGACGTTGAGCCAGGTATACGGGAGGCGCAAATGGTCCGCCGCATACCTCACCTTGAGGCAGTTGCCAGAACCAAGGTCGCCGAAAATCTTCATGACACGTGGCTTACCGCTCGCGGATTGGCGCGCGGTCCTACCACGCGCCTCTGATCCCCGCTCACACCTTCGCTGCCGGAATGCCGATCTCGAGCACGTCGAAGCCCGTCTTCTCGGGGGCCTGGTGCTTGGCATTTTCCTCGAGCGCGCGGCGGTATTCGACCGGCATCACCTTCTTGAACTTGCCCTGCCAGGCCGCCCAGTTTTCGAGGATCGTCTTGGCCTTGGCCGAGTTGGTATAGTGAGCGTGGCGGGCGATGAGCTGATGCAACCGCTCCGCGTCCTGGCTGGTCATGTCGCGCATGACGTCGACGAGACCGTGGCTCTCGAGATCGCCGCCTTGGTTGGCGAGGCGCTCCATCACCTCCTCCTCGGCCGAGACCGGCGCCAGGTCGATCATGGACAGGTTGCAGCGCCGCTCGAAGGTGCCGTCCTCGTCGAGCACGTAGGCGATGCCGCCCGACATGCCGGCCGCGAAGTTCCGGCCCGTAACGCCGATCACCACCACCACGCCGCCGGTCATGTATTCGCAGCCGTGGTCGCCGGTACCCTCGACCACCGCCACCGCGCCCGAGTTGCGCACGGCAAAGCGCTCGCCGGCGACGCCGCGGAAGTAGCACTCTCCCG
>Ga0306920_100007605_pt1 | contig 14277 bp, 11 predicted proteins | sample flu12Cox44000170_FD_204666 | JGI IMG/M metagenome (GOLD analysis project Ga0306920, IMG submission 204666) | Lab enrichment of tropical soil microbial communities from Luquillo Experimental Forest, Puerto Rico - flux4day.12C.oxic.44.000.170 (v2)... | ecosystem: Environmental > Terrestrial >...
CGTATACCGGCAGAGGCCCGCCGGCATTTTCTTCCGTCTACACTCGCGTCAGGGGCGAGCCGCCCGCATTCCATTTTGCCGCAAAACCCGCTAAGACGAGCGCCAATGCGGTTGCGGCCGCCCGAACAAGGGATATCTCAAGCACCGGAATGTCCCGTGATGCGCCCTCGGTCCGAACGGCCCCGATCGACATCGGCAGGACCGGCATGAGCGGACCCCGCAAACTTTTCATCAAATCCTACGGCTGTCAGATGAACGTCTACGATTCTAATCGTATGGCGGACGTTTTGGCGCCGCACGGCTTCACCGAGACCGCCGCACCCGAGGCCGCCGATTTAGTCATCCTCAATACCTGCCACATTCGCGAGAAAGCGGCCGAGAAGGTTTATTCGGAACTCGGCCGCATCCGCAGATTGAAGGAAGCCGCCGGTCGCGAGGATCGCGCGATGACGGTCGCGGTGGCGGGCTGCGTCGCCCAGGCGGAAGGCGAGGAAATCCTCCGCCGCGCGCCGGCAGTCGACCTCGTTTTCGGACCGCAGAGCTATCATCGCCTGCCGGCGCTCCTCGACCGCGTCGCGCGCGAGGGACGCGTGGTCGATAACGAATTTCCGGTCGAGGATAAGTTCGATTTCCTTGCGCCGCCGAGCAAGGCGGCGACCCGCGGGCGCGGCATCACCGCGTTCGTCACCGTCCAGGAGGGCTGCGACCGTTTCTGCACGTTTTGCGTCGTGCCCTATACGCGCGGCGCGGAAATCTCGCGGCCGGTCGCGCAGGTCGTTGCCGAAGTGGAACGGCTGGCCGCCGCCGGCGTGCGCGAGGTCACGCTCATCGGGCAGAACGTGAACGCCTACCATGGCGCGGGGCCCGCTGGCGTCGAATGGACGCTGGGCCGCTTGCTCCATCGCGTGGCCGAGATCGAGGGCATTGCGCGGCTGCGTTACACCACCAGCCATCCGGCCGACGTGGATGACAGTTTGATCGCAGCGCACCGCGATTTGGCGCAGCTCATGCCCTGCCTGCATCTGCCGGTGCAGTCAGGCTCAGATCGTGTGCTCGCGGCGATGCAACGGCGCCACACGCGCGCGCATTACATCGACATCGTGGAACGCCTGCGCACGGCGCGACCGGATCTCGCGCTCACCTCCGACTTCATCGTCGGTTTCCCGGACGAGACCGAGCAGGACTTTCACGAGACCGTTACGTTGGTCGATGACATTGGCTTCGCAGGCGCGTTCTCGTTCAAATACTCGCCGCGGCCCGGCACACCCGCCGCCCTCATGCCCGAGCAAGTCCCGGAAGCGATCAAGGTCGAACGCCTAGCGCGCCTGCAAGTGACGATCGACACGCATCAGACGGCGTTTAATGCCGGGACGCTGGGAATGACGTTTTCCGTGCTGTTGGAAAAGCCCGGTCGGCATCCCGGACAGTTGGTCGGCCGCTCGCCCTATCTGCAGCCGGTGCAGGTGATGGCTTCCCCTGAGCTCATCGGCGAAGTCGTCACAGTGCGGATCACAGAGGTTGCGCCGAACAGCCTCTTCGGCGTGCTCGATGAGCCGCTGACGGCGGCGCGTCCGCGTCAGGCGGCGCTCGCCGCGGCAGGAGCCTGACGCTTGGCCCGATCGAGACCGGACAATGGCTCGCTCGTTCGCGCCCCTGAGGTGATCGGGGAAGGCACGGCGGCCCAAATCGTGATGGCGTTCGACGACAACCGCCTCGCCTCCGCGTTATTTGGTCAGTACGGGCAGAACCTAGCCTCGATCGAGCGCCGGCTCGGGGTCGTTGCCGACTCGCGCGGCAATCAGGTCACGATCGAAGGCTCGCGCGAAGCCTGCGAGCAGGCGCGCCGGGTGCTCGAAAGCCTCTACGAGCAGCTCAAGCGCGGGCATGACCTCGTGCCGGGTGACGTCGAAGGCGCGATCCGCCTGGTGATTTCGCAGGCTTCTCTGTTCGATTTCGATCCGGCGGCCGCGCGGCCGAACTTCGAAGAGATCAATCTGCGCAAGCGCCTCGTGCGCGCGCGCACCGCCGGCCAGGATGCGTATGTACGGGCGCTCAAACGCTGCCCGCTGGTGTTCGGCACCGGCCCGGCGGGCACCGGCAAGACCTGGCTTGCCGTTGCCTATGCGGTGCAATTGTTCGAGCGCAAGGAAGTCGACCGCATCATCCTTTCGCGCCCGGCAGTGGAAGCGGGCGAACGGCTCGGTTTTCTTCCGGGCGACATGCGCGAGAAGGTCGATCCCTACCTGCGGCCGATCTACGACGCGCTGTTCGACATGATGGACGCGCGCATCGTCGAGCGCGCACTGCAAAGCGGCGAAATCGAAATCGCGCCGCTCGCCTTTATGCGCGGGCGCACGCTGTCGAACGCCGCGGTGATTCTCGACGAAGCACAAAACACCACGGCCATGCAGATGAAGATGTTTCTCACCCGGTTGGGCGAGAACAGCCGGATGATGGTCACCGGCGACCCGAGCCAGGTCGACCTGCCGCAGGGGCAGACCTCCGGGCTTGCCGAAGCGGTTCGCCTGCTCGCCAATGTCGACGGCATCGGCCACGTGGTCTTCACTCATGAGGATGTCATCCGTCATCCCCTCGTGGCGCGGATCGTCGCTGCTTACGAGCAGACCACCGCGTCTGCGCACAAGCGCGAAGGCAGGGAGTGATGTCGTCCGTCGCCCCGCGGGCACGGCCGTCACCCACGATCGACACCGTGGTCGAGTCACCGTTGTGGCGCGACGAGCCGAACGCCGCCGCCGTGGTCCGCCGCGCCATCGGCGAAGCCGCGGAGGTGACCGACGCCACGCAAGCTCGCGAACTCGCCATCATGCTGTGCGATGATACCGCCATGCGCGAACTCAACGCCCGTTGGCGCGGTCACCCGGAACCCACCAACGTACTTTCGTTTCCGGCCGCCGCTGGCAGCGAAATGCTCGGCGATATCGCCATCGCTTACGAAACCACGGCGCGCGAGGCCGCAGTCGAAGGTAAGCCTTTCGCCGACCATCTCGGCCATCTCGCCGTCCATGGCTTTCTCCACCTGCTGGGCTACGATCATCAGTCGGACGCCGAGGCCGCCGAGATGGAACGGCTGGAAGTTGCGATTCTCGCGCGGCTCGGCGTGCCGAACCCTTACGCGAAGGACGGCACTACAAGGTGACGTCGACTGCCATGTCCGACAGCGATGCGCCTCGTCGCGCTGAACCGGCCGGCGCCGTGGGCGAACGAACCAATCTTCCGGTTCCGGTGCCGCACCCGAGCGACGTCGTGCGCGAGGGCGGCATGGCGTGGGTCGCGCGTCTGCTGCGCACGTTCTTGGGCTGGAAGACGAACTCGATCCGCGCCGATCTCGAGGTCGTGCTTGAGACGGGAGCGGCGGCCGAGTCCGGCTTTTCGCCGGAAGAGCGCGCGATGCTCAAGAATATCCTCGGCCTGCGCGAGCGCGGGGTCGAGGACGTGATGGTACCGCGCGCCGACATCGTCGCGGTGCAAAAAGACATTTTGCTGGGCGAGCTGGTCAAGGTGTTCGAGGTCGCCGCGCATTCGCGGCTCGTCGTCTATGACGACACGCTCGACGATCCGACCGGCATGGTGCACATCCGCGATCTGATCGGCTACATGGCCAATCGCGCCGCCGCGAGCGCCTCGACCAAGCCGCGACGCAAGAAGCCGTTCACCGCCGGTCTCGATCTCAAGGCGATAGACCTCTCGGCGCCGTTGTCGTCGACCAATCTGGTGCGCACGATTCTGTTCGTGCCGCCCTCGATGCCGGCGATCGATCTGCTCGCAAAGATGCAGGCGACGCGAATCCATCTGGCTCTGGTGATCGACGAATACGGCGGGACCGACGGCCTCATTTCGATCGAGGACATCGTCGAGCAAATTGTCGGCGATATCGAAGACGAGCACGACGAGGACGTCACGATTGGGGTGGTGCGCCAGCACGACGGCTCTTATCTCGCCAACGCGCGCGCCAGCCTCGACGACGTGACGGCGACGATCGGGGCCGAGTTCGACGTCGGCGAGGCGGCGCAGGACGTCGACACCTTGGGCGGCTATCTGGTCACGCGAGTCGGGCGTGTCCCGGTGCGCGGCGAACTCGTGCCTGGCCCGAGCGGTTTCGAGATCGAAGTGCTCGATGCCGACCCGCGCCGGGTCAAGCGCTTGCGCATCTACCGCGGTAGAGACCGTTCCGGCCGCCGCGCGCCCAAGCGGCGCGAGGATCGGCCCGAGGGAGACGCTCCACAAGCTGCACCACCGGCGGAGACAGGCGAGCGCGGCGAAGCGCGCCCAGCCTCGGACGGAGGATCGTCCTGACTGTTCCGCGGCTGGTGACACTCGCCCATTCGATCGTGCTCGCATGGGGATGGCGGCGCGCCGCTATCGCGTTCGCGGCCGGTGCCGCTTCCGCGCTCGCACTTGCGCCGTTTAATTTTTGGCCGATTCTGTTCCTCACATTTCCGGTGCTGGTGTGGCTCGTGGATGGCGCGGCCGCCGGACGGTTCGGCGGCGTCGGCGCCGCCGCGATCGCCGGCTGGTGGTTCGGCTTCGGCTATTTCCTCGCCGGGCTTTATTGGGTCGGTTATGCGTTCCTGGTCGATGCGGACAAATTCGCCTGGCTGCTGCCGATCGCCGTCACCGCGCTCCCGGCCGGGATGGCGCTCTACACGGCATTCGGCCTCGCGCTCGCCAGGCTCCTGTGGACGCGCGGAACCATCCGCGTGCTTACCCTCGCGGCGAGCCTGACGATTGCCGAATGGCTGCGTGGCCACGTGGTCAGTGGATTTCCCTGGAACGCCTACGGCCACGCGCTCACCGGTCCGTTGGTGCTCGCGCAGGCGTCGGCGCTGCTCGGCCTGTGGGGAATGACGTTCCTCGCAGTTTTTATTTTCGCGAGTCCCGCCGTGCTTGCGGATCATTCCGGCGATACACGGCGCCGTTTCCTCGCACCGCTCGCAAGCGTCGCAATTCTCGTTGCGCTGGCTGGCTATGGCGCGATCCGGCTCACGCAGCATCCCACAAGCTTCGTATCCGATGTGCGGCTGCGCATCATGCAGCCGAACCTCACCCAGGATGAACGGTTCAATTACGGCGCCAAACAAACAGTCATGCGGCGCTACCTCGCGCTCTCCGACCGCGCGACCGGCCCGGAGACCTCGGGCGTCAAGGACGTAACCCACCTGATCTGGCCGGAATCCGCGTTTCCGTTCTATCTCGCACGCGAGGCGGAAGCGCTTGCGCAGATCGCGTCGCTCTTGGGGCGGCACACGGTCCTCATCACCGGAGCGGTGCGCGCCGCCGCCATGGCGCCGAGCGGCGCGGCGCGCGCTTATAATTCGGTGTACGTGTTCGACCGCGACGGCTCCATTTCCGGCATCTACGACAAGGTCCATCTGGTCCCGTTCGGCGAGTACCTGCCGTTCACGGATTTTGTGGAAAACCTTGGTTTCATTTCGCTCACCAAGATGCCGGGCGGATTTCTTGCCGGCGACCGCCGGCGCCTGATGACGGTACCGGGCGCGCCGTCGATGCTGCCGCTGATCTGCTACGAAGTAATATTTCCCGACCACGCGGTGCCGCGCGGCGAGCGTCCCGGCTGGCTTCTCAATCTCACCAACGACGGCTGGTTCGGCATCAGCACGGGCCCGTATCAGCATTTTCAGCAGGCCCGCGTGGTCGCGATCGCGCAGGGGCTGCCGCTTGTCCGGGCGGCCAACACCGGAATCTCGGCCGTGGTTGATCCGCTCGGCCGCATTATCAAGGAACTGCCGCTCGGGACCGAAGGCGTTCTCGACTCAGGCCTTCCGCGACCAATCGCGCCGACGCCCTATGCGCAGCTTGGAGACTACATCGCTTACGCGCTCGTCGCCGTTGGGCTCTTGATTGGGCTCGCCCGTCGCCGCAGCAAGGCTGCATAGTGCCGCGAACCCGAAGTTCGCTTCCGAGCAAGCCGCAGCCGCTGGCGAACTTCGGAATCGGGACACTAGCCATGGGCAATCGCCCACGAAAACGGCTGCGCAACGCGCAGACTGCTTGACCCCGCTCCGCCGCGCTGCAAGAAACGCCCGCATCGAGGGCTGGCCGGCCGGGGTTGGAGGAGCACGTGTCCCGTACAAGCTATCTGTTCACGAGCGAGTCGGTTTCCGAAGGTCATCCGGACAAAGTCTGCGACCGGATTTCCGATGAAGTGGTCGACGCATTCTTTGATCTCGGCCCGCGTTACGGCTGGGATGCGCGGAACGTCCGCGTTGCCTGCGAAACGCTTGCGACCACCAACCGCGTCGTGATCGCAGGCGAGACGCGCGGGCCTTCGGCGATCACCAAAGATTACGTTTCCCATCTCGCGCGGCTTGCCATCAAAGACATCGGTTACGAGCAGGCGGGCTTTCATTGGGAGAAGGCGAACGTCGAAGTGCACCTGCACGCGCAATCCCCTAATATCGCCCAGGGTGTCGATTCCGCCGGCAATCGCGACGAGGGCGCCGGCGACCAGGGCATCATGTTCGGTTACGCCTGCCAGGAAACCCCGGCGCTGATGCCGGCACCGATCTACTACGCCCACCGCATTCTCAAGCTGATGTCGGAAGCGCGCCGCGCCGGCGAGACCCAGGCGCTCGGCCCGGATGCCAAGAGTCAAGTCACCCTGCGTTATGAGAACGATAAGCCCGTCGAGGCAACGCAGATCGTCGTCTCGACCCAGCACCTCGACGAGAAACTCTCGTCCAACGACGTCCAGTCGATCATCGAACCCTACGTGCGCAAGGCGTTGCCGGATGGATGGATCACCAAGTCGACCGTATGGCACGTGAACCCGACAGGGAAATTCGTGATCGGCGGGCCGGACGGGGACTGCGGACTGACCGGCCGTAAGATCATTGTCGACACCTACGGCGGCGCCGCTCCGCACGGTGGCGGAGCCTTCTCCGGCAAGGATCCTTCGAAGGTCGACCGCTCGGCCGCCTACGCGGCGCGCTATCTCGCCAAGAATGTGGTGGCGGCCGGCCTTGCGACTCGATGCACCATCCAGATTTCGTATGCGATCGGCGTCGCCAAGCCACTCTCGCTCTACGTCGATCTGCACGGCACCGGGCAAGTCCCCGAAGCAAAGATCGAGCGCGGGCTCATGGAGGTGATGGACCTGACCCCACGCGGCATTCGCGAGCACCTTGGTCTCAACCGGCCGATTTACGCGCGCACGTCGGCCTATGGGCACTTCGGCCGTTCGCCCGATCCGGACGGCGGGTTCTCCTGGGAAAATACCGACCTCGTCGAAGCGCTCCGCGGTACCGTCTCCTGACGCGAGGCTACGGTGCCGCGGCCCAACAGCGGCATCATGATGAGCGACACCAAGCTGGAACTCCGGCGCGGCTTTTTCGGCCGGCGCAAGGGCCATCGCCTCCGCTCGCATCAGGCGACGCTTCTCGAGTCCTTGCTGCCACGCCTCGCGCTCGACCTGAACGCACCGCCGCCGACGGACCTCGCCCGGCTTTTTCCCGTGCGTGTCGACAATGTTCGCTGCGAAATCGGCTTCGGCGGCGGCGAATATTTGATCGCGCAGGCGGAGGCGCATCCACGCACCGGCTTCGTCGGCTGTGAGCCCTTCGTCAACGGGATGGCCAAAGCGCTCGCCGCCATCGAATCGCGCGGGCTCGGCAATATCCGCCTGCATCACGGCGACGCCGTCCCGCTGATCGAATGGCTGCGCGCCGCATCTCTTGCCCGCATCGACCTCGTATATCCGGATCCCTGGCCGAAGCGGCGGCACTGGAAGCGGCGTTTTGTGCAGGAACGAACGGTCGCCGATATGGCGCGCATTCTGCGGCCGGGCGGCGAGTTCCGCTTTGTCAGCGACATCCCCGATTATGCGGCATGGACTTTGGCCCGCCTGCTGCGCTCGCCGGATTTCGTGTGGACGGCGGAGCGTGCCGACGATTGGCGCCGACCCTGGCCCGGCTTCGTCCAGACCCGCTATGAGGCGAGGGCCGTGCGGGAAGAACGCGTGCCCTGCTACCTGGTGTTCCGGCGCAAGTGACGGCGGGGCGTAAAAATCAAGCGGGAAACGCCGGTTGCGGACCTTGCGTGGCGGTGGAAAATCGCTATATTCGCCGTGTCGTTAGCGACATCTCATAACGGTCGGATATCCGAACGGCTATCGAGAGTGGGACCCCCGGGACCCGCTCTTTTTTGTTACCCAACGCCCGGGTGGAAGAAGCATGGTCACAGCGGTCGAGGCACTTGGTACCTCCGAGCCGCGGCTCATCATCGAGCCGGGGCTTGCCGCCCGCGTCGCCGCCATCGTCGAGCCGGTGCTCGAGCAGTTGAACTTCCGGCTCGTGCGGGTGCGGATTTCCGGCATGGACGGGTGCACGGTGCAGATCATGGCCGAGCGGCCCGATGGCAGCATGACGATCGAAGATTGCGAGCTGGTGTCGCGCGCGCTCTCGCCGGTGCTCGACGTGGCCGATCCGATCGAGCGCGCTTACCGCTTGGAGGTTTCTTCGCCCGGGCTCGACCGGCCGCTGGTGCGCCGGTCGGATTTCGAGCGGTATGCCGGAAACGTCGCGAAAATCGAAATGGCGGTTGCGATCGACGGCCGCCGCCGCTTCCGCGGCACCCTCCTGGGCATCGACGGCGAGAAAGCGCACGTACGCCGCGCCGACGTGGCACCAGGTGAGGATCCGGTTGTCCTGCTGTCGATTGAAGAGATGGCAGAAGCGAAGCTTGTGCTCACCAACGAACTGATCGCCCAGTCGTTGAAGCGGGGCAAGGAAGCCGAGCGTGCGGCCGCGGCCGGCGAGAACGGCGAATCCAAAGATTTCCGGCGCGTGTCCAGCAAGGGCCGGCATCGCGCCCAGCATGAAGGAGACTAGGCCAATGGCAGTCAGCGCCAATCGGCTCGAACTTTTGCAGATCGCCGACGCAGTCGCCCGCGAAAAGGCGATCGACCGCAGCATCGTGATCACCGCCATGGAGGACGCAATCGCCAAGGCGGCGCGCTCGCGCTACGGCGCGGAGACGGACGTGCACGCCGACATCAATCCCAAGACAGGAGACCTTCGGCTGTCGCGTCATATGCTGGTAGTCGACACCGTCGAGAACCCGGCCAATCAGATCAGCCTGACGAGCGCGCGACGGCACAATCCGGCGGCGCAGCTCGGGGACACCATCGCGGATCAGCTGCCCCCCCTCGAGTACGGCCGCATCGCCGCGCAGTCGGCCAAGCAGGTGATCGTACAGAAGGTGCGCGAAGCCGAGCGTGATCGCCAGTATCAGGAATACAAGGACCGCATCGGCGACATCGTCAACGGTCTCGTCAAGCGGGTTGAATACGGCAACGTGGTCGTCGACCTCGGCCGTGGCGAGGCGATCGTACGGCGCGACGAGATGCTGCCGCGCGAGGTGTTCCGCAACGGCGATCGTATCCGCGCCTATATCTACGACGTGCGCCGCGAGGCGCGCGGCCCGCAAATTTTCCTCTCCCGCACGCATCCGCAGTTTATGGCGAAGCTGTTCGCCCAGGAGGTGCCGGAAATCTACGACGGCATCGTCGAGGTGAAGGCGGTCGCACGCGACCCGGGCTCGCGCGCGAAGATCGCGGTGATTTCGCGAGACTCCTCAGTTGACCCCGTCGGCGCCTGCGTCGGTATGCGCGGCTCGCGCGTGCAGGCGGTCGTCAACGAATTGCAGGGCGAAAAGATCGACATCATTCCCTGGTCGCCTGACATCGCGACCTTCGTGGTTAATGCGCTCGCGCCCGCCGAAGTCGCCAAGGTGGTGCTCGACGAAGATCGCGAACGCATCGAAGTTGTCGTCCCCGATCAGCAGCTCTCGCTCGCCATCGGCCGGCGCGGCCAGAACGTGCGGCTCGCCTCCCAGCTCACCGGCTGGGACATCGACATCCTCACCGAGCAGGAGGAGTCGGAGCGGCGCCAGGCCGAGTTCGAGAACCGCACGCGCATCTTTATGGATGCGCTCAATGTGGACGAAGTCGTCGGCCAATTGCTTGCGTCGGAAGGTTTCACCTCGGTCGAGGAACTGGCGATGGTCGACGAAAAGGAAATCGCCTCGATCGAAGGTTTCGACGAGGACACGGCGCAGGAGCTGCAGAACCGGGCGCGCGAATATTTGGCCCGCATCGAAGCGGAACTAGATGCCAAACGACAGGAGCTCGGGGTCGAAGACGCGCTCAAGGAAGTGCCAGGCGTCACCACGCGCATGCTGGTGGCTCTCGGCGAGAACGACATCAAAACAGTCGAGGATCTCGCCGGCTGCGCCACCGACGACTTGTCCGGATGGAGCGAACGCAAGGAGGGCGAGAACGTTCGCTACCCCGGCGCGCTCGACGGCTTTGAGCTGTCGCGCGAGGAGATCGACGCGATCATCATGCAGGCTCGGCTCAAGGCGGGCTGGATCACCGAGGCCGACCTTGCGCCGCCGCCCGCTGAAGCCGAGGCCGAGGCGAACGAGGCGCAACCGGCGGTTTGATCAGGAAAGAACCTGTGCTGGCACGCAATGACGATGCTGCTCTCGATGCCGGCCCGCATCGCGCGCACGGGTCGGAGCGGCTGTGCATTGTCACGCGCGAGGTCAAGCCGACCGCCGATCTGATCCGCTTCGTGATGGGACCGGATCGGAAGGTGGTGCTGGACCTCAAACGCCGACTACCCGGCCGCGGCGTGTGGGTCACGGCGACCCGGGCGGTTGTGGCCGAGGCAGTCAAGCGGCGCGCGTTCGGTCGTGGTTTCAAGGCGGAGGTGCGGGTTGCCCCGGACCTCTCCGATGCTGTGGAGCGCCTGCTCGAGCAATCCGTCCTCGACGCCTTGAGCATCGTCCGCAAGGCCGGCCGAACTGCTCTGGGATTCGCCCAGGTCGAGCGGGCACTCGAGAGGGAGCCGGTCGTCGCTTTGCTGCACGCGGCCGAAGCAGGCCGTGAAGGCGTGCGCAAACTTGCCGCGGCGCGTGGTCGTCTGGGTGAGAACGCCCGCGACCTGCCGGTCGTGGATCGATTTACCGCCGCCCAATTGGATTTGGCATTCGGGCGGCCAAATGTGGTACATGCTGCCCTGCTCGCTGGCTCGGCCAGCGACGGGTTTCTCGCGCGCTATCGCAACCTGGAGCGCTTTCGGGCCATTGGTCCGGGCGGGCAGGAGTGCTAGTGCGCGGCTGGGCCTTAGGCCCGAAAGCCCCGGCGCGCTTGACATGAGGCGATGCGACGCCCGAGACGTGATGAGGTTTGTGTTGCGCGGACTGCGAAGTGCTGCGCGGATCGGAAGCTGAATGAGTGAGACGAAGAACCCCGGTGAAAAGACGCTCAGCGTGGCGCCCACGAAGGGCACGCTGACGCTCAGGCGCGGCGTCGAGCAGGGGGTCGTGCGCCAAAGTTTCAGCCACGGCCGGACCAAGGCGGTCGTAGTCGAGAAGGTCAAACGGCGCACTGTGGGCCCCGGCGAAGCGAAGCCGGAACCCGTCGTCGAGGCGCGCGCCGGCGCCCGCCGGGCTGTCGGCAAGGCGGCAGCCGCGGCGCTCGCCGCAGCACCTGACCCGGCAACGCCCGGGCCCGCACCCAAGCCCTCCGGGGTCGTGCTCCGCGCCCTGAGCGACGAGGAGATCAACCGCCGCGCCCATGCGCTCGACGACGCGCGCGTGCGCGAGGCCGAGGAGCGCCGCGTTGCCGAAGAAGAGGCGCGCCGGCGTGCCGATCGCGAAAGCCTCGAACGCGTCGAGCGCGAGGCCTCCGAGGCGCGCAAGCGCGAGGAGGAAGACCGGCGCCGGCACGATGAAGAGACCAAGCGCAAGGCCGAGCAGGAAGCGAAGAAACGGTTCGGCGAGGAAGAAGCGAAGGCCAAGCCCGGCTCAACACAGGCGCTCCGCGCGCAGGCCGCTCTCGAGGCCGAGGACGACGAACCACCCCGCACTGCCCGCCGTCCTGGGGCCGCGCGCGCGCCGGCGGCTCCCAAACCGTCCCGCACTGGCCAGGAGAAGCGGCGCGGCCGCCTGACCCTCGTTACCGCCCTGAGCCAGGACGAGGAGCGCGAGCGCTCGGTCGCTGCGTTCCGCCGCCGGGTGCAGCGGCTTAAGGGGCACCAGGCCGGCGAGCCCAAGGAGAAGCTCGTCCGCGACGTGACAATTCCGGAATCGATCACGATTCAGGAACTCGCGAACCGCATGGCGGAGCGCGCCGTGGACGTGATCCGGCTGCTGATGAAGCAGGGCCAGATGGTGAAGATCACCGACGTGATCGACGCCGATACGGCACAGCTGATCGCCGAGGAAATGGGGCACGCGGTCAAGCGTGTCGCGGAATCCGACGTCGAGGAAGGCCTGTTCGATGCGCCGGACGATCCGGCCACGCTGGTGCCGCGCCCGCCGGTCGTCACCATCATGGGCCACGTCGACCATGGCAAGACTTCGCTGCTCGACGCAATCCGTTCGACCAACGTCGCGGGCGGCGAAGCCGGCGGCATTACGCAGCACATCGGCGCCTATCAGGTGACGGCTCCCTCGGGCGCGAAAATCACCTTCATCGACACGCCCGGCCACGCGGCGTTCACCGCCATGCGCGCGCGCGGCGCCAAGGTGACCGACATCGTCGTGCTGGTGGTCGCGGCCGATGACGGCGTGATGCCGCAGACGATCGAGGCGATCCATCACGCCAAGGCCGCCAAGGTCCCGATGATCGTCGCAATCAACAAGGTCGACAGGCCCGACGCCAAGCCGGAGCGCGTGCGCACCGAATTGCTGCAGCACGAAGTGCAGGTCGAATCCTTGGGGGGCGAGGTGCTCGACGTCGAGGTGTCAGCGACCAAGAAGCTCAACCTCGACCGGCTGCTCGAGACCATCGGACTGCAGGCGGAAATCCTTGATCTCAAGGCTAATCCGAGCCGTCCGGCCGAGGGCACCGTGATCGAGGCGAAGCTCGACCGCGGCCGCGGCGCGGTTGCGACCGTGCTGGTCCAGCGCGGCACTTTGCGCGGCGGCGACATCGTCATCGCCGGTGCCGAGTGGGGCCGCGTGCGCGCGCTGGTGAGCGACACCGGCGCGGCCATCGAGGACGCCGGCCCGTCCGTGCCGGTCGAGGTGCTGGGCTTCAATCACACGCCGGAAGCGGGCGATCGGCTCGCGGTCGTGCCAACCGAGGCGCGTGCGCGCGAGATCACCGACTATCGCGAACGGCAGAAGCGCGATAGCCGCGCCAGCGGCATGCGCGGCTCGCTCGAGCAGATGATGAGTCAGCTCAAGAGCACCGGCCGCAAGGAGTTCCCTCTGGTCATCAAGGGCGACGTGCAGGGTTCGGTCGAGGCCATCATCGGCGCGCTCGACAAGCTCGGCACCGAGGAGGTCGCGGCGCGGATGATCCACGCGGGCGTCGGCGGTATCACCGAATCCGACGTGACGCTCGCGGAAGCCTCGGGCGCCGCCATCATCGGCTTCAACGTGCGCGCCCATAAGGAAGCGCGTGAGGCGGCCGAGCGCACCGGCACCGAGATCCGCTACTACAACATCATCTACGACCTCGTGGAGGACGTGAAGAAAGCGATGTCCGGCCTGCTCGCGCCGACGTTGCGCGAGACCACGCTGGGCAGCGCGGAAATCCTGGAAATCTTCACGGTTTCGAAGGTCGGCAAGGTGGCGGGCTGCCGCGTCACCGACGGCACCGTCGAGCGCGGCGCCAACGTGCGCCTGATCCACGACAACGTGGTGATCCACGAAGGCAAGCTCTCGCAGCTCAAGCGCTTCAAGGACGATGCCCGGGAAGTCGTCGCTGGGCAGGAATGCGGCATGGCGTTCGAGAATTACCAGGACATGCGCCAGGGTGACGTCATCGAATGCTATCGGGTGGAGACGGTGCAGCGTTCGCTTTAGCCCGCGCCGAGCATTTGTAAGCAAACCATTGTTGGGCCGCCTGCGCGAGAGACGCCGCGTTTTTGTTTGCGGCCCAATGGAAGGTCGAGATTGATGTCCCGTGGACGGCACCGCGAATCCGTTGCCAGTCCGTCACAGCGGCAGTTGCGCGTGGGCGAGGCGGTGCGCCATGCGCTCGCCGAGGTGCTCTCACAAGGCGAGGTGCACGATCCGGTGCTCGAAGGGCACATGATCACGGTGCCCGAGGTTCGCATGAGCCCCGACCTGCGGCTCGCGACCATCTACGTGATGCCGCTCGGGGGCCGCGACGAGAAGGCGGTGGTCGCCGCACTCGAACGCAACAAGCGCTACCTGCGCGGCGTCATCGCCCGCAAGGTCACTCTGAAATTCGCGCCCGACATCCGCTTCCGCCTCGAC